>Ga0247608_10000953_pt1 | contig 42892 bp, 34 predicted proteins | sample 176DNAGHGlowgp2_FD_193490 | JGI IMG/M metagenome (GOLD analysis project Ga0247608, IMG submission 193490) | Sheep rumen microbial communities from Palmerston North, Manawatu-Wanganui, New Zealand - 1766 DNA GHGlow gp2 | ecosystem: Host-associated > Mammals > Digestive system > Stomach > Rumen ...
GGAATTAATTAGAAAAGAAAAAAAACAAGATTCTACAATTCTGATAATCAATAAACTAGATATCAAACGAAAAGAATCTGAAACTGAAATGGCGATATCAGATTACTACACGTTATGACTAGCAAATGTCGTATGAATTTCTGCCAAACATGAAAGAAATTTAAGCTCTATTGAAAACCAGATTAATTCTTTCTATAATAAATGGAAAAAAACTCACGAAGATGAAGAAAATATCGAAGAACCTTTCAGAATTTGACTTGCTATTCTAGGAAAACCTAATGCCTGAAAATCAACATTACTCAATACTTTAGTCTGAAAACCTTTGGCAAAAGTTGCTGATGTCGCATGAACTACTAGAGATTATGTTGCTGGAAACTTCTCTCGAAAAGGTAGAGATTACGTTGCTTACGACACAGCAGGGATTAAAAAACGCTGAAAAATTCACTGAATAGAGAAAATCGCTTATGATAAAACCAAAGCCATGCTTGAATTTGTGCGTCCAGTGGTAATTTTTATGGTAGATTGTACTCAATGAATCACTCACCGTGATATGACATTATTACAAGAAGTTCACCAACTCGCTTTGCCTATGATTTTCGTGTTAAATAAGGTAGATCAAGTCAATCCAAAAGCTATTGATGCAATGATAAAAAATACTCAGACTTATTTGGATTTTGCTAAATACTTGCCAATCGTTCCTATGATTGCTATCAAATGAGAATGAATCGACGATGTAATGAAGTTCGTTTCAATTTTGCAGAAAGAAAATACAAAAAGAATCGCAACCAGAGATTTGAACGAAGCTCTACAGCACGAGATGATTCAGCGTCCTCCTCGTTTTCCAAAGAATAAAATCTGTAAAATACTTTACGCTACTCAAATCGCTGTAGATGCTCCGACTTTTATAGTCTTCGTAAACCATAAAGCACGTGCAAATTTTGCATTTAAGAAATGGGTTGAAAATAGCATCAGAAAAAATTTCTGATTCGTTGGAGTACCTATCGTAATCAAATATCGTAACCGTTGAGAAAGCTGAAAAGAACGTGATATTTTTGTGAAATATAATGAACAAGATGTAGAGAATGCTGGATTAGAAGCGATTCAACCATGAGATGATTACGAAGAAGAACCAGTAAGAAAATCTAGAAAATCTGACCAAACTGAAAGAAATCCATATACAAATAAATGAGTTCGCAAGTGGGAAAAACATGTAAGCAAATACGATGAAGTGAAGAAGTCTAAGAAAAAACAAAAATTTCCAACAGATGATGAGATTGAAAATTATGGAGAAAAGAATAGAAAATCTGAAGTAAAAAAATCTTCAACTCATGAAGCCAAAAAGAAGAAAAAGTTGAATCAATATTCTAATGTAAAAACTGCGAATCAATGAAAATTAAATGCAATGTTCGCTGAAGCATACTGAGATAAAAATCAAAAAAAATCAAAAAGAAAAAGATAATATTGATACGATAAAGTCTTTTTACAACAAAGCGAAAGAATGAGGATTTCAACTATTTGAGCATGAAACCGATGATTAGCACTTAGCGACGTACTCGCCTATAATGGTAATGATGTTTTAGTTTATGCTAGAGATACAGACTGCGCAAACGAAATCAACGAACATCATACATCTCATAAATATATTGGGGATAAAATTATTGATAAAAAGATTCACGCTAGCGATAATCTTGAAGAAGTCCTAAATTTTTCAAACTATTTAGTAATTGCCGTTCCTAGCAAATCGATAGTTTCAATATTGAAAGAAATAAAACATATAAAAGATTCTGATAATTATTTTTTCATAAATGCTACCAAATGATTTGCTGATAAAAAAACGATTCAACAAACAATAAGCGAACATTTTCCTGTTCACAGATGATTAGTTTCAGTTTTATGACCAGGATTTGCTAAAGAACTCATAGATAAAAACATAACTTGTCTATGTTCTGTATCAAATAATGAGGAACAAGCTCTTTTTGTTCAGGCTCTTTTTTCTAATAATTATTTTAGGTTATACACTCAAAATGATGTAATTTGATCTGAGACCTATTCATCACTAAAAAATGCTATTGCCATAGCCAGTGGAATCATATCATGATTATGATATTGAATCAATACAAAATCTAGCTTAATCACTCAATGAATTAGAGAAATGGCTATAATATGAAGAATTCAATGAGCAAAAGAATGAACATCATTCTGATTAAGTGGGCTTTGAGATTTGATTTTAACATGTTCATCTGATGAATCTAGAAACTTTGAAGCAGGATATAAAATCTGAAAAGATAATTCAGCTGAAGAATTTCTAAAACATAATAGAAAAACCGTTGAATGACTATCTGTAATTTGAGTTGTAGAAGATATCATCCAAAAAAATAATTTAGATTTACCCATTTTTCACTCACTTTACGAAGTTATCTATCAAAAAGCTAAGCCAACTGATATGCTAAAAAAAATAATGTTACGTAATTTAACAGATGAATGACTATTATATCAACAACTAAAAGATGTAAGTTAAAAAAATCCCCATTAATGGGGATTTAAAACAAAAAATTACTCTGAATTTTATTTCAATTTTTTATGTAACTTAGAAACAAATACATAAGAGATTCACATTAATAAACCTACAATAACCAAGATTTCCATGATGAATAATGCGATAATAATTCACCACTTTGCAAATAAATGTGCTGTAAGTGTATAAGAGAATAATTGAGACATATAATAATCAAATACTCCCATTGAAACCAAAGTTAATAATAATGATATCAAAAATCCTCCAATAATTGAATAAAGAATTAATGTCAAAAATGGCATAATAATTTGAGATTTTGTTGCTCAAAGTAATTTCTTAACTTGAATATCATTCCAAAACCTAGTAAATATAGAACGCAAGAAGAATATTGAGAATGACAATACTGCTGCAGCTAAGATAATAACCAAAGACATAGATAGGATCTGAACAAAATTCGAAAGTTTAATTACATTTCTAATTCTGTTTTCTTGACTTTCTAGGTTATCTAACTGTTCTACATCTTGAATATTTATGATAATATCTTTATTTTCTAGCATTACTTCCTTCAAAGTTTCATATTTTGAAATATCTGGAAGTGTCACATAAAGAGTAGCAGGCAATGGATTACTCATTCAGAATTTTTCTAAACTTCACTTTAACTCTGGCAGTCTTTTCATCATAAAATCCATCGCATCCTCCTTAGTTAGAAAATTTACCTTTAATCCTTCTCTTTCAAGTCTATCTCTCAATTGCATTACTTGCTTATAAAGTTTTGTTTCCTCTTCAACATTATCATTTAGATAAAAATACATTCCAAGTTTATCGTTTAATGATGCATTTAATGTATTTCCATACATAGAAACTCCAATCAAAATATTCAACAAGAATAAAAGGAAACCAGATAAAACACTAATCCAAATCATTTGTCCTCTATATGAACGAAAAATTGATTTTACATCATCGATAAATGGCTTTGATGGTCTTTCTCTTCAATTTGAAATAAATGATTTGACTTTAGACATTTTAAGTTTTGGAAGTCTAACCTTTGGTAATCTAACTTTTGGAAGATTTAATTTTTTCATTTTTTATTAATACTATAAAGATAAAATTTTATTTTAAATAATTTATTTCTCCAATTGAAAGTGTTTCTTTCATCATAGATATTTTTCAAATAGTGCAATTTTTTTATCATACCACTCAATGGGTTTATCCACAATTTTAAGTCCCGTATGATTATCATGATAGAATGCAATCATTTCCTCAGACTCTTCATAATCTTCATCTAGGATCGATAACTGGATAATATTGTAAATAACCTCAGCATCTAATGAATCCTGTTTAAAGGCTTTTCTTAGAAAGTCCCTTCATTTTTCACGATTTCCATATCGATATTCACTCAACCCATAACAACGAACTATTTCATGATTTTCTCCATTTGTAAGTTGCATTGCTTTTCTTAAATATGTACGAGCCTCTTTCCAATTATTTTTTTCCATCTCAAGCAATCATTTCACATATAATCAGAGTGGATCATCCTTCTTCGTGGAATTTAAGAAAGTTACTGCTTTATCTGCTCACTCCATATTTCCTTGACGATACTGAATATCCGCAATCATCAATAATGCCTGCTCATTTTTCGGATCTCTTGTAAGGATTCTATTCACCATTTCAATTGCCTCATCATATTTTCACTCCTCTGTCAATTTAGCTATTTCGTCTAGGACTTCTTCGGGTATATATTTATCCATATCAAAAGCTTTTAAATAAAATTGTACGTATAATTATATTCCTCACACACTAAAAAAGCAAAAAATCTAACTATTTTATAATCACTTTAGCTTTACTTTTTTATAGAAAATTATACAGCATTTTTATATCCTTAATATAACTTGTAATTTCATTAAATATTTTTATCTTTTAGTCAGAATTTATTTCTATTTTGAGAATGAATTTAGAAAAACTTTTCTGAAGTAAAACCAAAGTAGACATACTCAAATACTTAGTTTTCCGCAGACAGTGAGTTTCTATGAGAGCATTAGAAAGTGAAATCTGATGGACTTTTCCTGCTATAAAAAAACAAGTAGATTCACTTGAAGAATCATGAGTATTAGACATTCAAAAAGAGAATTCAGGTTTTTCTATTTCCATAAAAAAAGAATATTTTGATTTGTTCAAGGAGATATTCTTTACAGCTCTCAAATCTAATCTAACTACCCTATTCGACACATATTCAGTAATGATAAACAAATATTTCTTATGAAAAATCTTCTGAGTACCACTAGATATGGATATTGTTATAATTTATCAACATATGGAAAAACCTCAAATTGATGAATTAAAAAACTGAATTGCTGACTTATTCAGAGAATTTTTTATTGAAAATGCTTCTATAGTCTTTATGTCTGCAGAAGAACGAGAAAAGAGATATAGACTAGCAGATAAATTTGTACTTCAAGTTATGAGATATTTCCCTGATATTAAATAAGATTGCATAGTTACTATAAATTGGTATAATCCAGTTTACACGAGAAAGATAAATCATTTATTTTCTACACATTACATGGGACAGAAAAAGAAGATTCTTATCACATGAGGACTAGGATACATTGGTTCTCATACAGCCACAGTTTTTATCGAAAATTGATATGATGTTATCATCGTAGATAACCTATCAAATTCTCATGAATCTGCTTTGGATGGAATTAAAGCCATCACATGAAAAACCCCTAAATTCTACGAATTAGATTTGAGGAATTATTCAGACTTAGATGCTGTATTTGAGAAACATGCAAGCGATATAGCTCTAGTTATCCATTTTGCGGCTAAAAAGGCTGTTTGAGAAAGCTGTCAGGATCCTTTCCTATATTATGACCACAACATTCTCTGAACAATAAACTTGTTAAAAATGATGAATAAACATCATATAAACCAAATTATTTTCTCTAGTAGTGCCACTGTGTACGATGCTGAAAATTTACTTCCACCATTCAGTGAAACAGATAAGACAAAAACAACTAATCCATATGGAACTACTAAACTAATTATAGAGAATCTACTCCGTGATATGGTAATGCATAAATGATTTTCAGCAGTTGCTCTCAGATATTTTAATCCAATTTGAGCTCATCCATCTCATATCTTATGAGAAAATCCAAAATGAGTTCCTACAAATTTACTCCCATTCTTGCTCAAAGTAGCTAAATGAGAAATAGAAAAGCTGAGTGTATATTGAAATGATTATGAAACTGAAGACTGAACATGTATTAGAGATTACATCCATGTAATGGATGTTGCAGAGGCTCACTATGCTGCTGCAAAATACCTATTCGATAGAGTAGAAATCAATGAAACTAGTGAAATGTATACAGCTGATCCCGTATTCGAAATATGTAATATCTGAACATGATATGGAAAATCAGTAGCCGAAATGATCTGAATCGTTGAAACAATCGTTGATAAAGAAATTCCTTATGAAATAGTAGCTAGAAGACCATGAGACGTTGCCATTTCATTAGCTAACCCTTTAAAAGCAAAACAACTTTTAAATTGGGAAGCTACTAGAACTGTTGTTGAGTGAGTAGAAGATGCTTGGTTATACTTAAACAACGAAAAAAGAAAATAAATCTGAATAATTTAAAAAAATCCACAACCATTTCGGAAGTGGATTTTTATTTTAGATTTTAATACTAATTTTCATCGTTCAAATCATCGAAGAGATGTGTTACTTGATTAGATCTTTGTGGCTCAGATTTTTGATGATTTTCTTCAACTATATTTACTATTCTAGTTCTCTTATTAGATTTCTGTCACATTTTTCGTAAAGATATAAAAGACCAAACTAATCATCATAATAACAATAATCCATCAATAGCAACCTGTCCATCTATAATTCAGATTTTTTGAGTTACTCCACTTGCCATCGCAATATTTGATCAATCTAGCACTCACATAAACACACTAACAACAATCCATAACAATACAAAATCAACTAATGGCTCATCCTCACGTAAAGCACATAATTTAGTAATCCATCCCTTAAAAGATATACTTAAGTTCCACAAGAATAACCCAACAATAGCAAGCAACATTACCAATCATGATTTCCATAGCATTCCTGAAAGTAAGAATCTAACACCATCTCCATTTGCTCTAACTATAGGGAAAAGGAACAAACAAAATGCTAAAACTGCTAAATAAAGCACAAACCATTTTTTAGTATTTTTATAATTAAGAAACCTTGTATACAACTTTGAAAAGAAAATTTTAGTCTTCTTTAAATAAGCATTAAATTTCTTCATGTCCACGAAAATTAGAAAATAAAATCCACAACTAAATACAAGATATTAATATTTTATAGTTTATCAAGTGATATTTTACAAAAAATAATAAAAATTTAAAATTAAAAAAATAAAGGATAAAATCCTTTAATTTGAAGTACCTGTTTCTACCAGGGATGGGACTCGAACCCACACGACCGTGAAGTCACCAGATTTTGAGTCTAGCATGTCTACCAATTCCATCACCCTGGCATGTAGTTACCTTATAGTTTTTTCCTCTTCAATTTCAACTTGTTTTAAATTTGCTCAATATCTACTTTTATTCACTTTCATCTCTGCATCTGCCACATCAACTGTTTATTACGAGTCAAAAATTCTGAAGACTGATTTATCCACACGTTAACTCAATACTTTCAGTCAGATTTCTCTACCAAGTTTGTGAAACATTGTTCCACCACCGAAAGATCATGAAATCTAATTTTATGGAAGTTAAAAAATGACTTTATAGTTCTCTGCATACGAAAATAATAATAATTCATTGGCAAAATTGTATCTACATACGCATCCTTAAAATAACGTAAATCATTCTTCATCGTACGTATCAAATATGGGTTATGTACTCATAAATCATTTATATTTCTAGTCCAAGATGATGCGGATTTTACCCGATAATGGAATGGATAACTAAATTTTTTAATTGATTTCTGTTCATCTGTTGGTTTGTATTCTTTTTCTTCGTTTTCTAAAAGCTTCTGCACACTTCAACTAGATCAGAAATCTGATAAAATTCAGATTTTACCCACTAATGAATATTTAAATGCATAATCTTGTAAATATTTCTGAAATAACGACAAAACTTTAAATCAAAGTTTTTTATCAGAATGTTTTAGTGCTAATTCATAAATCGGATCAAGAATTATTATTTCAGCTCATTTCTGAGTCAACAACTCTCCTGCTTTTTCTACACAATCTAAAACATAATGTACAGATTTTTCTCCATACGGGAAATTAGTCTGATCACAATAAACCAAATATTCATTATCATAACGATTCAAAAATTGGAATAATGCAAGTGTATCTATTCATGAACTAATAATTCCTATTTTCATTCTATCTGATTTTTTAGATAAATATACGACGAAACAACTGACATAATATCATCCAAATTCTTAGCATTCAAAATATGATTCACATTCCACATCTGTTGTTCCAATTGCGCAAGGTTCAAAAAATGATCGGATTTTCTAAGTGAAATATCTTGGTTAGCTAAGGCATAATATTGAAGTTCTAGTTTTGAATAATAAGCTTGCATCGGCTCTTGCAAAAGACTATAATAATTATCGAACAATGCCGATTCAAATTTATCTATTGCTGTTTTTATCTGAGTTCTATAATTTACCAATTGTAACAATTCTGATTTTTTCTCCTCCAAAACTTCTTTCCAATAATATACATCATCACCCTGATCTATATATGAACGAATTGCTGACATTTCATTATATTTCTTTAAAGCTAATTGATATATTGTATCTAAATAGGTCTTACATCTCACATCTCACCCACCATTTATGGTAAAAATAGTAACATTTTTATTTTCCAAATTACAATATACTTTATTTTCCAAATATCAAAAAGTTTGACTAGACAATCAAGCCATAAATACTACCAACATAAACACCAAAATTTTGCGCATTAATTTCTATTCAAATAAAATCTTAAAACAAATCAACTCACACTAAATATAATAATTGATTATCTCTAAAAATCAAGTAAAGGCTTATTTCTGCAATATTGTCTTTTTTATTGTAAGGAAATAATTTTCAGCTTGCGCATTTCAATTTTTGATATCATAATCTATATCTACAATACTTTTGAATAAATTTTTAATCAAATTTTTCTTTTCTTTTAGAATAGAGATTTTTTTTGTTATATTCATAATTGCTCGAGGATTTTGTTTTAATTCGCTAGCTATCTGTTTCGAATCTGTAATTCAATGTTCAGCGTAATCTAAAACTAATAAATAATTTCTAAGTCCCCATGCAAAAGATCCATTCAAAGCATTCCAATCTATTCCACTCTCCTGCAATGATTTAATAGATTTTACTGCTGCTTCTGGTTTCGTTATAGCTAGATCTAAAAGTTTAAACACATCCTCATCTATCATTCAGAAACAAACTTGATCCACAACTTCTGGAGTAATTTCTTTGGAATAATATTGCTTTCGATAACGTAACTTGTCCACTTCAGATGCTAAACGAAATTGATCATTTCAAACTTTTCTTATCAATGTCTCAACTACGGCAATAGACAGACTCAAATCTTTTCATTCTTGACTTACAAATGCAGGTAATTCACGCTCATTCAATAATGGAAATGATTTTACAGTTGCATTACCATCAAATCGCTTATAAAAACGAGAACGTTTATCTGGTTTATATGATACACAAATTAAAAGAACTTCACTAGGAAGTGGATAATTCATAATATCTTCAGCCAATTTCTCTATTTCATCTGCTTTAATTGCATTAGATTTTTCAGTATCTAGCGGTATTCACTCCAAAATAATTAATTTATTTGTCACAAAAAATCCTCAACTAAAAATAGTTTGCTTTATTTGACCATAATCCCAATTTTCACGATTAAATAGAAAAATGCTTTCAGAACCATTTTTTTGGGCGAATCAATCTTTCCACCTTTTAAGTTCTTTGGTTAATGTATATGTATTTTCTCACGTAAAAAGGTAGATTTTCTTTAGAGTTTCCTCTGACATTCAAGCAAAAACTGAGAATAAAAATCTGACTTTTTTAATTTATATTTTTACCAAAAATTTTCAACCCTACTCCCATTCAGTGATTCCACTCATCATTTCATATCATTTTTCTGTAATCAATAACATATACTCCCACTGACATCATAAATCTCAGTGTTGAGTATACATTCACTCATCTCAATAATCCATATAGAAATCATCACTCATTACCGCAGTAATTGGTTCAAAACATAGAACCATTCATGGTTTAAAGAATTGTTTTTTCATATCTGGATGACCATAATTAAAAACATATGGTCTTTCATGAACCGCACTACCACATCCATGTCATGTTAAATCTTTCAGAATTTTGAATCCAGCGTTACGAACTGTAGTAGCCACTGTATTTCCATAATCATACATAGATTTTCATGGTTCAATCGTTGCTATTCATTTATCTAATGCACTTTTTGTTACCATAATTAATTCATGTGCTAATGGATTAGAAAATTCTCATCAAATTACAACTGAAATCGCAGAATCTGAATATCATTTTTCATAGACTACTCCCGCATCAATTTTAAGCAAGTCTCCATTTTTGAGGATATATTCATTTGGTACTCAATGTACTACACAATTATTCACAGACAAACATAAATTTGTAGGATATCCATCATATCCTTTAAAAGCTCATTTCAAATTATGCTGCTTAATAAAATGTTCTGCCACAAATTCAAGCTCTATCAAAGCTACTCATGCTTTAGCTTTTTCTCTAAGAATTAGGAGCATTTCATTTAAATACTTTCAGCTCTCTCTGATATTTTCTATCTGTTTTGGAGTTTTTATTGCTCATTCAACTATTTTCATATTATTCAATAATTAATTAAAAAATCTGACTAAAAATTACGCTTTTTACCAATAAAATCAATACAGAATTTATAAAAATAAATTCAATATATCATCATTATACTACCCAACACTACATCCTAACAAATACAGCGAACAAAATAAAATTATATTGACATTAATATCAATATATGTATACACAAACGTATATTTAATTTATAAATTATATATGCAATCTCGAGTAACTAGAAATTACTGAAAAAATAAAGAGTATACCCAAGAAGAATGTATCTCCATAACTAAGAAGCATAGAAAATCAGTTATGGAAATCATGAATATTTTTTGCCGTGAACTAAAAAATTTATGAAAAGAACATGATAAAGATAAAGAAATTCCAGAAAACTTAGAAAAATACACATATTTATTAAATCACCAATGAGAAAAAGAAATAAACGATAAACGAAAAAAAATACATAACCATAATAACACTCATCATGTTGAATGATTTCTAGCGTGTGAAGAACCTAAATTACAATATTTAACTGAAATGATTTGTGATCAAGTAGCTGCCGCTATAGCTAGAAATGCCAAATATGAAGATATCTATAAAGAAAATAAAGAACGATATATGAAAAAGTGATTACCAGAAAATCTAGCCATAATTTGTACAAACACATTTATTGATTTATGGAATACTGTACACGAAAATAAATAAAAAATTTTTCAAACATACAAACTTAATTTTCTAACAACTCATCCATCAATCATACATAATCATTTACAACCTTAGTTTGTTGGAAAATAGGCTCAGATTCTAAATTTAATCAATCTATTGAAGAAGAGATTTTATTTTTAAGATTATCTTTCATATATCCAAACGAATCTGTAAAATTAAATCAAAACATTGAAATCAAATACATAGGAATTAGAGCTACAACTATACAACGTAAAACAAAAAAGAAAAATCAACGCAAATAGTCTCCGAAAGCACGTTTAGTAATAACTGTTATATTTAAATTATTTCATTTTAAAGATACGTTTTCTATTTTATTAACATATTTTGTTCAGTTTGAATTATCTTTTGCATCTACATCCAATCAACTTAATACAGAATTAACATCTAAATTAACTAAATTTTCCATATTTATAATTATAAATAATAAAACGAATTAATTATATATAATTAACTAAGAATTGTCAAAAATTTTAAAAAATATTACTCAAAAACATAAATTGCAAACCAACAGTTATCAAAAATTATTCAAATTTTACCAAAGTAAATATTAAAAAAATCAGATTTTCAAAACGTAAGATGATTCAAAGTCAAAATCGTTAAAATTTTTGCATATTTCTATTTTTAGGAATATAATTACATCGTCAAACAAAAATAAACTTTTATTCTCTTCTTTATAAAACTATGGAATCAGCAAATTCAATTCAATCAAATGAAAAGTTATCCAACTTGATGGATAAAATTAATGAAACATGTAATGCTCTAATCTCAGCATTAGAAGTAAATGCTGAATCTGTTGGATCATATGGTGGATGAGTTGCTCATCAAATCAACACTGAATATGTTGATCTCCTAATCAAAAATATTCTTAAAATTAAATACCATCTTGTTCGTTTAGAGAAAGAATTAAACAATGGATTAATCACTTCTCAAGATGAACTAAAATTAATTGTTGGATGATTACTAGATACTATCGATGCAATTGATACAGTTTGTGCCAACGATGGATATCTTAGAAATCAGTTTTCATTCGCCACTGATGAATTAAAAGATTTGATTACAAAAATGCTAGATGAAATTACAATTTCAATAGCAGCCTAAAAAAGCTATAAAACGGAAAGGAAAATATATAAAAAGTCACAAAAAATCCGGCCTGTATTTCTCGCTCGGATTTTCTTAAAATTAAAAATATTCATCATTTTTTGCTTTTAAAAAATAAAAGTATATACTTGAATACGATTTATAAGAACAATCCTATATGAACGAAACTTTACCAAATAGCGAAATACTAAAAAAACGTACTGAATGAAAAACTACAATTTTTTTTACACAAAAAGCACTTTCTCATATATTAGAACAACATAGTGAAACTCATGGAAACGAAAAAGCGAGACAAATCTGAAAAATCTATTTTCGTGATCAACAAGAAATCGAGGATTTAGCAGATATTATTCTCGATGAACTTACATCAGAAATTGAATTCGAGAGAACCCAATGAACAAGAATTAATTTCAACCCAAATTATGTAAATAAAATCTCTTATCGTCCATTCCAAAAAAAATGGACAGTTCAGATTAAACCTATATGAAAAAACGTCTTTGAAATCGTTTCATTCTACAAGAATAAAGATCTCAAATGACGTTCTTCCAAGAAATAGTATATTATCCGATAATATCTTTTCACATATATTCCTGTAAACATGCAGGAATTTTTATTTTTCCATCAGCTGTTTGATTACATTCAATGAGTGAAATCAAAATTCTAGGAGAGGCTACAACTGTATTATTCAATGTATAACAATATTTAATAGTTCCATCTTCCGCACGATAACGCAAATTCAACCTTCTAGCTTGAAAATCCAAGAATGATGTAGCAGAATGAGTTTCTCCATAACTATCTCTAGATGGCATCCAGCATTCTATATCATGAGAATTATATTTTCATAATGCTAAATCTCATGAACATAATTGTAATAAACGATATGGTAATCATAAATCTTCTACTAGTTCCATAGAATTTTCTAGAATGAAATCGTGGAATTGATCTGACATTTTCACATCAGCTGGAAGAATTATAACTTGCTCAACTTTCATAAACTGATGAACTCTATACAAACCTGATGTATCTTTTCCATAACTTCATGCTTCACGACGATAACATGGGCTCATTCCAACCATTTTTTTAGGCAAATCTGATTCATTCAATATTTCCCCACTATAATATGAAGTTAGAGGAATCTCAGCAGTTGCAATCATCCATTGATCATCTCTCTCTAACCAATAAGCATCTTCTTCTCCTCAAGGGAAGTATCCTGTTCCAACTAGACATTCTGGATTTACCATATTAGGTACTTGGAATGGAATAAATCCTTTCTTTACCATTTTTTTGAGAGCATGCTGTAATATTGCTTGTTCAAGTAACATTCCATCATTTTTAAGAAAATATGAACGTGCTCAAGCTAATTTTACTCCCCTTTCTACATCCACCATATCATATTTTTTCATCAAAGTCATATGATCCTGAACTGGAAAATCGAAGTGAGGAATCTCTCAGACTCTTTTTACTTCTACATTTTCTGTATCATCTTTTCACTCTGGTACACTTGGAGAAATGAAATTAGGCATCTTCAATTGATATCATTTCAATTCTTCCTGTAATGCAGTTTGCTGATTTTCCAATTCTTGAATCTGTCATTTTAGAGCTTTTGCTCATTCGTAGTCTTGCTGTGAAGCCAAAGTTTTTTGTTGAAATTTTAAATCATCAACCTTTTGCTGTAAAGCCTTTCTTTCATCATCTTTTGCTAAAATCATATCTACATCACAGTCACTATGCCTTTTCGCAAGTGCTTGTTTATATTCGTCTAAATTGTCACGAACTTTCTTTAAATCTAGCATTATTTCTCATCAAATAATATAAAAACTGACCAAAAATATATAAATTTTAAAACACAATGCAATTACAGACAATAATAAAAATTACATACACCTTGACATTTAATATTTTTAATTTATAATCAAATATCATTCTTATCTTTATATTCAGTTCATCAACATGGTAAAAACCCGCAGCAGAACCGAAGAACAGCAAGAATATAGAGATAATCTTGCAGAAGGTTTAAAACAGTTAAGAAATCAATGAGATACATGAAAAGAATTAGCTAAAACTTTACTAGAAGACTGAAAATCAACTATAGAATACCTAGAATCCATATCTGAAGACACAGACCAATGAGAAGAAATGGTAGATAATTTAGCCGAAATTTGAGAATCAGAGATAGAGCCATCTGGAATGACGCTTGCATTGGATTCAGAAAAAGATATAATAACTCCTGTTTTATATGAAAACTCTCATATGAAGTCCACCCTGCAGAAAATTTCCACAACAGATTTTGCGGAAACTACTGATAATATAATTTCTACTTACGACGAACAGTGACATTGTGTAGTAAACTTTATCTATTTCTCTCAAATTGTGTCTCAACACGTTTTTTCTACCACTAAGAAAAAAACTGAGAAAGAAAAAGAATACAAAAAAATACTATTAAAATCAGATTATTTACTCCCGGACTGAATAGCTTTACAGGTTTACTACTATTTAGCTGCCACATTTTGAGCAATAGAATCTGATAAAAAATGGATTCCAAACGTGAATTGAACAGATTTTACTCCATATTTCTTAAATAGTTTAAAACAAAAATACTGAAGCCAAAGAATAAACATACTTCTATACGGATCTACTCCAAAAGTAGCAGAAAAAGTAAAAGAAAATTTAAGTCTGAAATGATATAACGTAATTTATTTCCAAGATTGATTTAGTGAATTCGACCGAGAGAAAGCAGAGACTTCATTAGATGAATATCAAGATACTATCAATATTTTATTAGTTGCACGCTCCACTCCAAAGATTCCTCTACAAGAATTATGGACATCTAGAAATTATCAAAAGATTCAAGATGACAAACTTTTGGTAATGAATGTTGGATGATTATTCGACTTCATCGCGTGAGTTCAAAAACGTGCACCTCTATTATTTCGTAAACTAAAAATTGAACGACTACGAAGACTGTGTTCTCAACCCAAAAGGAACCGAAAAAAAGTAGCAAATACCTTTATGATAATTCCATACATTTTTCATTATTTAATATTGAAAAAAGATTAGCTTTTCATAATTATACATATTATGAAAAAATAAAAATCAGATTTTTCTATACTTTTATTTTCAGTAATAATAGTTATAATGCAGCTTCAGGAGCATAAAAAAGTCTATGTAACAGATGATGAGATATTTTCATTCCAGGATACATTATTAAACGATATTTCCTTTAAAGTCTTTGTTCAATGTTCAAAAGAAAAGTTTCTTCAGTATCAAAAAGATATCATTGAAGAATTTGTAGCAGACTTTACAAACATAATCAAGACTTCCGAAGATTTAGATCAAGAAGATATCAGAGAAATTTTTGAACAAAATTTACAGCTTTTAAACACTAAATTAAAGCAATTTGCAGAAAAAGTTCGTGATGTGGAACATTTCTCATTAAAATGAGTTATACAACTTGTAATAGATCAAAAATTAATGTCTTCTATGATTGGAAATGTTAGTATGATAGTTCTCAGAGATCAGAAAACTGCATATTCAATACCAAATAGCGTTGATATAAAAGCTAAAATTGATCTATTCTCAGATTTTATTGAATGAGAAATCGAAAGAGATGATCAAATATTGTATGTCGGTCTTAAATTTGCTGATGTAATGGATGCTCATGATCTCAAAGAAATGGAAAATCTATTGGCACAAGAAGAATCATCTGAATGAATATTATCATTCTTGGAAGAATTACTTACTACCAGAGTTGAGAAATCAAGTATTTGATTCATAATTAGTTATTTCGTTCAAGGTCCAAGCATTTCTCTTATTGCTAAGAGAAAATGATGATTAAAATTAAAATGATCAATGAAATGAATCAAAGGAAAATCTATCAAATATATATCAGATTTATGAGAAAAAATGCATAATTCTGAACGTTTTCAAAATGTAAAAGAACAACTATCAGAAAACAAAATTTACGTTGTAGGATTTGTACTAGTGATCTTAATGTTTATTTTCTTATATTCACTAGCTTCTCAAATATTAAATGATAGTAATCATAACGATAAATTTCAAACTTCTGCATGAGTTTATATAGATATAAATCTTGAAGATCTACAAAATGATATCGTTGAATTCAAAACATTAGATGCTTCATCTAATCTCAAATCTGCTAAATATACAGAGATTCTACAGAAATTAAATTTCTTGGAAGATCAGTGAAAATGGTTGGATGATGTTGCTGAACTTAAGGCTCAACTAGAGGAAAATTACTACGATGGATTCCGTATCACTCAATTCAAATCAGAAAATGATTTGAATACTATCGCTGGTAAAGATACTCAAGTACTTACTTTCAATTCTTCAGACACTACTAAATTATGAGATTTGAATTCAATATCTGTACCTAGAAATATTATGATTGCATGAAGTAAGTGAGCAATTATCGATGCTTCAAGTGATACAAGTAGATGATCTCTTATCGAATACAATTTATCAAACAGTCTCAAGAATTGTATTCCATCACTAAATTCTAATGGAATATACTGTTATAATGATAACTGAGAAATCTACATGATTTCAAAAGCTGGAATAGTTCCAGTTTGAACTGAAGACTGAAGTTTCCGTTCATGAATCGGATGATTAGGAACATTTAGTAGCAGAAACTTATATGTATTCAATTCTAATGTTTCTAGTCTAGGTAATATGTTGTTGACTAGATATCAGACAAACAGTGACTGAACATATGCAAACTTCAAATGATGATCTTCTTATTCTGTAGCAGCATCTGGAGTAGACTTCTGAACATTCTCTAGCTTTGCTATTGATGGAAATTTCTTTGGACGATCAAATAAATGAAAATTATATCTATTCTGGAGAGATGATGTTGCATGAACTTCTTTAAGTTATCGTGAAATAAACATCAAATGATCTAATCCTCTTACAGATAACTATTCAAATAACGTAAAAGTAATTGCATCTAAAGATTCTAGATATATATATACTTATGATAAAGATCAGCAATTATTTACAGTATATAATACTGAACCTACAAAATTGAACGAAGAAAAGAAAAAGGATTATCAACTCGTTTACTTATTCAGTCTAAAATTTGATATAGAATGAACTACTGTATACGATGTTGATATTCCAGCTAGCACATGAAATAAACCTGAACTATATGTACTTACATCTAAATGAGTTAATAAAATTCCTCTATATGAATACATAGAAGCTATTCCTCTTACAAAATAAAACAATTAAGCCATCTACAAGATGGCTTTTTTGAATCCATAATTTCTTGAAATCATACCATGAATAAATAATATTCAAGTCAGATTTTTAATTATTTCAAAATTATAATTTATGAAAAATATTTCATCTCAAGAGTTACGTGAACTCCGAAATAAATTCTGGGAATCTAAACAGCATAAATACATTCCTGAAGCATCACTTATCGCTTCATGAAAGGAATCTACTGCTCTTTTCAATGTAGCATGAATGCAGCAGCTCATTCCATATTTGATGTGAAAGGCTCACCCATTAGGAAAAAGAGTTTTCAATATCCAGAAATGTGTACGTACAGTAGATATCGCTGAAGTTTGAGATGCTTCTCATCTGACATTTTTTGAAATGATGTGAAACTGGTCACTTGGAGATTATTTCAAAAATGAAGCTGTAACTTGGTCATGGGAATTCTTAACTTCTCCTGATTATCTGTGATTAGACCCTAAAAAACTAGCCGTAACCGTTTTCGCATGAGATGAAAGTGCTCCAAGAGATGAAACTACTGCAAATAAATGGCAAGAAGTTTGACTTCCTGCAGATAGAATTTCTTACCTCCCAGCTGATAATAACTGGTGGTCTCCTGGACCTGTTGGACCTTGCGGGCCTGATACTGAAATATTTTACCGAGTCGGAGATTCAGAATATCCAACTGAGTGAAGCAACGTGTGAAACGATGAAGATAACTGGATGGAAATTTGGAACAACGTTTTCATGGAATTTTATCGTGACGAAAGCTGAACTCTTTCAAAACTAAACAATCATAACGTAGACACATGAATGTGATTTGAAAGAATGTGCTGTGTAATGCAACAAAAAGAATCTGTATACGATACTGATGTATTTTCAGCTTCACTTAAAAAATTAGAAGAATTAACTGGAATTTCATATTCTCAGCAGACTAGAAGATTCAGAATTATTGCTGACCATGCTAGAACTGCATTTATGCTGATAAATGACTGATTAATTCCATCAAATATCGCAGCATGATACGTACTCAGAATGATTATCAGAAGAATGACATATAACATAATGCTACTCAAAGAAACTGATTTAAACTGATATCAAAAAATCTGCACTGAATTACTGGCTACATTCAGAGGGTTACGTGAGTTCAATGAAAGTGAAATCATTCGTGTAATCATGGAAGAAATCAAAACATTCTTGAAGACAATTCAGAATGGTAAAACAATTCTCGAAGAAATGATAAAAAAGGAAAAGAAAAATCAGAATAAATCCCTTTCATGAAAAGATGTTTTCAAATTATACGACACTTATGGATTCCCTCTAGAATTAACCAGAGAAATCGCAGCAGAAAACTGACTAGAAATCAATGAAAAAGAATATGAAGAAGCTGTAAATACTGCAAAAGAGAATTCCCGTCAAGCAACCAAGGAAATGTTCAAAAAATGAATAGATTGGTCAAAATATCTAGAATGAATCCCTCAAACTAAATTTATCGGATACAAAGAATTCTCTACTTCTGATGTAAAATTACTCAAAGATTTTGACGTGAATGGACAAAGAGTTTTGATTTTCGATAAGACTCCATTCTATCCAGAAATGTGAGGACAAATGTGAGATAAATGAATTGTCGAATTGGATGATTGAAGTGTAGTTAAAGTGATTAACGTTCAGACTTTTGCAGGAGTGATATTGCATATTGTAGAATAATTATACAAATCCCCCTTCCTTCGGCATCCCCCTTTGTCAAGGGGGATTTTTTGTTTTTCCCCTCTTGATAAAGAGGGGTAAGGGGAGATTTGTAAGTGAAGTTAAAAATCTCTCCCAAAAAATTGACAAATAAAAATTTTTAAGTAATATATAGTATATAAATTTTTATTCTCTTATAATATTGAAAATGGAAACAAGAAATAATAAAGAAAATACGAATAAAAAATATGTTTTTGAAAATTGATCATTAAAAGAAGATATTAGAAGAATATTAACAGAAAATATTGATGAATATGAATCTGAAAAATTACATTACTTAACAACAACTTTTGATAATATCGTTAAAAAATTGCATCGTATAGATGAATATATTAAAAAGGCAGATGAATTGGACATTAAAGTTAAAAAAGATTTTACTTTTAATCATCTTTATAAGGCTTATTTTGATACAGCCATGTGTAAAGAACCTGTAGACTGGAAAGAATTTAGCGATAAACTAGATAAATATGAAGAAGATTTAAAAAATGCTATAGAACTGTATTATTTCAAATATCATAGAAAATAAGAACTGGAACTTTTTAAAATATAATTACTAGGAATTATACAAATTAAGCCCCACATTTCTGTGGGGCTTTTTATAATTTAATTACTCAACTGAATTATATCTAGGGAAAAATGCATAAACTATATTATAGAATGATTCAATAACTTTATCTAGTCATTTCTCCTGCTTAAGCATCCTGTCTGTCAAAATTCATTCCAAACGAAACATTTCATTTTCTACTTTTTTTCAAATTTTTTGAAATTCTGGAGTAGCTGCAGTTTCCTCACTTTCATTTAATTCTCTAAACTTCCAAAAAAGCTCATTTTCTGATTCATAGAATCTCTGGAAAAGTTGTCCTCATTTAGTTTTTCATAGTCATTCAATTCTCATTTTTACATATTCATTTATACATTCTTGGATTTCAGATTTTTCTTTAGGTTTCATATCTGAAAATCTAGCTCATAACAATGGATGTTTACACATATCTGAAAAAGTAGGAATAACTTTTTTATTCTCCTCAATATTTGAAAGTAGTTGAAAAATCTGATCCTTTGACTGCTGATTCATAGCACAAAATTAGAAATAATAAAAAGCCCCAACGGGACTAATTAAGTGACTAGAATATAGAAATTTAAACCATAAATGCAAATAAAATTTATAACATTTAAAACATAAAATCATTTGTTTTTATAGCTTGAATAAATAATATCAAATCGTTCAGAAACATTCTGATTTATTTTTTGTACAATATTTAAAATATGTCTTCACGTACACTATTTGCTTACAAACAGTTAAATGCTAATTCTAAAAATCGATCTGAATGAGCTCAAAAACTTTCATGAAACAAAAAATTCTGATTTTGGAAATTCTTGTGAGTTTTTATTCTATTCCTTATTATAGCAGGAATTTGAGTAACTGCCGTATGGATGGAAATAAATGTATTTAAAAATCTACCTGATGTAAGCCAGGTAAAAGATATGGTATTTTCTCAAGCAACCATAATTACAGATAAAAATGGTGTAGAACTATACAAGCTTTTCGATGAGAACCGTGAATATGTAGAAATTGATAAAATCTCTGAGGATATGATAAATGCCATCATTGCAATAGAAGATCAAAATTACTGGGAACACGAATGACTAGATCCATGGGGAATTTTCCGTGCTGCTATAAAGGGTAAATGATGAGCATCTACTCTTCCTCAGCAATTAATGACAAACGTATTCAAATTAAAAGCGTGACTATCTAGCGCAAATAAAAGTCGAATCTGATATAAATTGGATAAAGTTGCTTATAAATTACGTCAAATTGTACTTGCAAAGAGACTAAATTCAACTCTTCAAAAACAAGTAAAAGCTGAGAATCCAAACCTTTCAAATAACGAAGCTAAGAAAGAAATGAAAAAGAAAGTTTTGGAGTTGTACTTGAATTATATAGAATTCTGAAATAACTCATTTGGAGTAGAAGCTGCAGCTAAAGCTTTCTTTGGGGTCTCTGCTAAAGATTTAACAGTTGCTCAATCTGCTATTTTGGCATCATTACCAAAATGACCATGACAATACTCTCCACTTACAGAAACTGGAAGAAAAAATTTAATGTGATACTTCAAAATTACTGACGTTTCATGAACTGAATATCCATTCGACTGAACACTAAAACAAGAAATCATTTCTAGATTCTCTAACGCTATACAAACAGCTGATTTCTCAAATAAAAAATCTGACAATTCTTCCGTTAAATTTCTACAATGATTAGGTTCTTTCACAATCGTAGTAGACAATAAAGAATATTACATCACGTTCTATAACTGAAGAAAAGATGTAGTTTTAAGTAGAATGTTTGAAGATGGTTATATTACTGAAGAAGAATATAAAAAAGCTGAAATCGAAGCACTAACTATTGAATTCAAATCGGCATCTTTTGCTATCAAAGCTCCTCACTTCGTGTTTTGGATAAAGGAATTACTTGAAGAAAAATACTGAGAAGACGCCGTATTAGAATGATGATTAGTCGTAAAAACTACACTCGATTACGATATTCAACAAATGGCAGAAGAATCTTTCAAAAATAATGTTCGTACATTATACGAAAATGGAGCAAACAACTCTTCATTACTCTACGTAAATACCGATAATGGAGATGTACTTGCTTATGTAGGTTCTTTGGATTATTTCAATGATGAAATTCAATGACAAATAGACATGGTAAAAAGCCGTCGTCAATCTGGATCTTCAATTAAACCTCTAATTTACGCCCTTGGATTTATGAAATTACCAATAACACTCGATACTCCTATTTACGATATAGAATACCAAGTTGGACCAGATAGACCAAATAATGCTGATAATAAATTTGATTGACTAATGGCTCTAAAAGCAGCATTATGACACAGTAGAAATATTCCAGCTATTAAAATGTTCGTAGCTGAATGATGAGAATGAGTTGTAAAGCCTTTCTTACAATCTTTAGGATTACCTTTAAGTGATGATATTAATTACGGATATCCTTTAGCAATTTGAGCTGCTGAAGTTAGCCTTTTGGAATTTGCCGGTGCTTATTCATACTTAACTACAGAAACTCCAGCAGAGCTTGACCCTATATTGGAAATTACTTCTGCTGATGGTTCTGTTATATACGAGAAAGAAGTCGTAGAAAAAGAAGATAAAATCCCTGCATGAGTAAAATACTTAATATGGAAAATTCTTTCAGATCCTAACAATAGATTAGCAGGTTGGGTAAGTAAATTCAACGTTTCATGATTAACCTATGCATTAAAAACATGAACTTCAAATATGAAAACTGAAAAATGAAATCGTCCTAGAGATGGACTTGTTGCAGCTTATACTCCAGATAATTTAATATTAATGTGGGCTGGAAATGCTGACGCTTCTCCGATGAATTCAAACGCTTATGGATGAACTATTCATGCTCAACCTCTAAAAGAATTCTTATGATGATTAGTAAAATGATGATACATCACGAATAGAGAAATGACAAACGTTGAGACTTCAACTATAAGCATTTCTAAAATCACATGAAATCTACCATCACAAAGTACACCAGGAGAATTAATCGTTTCCACTATATGATATATAAATAGTATTCCACAAAAAGCTGATTGAGAAGTTACTATGTATGAGTATGATGCAGCATGTCTATGACTTGCCAGCCCTATGACTCCAATTGAAGAAGTAAAAAAATGATATTTTATGGAATTGGATTCATTTATGCCAGGGAATGATGATTTAGAAAAAATCAAAGAACGATGGACCGAAAAAGCTAAAATTCCAACATGATGAGAATGAGCAATCAACATAAATATCTTACCTACAATTCCTGAATGATATTGTGAGAATAGAGAACCTTCATTAAGTGATTCTATCTCAATTTCAATCATAGATCCTGAGACAAATCAAAGAATCTCCGCTAAACCTTCTATCATGTATTCAGTAAAAAGTGATTATATGTTAAGAAACTTAAATATAATGGTAGATTGATCTTTAGTATTTTCAAAGGAATATAAAAGACAAAACGAAGATTTATCAAGTAGTGATATAGATTTATCTGGTTTTGAACCAGGAACTCATACCATTACAGTACAAGCAATTGATGCTAAATGAAATATGAATAGTGCTAGCATCACCGATGTATTAGAAGCTGCTGATAAAGAGCCTCCGTACTTAGTAAAAGAACAATCAAGAAAACAAGATAATGGTGATGGAAGCTTTAACATAACTCTTATATTTGATGATACTTTATCTTGAATTCCTGGTGGAAGTGTAAAGGCAGATTGAAACACAACCACATTCCAATGAAGACTTGCATCGTTTACAACAAGAGCTGAAAACTTTGATATTGAAGTTAGAGACAGTTATGGAAACGTACTGAATGAAACTATTAATTTAGCTGATTTATAGAATCTTAATTTTATTCCCTAACGTATCTAATAATGTCTACAGATTCAAAGGAAACATCAGAATTATCAAAAGCTATGAAAAATCCACTTGCAGAGGCTACAAAGAAATCTGATGTTGCTAACGCAATTTCCGATGAAAAGACTAAAAATCTTGCGCCAAATCAGATTTCTCCACAACTTGATAAATTTGAGAATTCATTAATTCGTAAAAAAAGATTTCAAGAATAAATAAACTTTCAATGTAAGAAAAAGACCACAAATGTGGTCTTTTTATTTATATAATGTAATCAATGATCTCTCATCTACTATACTTTCCTTCAACCTCAACTTGGATATAATTTTCTGTCCATCATCTCCATTTTCAATCTCTCCTTTCTTCGATTAAAACCTTATGCTTTGTTCATTTATTTTGAACAATAAATTTTTCTCTAATTTCATCTCATTTGGAAATAATCCTCATTTCTCTCTCTTTTTTCACTTTATGCTCAATCTGATCCTCTAAAAATGAAGCAGGGATTCTTTCTCTTTGAGTATGATCTGAGAATGGAAAAGCATGTAATTTTGTAATTCAGAATTCTTCAATTCAATTATATGTATCCAGAAAATCTGACTCTGTCTCTCATGGAAATCAAATTATAATATCTGCTCAAATTGAAATCAAATTTTGCTTTTTTAAATTTCTAGTTTTTTTAAGAACAGTTTTTAATTCATCTGAAGAATAATGTCTTCACATATTTTGCAGGACATTATTTGAGAAACTTTGAATTGAATAATGAAAATGTGACAAAATCCTTTCATCATTAACCACTTCAAAAAATTCATCATTTGCATACTCAGGTCACATACTAGAAATCCTAATTCTAGGAATTGATGTTTGTTTCAAAATTTCACGAAGTAAATATGGAAATCTAGTTTCTTCTGGTTTGGTAGAATTTGAACATCATCGTGCTGCTAAATTTATTCATGTTATTACAATTTCTTTTCATCATTGAGTTTCAATATCATGAATTTCTTGAATAATTTCATCTAACGGACGAGAAATATGCGGTCATCTTTTGGCCACTGTAAGGCAAAATGAACAGTGATTATCACATCAATTCTGAACTATCAAGAAATGTTTAGTATATAGAGTTGATTTACCATTAATTTTATAATCAAATCAATTTTTAGCTGGGCTTTCAGGTAAGAGTGTAATTCTGTTTGAATATTTTTTCAATTCTGGATAAATAGAATAAAATTCAGATTCTGTTGCTAAATTTCAACGAGAAAAAGTTCAACATCACGTAAGTGCAACTTTTAATCACTGATCTATTGCATGTTTAACCTCTCTAACTCGTTTATTTTTTGCTCTATCAGTAACAACACACGTTGCAATCAAAAGTGTATCATCCAAATTATTTCCATTTTGATGGAAAAAATCTAATCGCTGATTTAGAAAATATTTATTAACTTTACATCCAAAAACTTTATACGGCATAATTTTGAAAAAATAAGATAAGCATTGAGATTATACAGTTTTTTATACAAAAAAGAAGATAATAGATTTAAATAAACTTGACTTTTTCATAAATAGTATTAATTATAATTATATATTATATAACAAAATAATAAAAAAGGAATAAGAAATTCAATATATTATCAGCGAATTTTTGATTATTTTTACATCATGAATATAATTAATCTGTATTATTTATTTTAACAAAATTATTTACTCTAATATGGTATCAAGTCGCATTGATTTAAGAGAAAAAGTTCCTGTAAATATTGTTAAATGAGCAGGATTAGAGAACACAATGAACGAATTGTTTAATAATTTTGAAGCATGAGAACAAAGAAATGCAGAATTAGTTAACAGATTTTTCGATCAAGCATATTTTAGAGGAGAAGAAAGTTTAATAAATAAATTTACTGAAATAAAACCTGACATAAAATTTGAAGATATCAAAGATGAATGAATAAATCTTGCCATTCTATTATACGATAATTGGATGTGGGATTTTAAAGCATGTTTAGATAAAATTGATAATGATAATTTCAAAAAAGCTTTTATGACAAAAATCTTTGAAAATATTCGCAGAAAACTTTGATGAGTACCTTGATGAGCAATTCCTCCTGCCCCTTATAATGATTTTGATACAAAATGTGTCGTTCCGTGAGATACAAATGTTTTATGATATTTCCAAAAAGTTGTCAGTTATCTAACATCCAAGGAATGAGCCGCAAATTGAAAAAAAGTATTAGAGATATTAAAGGATGAAAATGTTTTCATAACCAATGAACAACTAAATTCACTTCTCCCAGCATGAGAACAGATTCCTACGGGAATCAACTTAACAGATCCAGCCACTCCAACAACTACTAAAAATAATTTCGATAAACTACTTTCTTTCGAAATAGGTAAAGAAGCTGATCGTACAATTAATATCGCTAAGGATTTTTCTAAAAATTTTCAATGATTAATCACAAACAGTTTACCTGCTATAAATACAATTGTATGAGAGAGTGATGAATATAAATATAATGAAAATGAAATATCAAACACATACCCAGAATACAAATGAAGATTAGAAACAATAAGAAATAATACAAATTTAAGTGAAGATGAGAAAGACAAACAAATAAACACATTAAGATGGGATTTCTATTTACAGTACTTAAAATCAAAAAACACAAAAATCTGAAATGCATTAGAACAACTATACAACAATGATTTTGATTATTCTAAAATCGAACCTAATATCTTAAAAGGGTATCTCGATAAAGTCGCAGATATCCGCCTAAAAATGCTATTTGATAAATGAATAAATGAATTTATCAAATTAAATTTTTGAAATGTTGATGAATTTAAAAATTTTTACAAAAATCTCGCAGATCCATCCAAAAAAAATATGGTATTAAATGATGTAAATATAGTCATTCCTGGTAGTACTACTAGTTGATCTGTACTTATTCCAATTCAAAAGAAAATCATAGAATGACCAAATGAATGGTTAAAAGATATCGATCAATTCTGAAAGAATTCAGACAAAGCATTTGACGCCTTACCTATAGAATTTACAATCAATAAATCTGATATCAATAATCTAGATATCACCGTGGAAGATAAAACAAAACTTCTAAATCTCCTATCTAAATTTGACCAATGAGATAAATATGAAATAAAATGAGAAGATATTTGAATTTTGATTTATCTATTTTTTGTTATAAATAGTAAACTTCCGATAACTGAAATGGAACATGAAAAACAAAAAGAAATCGAAAATACTTTTGGACAAGCAAAAAACCATGAAAAATGACCTGAATCTAAAGATTCAGGAGAGAATAATGAGGGAGAAAATGAAGAAAATAAAGAATGAAATGAGTTTACTCCTGAAAAATTCAAAGAAAAAATTGAAAAATATTGACCTGGAAAATTTGAAAATTGATCAGAAGTACGGTTACCAGTATGAAATAGCGAACTACCTGGATGATGATATCAATGGATGAAACTAAAAATTAGTAATGTAAATATGAAGAAATGAACATTCAAGTGAACAATATTCTGATGAGAATTAAAATTTAAAAACAACATCGAATGAAAATCACTTCAATTTAAAATGAATGAAAATTTCTTTTGAGATTTAGAAAAAATTTCTAAAGATTCCAGTAAAATTTGGTTACAACCAGACCCTAAAAAATCTGATTTCAATTCTTTTAGAGAAAGTCTCAATAATAAACTATGAACTAATAATCTATCCTTTCCTATAGATTGAGTAACTTGGGATGGAGATAAATTTATGCAAAAAATTAAAGATGAAAACTGAAAAGAAAAAGAAGTTGAAGTAAAATACTTCTGAGCCTCCGGAGATGACAAGTCAACATACAAAATTGAATACAATCCATTCAAACGTTCTTTCAATGTATCAACAACTTTTAACTGAAATAAAAAATGAGAAGACTGAAAATCTGAAAAAAAACGTTTTTCATATAGTCGTGATATGGATTGGAATAATTTCCTAATATTTTTTAGCCAAAAATGACTATTTCCTCAAACAGAAGAAGAAGCTAAAGATGCAGTTACAAGACAAGATAATGAATTTAAAATGGTAAATTGATGAAAATGGAAATTACATTGGTTTAGTATAAATAATATTAGAAATTGATTTAAAGATGTATTTGGTGCTATAAAGAAAAAAATTGATGAATACGACAAATCACAGACCGAAAAATTTAAAGGAATAATCGAAAGTCCTATCCTTGATGCTCTATCTAAACTTCCTTTACCCCCTTCTGTAAAATATGCCATATGAGAACGCCAACAAGACTTATACAACGAAAGAGATAGTGCTATTTGGAAAAAAATTGAATGATATCTAAAAATATATCAAGCGGATCCGGACTTCTGAACAACTTTTGATCAACTTCCACCACACGCAAGAACCCAATGATGAAAATCATTACAAATGATTGTAACAGATAGAGTAAAAAACGCCAAAGATAGAATGTGAGATCCTGGACTTTACCAAGCTGCAGCATTACTTTTAGCTAACTTTGAAAAGTGATGATCTCCATATCGTTGACTATCTGCAGAAGAAAATACATGACTTTGGGTAAAAGCATTGCTTTGAAAAGCTCATTATGAACAATTTTTAAGAGATAAAGCCGCTTGTATCAGAGATCGTGATTTAGCAGAGAACTCAAAAAACTCATGACTAGATAAAAAATGACTTAATGAAGCGTTAGCAAGATGCGAAATGGATTACATTATAAACAACATTAGATGATCTTACTGAAAACTTCCATATTTTGGTTCCCATGAAAATAGATGAATCCCTGGTAAAGATTGAACTAATTATATAGATAATCCATCAAAAAGATTACTTTCAGACCAATTTGCTAGCAAATTAGAGAGTGCATCAAAATGACGATTTACTAAATCTACCGTAGAAGAATCTTATTGAAAAAATAAAAGTATTAACAATTTTGAAATTATGGAAGATGAATTTGGAAAGATGTGATCATCTAGATATCAGAAATGAGCTGGAGCACTTAGAAGGATGTTTGATTTAGCTTCTGATGAATCATTAAAAAAACGTGCAAAAAGACATTTTCTTACGTATTTATTAAGCTGAGCATTAGATATAAATTGCGATCCTGGGTTAAAAAAACAAGTTTATTGACGGGCTAAACCTATGTCATTTGTGCCATGAATGCTTGTAAAGGAAGCAGGTGTTGCTGAAAATATAGCAATACTTTTAGATGACGCAACCAATTGAGATTTTTCAAAAAATGTTAAAAAATATTTTCATAGAAGTTGACAATTAAAAGAATGACCAGACTTTAAATGAGTACAAAATGAAATAAATAAATGGCTTACCGATGAAAAAATGGATAAATTAGATGATTATTTTTCAAAATTACCTACAAAAGATTTTTCATGATATGCCGAACCTAAAAAAAAGATATTAGAAAAATTTAAAAAATCGTTAATTGAAGAAGATGTAGAAGAATTTGACAGATGATTACTGGATAATCCAACTATAGTAAACAATGGATTATTAACCAATATAAATGTCGTTTCTGATAGACTCAGAATTGAAGACTGAGAATTTAAAGGGAAGGATTCTGATGATGTAAACAATAAAAAAACATTTTGGAAAAACATAAAAGAAAGTGTATCCAAATTAGATGCAGGAAACCCAGAAATTGTTAATTTCGTTTTAAACAAATATTTTTCTTGGTTTTGACTTAATTCCACTCAAGATAGACAAAAAGCATATCAACGAATAAGAACCGCATATTATTGGAAAGATAAAATATGAAAACCATTTACATATGATTATAATGGTAAATGACAAGATTTGGATATGTGAACAATTTCATCCATGGAAATTGATGATATTATACGATATACTTTCCAAGGCACAGTAATGAAAGATTGTTTTTCCGCCCGTAAACTACCAGCAGAATTAGCATATGCATTAGAAGCTTTTCAAAACTTCTTTAAAAAAGCATTTGATAACGGAACTTTACAAAAACCAATCATTGAAAAAGATTCATTCAGATCAAACGACATAAAAGTAGAACCATTACTGTTATGATCACGTTCACTTTATAAAGATGTCTTTTCTGGAGAAGCCGATAATATGTTTGATGATACAGTAATATGAGATGAAAAAGACGCATTCACTGATCCAAAAAAACGTAGAAAGGCTCAAAAAAGAGCATTTCAGTCTTGACGTTTTATTAATCATGAACTTGCTCAAATAGAAAAATCTTTCAAAAACCGTTTACCTAAAACATCATATAGAGTAATAACTCAAGATTCATCCTCAGATATAGAAACGAGAATAAAATGGTTAGATGCAGCATAGAAAAAAGGCCTCGATTGAGGCCTTTTTATATTTTTTAAAAATACAATACTAATTTCATCACAATCCTCACATCATTCCAGCAAGATCATTTGTATCAACTCCAAGTATTTCTTTAGTTTGCTCTGCTACTACTTCCTGAGCTTTATTCTGAGCCTTCTGAATAGCTGTAATCAATAAGTTTTCAAGTTCAGATTTTTTACTTGGAGTAAAAAGAGCTTCATCATTAATATGCAAATCTTTTATTTTCATCTCTCATGAAATATCAATAACTACTTGTGGTTTTTCTTCTCAATCTTCCATATATGTTCATTCCTTAGCCCTAATAATCAAACTTTTAAGTTTTTTATCTAACTGCTTATATTTCGTAAACATTTCTTTGTACTGTCATAAATCTTTCATACTAACCATTATAATATTTGTAACAAAATAAATCTGGCTTTAATATAGGATTTCTCCTAAAATATTCAAGCTAAGTTTTACCTTAGTTCCTTACTAACAATTTCAATTCACGGATGATTTTGACGTAAATCTGCTAACAAGAATCATATTTTTGCAGGATTTGATATATCTCATTCAATGGTTGCCATTGTCATTTTTCACTCAACTTTCTCAAGTTCAAACTTGAAGATAGGGATAGAAAAAGAACTAAACAATGCAATTATATCTATAATACTCATCTTTTTCTGAGAGAACTTCAACTTAATATTCAACGTATAATTCGTTGATTTTTCACTCTCCTTTCGATGAGCTTCCAATAAGGATGAATAAGATAATGTTTTCAATGCCTTACATTTTAATGTATGAATTTTTATTCATTCACGACCAGACTTTGCGATAATTTTATCTCAAAAAGCTGGTTTACATTCAGGACAGAATACACAATGAAGTAATTTATCATTATCAACTACTACATCTGAAGATTTAGTTTCTCCAGAGATTGCTGCAGTAATCTCAGATTTCAAATCTCTTTCAAATTGAGAAGTATCAGAAATCAAAGTTTTTCATTGAGTTTCTTTTTTCAATTCTGGATAAGCTGCACGAACTAATCCTCCATAAGTTTCCTGTTTATCAAGAACCTGCAATAATCTCCTTTCAACTTCTAATGGCTCTCACAATTTCTGAATCATATCAGCATCCGAACGGAACATTGGAAGTCATAGATTTTTGAGATATTGATTTAGTCAATCGATAGCTTCATCCAAACGAGCTTCCCTCTCCTGCGTACGAACATATTTAATCAACTGTCCACGAGCAGATGGAGTATGTAAATAATCTATCCAATGTTTTACAGCAGAATAACGATTTTTAAATGTGTTAATATTGATAATATCTCATGTCCTAACGATATATGAAAGAGGTTTAATCTGACCATTAACTATGGCATTTTTAAATTTAAGTCAGATTTCTGAGTGGATACTAAATGCAAAATCTAGTACAGATGATCCTGCTGGCAATTCCTTAATATCTCATTTTGGAGTATAAACAAATATAGTCTTATCAAGAATCTCTATATTCAAAGCATCCTTAAATTTCTCTTTATCTTCTGCTCATTGATACTCTGCCACAATTTGTTGTAAACGCTGAATCCATTGTCATTGCTGTGATGAAGCAACTACACTCGCATTACTTTCTGCATAAGCAAAATGAGCAGCCACTCAGAACTCAGCAACTTCATCCATTTTTTTGGTTCTGATTTGTACTTCCACTGGAAAACGAAACATTCAAAGAATGGTTGTATGAATACTTTTATATCAGTTAAATTTTGGAATAGCGATATAATCTTTAATTTTTTTGATAAGTGGAGTGTAATATTTATGAATGATTCAGAGAATCATGTAACAATCTGTCACCGTTTCAGTTACCACACGGAAAGCGAGCAAATCCATAATTCTACTTACATCTTCTGTATGATATTTTTTGTCCATTTTCTCAAAAATTCTGAATGGACTCTTGATTCTTCAAAGAACTTTAAAATCTTCAATTCACTCTTTTTTGAGAATTTCAGTCAGATTTTTTATTCATTTATTTAGAAACTTCGACCCATCTTGGAATTGCTTAGTCAAATATCACATAATCTCTTCAAATTTATCTGGATATAACACACGGAAAGATCAGTTTTCAAGGTACAATTGATAATTATAAAGTCAAAGTCTTTTGGCAAGTGGAGCATAAATCTTGAGAGTTTCTGTCGCAATTTTTATTCTCTTTGATTCTTCTGGATGATATTGTAAAGTCTGAATATTATGGATACGATCAGCGAACTTTACAAAAATTACACGTAAATCTTTAGCCATCGCAAGAAAAGTTTTTTTGATGGTTTCCAAATCACGTTCCTCTCATTTATATCTAACTTTAGACACCTTCACCAATCATTCACAAATATCCGCAATTTCCTTTCAGAATAATTTTTCTATATCTTCATATGTATAATCAGTATCTTCTATAACATCATGGAGAATACAAGACTGAATAGAAACCACATCTGGATTAATCTCCATCAAAAATTCAGTGGCTCTAAGTGGATGAATTATATATGGTTCTCATGATTTACGATAAACTCATTTATGAGCTTCACGAGTAAATTCATAAGTTCTAATTATCTCATTAATTTCTTCTGGTTTTAAATATTTTTTTGCTTTACGCAAAATATTCTCCAAAATGTCAGTTGGATCTTCTTCATTACATGGCTTGTAGTCAAAGAATTCTTTGAAACTTTTTAAGTCTTCCATAATTGGAGAATGAAGTAAAACATTTCAAGAATAGATAAAATTTTCTAACTTGCAAGAAGAAAAATGATTTTTTTACACTTGCATTTATATTTTCAAAAAGTAAAAAGAAAGGTAGAGTTTAACTTTTAACTATTGAATTATGCAAAGAGAGTACAAATTTACGAGCATTTCTTCGCTTTATAAAGATTACAAACCTCTATTAAACACTCAGATTACTGTTAATGGATGGGTAAGAACTATCAGAGATTCCAAAACTTTTGGATTCATCGAATTGAATGACGGTTCTTGTTTAAAGAATTTACAAATTGTTTTTGAAGATATTTTACCTAATTTTGCTGAAATATGTAAATTTTGAGTTTGTACTTCATTAATAGTTGAATGAACTTTGGTAGAATCTCAATGAGGGAAACAAGCTTTTGAATTAAAAGCTTCCAAGGTTACATTAGTTTGAGAATCACCATTGGACTACCCTCTCCAGAAAAAAGGACATTCTATGGAATATTTACGTACAATAGCACACTTACGTCCAAGAACAAATACTTTTTCTGCAACATTCAGAGTTAGAAGTTTGATAGCTTTCGCTATACATAAATTCTTCAATGAAAGATGATTTGTTTATGTACACACTCCATTAATTACAGCTAGTGACTGTGAATGAGCTGGAGAAATGTTCCAAGTAACTACACTTGATTTGGAGCATCCTAACTTAAAATGAAAAGACTGAAAAGTTGATTATAGCAATGATTTCTTTGGAAAACACGCATCGCTTACTGTAAGTGGACAGCTTGAATGAGAAACTTTTGCTACAGCATTTGGAAAAATTTACACATTCTGACCAACATTCCGTGCTGAAAATAGTAATACAACTCGTCATGCATCAGAATTCTGGATGATTGAACCTGAATTTGCGTTTGCTGACATCACTGACAATATGGATTTGACTGAAGATTTACTGAAATATGTATTCCAATACGTTTTGGATAATGCACAACAAGAATTAGATTTCTTTACTAAATTTATCAATCCTGAAGTGAAAGAAAGATTAGAAAAATTCACTAAAGCTGATTTTGGAAGAATCACTTATACTGAGGCTATAGAAATATTAGAAAAATCTGTAAAGAAATTTGAGTACCCTGTACATTGGGGAATGGATATGCAAACTGAACATGAAAGATATTTAGCCGAAGAATATTTCAAAGGACCTGTATTTGTAATCGACTATCCAAAAGAGATTAAAGCTTTCTACATGAAATTAAATGAAGACTGAAAAACAGTAGCTGCTATGGATCTTTTAGCTCCTGGAATTGGGGAAATCGTTTGAGGTTCACAGCGTGAAGATAGATTAGATGTATTAACTCAAAAAATAATTGATAACTGAATGGATCCTAAAGATTATTGGTGGTACTTAGATTTAAGAAAATGGGGATCTGTACCTCATTCAGGATTCGGAGTCGGATTTGAACGTTTAATAATGTATGTAACTGGAATGGAAAATATTCGTGATGTATTACCATTCCCTAGAACTCCTAAGAACTGTGAATTCTAATTAATTCAATATAAATAATTATAATTTAAGAAAATATTTTCAAAAAAAACATAAAAATCCCTTGATTTTATGCATGTTTCTGTGTATAATACATAATATACGAAACATAAACAAAACAACTTTAATTATGGACAATTTTATTGAAGGACTAGGATATGGTTTTAGCATTTGTGCTTATATCATATTCATAACAGTAGCCGTAGGATCATGGTTCCTACCCAAAGATGTAAAAGAAGATTAAAACAATCTTACAGATCTTACTCCCTTTGTTTTCAAAGGGAGCTTCTTTTAAGATAAAAATTTTTTGCTCAAATAAACTTTTCTAATTTCCTTGAATTTACCACTATAATTTCCTATTTTAACTTTACTTGACTTTTTATAAAATAAATATAAACTCACAGTTAGATAACAAAATGTCTAATATAAAAAAGTTAAAATTATGTGGTTCCAAATTTTCTTTTCATTTGTGTGTGTAGTTGCTGTTATTGCACTCACAGCGTTCATCATCAATAGTAATAAAGAACACGATGGTAAGGCTGCACCAGGCTGGTGGCTCGTGAGTATTCTCATCTCTCAAATCTTTCTCATAGTCATACTGGCTATATGGTGGAAGGATTGGTGGCTTGCTCACACCTGGATCATGAATGTTTCATCAGGAATTGCCATAGTAGGCTTTGTTCTCTGGCTACTCGCCAAAATCTATACAAAGCGACACTGGTGAACTTAATGATGAACTTTAAAAAATTTAAAAACTCCCCCTGTATTTCTAGGAGGAGTTTTTCATTTAACGTATTTTTTAAATCAATCCTGCCTTTCTAGCCTGATTTCTAGCTCATTCTGTGAGATACTTTTTTCTGATACGAATAGATTTTGGAGTAATTTCGACTAACTCATCTAGTCAAATATATCCAAGAGCATCTTCGAGAGTCAAATGTCTAATTGGATTTAGAAGCATTGCTTCATCATTTCATGAATTACGAAAATTATTTTGCTGCTTATTGATTGTAAGATTAACTGTCATATCTCATCATTTCAAATGTTCTCCAACTATCATTCATTCATAAATTGGCTGGGCTGGATCAACGAAAATTGGTCATCTTTCCTGTAGTTTGAAAATTCCATAGTTCATTGCTGTTCAAGTGGCAGAAGAAATCATGGATCAAACTTCTCTTTTTTTAATTTCTCATTTCCATTCTTCATAATGAGAGAACGACGAATACATAATTCATTCTCCTTTTGTTTCGAGGATAAATTCTCCACGGAATCATAGTAATCATCTAGTTGGAATCTCAAATTCAATTGTTGTAAGTCAGTTCGCTGAATTCATGTTTTTCATCATACCTTTACGATGAGAAAGCATTTCAATTATCGTTCAAGCTAATTCATCGTTTACACTTACTACCAAAGTCTCGATTGGTTCCAACTTTTCTCCATCCACTTCACGAAAAATTACTTGTGGAGCTCAAACTTGCAATTCCCATCATTCACGACGAATACTTTCAATAAGTACTGAAAGATGTAATTCTCATCTTCCTGAAACCAAGAATTTTCAATCTGAAAAATCCACTTCAAGTCAAACATTTGTTTCAAGTTCTTTTTCTAATCTTTCACTCAAATTTCTGGTAGTCATATATTTTCATTCCTTTCATGCAAATGGAGAATCATTTACTAGAAATTCCATTTGTAACGTTGGTTTATCGATAGCAATTGAAGGTAAAGCCTGTACATCTCATGTTCAAACTGTTTCTCATACGAAAATATCAGGGATTCATGCAATTGTAACTATATCTCCACATTGAGCTTCTTCCTGTTCTATTCTCTGAAGTCATAAAGTAGAAAAAACTTTATTAATTTTTCATGTTCTGATTTTTCATTCATGATCGATAATTTTTACTTGTGTTCATGGTTTTACTATTCATTCATACACACGTCCAATTCACAAACGTCCAAGAAAATTATCATATCATAGATTTACAATCTGCATTCTAAAATCTTTTTCTGGAAAATTTAGAGCTTCTGGTACATATTTCAGAATTGCATCAAAAAGTGGAGTCATATCTTTTCTCTCATCATTCATGTCTGCCATTGCGTATCACTGTTTTGCACTAGCATACATAATTGGAAAATCTGCTTGTTCATCCGTTGCTCAGAGTAAGATGAAAAGATCAAAAAGCATATCGATAACTTCATTAACTCTGGCTGTAGGTTTATCAATTTTATTTATCACTACGATTGGTTTGAGTCAAAGTTCTAGTGATTTTTTTAACACAAATTTTGTCTGCGGCATTGGTCATTCATATGCATCTACTACGAGAAGAACGCTATCCACCATACGTAAAACTCTTTCTACTTCACTACCAAAATCGGCGTGACCTGGCGTATCTACGATATTTATTCTCTCTCACTTATAAATTATTGCTGTATTTTTTGCATAAATAGTAATTCAACGCTCCCTTTCCTGATCATTATTATCCATAATCAAATCTTGTCATTCGAGAGCTTTAAGAGTTCCTGATTGTTGTAAAAGCTGATCCACAAGCGTAGTTTTACCATGATCAACGTGTGCAATAATTGCAATGTTTCTAATTGCCATATTTTTAAAATATTATAATTTGAAAAACTGTGTGGTAGTATAGTGAATTGTCAACCATTTTCTAGTTAAAATTCTTAGTAAAAATTTGCATTTATAGCAATTCTGAATATAATTAAACGATAAGATTTTACGTATAAAAAACAAAAAATGTTAAATCTAAAAAAAATCTGATTATTTCTTCTTTGATTCTTTTCACTATTTTTGTTATACTCTGAAGCATGACTAACAACTTGACCTAAAGTTGCAGATTTTGCATGAGATTCGGATCCGGTAATGAATGAGAAAACTGTTACCGATATCAACGAGTGATCATACTGATTTACCGAGAATTTAAAATGAATCATACATCTTCCACAGAAAAAAGAATATACTAGATCTCTAAATTATGTCATGGCTATGATTCAAATAATCATTAACTGGCTATTATGAATATTGGCTTTCATCGCTCTAATTTATATGATATACTGTGGATTCCTAGTATTTTCATCATGATCTGATGATAAAAATGCAGCTAAAGGTAAAAAATGAATTTCTACAGCCGCAATTGCTCTAGCTTGAATCTGAATTTCATGGTTAATTATCAGCGTAATAATACGATTTATCACCAACATAGCTTATACAGATTAAAATATATTTACCTAATTAATATCAGAATAATGAAAAAATCTATCATATACTTTATGTCCTTAGGAATCATAATCTGACTATGATGGTTTTGATTATGTGAATGACAAAAATTTGGATGAGAAACTCTAGAAGAAAAAAATCCATATACAAATAACCAAGCAAAATTACCAGAATGTGATAGTACAAATATTTGAGATTGTGTAAGTGTAAAACAAGAAGATGATACTATTATACTAAAACTTCTAGGGGTATTTTGACTAGATAATGACACAGGTAGAGATCATAAATTTATAGATTATGCTAGAGCTATAATTAATATGGCTCTTTGATTAGTTTCATTCATTGCTTTAATTATGTCTATTTATACATTCTATATGATGTTTTTTTCAGAGAATGAAGCATGAATCAAAAAAGCAAAATGAAATCTGGTTGGAATTTTTATTGCTTTAGGTGTTCTATGACTAGCTTGGATTATAGTTAGCTTCATATTCCGACGGTATCAATCAAATTGGCAAGAAAGAGAATCTGACATTATAAGTGGTACTGTAGCAATACAGTTCAATAACGAAACTATTGATAATAAAGAATTTTACTTAATTATCTAATAATACATGTGAATTCTAGATCCAGAAAAATCAAAAGTAAAAAAATGAAAAGCTGATAATCTGTTTAACACTGAGACTATGCTTCCTATTTCTGAAGTTAAAAACGGAATCGTTATCCTAAAAGATTGATGATTACGTTCTATTATAAAAGTCGAAGGTTTAAACCTTGATTTAAAAAATTTTGATGAACAACAAGTAATTTTGGAACAATATAAAAGATTCTTAAATTGACTAGCTTTTCCAATCCAAATACTAATTCGTAACACATATCTAGATTTAACAGAATATCTATCTTACCTTAAAAAAAATCTAAAATGAATTGATAATCCTGCTCTAAAGAGACAGTGAGATAATTACATAACATTTTTGGAATGAATAGATAACCAACAATGATTAATTTATGTAAAAGAATTTTATATAGTAATTCCATATTACTGGGATGAAAGAGACGCTGAACAGGTAAACAGATCTCGATGGGATAAATTCTTAAATGTATTGAATGCTAAAGATGATGTAGAAATGATTGTTGAAAGATATAGAACTTTCATTAAATGTGAGCAAAACATTCAAACCAGGGAAAATGTACTTATTTCTGGATTAAATGACCTATGAATGTCTGCAGAGCGTTTAGATACAGCAAGTGTTGTTTCTTTGTTATTCCGTATGTATAACCCATTATTAGATAGTTCTCAAGCAAGATTTGTAGAATAAAATATAAAATTTATAAAATATAACTCCACACTTGTGGAGTTTTTTATTGCTTTAAAATAGGTTTTCTTTATATATATAAGTCATAGATTGTTTATTATGAATTATTAGTGAATGTTACTACTAAAGTGAAAAGAAAAATCTGAATTATTAAAATGAGAATATAAAGAACTCAAAACTCAATATTTTTGAAATGATAAAAAATTCGTAGCAGTTCTATTTTTCGGAGAAAGTAATCCATCTCAAATTTACGTAAAATTAAAGAAAAAATATTCAGAAGAAATCTGATTTGACTGTCTAATTTTCGGACAATGAGAAAAAGAATATAATTCTGAATATTCAGATTTAGCAGATTTTCAAAAGAAATCTTATACGAATAAAGATGAAGTTATAAAATTAGTGAAGATATTGAATAATGAAGAACGTTGTGTAGGAATCATTTGCCAATTGCCTTTGACTGAATGATTAAAACCATATCAGAAAGAAATTTGTAACGCTATCGCTCCACTAAAAGACATGGATTGACTATGAAATAAATTACAGGAATGGGCTTTTGAATGAAAAATAGAATTTTTACCTGCGACAGCGCAGGCTGTAATTTCATTGTGGAATGCTTACGATTTATGAAGTTTTAAGTGAAAAATAATTTCTGTAATTGGACAAAGTGACATAGTTTGACGCCCAATTAGTAGATATTTAGAATTAAAATGAGCTAACGTACATACTTTCGATATTAGGAATACTCCAGAAGAAATCATAGATCAAACTAAAGAATCTGACGTAATTATTTCATGCACATGAGCATTACACTTAATTGATGATAATTTTGTAAATGAAGAAAAAAATCAGATTTTAATTGATGTTGGTTATGGATTTTTGAATTGAAAGTCTACTGGTGATGCAGATTTTGAAAAAGTGAAAGACAAAGTTTATGCTATTAGTCCTGTCCCTGGATGAGTAGGTCCAATGACTGTTGCCAGTCTATTTGGAAATATTTTTACTATTCGATGACAAAAAGAAAAAATTGAGAATTTAGCTAAAAACTAATATAATTTGACATCATTTCCTGGATTACTATAATTTCTGTCGAAATTTAAAAATTTAATAATAAAAATGAAAAAATTTCTCGCAATAATAGCCAGTTTATTACCAATTTTTTTCATTTCAATCAACCAAGTTAATTCCCTCAGCATAGCAGATTTTAGTCCTACACTAGACAAAGCTGTCGCAAAAATGGGGACAACAGAAAAAAAAGTTAAATTTTTAAGAACATTTTCAGACTCATTAACAGATCCTTCATTCACAAAAGACAAAAATGCCAAATTTTTTGCAGATCTAAGAGAATATTCTTTGAATATGCTTAGTGTTTTTGAATACCAATTAGAGGAAGAACAAGCTGAAACAAGTTCAAAGAATCAGACATCTTCAAATAAAACTACCACAACTACACAAAAAATTTCAAAATCAAATTTACCTCATCTATCTGATAACTTTTCAAATATTAATGAACAAAAGATTCGTAATGCTATTCTCTCACGACATAATGAAGAAAGAAATAATGTTTGAGTGAATCCATACACATACAATCTAGACCTCGAATGATCTGCTACAACTCGGGCAAACAAATTAGCGAATTCTCACAAAACCAGCAATCTTCATTTAAGAAACTCTTGAGACTGATACTACAGCTATAACTCAATATTAAATCGATTTTCAGATTTATGAATAAAATTTCCTGCAAATATCAAATGAGCATCTTCATTTTCTGAAACTATATGATACTGAGGTTATAAATGTTCAAAATCTGACTGTACTGATGATGTAATCACCGCTATCAAAAAGACTTGGACGAACTTAATTATGAAAGAAAAAGCTTCCAACGGTACACATTATAAAGCAGCTTCAATGAAACATTTCACTCATATGTGAGCATGAATTGCCATAGATAAATCTAATAATAGATACTATCTAGTTATTCATTATTGAGTTGGTTTTTAATTAATACAACTTTCTTTTCTCTTGAAATTCTCCTTTCAATAAATATTTTTTTCTTATTCGAAATTTATTTTTCAGTTAATTAAAAATTATGGCAAACAAGTACAATTTTGCGGAATCTGAACCAAAATGGCAGAACTTTTGGCAGGAGAACCATATCAATGAATATGAAAAATGAAGTAGCAAACCAACATTTTCTTTAGATACTCCCCCTCCAACGGTAAGTGGAAAACTTCACATCGGACATATTTCTTCATATACTCAAGCTGAAATCATCGCTAGATACAAGAGGATGAAAGGTTTTAACGTATATTATCCTATGGGATTTGATAATAACTGAATCCCTACAGAACAACTTGTAGAAAAAGACTTGAAAATAAACATCAAGGAGATGGAAAGAAAAGATTTCATCAAGAAATGTTTGGAAACTAACGAAAGATACGTAGAAATCTACAAGAATCTATGGAGAAGGATGTGACTTTCAGTAGATTGGACTAAATGTTATAGTACAATAGCATTATCTACGCAGCAATTAGTTCAAAAAGAATTCGTAAAATTATACAAAAAATGAGAAATCATTTCTAAAGATTTCCCAGCTTTATGGTGTACTAAGCTACAAGCTACAATCGCTCAAGCTGAGACAGAAGAAAAAGAATTCAACGAATTTTTCAATGATATAGAATTTACCCTAGATGATGGAACAAAATTAGTAATTGCTACTACTAGACCTGAATTATTACCAGCTTGTAAAGCCGTTTTCGCTCATCCAGATGATGAAAGATACCAACCATATTTTGGACATAAAATCACCACTCCGCTTGGAGATACTGTACCTCTTTTGCCAGATGATAAAGCAAAAATCGATAAAGGAACATGACTTGTAATGTGCTGTAGTTACTGAGACGAAGTAGATGTTTATTGGTTCCAGAAACACGAATTAGAACCAAAAATCTGCATAGACAGATATGGAAGGATGATAAATACAGGATTACCTGAAATTGATGGTCTCAAGGTAGAAGAAGCTAGAGAAAAGATGATGGAAATTTTGACTGAAAAATGAGTAGTTAGAGCTAGGACTCCTATCATTCAGAGTAAAGCTATTTCTGAAAGATGAAAAGTACCTGTAGAAATTTTACCAGTTCACCAATGGTTTGTAAAGATTTTGGATAAAAAAGATATTTTGTTAGCTCAAAATGACAAAATGAATTGGTATCCAAATTTCATGAAAAAGAGATCAAACGATTGGATTGAAAACCTACACTGGGATTGGAATATCTCTAGAAATAGAAAATTCTGAATTCCTATTCCTGTATGGTATGATGTAAATACAAATGAAATAATTCTACCAAGTGAAGAACAGCTAGAAAGATGACCTGTAGATCCAAGTGTTGACTTGCCAGATGGATATACTGCAGACCAAGTAAAATGAGAAACATTAGTTTTGGATACTTGGTTTACTTCTGGACTATCTCCATTAATCAATAAAAAAATGCTTGAAAGAGATGGATTTGATACTACAAATTTCTTCCCAATGGACCTTAGACCACAGGCACACGATATTATCAGAACATGGCTATTATATACTACATTACATAGTTATCTCAGAGAAAACGATGTACCATTCAAGAATGTAATGATATCAGGTTTCGTAATGGCTCAGAAATGAGAGAAATTTAGTAAATCAAAATGAAATGCTAAATTCGATCCAGAAACACTTATCGACCAACGATGAGCTGACGCTGTAAGATATTGGGCAGCTGGATGACAACTCGGGAAAGATATGCTTTTCGAAGAAAATGAATTCAAAAACTGACAGAAATTAGTTACAAAACTTCGAAATGCAGCTAGTTTCGTAGGAATGTTGACTGAATGATTTAATCCAAAAGCAGATTTCGATACTTCTACTTTGCTTGAAACTGACAAATGGATTATAGCTAGAGCAAACGAAACTATCAAAAAAATGTCAGAATACTTAGATAATTTCGAATACGGTTTAGCAAAAATCGCTTTTGAAGATTTTTTCTGGCATGATTTGTGTGATAACTACCTTGAATTGGTAAAAGTAAGATTATATAAACCAGAATTATTTGAGAATTGAGAAGTAAAGAAATTA
>Ga0247608_10000955_pt1 | contig 42863 bp, 34 predicted proteins | sample 176DNAGHGlowgp2_FD_193490 | JGI IMG/M metagenome (GOLD analysis project Ga0247608, IMG submission 193490) | Sheep rumen microbial communities from Palmerston North, Manawatu-Wanganui, New Zealand - 1766 DNA GHGlow gp2 | ecosystem: Host-associated > Mammals > Digestive system > Stomach > Rumen ...
GCTTGCTGACACCGATCTTCCTGCTTACTGCCATTCTCTTCTCTATGAGATCAAGCAATTCAAGATCTATCTTGTCGATCTCCCCGCGCAATTCATTGATGTCAAAACTCATTTCTCTTCCTCACTGTCTTTCTTAAGGATCATATCGTACAGTGCTATGGCAGCTGCACATTCCACGACCGGTACTGCTCTCGGAGCGATGCACGGATCATGCCTTCCCTCGATCCTGATGGTCGTATCCTTCTTCGCGGCAATATCTACCGTCTGCTGTTCCTTTGATATCGAGGGAGTTGGCTTTATTGCTGTAGAGAATACGATGGGGACATCAGGCCCTACGGATATTCCGCCTAATATTCCGCCGCACTTGTTTGACTTAAGTGAGACCTTGCCGTCATCACCTATACAGAACGGATCGTTGTTCTCGGAACCTCTAAGATAAGATGATTCAAAACCGTATCCGAATTCAACACCCTTTACTGCAGGTATCGCATATACGATCTGTGCGATCTTGCCTTCGATCCCGTCGAAGAGAGGGCCTCCGATCCCGCCGGGCATGCCGTAGATGACCGTCTCGATGACGCCGCCGACTGAATCATTGTCTTTCCTTGCTTCCTCGATCGTATCGATCATGAGTTTTGCAGCTTCCTTATCTATTGCAGGGAATTCCTTCAGAGCCACTGCCTTGATGTCTTCTTTGGTAAAACCCTCATAGTAGCCTACATCACTTATCTCACCTGTCTGAAGAATGTGGGCATAGATCTCGATGCCTCTCTTCTCGAGTTCTTTCTTGGCGATCGAACCTGCGATGCATAAAGGCGCCGTCATCCTTCCTGAGAAGATCCCTCCTCCTGATCTTGATGCTTCCTCACCGTAGATCAGTCCGGCCGTATAATCCGCATGAGAGGGACGCGGCTTGTTCATGATGGAAGAATAATCCTTGGGATTCGTATTGGTATTCAGGATATAACCGTGAACAGATCTTCTGTTGAGTTCAAAATGGACCTCATCCTTCTCCGATCTTTGTGTCGACCATTTATTCTTACCGGGTGCCCTGCGGCTCATGATCTTTGCCGTGTACTCTTCATCGATACTGATGTCCGACGGAAGGCCGTCGATATATGCACCGATCTTCTCGCTGTGTGATTCACCATAGATCCTGATCTTCAGAACATCACCGTTATACAAGCTCTGCATCCTGGAAGGTGCCATCTTCGTGCGGATGACATCGATGAACGTGGGGAATGATTTGGTCATGCAGTTGATATCATCAACCTCGATGTCACATCCCAATCCTGCAGCTAACAGAACGGCTGTCATTGCCATCCTGTGATCGTTATATGAAGAAAGCTTGAGCGGTATCGCGCTTCCTTCCCTCGCTTCTCCGCCCCTGATTATCAGAGTGCTGTTATCGTCCTCTGAAGCTGTTACAAAACCTGCTGCCCTGAGCAATTCCATCAGCGCAGCAAGACGGTCGGATTCCTTTACCTTGAGGCGGTTAACGTTGTAGAAGACCGTCCTCCTGCTGTAGAAAGCCGCGATCACGGCCATATACGGAACGATGTCGGGAATGTCCCTGCAGTCGAACGTGATCATGTCCTTGAGGACAATCTTGTCCGGCCTTGAAGTGATGATATCAGAACCGTCAAACCTGACATCAAGTTCCATCTCTTCGAAATACTCCAGTATCGCACAATCTCCCTGAGCTGATGCGCGGTCCAGTCCCTTGACCCTCATGCTGCCGTTCTTCAGCAGGAAGCCCAGACACATCAGGAACGAACCATTGGACCAGTCACCTTCGACCACAAGATCATCAGACGGGATGGTTACTTCGCGGTAGCAGAAATCTTCTTCACGCATCCTGAAGATGTTGTCATCCTTCTCGATCCTGACACCGTACTTGAACAGCGCCTCGATCGTAAGTCCGATATAGTGGATGGATGACATTATTCCGGTTACTTCTATCGTGCTCGTCGTCTCAAAGAGAGGGACTGCAAGAAGGAGTCCTGATATGTACTGTGATGATACCGTTCCGTCGATAACGAACTTGCCGGGAGTCATGTGTCCCGTGATGTGGATCGTCCTGTCGAAGATGTTTTTTGTTATATGTACGCCGTGAGGCTCCAGGCAAGCCTGAAGGTCATCAAGCGGTCTGTCGAAGAGCCTTCCCTCCGTCTCGAAGACGATCTCCCTGTCAGATGCATTCATGACCGAGAGAAATGCAGATGCGACCGGGATCATGAACCTCAATGTCGATCCGCTCTCATGGCAAGGCATGATTATCACTTCAGGGCTGTTCTTGTAGTTGAGCAGGTTTGTAAGGCATTCCTTGGTCGCCCTGATGTCAACGCTGTCGTCCGGATCGGGCACGAGGATATCAAAGCTCGCCTCGCCCTTGAGACCGAATACGGAACAGAATGTCCTTACGATGAGTTCTCTGTGCTCTATCGATTTGGAAGCAGGTGCTTCTACTACGAGGTCAAGCTTCCTGTTGCTGCAAGATATGATCAAAACGGGTTACCTCCGACTCAAAAAAATACGTAATCCTTCGGGATCCATGGGGCAGATCTCCGCTTCACCAATGTTCCTTACAACGATCAGTGATATGGTATTGCCCCTCTTCTTCTTATCATTCATGACGCCTGCTACTGCCTCATCAGGTGTAATGCCGTCACCTGAAGGAAGTCCGTAAGCTTCAATAAGCGATATCATCCTGTCATGTGTTGCCTTATCCGTCATGCCTGCCGCAAGGCACGCATCGGCAATGATGCCCATGCCCATGGCAACGCACACGCCGTGATCTTTTGTGAAATTACTGTCTCTCTCGATCACATGTCCGATCGTATGACCGAAGTTCAGGATCTGTCTTCTGCCTGTATCAAATTCATCTTCCGTGATGACTTCAACCTTGTCGGCGACACATGCCTTTACTATGTCTGTAAGTGTCTGTGTATCGTTCTGGAGATTCCCCTTGTCCTCATATATTTCGAGCACCTTCAGAAGTTCCTTATCCATGATGAAAGCATACTTCAGGACTTCACCGAGGCCTTCCGTAAACTTGTCCGGAGATAAAGTCTTAAGACAGTCCGTATCTTCAATGACCATGGAGGGCTGGTGGAACGATCCGACCTGATTCTTACCCTCGGGAAGGTCTATGCCGGTCTTGCCTCCGACGGATGCATCGACCTGTGCCAGGAGTGAAGTCGGGATCTGAACTACATCTATGCCCCTCAGGAACGTGGCGGCAGCAAAACCTGCCATATCTCCTGTGACACCGCCGCCTAACGCCACGACGGCATCGGTCCTGGTAAATCCGGCCTTAGCCATCACACCCCACATCCGGGCTATCGTGTCGATGTTCTTGCTCTTCTCACCCGCTTCGAAAACAACTTCCTCCACTTCGAACCCTTCACCCTCAAGGCTGCCCTTAACGGTATCCAGGTAGAGCGGAGCCACATTCGTCTCGCTCACGATAAGTATCTTTGTTGCCTTGGGAACTGCTTCCCTGACGAGCTGCCCCGCCTTCGCTATGAGTCCTTTTCCGATCACGACATCGTATTCCCTAGATGCCCTGACATGTATCCTGATATCAGTCATGTGGTGTTATCTTTTCCTTCCGTCTTGTTCCTTCATCTAAGAGCCTCCGGAGCGTGTCGCAGTCAGATGAATCTATCGCTTCCCTGTATCTCTCCAGTTCTCCGATGAGGATGTCTATCTCTTTGGTCAGGTTATCGCGGTTCTCTATGAAGAGCTCGGACCACATCTCGGGATTGCAGTAAGCGATCCTTGTCATGTCACGGAAGCTCCCGCCGGTAAAACCGAAGCTCTCGAGAGACAGCTGATTCCTGACATAGCTGCTTGCCATTACATGACCTAACTGGGATGTGTATGCGATCATCCTGTCATGCGTTGCCGCATCAGTAACCTTGTATTCGCCGAATCCGATGGGAGCCAGAAGGGTCTTGGACCTTGAGATTATCATTCCCATCCTTGGCGTGATCTCGTCCTCTCTTGTCAAGGTCGGAACAAGTATCATCGATGCTCCGTCGAACATATCAGCTTTGGAATACTCATAGCCGGAATACTGGCTTCCTGCCATCGGATGAGCACCGATAAAACAGAAAGACTCATCTTCATCTGCCAGCTTAAACCCTTCACTGCATATGCCCCGCTTATTTCCGCAGGCATCAGTTACAATCGTATTTGTCTTGAAATACTGCCTGTTGTCTTCGATATACCTGACCGCTGCCTCCGGGTAGAGGGTAACGATGATAAGATCACATTCACCTATGGTGTTCTCATCCAGGACACCATCCACAACGCCTTCTGCCATCGCCCTGTCGAGCGTGGCCTTCGTTCTGTTGACAGCATAGACCTTATAGCCCGGAGCCTTAGCCTTGTACGCCTTGGCAAATGATCCTCCTATAAGTCCCAGACCGACTATTCCGACCGTGGCCGGCTCAGCCATATCCGATCTGTCAATGTCAAACATCTTCTTGATCATGTTACGATAGTACTCTCCATTTTGGCAACGTAACTTATATTATAATAAAAATTAAAGAATACTGCGAACCTTATTTACAGCTTCCACAACTTCTGCGAACTGATCAGGCTTCAGAGACTGCGCTCCGTCGCTCATTGCCTCGTTCGGATTGGGGTGTACTTCTATCTCAAGACCGTCGCATCCGGCTGCCGTGGCAGACATTGCCATCGGTCTTATGAGGGACGCCCTTCCCGTTGCATGCGAGGGGTCAGCCACGACCGGAAGATGCGTCAGTTCCTTGAGCATCGGGATCGCAGACAGGTCGAAAGTATTGCGTGTGTAAGTCTCATAAGTCCTGATCCCGCGCTCGCAGAGTATGACATTCGGATTGCCCTCGCTCATGATGTATTCGGCACTCATCAGTAGTTCCTTCATCGTAGCGGACATGCCCCTCTTGAGCAGGACCGGCTTATCCGTCCTTCCGAGAGCCTTGAGCAGCTCGAAATTCTGCATGTTCCTTGCCCCGACCTGTATGCAGTCGATGTCCTCGAACAGCGGGAGGTGGTGGATCGCCATTATCTCGGTTACGATGGGAAGCCCGGTCTCTTCTTTCGCTTTGAGGAGAAGCTTTAATCCCTCTTCCTTAAGTCCCTGGAAATCATAAGGTGACGTCCTCGGCTTGAACGCGCCGCCCCTTAATATCTGCGCCCCTGCAGCCTTAACGGCCCTGGCAGTCGTGATGATCTGCTCCTCAGATTCAACAGAGCACGGTCCTGCCATGATCACGAAATGCCCTCCGCCGAGCTTAACTCCCCCGATATCGACTACCGTATCTTCCGGATGGAACTTCCTGTTAGCCGCCTTATAAGGCTCGGAGATCCGCTTAACGGCCTCTACGATGCTCATGCTTTCCAGGATGTCGATGTCGATCTTCGTCGTATCACCGACAAGTCCCAGGATCGTGCAGTACTCACCGTGGATGGGCGTTACCTTCACTCCCTTCCTCTCGAGCCACGAGACGAGCATCTCTACTTCTGCGGGTGTTGCTGTGTTCTTAAGCTGTGCGATCATGTTCTGTCCTCCTTGATCAAAAAACCGCACGGTCTTCTGCGATCCGTGCGGCTTCATTTGTAACTTGTTCTATGTCTTGATTCTCACGCACACAAATCGCTTCGGTCACTGTCACCAAAGTAAAAATAAAAGTATGCGTATGTAAAGACTGTTGAGTGCATTGTCAACTCCTGTTGATAAACTGCGATTATTTAATCACGCCCATCTATGTTTGTCAATACAATGAACAATTGTTGTACAGTGTTTTTCTGTAATAATAGTATTACGGTATGCACTTGGTAATCTGTGATCCAGAATCCCACTCAGGTCTGATCAAGAGGTGCGTGGCACGTTACCTCGAGGAATGCTGTGCGGACTTCAACATACAGACTTATCACTCAACTTCTGAACTTCTGAGCAATTCTGAGGACATCCTTTATTCCGACCTGATAATAGTTGGAGACGGGATCGCCGGAGTGCGCGGCTTCAAAGTGGTGACTGAACTCCGCAGCATAAGTCCGCAAGCCCGGATCGCTGTCGTGACTGACAGTGCCGAACTTGCATTTACCGGATACCGCCATAACATCTTCCGGTGCGTCAGAAGGAGCCGGATGCGGACCGACTTCGAAGAATGCCTGAACGCCCTCCTGTTCTCCCGCGGGCTTTATGACATCTGCGACAGGGTAAGATCAGGCAATGCGGTCAAGCGCATCAGGATAAGCAAGATCGTCTACTACGAAAGCAGGAACCGCAAGATCTTCATCATCGCCGAAAGTGGCGTCACCTACCTCAGGGAGCCGTATAAAACGGCCCTCGACCGTATCGAGTCCTTCCTGGCCGGGTTTGATTTCATCAGGATCCACCAGAGTTTCCTCGTGAACATGCTATATATCGACAGATTCTACTACGACCATGTCGAGATCAGGGGAGGCATTGCTCTCCCCGTATCACATCTGCGCGCCAGGTCGTCGAGGGAGATATATGAGAAGCATCTTAAGGAATTGAGGTGAGGGGGGTATTACATGTATTTGTACTTGTAGAGTGCCCAACATGTACATTTACATGTAATCACGTTCCGGTGCTCGGCGTAGCGGGCGACGGGTGCAGGGTGCCGGCCGCCGGCCGCCGGCAAAGGTGTCCCGGGTGTCATCCCGTAAAGGTTTCATAGCAAAATCGATGTGTTTTCATAGCATTGTTATGAAGAATTGCCTGTTTTGTTGTGAAACATAACAAAATCAACTTTTTTCATAGCATTGTTATGAAAAATTGCCCGTTTTGCTATGAAAATGATTTTGGACATGCTGCTGGGCACACTGCCGAACCTGTCCCTGCTGTCACAGAATTGTTAGATCCCGCTAACTTACCAATATATTCAATTTACTCTTCATTTCTCGACGAGTAAGACCCGTTTTTTCGACGAGTAAGATCTGCTCAAGAGAATAAAAATCGACCGGATCCCTTAAAACAGGGATTCGGTCGATATGTTCTACGGTCTTTTCCGGATCAAAGGTGTCCCTGCTGTCACACGGGCGCCCCTAAAACCCCGCAACTCACGCGCTGGCCTTAACGGTATTCCAGATCTCAGTGTACTTCTCCTCGATCTTCTCGGATGTGTAATACACCTCGAGAGTAGCAAAAACATCAGATGTGGGATAGTAATAGATGTTGCCTGATACCTCAGGGTCAAGCATATCCTTGGCAGCTGTGTTAGGTGTTGAGTAACCTACATATTCACAGTTTTCAAAAGCGATCTGAGGATCGTACATGAAGTTGATGAAGTCCATGGCGCCCTCGTAGTTCTGGCAGTTCGTGGGAACGCACATCATGTCGACGCTCCAGTTGGAACCTGCGGGAAGGACGAACTTAAGATCGATGTTGTCGTTGCCGCCCAGCTCCTCGATCCTGTCGAGCATTACGATGTGGTCGCCTGACCATGCGATGGAAGCTGAGAGCTCGCCGGATGCCATCTTATCCTTGAGGTTATCAACGCCGTAAGCGGGAGATACGTTTGCCTTCTGTTTGATAAGCAGATCGAGCGCTTCCTTGAGCTGTGCCTCGTCCATTGTATTGATGGAATAACCGAGGTAGTTGAGAGCAGTACCGATAGACTCTCTCATGGAATCGTACATGCCGATCTTACCCTTGTTTGCCTCATCGAAGATAACGCTCCAGATCTCCTTTGCATCCGTTGTTCCCTCAGGAATGGTGATCTTGTTTGCATCGTAAACAAGTCCTACCGTGCAGTACAGATAAGGAACGGCGTACTCGAGCACCTTGTCAGACAGAGCCTTGTCCTCAGCATACTGGAGATCCTTGAACATAGGATCCATGTACTTTGTAACTGAAGGGAGCTTGGACCAGTCGATGGGCTGGATCCTCTCTTCCTGGATGAGCCTGCATACCATGTACTCTGAAGGTACGATAACGTCGTAGTCGTTAGACAGATTGGGATACATTGTCTCGTTTGTCTCGAATGTCCTGTAGACGACGTTGTACTGAGGGTATGCCTGCTGGAACTTGTCGATCGTTTCCTCCGCGATGTACTCACCCCAGTTGTACACGATGAGCTGCTGCCTCTTGTCACATGCAGCAGTGGACAGCAGAGCTGCCGTGAGCATTCCCATAGCCACAACTGATGATGTGATCCTCTTAAGATTCTTCATAATTTATCCTCCTACTTTTTCTGTTTTTTCAGTGATGAAAGATTAGACAATATCATGAGCCCGAGCACGACAACAAAGAGTATTGTCGTGAGCGCGTTCATCTTCGGGTTGACACCGAGCTTTGCCATCGAGTAGATGGTCATGGGCAGTGTCTGTATGGAGCTGTCCACGTTGAAGTTACTGATGAGGTAGTCATCAACGGACAGGGTGAATGTCAGCATCAGCGAAGACAGGATGCCGGGCATTATCTCAGGTATTATCACGAGCCTGAAAGTCTGTGTCCTCGTTGCTCCGAGATCCATTGCAGCTTCAACGAGGCTTCTGTCCATCTGCCGCACTTTCGGGCTGATAGACAGTATCGCAAACGGAACGCACAAGGCGATGTGGGCCAGGATAAGCGTGAGCTCGCTCTTCTGCACTCCGAGGAATGCGAACAGGAGCATGAACGATATGCCCGTAACGAGGTCAGGCATGATGTTGGGGACATATGTAAGCCCCATGACAAGTCCCTGCATCCTCTTGGACAGGTATGTGATGCCGAGGCTGGCAAACACGCCGAAAGCGGTAGATGCCACAGATGCGATAGCCGCAACCTTGATCGTCGTAAGGAGCGAGTCAAGGATCGTCCTTCCGTCAGAACCGGAGAAGAGATTGCTGTAATTCTTCAGTGAGAATCCGCCCCAGATAAATGACTTGGGGATCGAGTTGAATGAATAGAAGATCAGCACTGCGATCGGCAGATAGATGAACAGCACGACGAGCGCGATGTAGAAATTCGGAACGAGTTTCTTTGCAAATCTCATATCGTCATCATACCTCCTCCCTCAGCTTCTTTGTCGGAGTTCCTCAATATGCCCATCGTGATCAGGACGAAGATCAGCAGCATGAGCGACAATACGTTACCCGCCTGATTGAGCGTCGAGCTTTCGTTGAGAACGAACGACTGGATCGTGTTGCCGACCGTAGTCTTGGATCCCTCAGTGATGATGTCGGGGATCATGTAAAAAGTCAGTGACGGCATGAATACCATCTGGATCCCGGAGATCACGCCCGGCATGGACAGCGGGAGCGTTACCTTGAGGAATGTCTGGATCTTGCCGGCTCCGAGGTCATACGATGCCTCGAGCAGCGAAGGCTCGATCTTGATAAGTACCGAATAGATCGGCAGGATCATATACGGCAGGAAGTCATTAGTCATGACCAGCTTTGTTATAAGATCAGCGAGGAACTCATTCTTCAGGAAGAGAATGGGCTCATTGATTATATTTGTGCTCGTCAGGAACGTATTGAGAACGCCGGTCTCGCTGAAGAACGCACGCCATGCGTAAGTCCTGAGCATCGTGTTCATCCACATGGGAAGAACGAAGAGGAGCAGGAGCCTGCTTCCTGATGAATGAAGGCTTCTTGCCCTCCTTGCCAAGATGTATGCGAGAGGATATGCGATAACAAGACATCCGATCGTCGTCCATACCGCATAATCAAGGCTTCTGAGGAATACTGAGAAGTACTCCTGGAGTACCAGTTTCTGACCATAGAAGGTGGCCGTTACGGTCTTGTTTGCAAAAAGTACGTCAAAGCCTGCAGTCGTGAACTCATATCCTGAACCTGTTGACTTGAAGAAAGCCCTGAACAGGATAAGGAGCAAAGGCAGTACGGTAAACACGATGATCCAGAGGATGTAGGGATATGCGAAGAGCTTGAAGTTCATCTTCAGTCCCAGTGCGCCATACAGGCTCGCAATGATGCCCACAAAGAGAGTGAGCACTAATGCATTACCCATGAATGTCTGAGCTGCGTAGAGCCTCTCGGATGTCATCTCATTAGCCTTGAGCATATCATCCGTGATGAAATGTGAAGCCGTATAGATGTGAGATGCGAGTCTCACGATGAACAGTCCCATCGTGATGAGGCATCCAATCCTCTTCTTCTTTGCATTATCCGTAAAGAGCTGATAACTGAGCGACAGTGTAACTGCAGCTACGGAAGCTACTATCGCAATGATGAACATCCACACGCCGAACGAGAGGAAATCGAGCTTAACCGCATTTCCGCGCATCAGCGTAGTCTCTAATGTGGGATCCGTCAGCATCGTCAGGAGCGAATACATCTTCAGATGCTTATACTGAACGACAACGTCGAACATGGGGATAAAGATGGACACAAAAGAGAACAGTGCCGCAAAGCACATGATAAATGCGTGGATCGGCATTACGCTTATCTTCTTACCGATATCCTTCATTTACTCCTTCTCCTCCTCAGCTCTCTCCTTGACAGGATCGCCCGTGAGCGCGCCATAGCAGTAATAGTTCTGCGAATCCGTCGTTCTTCTCATGATCTGTATGTCATCCGGATCGAAAGTAAGTCCCACTCTCTGTCCGACCTTGACCGGATCGACGTCGTGGATCATCCACTCAACACCGTTGTCACCGATCACAGTGATCTCATAGTGAACGCCCTTGAATACGATACCCGTACATGTTCCGTTGATGTGCTTATCGCTCTCTTCCTTGACATAGATGTCCTCAGGTCTGATAACGACATCGACCATGTTGCCGGCGCCTTCCTTCATCTCCTTGAACAGGGGATCAACGCACTCGAAAGTGCGTCCTGCAAAAGTAACTTCATAGTCCTTTGCCATCGTTCCGGGGATGATGTTGGACTCGCCGATAAAGTCAGCAACATATGCATTCTTGGGCTCGTTGTAGATATCTATTGGTGTGCCGATCTGCTGGATCTCACCGCTCTTCATGACGATGATCGTATCGCTCATCGTGAGCGCTTCCTCCTGATCGTGCGTAACGTATACGAAAGTGATGCCGAGGTCTCTTTGCATCTGCTTCAGCTCGATCTGCATCTCCTTACGCATCTTCAAGTCAAGCGCTCCCAAGGGCTCGTCAAGGAGAAGGACCTTAGGCCTGTTAACGATTGCTCTGGCGATCGCCACCCTCTGCATCTGACCGCCTGACAGCTGGTCCACGTAACGCTCGCCGTAACCTGCAAGACCAACTGTCGTAAGAGCCTTGTTAACGCGCTCCTCTATCTCCTTCTTGTCTGTCTTCTTGATCTTCAGTCCAAAAGCAACATTATCGAAGACATTGAGATGCGGGAATAATGCATATCTCTGGAATACGGTGTTGAGCTGCCTCTTGTGGGCAGGGACCGTAAGGAGGTTATTACCCTCGAAATTAACGATGCCCGAATCAGCCGTCTCAAATCCGGCGATGATCCTTAATGTAGTTGATTTGCCGCAGCCCGAGGGACCTAAGAGTGTGATGAACTCATTCTTCCTGATATAGAAAGTAATGTTCTTCAACACCTGCTGATCGCCGTAGCTCTTGCACAGGTCTTTGATCTCGATGATGTGTTCACCCGGGTGGTGTGACTCAAGGATCTGTTTGTATGCCATTTGTATTCCCTCCGTTTATCAGAAACTCGGCGGAGAAGATATCCAGATCGCCTTGGCTATCTTCTTGCTGTTGTTCTCAAGATAATGCGGCTTGTCGGGCTTGATGTAGAAGCTCTCGCCCTTCTTCGCCTGATATTTGCTGCTGCCGATGATTATCGTTATGGTACCTTCGATCACGTAACCGATCTCCTCGCCTTCGTGCGGGTTGTCGGGATATGTCTTTCCTCCCGGTTCAATCGTTATCATGATGGGTTCCATCTCGTTCTTCTGTGCGTTCGAGATAAGCCAGCAAGTCTCGTTCTTGAGCTCGTCATCAACCTTGACGGCATAATCTTCCGTGCCGTAGACGACCTGCTCCTCCTTCTGCTCACTGAAGAAATCCGCCAGATTCGTTCCTAAGGCATCAAGGATATACGTCAGCGTCGTGATGGAAGGCGAAGTCATATCATTCTCAAGCTGCGAAATAAATCCCTTGGACAACTCGCACCTGTCTGCTAGCTCCCCCTGGGTGAGATTATTCTGCTGTCTCAAAAACCTGATCTTCTCGCCGATTTCCATTGCTTAACTCCGAGTTTAGTATTTGTAAACTGATTTGCGCGATAATGATTATATATCCTGCTAAACTATTTGTAAAGTATTTCTAAACTTTTTCTATCATTGGGGACGGTTCTCCTTGATATTTTTTTGCTTTTTACCATGAGAGAACGCTTGAATACTGGCTCTCCCCGTTCCGGAACCTATCAAGGAGAACCGTCCCCAACAAAAAGACGCCAAACTTGTCTGTAAAGTTCTTTACATACAAGTTTGTAGACAATTCTAAAACTTTAATGTAAAATACTTTACATATAAGTTTAAAAGAGAACGGTGAAAACAAACCTAAAAGGTGCAGACATCATGAAATATCAAGTGCGTCAGGATCTGGAGAGCATCATTGAGATACTCGGAATAACGCAGGAAGAACTTGCTTCGGCCATCGGAGTCAGCCGCGTTACGGTCAGTAACTGGCTCTCCGGGAAAACTTCAATAAGCGACGGGAATGCCAGGCTGGTATATGACTTTGCTTTCGGAAAGGGGATCAGACTGAACAAGATCAAGGAGCAGTTTCATAGAGAAGATCACGTCGGGAAGAACGAGGTTCTTCTTTTTCATGGGGCGAAGACAAAGATCGACGGTGATCCGGATCTTAGTCATAATAAGCGGATCAACGATTTCGGGAATGGATTTTACTGTGGCGAGAGTCTGGAACAGTCGGCGATGTTCGTGGCAACGTACCCCGAGTCGTCTCTTTACATGCTGAAGTTTAACGGGGCGGGGCTGAAGAAGCGGGTATTCCATGTTGACAGGGACTGGATGCTGATGGTGGCTTATAACAGGGGAATACTTAAAGGGTACGAGGACCGGGGAATCCTCAAGCAGCTGATCAAGTCTGTTGAGGGCGCAGATTACATCATCGCACCGATAGCGGATAACCGGATGTTCGAGATCATAGACAGTTTTATCGACGGAGAGATCACTGACGTGCAGTGCCGGCATTGTCTGTCGGCAACCGATCTCGGTAATCAGTATGTGTTTATCTCGCAGAAGGCGATCAGCCGGGTCACCCTGCTGGAACGGTGTTATCTCGCTTCTGCAGAGAAGGAATACTACCTCGATTCGAGGCAACAGAGTTTTAAGATGAACCAGGATAAAGTTAAACTGGCGCGCAAACAATACAGGAATCAGGGCGAGTACATCGAGGATATACTAAAATGAGAGAGATGGACGGATTGGGACTCAAGCTTTGTGCTTTCCAGGCGGAGTTGTTCAGGGAATCTGTGGGTGCCCTCGATTGCAGCTCCAAGATCTTCATAAGGCGCTTCATGAATTCCGAACTGGCGGTGCGGATGGATTCGAACGGTTTCTTCAACGAGTCGGGCGGCATCGCTGACGCACTTGACGAGATCGAGCGCCAATACGGCAAATCCTCTTATGGCAGCTCGAAATACGGCACCGACGAAATGTACTGGATCGGATACATGTACAGGTACTGGGCATACACACATGAGAAGAGCAGCAGGCAGTTGTTCAAGTACATAAAGCCGGACGAGCTCTACCGCCTGTACTTTCCCTATCACTCACTTGATCCGGCTCAAGCGATCGATCGCATCCTGGAAGCAAGAAGTGATAGCGACCGGGACCAGTTCAGCAGAAGCGTTGAGATCATCCGTCGGGTAAGGAGTAAAGCATGAGAAGTACGGAAGGTGTTTATTAAACTTCCGTGACACGCTTGCTAATAGAGTTTTGAGCATTTATAATGACTACAAAATATATATTTGGGAGTATGGGTATGGGTAAGTACGAAGAACTGATCTTAGAGATTCTTGAGTTCGAGAATGAGGATGTTGTAACTGACAGTTGTTCATTATTTAATATCTTTTGCCCGACGGATATGTCTTGCCCGGATCAGACAAAGCCTATTCCCGTTTAAGGAGCTTTACCCTGACTATTTAATAAATATCAGATAACAGATGACAAAGGAGCTGTCCCCTTTGTCATCTTTTTTGGTATAATCCTCACATGAACAACAGCAACAACAAGGACTTTATCGACTCTATTGAGGCTTTCTTCGACAGCGAGGAATGGGCTTGGGTAAGCGTTATATTTGAGATTGCGCTCACTCTGCTGCTGTGCTGGCTCGCGTATAAGATCCTGAGCAAGATCAGCAGGACTGTGTTCAAGCGCCTTGAGAAGAAGCAGAAGGGTCTGCATATATCTTTCTTCAGAAAATTCGTAAATATAATAATTGCGATCGGGGTCATCGTGCTGGGGATCTCCGCTTTCGCGGGGGCAGATAATGTCTGGAAGACGGCTCTTGGGGGCACGTCGGTCATTATCGCGGTACTTACTTTCGCGGCGCAGGATGTCATCAAGGACATCCTTGCGGGCATCATGATCAGTATATATAAGCCCTTTGACATCGGGGACAGGATCGAGCTCGAGAACGGGACGGCGGGCATAATCGAGGATATCACCCTCCGCCACGTCGTGATAATCACGGTAGGGACCCTGAGGGAGGTCATCCCGAACAGCAAGATCAATTCGATGAGCATCATCAACTGCAGTTACGGAATGAACTGCAGGTCGGTGCAGATGAAGTTCTCGATCGGATATGATTCAGACGTCAACCTTGCCAAGAAGCTCATCGAACAGGTCGTAGAGAATAGTCCGCTTACGATCCCGGGCAAGAAGAAGCCGGACGGGACAATGATCTATGCACCTGCATTCTTCAGTGAATTTGCGGACAGCGCGCTCATTATCGGCGTCATCGTTTATTACAAAGCCGTTCCTACGGAGAAGATCAAGGATTCGATCAACAGTGAAGTGCGCGCGGCGTTCAATGAGAATGGTATCGAGATACCGTACAACTATATCAATGTGATAGCCCAGAACCACAGATAAGGTTCGGCATAGTAGTCTCAAAATCAACACCATACCACCGCTTATCAGGATCAGCGATCGTTACCTCGATCGTGTGTGCCGTGTGATCTGCCGCGATCTTCATAGCTTCACGCCAGTCCTTGCCGCGCATGATCTCCCCTACTGCAACGGACGAGAACAGGTCGCCGGTACCGAGGAACGAACCCTCGATCCTCTGATTCTGGTATAGATAGTATTCCTTTGTCTCGCGGTCATATCCCATGATACCGATCTTGCCCGGCTCGAGCGATACGCCGGTCAGGACGGAGATCTTAGGGCCGTATTCGGACAGTTTCCTTAGCAGGTCACGTATATAGTGCTCGCTGTAGTTATCGCGGTAATCCATGTCGGTGAGCAGTGACGCCTCTGTGATATTGGGAACGATGATGTCAGCATGGCTGATCAATTCAAGATTAGCCTTAACATACTCCATGTCGAAAGCGGGATAGAGCTTGCCCAGATCCGCCATTACCGGGTCCACAAAGATCACATTGTCAGGCGTCTTAAAAGCACGGAAAAGATCCGTTATCTGCCTTATCTGTGCGATCGTCCCGAGATACCCGGAGTAGACCGCATCAAAGCTTATCCCCTCATTGCGCCACACAGACGTGATCGGACCGATCTGATCGGTCATGTCCTTAAACGTATATTCCTCAAAACCCGTGTGTGTGGACAGAACAGCCGTGGGAAGTATGACAGTCTCGCAGCCCAATGCAGACAAGACCGGTAATGCAACCGTCATGGAGCATTTGCCAAGGCATGAGATATCCTGGATCGTGAGTACTCTCTTCATTATTCCCCCGTGGGTATCAGCTGTACTGCTTCCTGGTGCCGATCACTTTCACATAGCTCAGCGGGAATGCCATTACCATTCCTGCAAGCCCCTGTATCAAATTGAAAGGCACTGACACGAGAGCGGCTGCAAGGCCATACATGAAAGGCATCGACTCGAAAGCAAAATACCCACCCACCATTATAAGCTCAGCCGCGGTAAAAGCAACAAGACGTCGTCCAAACGACACGTTTTCGCCTGCGGAATGCTTCAATACGAGGCCGGCAACGAGGCCCATCGCCCCTTTTATGATGAATGTGGGAAGGATATAGACTGCATATCCGGCAAGAAGGTCAGACAGTGCAGAACCGATAGCGGCGGGAATAGCCGCATACGGACCGAGAATGAAAGCGCTGATGAGGATGACCGCATCACCCGGATTAACGTACCCTTCCGTGGAGGGTATCGGGATCTTGATCAGGTATGTAACGACAAATACCAGCGCCGTCAGTATGCCTGACAGGGCAATCTTCCTTGTTCTGTTCCTTGTATCCGTCATGATATGTCAACTCCCCTTGATCATTTGAAGAGAATAATACTCTGTAATACCTATCTTGTCAATAGGTTTTTAGGGAGATGGATCATGGCTTGTCAGGGTCATGTAACATCCTGGATAACTTCAGGTTCTACCTTGGCATTCGTGTAGACGACATAGTCTTCTGCAGGGCTGCCTTCTATAACAGTCTTGCTTCCGCCTGCTGATTCGATAAGCTCTGCCCTCAGAGGGATCTTATAGTTTGCATACTCCGTAAAGCTTCCGCCTGTAACGGCCCTGAACGATATTACGAACTGGTAGTTGTCACCTGCATCCATATGGCACTGACTGATTGGTATGTCGTAAACATACCTGGCGTTAGTACTGAGTGCATCATTCTTGTAACCCTTCAGATCAGCAGAGTCATCAGAAGTGATCTCAAGTATCGTAATGTAGTCAGCAATATTATCTATACCGTGATAGTTAGCACCGGTCACTGTGCCGCCGCTTACCGTATCAGTCTTCTTGCTGAGGTTCAGAGTCAGTCTGACATAATCAGCATCCACAGCATTATTGATCGCAGAAACATTATAGTAAGCAGCTGTATTGACCACCATTCCGCTCTGGGTATAACTGCCGTTTATACCCTGTCTTGAATAGTTGTTGCTGAGTCGTCCGTAATTCTCATAGACGTCAAGTTCATCCACTGCAGAGTAATCAAGAGTTGCAACACTTGTTGTCTCTCTGTAGTAGTACTTACTGTCATGGTCAAACGGCTTACTCATGCTTGAGAAGGCGAGGCTCGAATCATCATAGGAGAGATTTGATGTCGCAGCAACGTTGATACCGATACCGCTGGAGGCTGAGCTTGCCTCAGGGAACTCAGATACGATGTCGTCAAATGTCATGGTGACCTTACCGCAGATAGTAACCTTGTACGGCGACGACTTGATCTGATTTGCAATGTCAGTAGTCTCAACATTGATGTAGTTGCCACCAATATCTATAGACGATGCCGGTATGGTTGTCGTTGGCGTTGACCATGATGTGCTTGACGTGCTTATATCATACTTAGCCGTAACAGATTCGAGGCCTGCGATGGTGTTATCAACATTGCCGCCGGCAGTATATCTGTTGAGAGATACATCAAATGAATGATACAACTGTGCCGTACCGACAAAGCTTGCAAGTCTTGTATCCTTAAGTGTGATAGTCGTCATCATCTCGGCTGTCAGAGTCCTGTTCGACTGGGTTATCTGCTGCTGTGAAGGACCAACCACGTAGTGGGTAGTCGTCTCCTGATCATACAGATCTGCAACGAGCATGTTGAGATTGTTGTAATGCGTTCTCTTCGCTGTCTTATTACCTGACAGGATCTCCATAGGTGCAACGTTATAGTAGTAGATCTGATCGTTGGCACCGCTATCCTCAGGTACCCAGAAACTGAGATAATAATCTTCCTTAACAGATGTCACACCGGACTTGAAATCAATGTCATAATCACCGGTTCCCGCCTGATTATAAACATAATATTTCTTTGTTCCATTTGTACTCAGGATATAGATGACTCCGGGATCTGATGCATGTGAAGAATCAGTAAGATCATACTTACCTGTTCCTGTGCTGCTAACAGCTTCGATCGATCCGGCGATGATCTCTCCCAATGTCTTCTCGCTGAAAGCCGTGCTTCCATCTCTTGCGAGCTTAAACGCCGAGAAGTCAAGGATATAATTATTGCCGGTATCAAAGGATATATCAGAACCCCTGGCCACATACTGCCTGTCAGAATTAGCATTCGGATCCACAAGGATCAGATAAGTATCGTCAGGAAGCATGCTGGCATTTGCATCAACCGTCATATTGACCTTCTTGTCGAAATTCCAGTTCAAATCACCAGAATCAATAAGCGTCTTGATATCAGCTGCATCATACTCAAATCTGAAGTACTCAGTTATCCACGTCTTAAGACTGTCAATGTGGAACTGCGTTCTCTCGATTCCGAGAGATGATTCATAGATCGAAGATGTCATGGCGCCTGTAGTACCATTGTACTGAACCGATGTGGTTCCGGTCTCAGCCGTTGTATAGAAATTATAGATCATCGGCTTGACCGTATATACAGGAACATATAGATGATAAGCTATCTTATCCGTGTCGAACGGATCCTTGAACTGAACATCGACGAGAGTGAATGTATGGTTGTTGGCAAGAGAGTCTGCATATGCAGAGACGATCTTGAACTGACCATTATCAAACTCAAGGCCAACATTAGGATCACTCGATACTTCGAATCTGCTGTTCGAATTGTTGTATGAGCACTTCTTGATGACGATGTCATAATATGAACTGCTGGCAGTATAATCAGTAGTTGTATTGGTAACAAGACGTATGTAGTTATTGATGAGCTTTGTGGTCTCATTATTGTCAGTATTAGCTATAACAATGCAGGCAAAGTCATCAACGTTGCCGGGAAGTGATCCCTTCTCAGTCTCATATGTCGAGATCCTGTCTCCATCATAGGCTTTGGTCCTCTGCATATATGCCTGTATGCGATTGCCGCCGGAGATTATTGCATCCGTCGTCTCATTAAACGCACCAAATGTGGTATACCTTCTCGAATCAGTTCCTGCTGCGATAGCAGCATATATCTTTGCTGCCATTGTATTAGATGCAGTATGTTCTGAGGATCCTGATGCAGCATTGCTGCACAATACGGCTGCATCACCGGAGATCAACTCATTAGCTCCCATATCAGATTGAGGGTTAACGTTTACAAAAGGTGCACGGGGCATTGATACGTGTGTATCAACATCGTAATCGAACGTCGACTGAGTCGTTGTAGTTCCCTCATTACATGCTCCGTCATAGTCAGCAAAAACGAAGGAAGCATCGGCAAAGTTCGCATTATCACCTACATTCTGAGTAAAATTATAGCTGTCTCCGTAAACGCCCATACCGGAGAATTGAATAGACGTTTTGTTGTTGGAATCAATACTAACAGACCCGATCCAGGTTCCTTTTCTGTTGGTATTAGGACTGGAAACGTCTTCAAGTTTAATATTATATCCCAATATTTTGTTGTCGCTGTGTTTTGCTACGCCTCCAATAATGCCACCAACATAGTCTTTGTTGCTTCCACCTAATCCTATTTCGCAATTCTCAATAGAACTATCATGTATGTAACAGGTTATGCTTTTGTTTCTGGCTTGACAATAGCCAATCAATCCACCAGAGTAACCGTTTGAAGCAGAACTAATATTGTAATTTAACACATGACTATCATAAATATGAATATTGTAATCAGAGCCATCCCTTGTCTGTACGATTGCCCAAGAAATAAAACCGCCTGCATATGATTTAGCAGAAATTGTATTATGAGCATCTTCGTTTCCAATCAATGAACAATTGTTTATTTCGATCTTATAGGGATTATAGTTATTATAAACCCACTTACCACCATATAATCCTCCAGCATATTGACCTTCGATGTTTATATTCTCTACACTGCAATTCTTAAAAACGGCTAAACAGTTTTTATCTCCATCGGTAGAAGGCTGCATAGCACCTACTATGCCTCCCACATATGATGAATTGCTATTCAATCCAATCTTCACAGTGGAATCATTAGAAAGGATTTTCATATCGTAGGCTTGACAGCCGTTACCAGCGTATCCAACTAAACCTCCTACGGCAACACGATATTCACTATTTGGTTTTTCAAAACCAAATGAGCCTATTCTCACTGTGGAATACTTAGTAAGATCATTGTTATTATCCTGTTGAGAAGTACCATAAATGATAACAGCTCCCTCATGGACTTTGCCAACAAAGCAACCTATTGCATTTCTCGCCTTGGGACTGCTATCGCCCTGATTGGCTGATGACATTTTTACAGAGATATTATTAGCACTACACTCAGTAATAGTGACCTTTTTCGTCTTTGAACGCAATCCGGAATATGCTAATAATCCGCCGACAAAGTCATCACCGCATAATGTAAGATCATTAAGTGCAATATTATTGAAAGATAACGCTTGCTGATAACTATCATTGTTATCTGCCTTACCTCTGCTCCATCCAACAACACCACCAACACTTAGCCATAATGATCTAAGGTTTCCTTGAGCATTATCAACAAATATCTCTTCCTGTCCAGTTGTCTTATATGTATCACTATACATTTCAGTATTCACTGAACCAGTTAGTACAAAGTTACCGATTTCGCCAGTATTATCTTTAGAAATAATGCTGTCAAATAAGCCGATACCATGGTTTTCAGAATTGGTGTTTCCACCATAATCTGAAGTATTTGATTTAACATCTTGGTTTGTACCTTTGTGCATAACATTGAAATAATTATCTGTTTTGTATTTATTCAGATAAATGTCCTCATCAATAGTACAATTCTTACCGTTAAACACATCTACTTTCATGCTGTATTTATTGTTAATTAGTGTGTTTTCACAATCATAATTACCAACACTTCCGAGTCCTCTAAAACTGTCAGGGAGTTGATAAGTTATTCCTTCAGTCAGTTCGATATCGTAATACCCTTTTGTGCTCGTAACACAACGTGCAGGATAATTACTGCCTGAATCAGGTTTTGTATACCATCTGATGATATAAGGAACTGCAGTGTTAGAGGCTGTGTCACCACTTGCCAAAATGTAGTCTTCATCGTCAGTAGTAATACCAAGCTTGCCGACATCAGAATAATCCGCAATATGACTCATACCATATGCAGTAGTATTGATGCCATACGACAGAGATGCAACATAATCGCCACTTGCTGTTTGAGCCGTGCCGCTCAAAGACTGTGTGATCAGCGACAGGACAAAGAATGCCTGAGAGTTTGGTATGTCGATCGTGCCGTCAGAGCTTGTCGAAGCAGGAGGAGTAACAGATAATTTGCTGGTCTCACCCTTATTTATATCTGTAATCGAGTAATGTTTTGCACCATTCTGAAGAGTATGTGTATTTCCTGTCCTTTCTGTTTTGCTATCATCATGATATTTATTATTCTCGGTAACAGAGAAAATGTTTGTCTCATTAACTGCATAGCCATTGATCACACGGCCTACGATCGGATTGACATATATAGCTGCCCACGCAGATTGCTTAGAGTTATCTGCAAGATTATTGGATGTGTTCGACTTGTAATATACATTCAATCCTGTTGAAGAGATCTGGGTATTCGCTGCGATCATGTTCTTAAAAACAACACCGCCGAAAACTACGACACCAACATAACCGCCGACTGGAACAATAGTTCCATAATCGCCGTCAAGTTTTATCTTCGTTATGTGATCAGTGTCGTTATTATCCGTATATGAATACTTGACATTACAATTGTCGATAATATTGTCGCCGCCCATGACTTCACCAATGATACCGCCATAATACTTGCACAGAGAATTATAGCCAAATGCAGCATTTGAAGTACCGTTGTTTGCCTGTGAGAGTGTTATCACATCAGCATCGATATTGATATTAACATCTTTTACAACGCTGCCATTAGAGACATTGATAAAGGGATTTGCACTCGAGTTAGTAATAGTATACCTGGGGGTAGGATCACTCTCACTTGTTTTCTCGCCTACGATAACACCCCTGAATGCATAATTACCACTTGCAGATGATGTCGCACATCCCAGACCGACATAGTTGCTTCCCAATACGATATTGGATTCAACTTTATAATATGCACTTGCCAAATACAGACGGACATTATCAGCACTCCAGGTCTTCGTAGAATCGGTTGTACAAACATAATTGTCGTTAGCACCAGCTTTGAACAAGGCACAGTCAGTACGGTTGGTACACCAGCGATTACCCCTGGCATTATTAGCCACACCATTGATCTCTGTCATAGGCAATCTTATCTCCTGCATATCACTCGTTGAGCCGGAAGAAATGAATTTCGCAATGATCTCGAGTTCAGTATCTGACAATCGATAAGGATGATTATATGTACCACAACCATCAACCGGTCCGTTTTTCTCAACGTTAACCTTCAGTTCTCTCTTATACATTGCCGTATCGCTTGCCTGTGTAAACGGAACATTAACATAAGGAAGCCAGCCTGATGAGAAATCATACTCATCCGGGAGAGAAGCACTTGATACCGGATTTGTATAGTATTTCGGCGTTCCGGAATACTTGTTCTCAAGACTTACACCGCCCTCGTTGTACTCAACGGTATCCTTGACTTCCTTACCGTATGTTACATATCTGCTGCCACTTCCCCAGTCCTCGTTATATGTGTAATAGTATTCGAGGATCGCGGTAGAGTTTGTCGTAATGGACTTAAGGAATACTGCATCTTTGAATATGGATCTGGAAGTATGATATGCATTATACATACCGGTATCACCCGGCAGTGCAGTAGTTCTTGCGTCGAGCTTAACATGAGAGAACTTGATCGTAAGGTCATTACCTTCAGCAACACCAAGCAAACTGCTTGCGACAGGAAGAGAACCATTATATCCGTTGCCAGTGTAAAGATTATTGATTATGATCTTCGGAACTGAAGCTGTGTCAGAGGCACGCTTGATGCTATTGATTAGGAGATAACCGGATGTATAAGCAGCATTTGCAGTTGTCTTGGGAGTGATACCTGCAAGTTCGATGGAACCATCTTCACACTTGAAACTGCCATTCATGGTCTTACTGATAATGACACCGCTATAGGCATCAGAACCTCCAAGTTCAAGGAATGTACCGGCAAGTGACAGTTTCCCTTTTACCGTAATGGTCTTCCCCTCCGGCAAGTTCATGAACAATCCTGAATGCATCAGGTAATGCTGATTCTTTGCACCGGGATCACGGGTATAACTATCCGTGTCGCTTACGTTCTCAGCAGTTGTGTATATGCCGCTGTAATCGAAAGTGAGCGTGAGATCATTCACTGTATAATCGGAAGCATTTTTTACCGGATAGAATGACAATCCGGTCATATCAGCTGCACCGCCAAAGGTACTATCGATCGTGGTAGAGAATTCTCCGCCGATGTTGGAAGCAGCATACTTCTTTACACTCCAGAGAACAAGGTTCTGACCATAATCATCCGTGTCCATATGATTGAGGTTGTAGTAGTACCTTGCTGACTGATTTGCAAATACAGAACTCTTGGATGCGATTTGATCCTGGTATGTTCCGGTAACAGTGATCTTTGCTTCAGTCCCGGATCTGGAACTGTTCATATCTATTGAGACAACACCTGCACCTTTGCCTCCGTCAATGACACTAGAAGCGCTAGATACGGCGATTTCATCATATTTTGCTGGTGTAGGGATAGTTATTCCGCTCTCTGTCAGAGTATATCCAGAATTGAGAATATCAAGATAAAGGCCATCATCCCCATTGTATGCCTTATTGACGATCATACCAATAGAAGATGAAGCACCATTATTCATCTTCATCTTGGTTACAGTGAGGGAATCAACTATCCACTTTCCTGTTGCGCCATAACACATGACACCAACATCCGTTGCCGTAGCAGAACCGGTCGTATTGTTAATCTCACTATTACCCTTAACTTCCACGCCCTTAATTGTCGTTGTTGTATTAAGCCACTTATGACCGAGGAAACCACCCGCCTCCTTGCTAGATGCATTACCAATTACGCAGTCATCGAAGACTACATTATCGACATTTACGATCCTGGAGGAATAATTGCCATCCGACAGGATATATCCGATCAATCCGCCGCTGTTTGCACTGTCACCAACTTCTGTTATACCTGATATATCCGTATCAAGACCAACTGTAAGCTTATCACCGGAATTCTGACCTATGTCGATCTTAAACTTAGTTGATGCAACTTTTCCGATAACACCACCATAGACATTCCATGCCTTGTGTTTTCCTGTCATAACTATGGAAGGCGAAGCCGTTGAAGTTCCCTTGATCTCGATCGTTCCATTATCAGAACTGTGCTTATCAACATAACCGATAAAGCCTCCAATGTTCTTTCCAAGATCAGTACTATTGGGAGATGTCGCACCCTCATGATAATTGATGGTTAATCCTGATACACTCACATTATTGAGTGTCGTGCTGCCATGCGAGCGGGCTGCAAAGCCGCCGATGTTCATGCCATCAGCACCGGCGTTACGGACATTAATGGTTCCTGCTACGGTAAGATTATTGACCGTGCCTGTACCGCTTGCACCATTACCGATGGAAGAGAACAGTCCGTTATACTGATGACGGTAGATAAAGCCTGTTCCCTCTGTGCTGCCTGACTGGATATTGCCGTAAGACTCGCCTGTGGAAAGTGTGACCGTATTGCCGCCGCCATTGAGTGTTCCGGTAAATGTTCCAACACCGCCAACGGAAGACGCTGTGATCTTGGAAGCACCGGAGCTGTTAAGTCCTGCACCGTCTCTCATGAATCCGTTGATGCCTGTCCCGGAGAGGTTGATATTTGCACCGATGCTTATGTTTCCACTAAGCAAAGTATCACTGTCGCTTCCGGAGAATTTCAGACAATCGTAATCTGAACCTTTATTCAGCATGATATTAAGGGCCGTAATTACAAAATCTTTTTTGTTGGAGATGGTCGTAACAGCAGGCTCCAAGGTTACCGTATGAGCAGATGAGTCGTACGTCAGTATATCGGTCTCAACTCCACTTATCCTGACGACCTCACCCCAGGTTCCAAGATCATCTGAGATTGCATTCTTCGAACGCTTGAAAGTCCAATCGCTGTCGTTACCATTACCAAGTGCATATACAAGAACATTGTCATTTGATCCGACAAGCTGACCATAACTTGCATATCTGTTAGCAACCTCATCAGAAGTTGCGAATGCACCTGCAGGTTTTGCATCTGTAATATCAGTAGTTCCGCTCAGTCTCAAAACACCTGTCTTGAACATGCCAATGACGCCGCCGCCGCAGTAATTCTCATTTGTCTCAAGCGTAAAATCGCCAAGATTGACTAACACGCCGTGATCACCGGGTATTGCACCGATTAGACCGCCAAAGTAAGAATAACCTGTTGTGGAATCGTAAGCAGTCCTCTCATTTGTACCCTCAGCTATAACAACGATGTTACTTGCCTTGATATAAGCAGCTGCATCTGCAACCATACCGATAACACCGCCGAATGCCTTGTACTCTGCTTGAGATGCAGCCTCGATCTTTGCATCTTTTATAATAAGTCTGTTGCTGAGAGAATCAGTATTATATCGACCGATGACGCCGCCGTAATAACCACTGTCAGAGCTTGTAGCACCTGAAGTGGAAGACAATGATACAGAACCCGTTCCGCCACCTTTTATGGTAAGCGAATCGCCTTCGTTATTCAGGATACCGATCAAACCGCCGCAGTACTTGCCGTCTACTGTAGCAGTTATTCCGGGGTAATCAGTCAGATCAATCGAACCGCTGTTATCATCGTTACGGTAATAGCCGAACAGACCGCCTGCTCCTTTATCCTTTGACTTAACGGTGCCGGCAACTCCGGGAAATGAACCGCCCGGATATGATATCGTAGCATTAGATGTGCACTTGCCTGCAATACCGCCGGCATAACCATCATCTGTTGCGGTAGAAGATACTTTGTAGTTCAATGTGGGGAGCGAATCCAGATTAACTGTCGAACTGTCCTGAATGTCACCTATAAGGCCGCCTGCATGTCCGCCGGAAGATTTAACCTTATAGCCGGACGCACTGCCTGAGTAATCAAGATTAAGTGTTGCATCGTCGATCACTCCGCAGATCGTTCCGACATCAGAAGAAGATGTCACATCGGCAGATGAGTTATTTGTAAAATCAAGATTAACAGTAGCTCCGGAATGGATCTTCCCGATAACGCCGGAATAATCACTTGTATTGGAAGAATCCAATTCTATCTCCCATGTGGCAGCAGAGCCGCTCACATGTTTTACATGCTTGGCAAACAATACCTCGGCACTTGCATCAGCGCCTCTTGTTATGACCAGCTTAGTAACGCTGTCACCTGCACCAACTATCTTTGCAGTGTCTGCAACATAATTGAACAGCGGCTCACCTTCGAACGTAAGATCATAAGAACCGGTTCCCATATCAGGGAAGAAGATGGTTCCAGCAAAAGGTGAGTCAGACGTTCCGAGCCCGGGATAAGACGTACTGAAAGTATTCTTGTCAGTCTCTTCGGTCATCATGATCTCAAGTCTGTCTGATTGATGAGCACTTGCAAACGAAGAATCCGTCTGGTAGTAATCACAGTATTCGAAGAGATCATCCCATGTCGTAAACGTATTTGAATTGGTGTAATCCTCAGGTTCCTTTGCATGTACCACTCTCGGCGCGACAGGATACTCCGGTAACTCTACATCGCCAAGATTATCGGTGATGAAGCTCCAGTCAATATTAAACTCAGACATCAGCTCACTTACCGCATTCAGAGGTAGCATATTTGCCACCACTACGAAAGCGGTAACGAGAGCCGTTGCTCTCTTGAGTCTCAACTTAACTTTACCTATATTCTTCATTCCTTCACCTATATCTCATCACGCATTATCTTTTGTAAACTTGTACTTGATATAGTTCGTTACAGCATAACTTCCCGTATATCTCATACCTTCCTGAACTTTATAGAACTGAACTTCATATCTGCTCTTCTCGGTGGAATCCACGTTAAGCGTGATCTTCTTCCACCCGGGGTTTGACGTATCATCCGTTATCTTGCTTCCGCCGTAATCAACAAGATCGTTCTCTGCCATCGGCAATACAAAGAAGTTGTTGATCTCCAGATAAGCAGGATCCCACATAACATCCAGGGTACCCTTGCCGCTTCCTGACAGGATGTAGTTGTAGAAATCATAATCGTATGACGGATTCTCAACCAGATTGCCCTGCCATGCTGCCGTATCGGTAGTATTCTTCGCCGCACAGATGTAACCTCTGATGATCGTCGTCTGATCTGCCGTTGCTGTTACACGGATATAGAATGTAGGAGTAGTCTCTTCGATCTCAGCGGGATCGAAAGTAACTTTAAACTTATCAGTCGATGATCTGTTGCCCTTGAGAGACTGTGAACTGTAAGAAGCACTGTAAGGGCTGTCATTAAGATCATACACGGTCTCTGTTGAAGCACCGGTCTCATCATCCTCGATCTTGGTTATCGTGTAAGTACGGTCAGCCAGAAGATCCATGTATGTGGCATAGGCTGCCGGATAAGAACTCTGCAGTTCACTCATCGTCAGATACTGACCGTTGTAATGAACTACCAGTTCTGCTGTCATCGTGTAGCTGACATCAGCGGGATTCGGAACCGACGGCTTGTTCTGCGCGTAGTTGCAGACCGTTACCGTATAATCGGTTGATGTGATCCTTCGCTCTGAAGTGGAAACACTCATTGAATTCGAAGAGAACAGGCCATCGGGTGATTTGACGGTCGTAGCGACTCTCTTAACTGACTTGATGTAAGTGTAGCTTGCAAAAGTCACGAACAGAAGAGAAACTGACAATGCGGCAATAAGCCAGACCAAAGTCCAGTTCCTTCTGATATTAGATGTCTTCCGCTTGCCTCTATACTTCATCTTCTATCACCATCAACTTGTTGACTTCTTCGCTGACAGATAGATCATATCTGTCTCCTTGTTGTTCTCAGCGGCGTTCCATTTCGCGAAGCCCTCTGAAGAAGAAACGCTGTTCCATGACAGTTCCAGGATGTAGAAATCATGATCCGCATCGAGCGTAGGAAGATTCCTTGCCTGTGAATAGAGCGGAACTGCATAGATCTCAGGTTCGTCATCCGTGTCATATGTCTTGGAATAGTAACCATCACTTGAATCCTTCTTACCAAGCGTTCTGCCGGTGTAAGCCGTATCAGGATTGTAAGCTGTAAGTGTAACCTCAGCTCCTTCCTTGTAATATGAATGCTCACCGGACCCGTCATGTGCCGTGTAGTCCACATGGAAATCTGATGATGATCCGCCCACGGCCCTGTACAGCTTGTACGTGAACGGGATGTTGGTCGTATGAGCCAGCTGGATATCGTAATTGATTCCGGTGCTTCCCGTAACAACGCAGAAAACGTAGTAGCGCTTATCTCCGTCGTTGAGGTCCTCGATATCGATGTTCTTCAGCTCGAAATACTTGATATCCTCAGCTCTTCCCGCCTTGATATCAAGGGAGGTAGGAGCCTTGATGCCTGTCAGAGTATCGAACCTGTCATTCAGGGCGAACCAGGCATATACCGGGACCGCGATCAGCAGACATACTGTCAAAGCAGTCGCGATGATACCCTCGACCTTCTGTTCGGTCCTGAGATTGGCAAAAGACTTCAGTATTCTCTTAATCTTCATAGGCCCGCCTCTTCCGCATCAAGCTTAAGCAACAGGAATCCGACTGCGGATCCCAGATCGTTATCAGCTGCATCATACATTGTTCCGTATGTGACGTAATCATTCCTGATCACATCGACACTTGCTATCGATCCTCCTGAATAACCCTTCAGGAAATAGTGCGGGTTCTCACAGATGTAATCGCCCATCTCGTCATAATCGTACTTCTGTGTCTCTTCATCATTCGAAGCCTGGTTAACTGTACCGATAAGCTCACTTAACGAATAAGGCCATACCCAGTAGAAAGTGACCGTCTGCCTCTGATCCTTCTTGTTCTCAAATGACTCCTCGACTACCCTCTTCATTTCCGAGTCTGAGCTGATCAATCCGGAATATCCGTCTTCCTCGTCGTATGCGGAGAACAGAAGGATATGCCCATTGATGTAATTTTTCAAAGTGCTGCTGGTCACTTCGTTCATTACCAGATGCTCTTCTGCGCCTATGCCTTCAGTATCTGCGTTATAGCCGATGAGCTCAAAGCAGAAGCTGAGAGTGAGGCTGTCAACATACGGTGTCAGATACAGCTGAAGCTTCCCGTGCGTTCCCGGTTCTATGCCCGGATCCTGCGAGAAATTGCCGATGTTGCTGTCATTTGTAAGCTTCCATACGCAGCCGTCCGAATCTCCCTGGCTGATAAGAGTCTCGTGGTAGGGATCGTAGTACGAACCCGTAGCACTGTCAGCACCGGTCGAGGTGAGAAGGTAGTTCTTGCCTTCGACCTTTACACCCATTCCCTCGGTAGTATTGGACCGATTCATAGCAAACCACGCGATGGTGGCAAAGATGAAGACCAGAAAAGCGAGTAAAAGAAGTATTAGCGTCTTTGAAAACGCTTTGCGTCTGTTCTTCGTGCTATCGTCTGTCCTTTTCCTACTAGGCACCGGCTGCTCCTTTCCTCATCAGGGTAGACTGCCCCAGATTGAATTATGGCATAATAATTTTACCATCAAATGCTTGCAAAGGCAATAAAATACGAGGTTTGCGGAATATAGGCAAATCTGAATAATGAACAAAATTCACAGGATTGTCACAATTTGATTGCAGGCTATTAATACTTTCGCACAAAAACGGGGAATGTCTCAAAACATGAGTGATACGTAAGGTGTGAGTGTTGATGGATTTGAGTTGATGCGGCTTGAAGTCTGACGGCAGTGAGGGCAGGGGCTGTTTGCCTTGCAGTTAGTGAGACTGACAACGCCGGATGACATCCGGGACACCATTGATATTCTGCGTATTCAGTAAACTGCTCAATGTAATGCACACTACCTTGAGCGATCTGCTGAATATGCAGAGTAACTGTCAGTGTAAGTGATGTTACATTGAGTGATCTGCTGAATGCGCAGACTAACCGTCAATCTAACCTGCTCTAGTTTGAGTTCTAGTCTGCCTGCGCAATGAACCTTAACCCGGCCCGTTCCAGATGTGCCGCCCGGGACACCCTTGTAGCAAAGACAAAGACAAAGGCAAAAGCCAAGGCAAAACCCACCCCCAAAAAGACAAAAAGGACTGTCACAAGACAGCCCCCTGGTAAATAATCTCTTTCTGATTCAGACTCAGAGCGAATCCAGCTTCTTCTGCAGCTCGATCATATGGTTACGGCAGGCAGTGATCTCGCCCGTGTACTTGTTGAACCACTCAACGTCGGCGTCGTTAGGTTCTTCCTGCAAAAGGATCGCCTGAACAAGAGCAGACTGGGAACGCGAGCGCTTACGCTCTATCTCGATGATAGTCTTCCTGCAGGTATTTATCTCTCTCTTAAGTCTTCCCTTCTCACTCATGGCAATGTACCTTCCTTTACTTGATTTTAAGATCAGTAGCCCTTTAAGTCAATGGAATCAACGATGGCCTGGGCTTCGTCGTAGCCCTTGTCGAGGTTCGCATTGATGTCTTCTAAGGCCGTTTTTGCCTCCTCAAGCTTCTCCTTCATCTGGACGGGATACTTGAGAAAAGCGGTATATAATTCGTTGACCGTTTTCTGCTGGCCGGTTATCTCAAGGTCATCCAGCAGAAACGCGAAAGAAGCGACAGAATTCATGTCTGCGACTAACCTTCTGTATCTGAACTCATGATCACCTTCAGCTCCGTTATAAGAGTCGATGTCGTAGATCACTTTCTCTATGCAAAGCCCGTACTGCCTCTTGTAGGTCTGCTGGACTTTGGCACGTTCGTCTATGTAGAGCGCGATGAAGACTGCCAGGGCTATGGCAAACAGGAGTGCAACGATGATCGCACTGACCATCTTACGCTTCATGATGAACTCCTGTCCGTTATCACGATAGGTGTATTGCACCAGGTCCTTAGCTGTCTCTTTCTTCTTCGCCATCGCTTTCCTTTACCTCTTCTTCTACTACTTCCGTAGCCTCTAATTCTTCCGTTTCTTTCTCGTTTTCCTTCTTCATATATTCTTCCACGGCAAGCTTCTTGATCCTGTCGATCTCCTGCTGTCTGATCTGTTCTTCCGTAAGTTCAGATCCGGCATTCTGTCTTACCTTCTTCCACACAGCCGCCAGGCTCTTCACTTCAAATATCGATATCACCAGCATTGGTATTATGACAAGCAGCAATATCAGTTTGCGGGTGTCCGCGAAGGAAGAGATCAGACCGAGATATCTCGCCTTGCGGACGTATTTGCCGAGCACTCTTTCGGGTCTTGCCGCAACATGGTCTTCTATGTTGTTGGCATCGCCTTTCGTGATGTAAGTGCCGTCCTCCTTGATGCCGATGATGCGGTGGGTTATGAGCAGATCCTTAGTCTCGGGATCGTCGGAGTAGAATGTTATGATGTCATTCACCCCCAGCTCTGACGGCTGCGCTTTGTGTACGATGATGAAGTCTCCGGTCATTATCGTAGGCTCCATGGATCCCGTGACGACCTTAAGTGTGTAGTTCCCGAAGATCGAGACTGCATGTCCCCTTGCCGTATTGATCATCACATATGCCGTAAAGATCACTGCCGCGACAAGGAGCAGCGAAGATAATATCTCCAGAGCACGCTTAAAGCTGCTTATGCCGTCCTTGTTTATCCTTCTTATCATCAGTTCTCACCAAGAGCTCTCTTAAGCTCCTTCTCCTGTTCCTCCTTTGACATAGCTTTTATCTGTCTTCTTATGCTCTCGAAGAATCCCACGCGGTATTCCTTGTAGAGTATCTTCATCTGTCTGTTGATATCAGCCTGCTCTTCAGCCGTTCTCTTGGGAGGTACATAAACAGGCTTCGGCTTGTTCTTCATCTCCTTCTTCTTCTTGCGCCTGAACTTGATATCAGCAATATCCCTTCTGATCTGATACTTCGTATCGGTGGAGTACTTCCTGTAATAGAACTCCATATTGTTCCTGATCTCTTCCTCGCGCTTCTTCTCTTCAGCAGCTGCTGCACGCTCTGCGAGTATCTTCTTGTAGTCAGGATTATCAGTATCCTTAGGTATATATCCGAATACCTTGAACAGGAAGGTTCCAAAGCCTCTCTGGAGCATCCTGAACGGATTCTTCGAGTACTCTTTCCTGATTTGTTCGAAAGACTTGCTCTCGTAATACTGACGCTCGATCTTGAGTCGCTGGGCACGCTCTTCATCCTTGCGCTCCTTCTCACGGCGCTGCTGTTCGAGCTTCATCTTGGCAGCGATCTTACGGGGATCGTTGTTACGCTCGTATTCGCTCATGACAGCTGCAGCAACAGCGATATCCTCTTCGGAGATCTCTTCCTTCTCTTCGACGATGCTGCCTTCGAGGAACGACTTCTCGTCTTCGCCTTCATCTCCGAACCTGTCTTCACTGTTCTCGAAATTCTCGGATATTGCAGCGACCTTGCCGGCATCGGCAGCGACTTCTTCAGCCTCACGACGCTCTCTGACTTCTTCCATCGCGGCAACAGCCGTATCGATGTCGTCGCCCGTTATGCTGCCATAGGCTCTCTGGTGATCCTGAACATCCTTCTGCTTGTCGTATTTCTCTGTATCGAGACCTTCCGCATCTGCAAGTTCGGAACGTAGCATGGACTTCCCCTCTGCGATCCTTGCTTTCTCCGCAGCGATCCTCTCTTCTTCTTCCCTTTTCCTGCGCTCTTCCTCGATCCTTGCAAGGCGCTCGGCTTCGAGTCTGGCTCTCTCCCGCTCCTCGGCTTCGACCTCTGCTCTTCTCTTCTCGAGCATTTCCTGAACGCGCTTGGCTTCGGCTTCCTTCTCCGCCTTGATCCTCTCGCGCTCGGCACGGCGTTCCTCTTCGACACGTCTCTTCTCTTCAAGACGCGCTTCTCTCTCCTGCCTGAGCCTCTCTTTCTCTTCCTCTGCAGCAAGTCTTAGTGCCTCTTCGGCATCCTTGCGGGCATAGAGATTACGCTCGATCTCGATCGCCTTGTTGATCTCTTCGAACAGGTCATCCGTATTCTCGGGAACAGTCTTGACGAATACCCTTTCGCCATCCTCGGATACATAGCCAACGGCCTCATCCGCGTGGATGTCAAAGTTGCCCGTGAGGAGCTCTCTGCCGTATTTCTTGACGACCTTCGGAGCTACGGGCTTGAGCTTCTTCTTGCCTATCTCATTGAAGGAATCCTCTGCATTTGTAAATGACCTGAACAACAGGAGATTACATGCAATGACCTTATACAGATCTGAGACATATCCGCTCTCCGGCTTCAGCGCGGTATCCTCGATATTGATCTCATAACCTGCATTCTCATAGCTCAGGATATACTGCCACAGTGCAAGACACGACTTAAGGTCGACGTTCTTCATGATGGCATTCGTACGCATGATAGGTGGTCTTACGAAGTTATTTCCGAGTGTCGTGCAAAGCTCTGATCCCTTATAGCCTTCGATCATCTTCTTGAGCTTCTCGACCCTCTGCCAGAGCGTGACACCCTGGTCATTAACGGACTCAAGGCTCTTGCTCGTATCGATGGACATCTTTAGACTTATCTGGTTGCCGCTGCCGTCATCGATCGCCGTGTCGAAATCCATCGTAAAGACTTCCTCATCGCGGTTGATCTGCGAGAGCTTGTCGTACCTTGTGATGATAAATATATATAGCCTGTCGACCAGCGTGTTTATGAACCTGTTCTCGTATGTATCAAGGCTCTCTTCCTTGTATACATTAAGGACTTTGGAAGGCGTTATCTTGCCTGTCTTCTTATCGTATTCCTGGATAAGATCCGTGTGCTGTGCAAGGTGCTTTACAGATTCAACCGTGATCTTCCTCGACAGCGCGATAGGCACTATCTCTTCAACATCTACGATCGTCCTTCCGGGATTTCTTATAATATTATCAAGGTGGATTATCGAGTTCTCGATCGTCTCAACCCATGATACGTCGATGACCTTCTCCATGAGCTTACGGTTCATGGAAATGTTGCCCTTGCTGCTTCCGACAAGCTTGTCCATTACCTCAAAGAGATCGTTCTCCTCGAGGATGTTCATTGAGTCTCTGAATTCCTCATACCACTTGTCGTAATCAGCTCTCAAACCAAATCCCTCACATTCGCGCCCTGATCATCAGAAGAGCTTCTGGAGTCTCTCAAGATAAGCGATAGACTCGTTCATCTTGCCCCTTCCGAAAGATTTATTGATATAGGTGCAAAGTTCCTTAAGTTCATCTCTTAACATCGCCAGGTTGAGCGATTCGAACTTACGGAAGATCTTCGTCGCCAGTACATAGTCGATGCCGTCAAGCTCGTCTCCGCCGCATGCCACGTAAACGGGAACGAACAGGCCCATCTGCTTGATGATACGGTTACCGAATGCAACTCTCAGCTTCTCGATAACCCACAGGTCAAGCTGGTGTATCTTCTTGAGGTTCTCCTGAGATATCGGATACTTCTCATATGCTTCATTGAACAGCTGCTCCATGTGCGAGAAGCTTACATGGATGGGCGGCGTATCAGGTGCTTCGAACGCGACGCCCTTCGCATCAAGGTTGATCGGCTGGGCACGGTCGTAAACCTTATCAGAGATGGCATATGTCGAATCGTCGTTATTAGCCGTACCGACGTACCAGATGTTCTGCGGTATCTTGAGCCTTCCCTTGTCGAGCTTCTCAGGGTCTGTGCTCCATACGCTCGGAACAAGGTCGAGCTGCCATTCATCTGAGTTAGGCATTTCGAGTATGGACAGCATCTCCGCGAAATAATACTCGATCCTCGCGATGTTCATCTCGTCGAGGAGGATGATGTTGACATCATCGTTATAGTTAGCTGAATAGATCCTCTTCAGGACTTCCGTCTCGTTAAAGTTCTTCGTGAATTCGTTGAAGTATCCGAAGAGCTCCGTCCTGTCACGCCATGAAGGCTGGACTGATGCGATCGTGGAATCCACGTCAAGGAACTTACCGAATGAATAAGGCAGTGATGTCTTACCTGTACCGGAGATACCCTGAAGGATGATGAGCTTTGTTGAAGCCATGCCTGCGACAAAGAGTCTCACTATCTTAGGTTCATAATACAGGTGCATCCTCGAACAAGCGAAGTTCCTGAACCTGTCGCAGAACTCTTCAAGTGTGACCTCATTATCGTATTCAGGAGGTGTGTATGTCTTATAGAAACTGTCAACCTCAAACAGCTTGGAGAATCTGTGATCCGTCGTAACGAATACGCCGTCCTCTGCAGGAGCCTGACCTTCCTCTCCTTCTTCGCCGGTGGAAGTCATCGACATGCCTTCTGCAGCGCCTGCCAATGCCATTGATCTGCCTGCAGGCATTCCGATCTGTGCGACCTTCATGGCCATGATCTCGTCCTTCTCCTTGGCCATCTTCATGACTCTCGCCTGAAGTACCGAGATCTCTTCTAAGAGGTCCTCGTTGCTTACTATCGAGTGACGGAACCTTATATACTTACGTATTCCGAGGAAGATAAGGAAGAACAGGAGTGCAAATATGGCAACAACGATCAGGATGGACAGTATTGCCAGGATCCATCCGACCGCTCCGAATTCAACTGAGTATGACTTGAAGATATCGACATAATTCTTGATGTTAAAGATCTGCACGACACCGTCAAACAGACCGCCAAAGATCATCCCGAATCCCTTCAGGATCTCAGATATGAAAGCGAAAAACCATTTCAAAAATGCACTCATACTCTATGTCCCTATCCGTTATCTTCTGATCCGGCATCATCCGGATCTGTATCTTTCTTTTCCTTTGCGAGGTATTCCTCGATTGCCTTCTTCTTGATCTCTTCCTCTTCTGCAGCACTGATCTTCGGCTTCTTCGTCTCGATCAGTACCGTGATGAACTTATAGAGTTCGAACAGGAAGAAGATTGCCATAGGTATGACTATGAAGATGAAGAATCCTGTCCTGGTCCTGAGGAAATCGATGATATTTCCGCCGCCGGAGATCTTGCCGCCCTTCCATACACCGATGATGTCTGAGGGCGATACCGGTGAAGGATCATTCGCAGGATTGTTGTCACCTCTTGTGATGAAGCTCTTCGAAGATCCTGATTCCTCAACCTCGACGATCCTGTGGGTGTTGATGATCCTGTTGCCGTCAACGATCATATAGAAGGAGATGACATCATCCTTCTTGAGATCCATAAGGTCAGATTCCTTGACGAACAGAAGGTCACCCTTCTTGAATGTCGGAACCATTGAGTCGGACTGTACGGTCATGGGCATGATGCCGAACAACTGGGGAATGCCGTTATTCTTTGATGCCGAGAAGACAAGGATCGTTATGAGAAATGCACATATCAGCACAATCCACGCCAGTACATCGACAATGATCTTAATAACCTTCTTCATATTCCCCTCCTTAGGTCGTCTCGACGATGGAGAAATCCATGCCGAACTTGATCGTTCCACCTATGATAGCGTCGATACAGTCGGGGTCATTGCCCTCCAGCCATATGACGATCGTATATTTATCCTTATCTCCGGGCTCGAAGCCTTCCTTCTTCTCCCTCATGACAAGAGTAGAAGACAGGAATTCCTGATCGCAGTCGCTCTCTTTGCCCTGTCCGTTTGATTTTGTCTTGCCATATATGGTCCTCTCTCCATTCTTGTAGACAGCGACTCTGACCGCTTCGTCCACATTCTTGGATACATTCTCTATATATAGCTGACTCTCATAGGATACAGTATCATCGCCAGAATTTATTAAATAAAACGTATATGCAATGAAATTGTTACCATTATGACTTCCATTCACCATATCAATGTTATCCGGAAGGTCAGATCCGCTGATATTGGTCATGTCATACTGGATGTCTGCCTGCAGCACGGAGATGGTATGGTCGTACGTAGGTGTCTCCGACAGGGACAGTCCCTGGTTGACCATGTCGTACTTATTTACCCTTACTGTAAAGCTGCCGAACTTGTCGTAGAAATATGCAACGGCATATGCTATCGAGATGATGCCGATGAGGATGACAACGAGCAAAGAGATCACACGTGTAAGAAGGACGTGCTTCTTGACTTCCTTTGCCGTTCTGCGGAGTGTGGCGACGTCTCTTAACTTCTCGCCCTTCTCCTGATCAACTGTCTTATCCTTCTTAGCCAATCTTTTCTACTTCCTTATGTCTCAGTCTTCTTGCGCACGTAGCGCTCTGCCGTGTATTTGCCGGCAAGCGAACCTGCTATGTATCTGCAGTCACATTCAAATAATGTCTCCGCCTGGCTCGCCGTCGATATCCCGTCAGCGATCGGATCGGTATCAAGTCCCCCAACGAAATCGATTATCGACTTCACTGCATCGTTTGATCTCTGGTTCTTCCCTATATAGGAAGTGATCTCCTGACTTAGCATGACGAAGTCCACCGGGTATTCCGACAGCTTCATCAGAGGGGAGTTGTTGCCTCCGAAGCCGGTGATCATGAAGTGGAACCCGCGATTCCTCAGATTCTCGATCGAACGGCTCATCTTGATGTTGCCTTCGACAAGGATCTTCAGGGGAAGCTCGAAGCAGACTCTGTTGCAATCGATCTCCTCCTCGTCCATGATCGACATGAGCTTATTCTCGAGAGCTCTCTCAAGCAGGTACGATGGCGGCATATAGACCGACAGCCACCTGAAAAAGAAATCCCTCTCCATAAATCTCTTCAGGGCTTCCCTTGCCTGCCTGAATTCAAGATCGAAGAGAGCGATGCACTGATTGGTGAGCTCCGCGACATCGCGGAAGTTCTCGGGCGTCAGGATCCCAAGCCCCGGCGTATTAAGCCTCGTCCTGGACTGGAAGAACGTGAGGCTGCCCGTCTCGATCTCCCTGATCCCCCGGTAGAACATCTCTACAGCCCTAAGTCCTCCGACCTCGGTCTGATGATCATTCCCGGTATCGATTGTCCCAATGTTATCGGCCAATGCATATCTCCTTCTATACCTTAAATACCTGAGGTACAGGCGCAGGGTATATTTCCACTGACTAAATTATATTATAGGTTTTTCCGATTCTCAACTTTTGCCCGTTCACATTTTGGTTAAGAATTGATCCCAATTATTACGAGTTTGAAACCAGTTGTAAACAGCCTGTAAACAGATGTGAATTAATTTTGAAAAACATTCCTTTTTTTTGACACAATCGCTTTGGCATGTTATTTTATAAGCACATACACAAGAATATGAATGGCTTCGAGCTTATTTAACCGATCAATTGAGGAGGATAAAATTATGAAACAGAAAAAGTTTACAACTAACAAGAAGCTGATGGCTTCCGCCTCAATGCTTCTCGTGTCGATGATGACACTTTCAAGCGCAACATATGCGTGGTTCACGATGAATAAGGATGTAAGTGTTGTGGGCATGGAATTGAAGGCTCACGCAGAGGAAGGCTTGCTTATTAACGAAGTTAAGGCTTATAACAGCACAACATGGGATGAGCAGGCAACAGCTAATACGACCCCTCAGACATTTGCTTTGAGACCTGCTTCTACTTCTGATCTTGCAACTTGGTGGCATGCAAACTCAAAGAAGTCATCTGATGAAGCTGGTACTGATGCATTAGCTGATACCGTTGATGTTGACGCTAGCGGTAACAAGTATACAAACATCAGTCCCGCTAATGTAACCAATGAAACTATTGTTGGTGCGGAAGGTGCTGCTTCCGGTGCTAAGGCTACCGGTAATACACAGGCTGAAACACACGTTTACTACAAGGATGCAAGCTTTGGTACAGATAGCCAGTATGATGATGGTGAAGGTTATTATGTTAACTATAAGTATTATCTGAAGTCCTCCGGATCATCAGATCTTAGTGTTACCTCAGGAAACCTCGGTGTTACTGTAACAGCAGCTCTTAAAGACACTACAGCAACAGCAACTGAGCTTGATAAGGCTCTCCGTGTCGGTGTAAAGATTGGTAATGATATTCTTATTTTTGCTCCTACAGGTGGCGATGCTTCTTACAAGGTAACTGGTGATGCTGCAGGAACAGCCGCTGACCAGAAACCTGTTACCGCATATAATGCGAAGACAGGAATCAACACAGCAGCTTTGAGCATCCCTAGCATCTCATCAAATGCAGATGGTTTGCTCGTCGATGTATATGTTTGGTTCGAAGGTGAGGATCAGCAGTGTATGTCAGACAATCTCACAGCTACTCTTAATGCCTATGAGATAAGAATTGATTTTACCGATGATGACATCTAATAGTTAGATTGAATCTTAGTTGTTTAGCTAATCACTCGGGAGCTGTTGCAAGACAGCTCCTTTTAATTTCTGCAAATTTAGATTACCAGATATAGACTCACAGAATCACTCACATTTTCCGGTGATTATTGTGTACAACATGTATTGCAATCCGATATACAAAGTGGTGTAATATCATCAAAGAAAGGTGGTGATCATCATGGCAGTAAAAAGTTCGAATGTTATGGCAAGGGTAGAACCACAGATAAAAGAAGAAGCAGAAGCTATTCTTTCGCAGCTTGGCATATCTGCATCTAACGGAATAAACATGTTCTACAGGCAGATAATTCTTTGGCGGGGACTTCCTTTCCGCCCGTCCGTACCTGAAACGAGACCTGCCTCTCTTGATGAGATGACAAAAGAGGAGTTTGATGCAAAGATAGCACGTGGCATAGCTCAAGCAAAGAATGGGGAGGGAATGCCTGCAGACGAATTTTTCTCATCACTCAGAGAGAAAATCCTGGAATCATATGTCTGAAGAGTATAGACTCATAATATTGCCGGAAGCACAAAAGGATATCCGCGACATAATTATATATATAGCGAAGGAACTTACGGCACCGCAGGCTGCGCTAGCACTTCAGGATGACATTGAAGAAAAGATCAATTTTCTTAGTCTGCAGCCTAAACGCTTCAAGCTAATTGATGATCAACCGTATAAGGATGCCGGGATTCGGAAAACAAGGGTCAAGCACTATTACATTTATTATCTTGTTGACGACAAAGATAAGACAGTTAAGATAGTAGCCGTCATCTACACTGGTAGAGATCAGACAAAACAGATGTCAGAACGACAATAGTAATTCGGGGCGAATAGAACTTAATTGCCGTCAGCGTTCTTGTTTCTTTCCACATTTGAAGAATCTTCCCGAGATCAGGAATCCTATCTCAACAACGACGACCGCAGATATTATGTCAACAAAAACATGCTGTCTCGTGAAGAGTGTGGATGCAAATACCAGGAGCGTGACCGGGATAGAGGCCCACTTGTACCATGCGGGACACCTCTCCATCTTGAAAGCGCCTCTGGTGAGCACGTAGCTTTCGAGGCAGTGGATCGAGGGAAAGAGATTGTCCGGGGCATCGGCCCAGTAAACAAAGCGCAGCATCAGCGTCAGGGGATCATTGCCGGTGACATCGTACCTTACCATCGTTGTGGGAATAATGAGGAAACAGACCATGCAAAGGAGCTTGGCGATGATCTCTGCACCGTAGATGTTGAAGCAGATGTTCTTCTTCTCGCGTGCCGCAAGATAGAAGCCGTAGATCCACTGAGCGTATGCTATCGGCAGATAGATAATGGCAAAAGCCTTGATAAGCGGGATAATATTGTCCAGCGGGAGCGAGAAATCGTAGTGATACCAGCCCCTGTTTATAAGGCGCGTTCCCTGAAATGCGATCAGATTGACGACATTCATCAGGATGACCGCAGCCCACCCGTATGCCGGCAGAAATCTCGTAAATATGTTAGTCTTCTTAGTCTCCATGGATATCGATTATAACATATTCTGAATGAGTTCCGGTTTTAAATGGGATCGCCCAGCCCGAGATACCCGAAGTTACTATGCATTTGGTGTCCCCATACTCCTTAAGGCCCCAGATCGCATCATTGATCCCAAACCAGTATGGGAAATACCCGGAAGGCCAGACGTGACCGCCGTGGGTATGGCCTGCCAATACGAGGTCAGAACCCTCGCTGCTCAGGTCCTCAAACCTGTAGGGCTGGTGGTCGCAGGTGATTATATACTTGCTCTTATCAAGGGGTCCGATCAGGTCTGAAGCCTCTATGGGTCCGCCGGACCTGTCCTCGCACCCTACGAGATAGAATCTGCCGTCGATAAGCTCTGCCTTGTCCTGAAGGATCGTAACGCCGTTGTCTGTCAGGCATTTCCTGAGGAAGTCATCAAATTCTTTGTTCCTGTAATATCCCCTGTCATGGTTGCCGTAGACAAAGTACACGGGTGTCTTCATCTTGCCTAGAGCCTGGCAAGCTATGTAGGTGTCATCATTGGATGATGAATCGTCGACAAAATCGCCGCAGATGACAAGGAAATCCGCTCCTTCCTGGTCTATCCGCTCCATCTGTTCGCCGAATCTCTTACCGTCCAGGGTAACACCCAGATGTGAGTCCGCGATCAGCGCAACCCTAATGTTTCCGCACTTTTTAACAGTGTTAAATTCGTAATAGGACCTCGATACGTGGTATGCATTGAAGAAAGCCCAGCCCAAAGCTATGGCCGTGAGACACAATGCTACGACTCCTGCCCAGTAATGCTTCCCGCGCTCCTTGCCGGCCTTCTTATGGTAGATCGCAGAGCCGATATCTGACAGGATGAAGAACAGCGCCATGTGAAGCGCCACGACGATCATGGTATAAGTCTCGTAGAATATGATCGACAGCACGAGAAGGACCGGTATCGTTGCCACAAACCAGGATAGGAACCTGTTCTTGATGCCTTTTATGAATGAGAACTTGTGGAATCTCGTCACGAGGTAGATCACGGCAGCCAGCCCGCCGATGAACATAAACGCCATAAAAAAGATCCACATGCTCATATCTTCCTCCCTACTGCCTCCCCCATCTTAACAGGGGTCTCGATCCCATTCTGCGTGGAATCCATGATATCTTCCCTGATCTTCACCTGATCGCGCCCCACGAGAACTATTATCGTGGACCCGCCATACTCGAAATGCCCTTTCTCAGTGCCCCTTACGACATCCGCCTCCTCAGCCTTGTCATTTACGATCCTGCCGACCAGCATCGCTCCGACCTCCATCTGAACGAGCTTTCCGTACGCTGACGTGTCTATAACGCAGTATTCACGGCAGTTCTGGACAAATACGGGATATTCTGACAATGCGATGGGCCTTACCGTATGGAGCTTGCCCTTGATGAACCTGTTATTGCCCTTCTTCCCCGTCTCAACATAGACATAGCGGTGGTAATGATCCACGCAGAGCCTGTAAACGAGGCAGTAACCGCCGTTAAACTCTTCCGCGAGTCCTTTGTCGCACAGCATCTCTTCGATCGTGTAGACGCTCTGTTTTACGGGGATCACCGACCCTGCTGTTATCGGATAGACGGTAAGAAGGCCGTCGCAGGGAGCCATGAACTCATCATCCTTGCTCGAGATGGGCCGCAGGCCTTCCTTGATCCTGCGGCAGAAGAAATCGTTAAAGCTGTTTATCCCGTCGAGGATATAATCGTCAGTATTGATATTGTTGTTCTTCGCGAACGACTTGATGTGGCATTTGCTAAGCTTCGTATCAAGGTATGCACCGCAGATCTTGGACACAGGACGACTTATCAGGGGCTTAAGTAAGACCCTGCCAAACGCTGTTTTATAGAGAAATTCGAGACTCGTCATACAAAATTAGACAATAATATACAGGCGATCACGATAAACTCACCCGCACCCACCAGTACCTGAAGGAGAATTCCGAGCCTTCCCGGCTTCCTCAGCTTGAACTTGGTGAGATACAGCGCTGCAAGTATGAACAATACTATGAAATAAACGATCGAGAAGTCAACTGGATGTAGTAGTGCAGGAT
>Ga0247608_10000956_pt1 | contig 42769 bp, 40 predicted proteins | sample 176DNAGHGlowgp2_FD_193490 | JGI IMG/M metagenome (GOLD analysis project Ga0247608, IMG submission 193490) | Sheep rumen microbial communities from Palmerston North, Manawatu-Wanganui, New Zealand - 1766 DNA GHGlow gp2 | ecosystem: Host-associated > Mammals > Digestive system > Stomach > Rumen ...
AGGCCTGCTGGTCTTTGACGTAGTCCTCAATCTCTATGGCCGTTTGGTTGATGAGTTCCTCTTGGTTGTGATTATTGTCGGTCTGCCGTGTGTCGCACTCCTCGGCATGTTCGCCTTCAGGAGTGGAGAGAATGCGCAATCGGCGCCATATGGGCATGACATTGAGCAGCAGCACGATATTGCCTACGGAGAGGAACACGTTCTGCACAGCCAACACGGCAGGAGAGTCGAGAATATAGGCAGGCCAAATCAAAAGCAGGTAATAGACTGGGGCGAGCCATACGCGGCGGGCATAGTCGGCAGGGAAGTCGTCGGGGTTGGAGTAGTTCTGGTCACGAGCTTCATTGAGCCAGTGCTTCACCTGATACATCGCCACGGCGGCATAGCCCATCATGATGATACTCTCCACCACGACCCAATACTGCCAGAAGCGCATGCCCGATGCCGTCATGATGGGTGTAGGCAGCCAGGCATTAAGAGCCACTGGGAGAATGGTGGCAAGCACTATCAGAGCCGCAACCCACGACACCGTGCGCCACTGGTGCCACTGCTTCACCGTGCCGAAGAAGCAGAGTAGCAACAGGCCGCAGTAGAAGAACCACGTGCCGACGAGATACGACTTCATCAGCACCCAAGCCGCCTCGCTCGTGGGGTTGACAGCGTAGGGCACCAGCACAATACTGCACAAATAAACCAGTACCTGCAACTTGCGGTCGGGCCAGATGTAGCGGTGTTCCTGCTTGGGGGCGCGGCAGGTATGGAACCACCTGACGGCAGCAAACGTCCAGCAGGTGGTCAGCAGCATCACAGCCGCCATTCCGTAGTAATAGTATTCGCTCATGTGTTGACTCTTTATTGCTTTTACTCTCATCAGTGGGGATGCGCTGTCAGTATGGGCTAAAGAAAGCGCAGGCCCCGTCCATACTCTCACACGGACCTTGCACTGCCCCAAATACACTATGGTTGGAGACTGCGCTATGGTGCGCAGTTCCAATGTGTATTTGGTTTTGCTCGTAATGTCTCGTTCGAGGTGCAAGTTCGTGTGAGAGATTGAGCAATAAAAAGATTTGTGCCTCCAAGGAAACACGTTACAAAGGTACAACTTTTCTTTGGATTGGAATACGAAAATCAAGCTTTTCTGCATAAAAGTTTGGAATAAAAGCACTATCTCTGTACCGAAGGTAGGAAAGACAGAGGGCTACTGCCCGTCTTATGATAACAGTACCCGCTGCGCATACCATCAGAACTGCCGGCGGGTCATTTTATGAACTATGGCTAACGAAGCGCCCGTTCTATATCATCACTGCCATGCTTTATCTCTGCGATGCGGTTCACCCCAGTAACAAACTGAGGGAGGATATGGCGCAGTTCAATGCTTCCGTGGATGACCAACCCTGCGACAACTGCCGAAGTCAGAAGGATGCCGCCCTGAGGGCTATGTTCTCACGGAGTTGGTCGCGGTAGAGCCAAATCTCTCTCGTGTGGTAGTTGCCCTCCCGTCCTATCAGGGGGAGGAGGTAGTCTTGTGCCGTGAAGCCTTCTACGATTAGCAGACCGGTAGCCATGTTGAGACGAATGCTCATCGTGTCTTTCTTCTGCGCTGCTAAGGGCAGCAGTGGCGACGGTTCGGTAATCAGCGTGGCGGGAACGCTGTCTGTCCGCCAGTTGACGGGGTTGATGGCCACACGGCTCTTTTCCCATCCAGGCAAGGTGCAGGTGGTGTCGCGCACCGAGTTATAACAGATGGTGACGCCCGTATCGTCGGCCCTTTTGGCTGCTACGATGTGAGGGTGGCTTTCGCTGATGGTGATGCCTATGGCGTAGGCCGCTATCATGCGTTGGTAGGTCTTTTCGTCCATCTCCTTCAGCAGTTCCAGCATGATGTGAGCACCCTGGCTGTATCCTGCCAAGATGAAAGGACGACCGCCATTGAGGTGTTTCAGATAGTGTTGGAAGGCCCGGCGCACATCGCCCAATGGCAGTGGCATGCGTGCCGCCTTCAGACTGTCGTTCTCGAAACTCTGCAGCGAGCACTGCCGGTAGTAGGGTGAGAAGAAGTTAAGCCGTCCGCTTACGAGCGTGTCCACGCCAAGCATCTCTGCGTAGAGCGGTGCCCGCAGGCTGTCGCTATAGGTATCAGCATAATGGCAGTGTTCACCATTGGGCAACACATAGTCGCCCGTCTCTGTCGATATGATGTAGAACACATCGGCAGCGGCCTGCCTGTCAGTGACAAACCATTGTGTGGTGTCCTGATAATCGGGCGCTTCAGGAACCTGCGTGATGCTGGTCTTACGAGGTTGACACGATGTCCACGCTACCAGTAAAACGAGTGACGCGGATGATAATCGCAAAAGACTGCGGGCGCTCTGTACCATTTTGGGCGATATTAAGAATATGTCAGTCCTTCAGCGAGTATGTGACGGTAGTCACAACGCGTACCTTCTTGATATACGGTGTATTCTCGTCGCGGTTGTCGATAGAGAACTGCCCCTGGTCGGCACTTACAATCTTGTCCAGTTCCGAGTGCGAGTTCTCTGCAAACTGCTGCGCTGTCTTCTCAGCATTCTCGATAGCCTCCTGCATCATCTTGGGCTTCATCTCCCTGAACGACACATATTCGTATTTGACAGCATTCTCATATCCTCCGTCTACAATGGCCACGCCCTCTTTCAGCAGGTCGCCCTGACTGGCTATGATGCGTCGCACCTGCTTCACCTGTTGCGACGTCACGGTGATGACCGATGTCACGATATAGCGGTAGGACTTGTTGGCATCGCTGTATTCGCGGGCCTGCAGGTCTATCACCTGCGGGGCATTCTGCGTCATCTCCGACTCCTTGATGCCGTTGCGCATCAGGAAGGCCTTGATTTTTTGCTGTGTACTGCCTATCTTGTTGTAGAGTTCAGGCAGGTCGTTGCCTACCTCTTTCGACACGATAGGCCACGTCACCTTGTCGGCATCCACCTCCTTCTCAGCCAGGCCTTTCACTGTCACCTTGCGGTCTTTCTCGGCAAAGTTGTCGATACCCGCCTTTACGAACCATCCCAGACATGCCAGTCCCAGCGCGATGAGGGCTGCTGCATATAAACGATTTTCTTTCATGCTGTTTGCCAAATTAATGAAGTTATACTTTCGTTAGTGCAAAGATAAGCATAATCTGTCATACTTGCAAGCATTTTATCATATTTTACGACGGCATTCCACTCAAGGGCGAAGCCAAAGTTACGAAAAATTCTTAATTCTTCGTGCGTTATTCTATAATTATTCGTACCTTTGCATGCGTATTAATACAATAAGGAACATGAAAATAGCGTTAATCGGATACGGCAAGATGGGCAAGATGATAGAGCAGACAGCCATCAGCCGTGGTCATGAGATTGTGAGTATTATCGACATTGACAACCAGCAGGACTTTGACAGCGATGCCTTCCGCTCGGCCGAGGTGGCGATAGAGTTCACCGCCCCACAGGCGGCCTACGCCAACTATCTGAAGGCGTGGGCACAGGGCGTGAAGGTGGTCAGCGGCTCCACCGGCTGGATGAAGGAGCACGGCGACGATGTGAAGAAAGCCTGCACAGAAGGAGGCAAAACGCTCTTCTGGGCCTCTAACTTCTCTATCGGCGTGGCCATATTCTCGGCCGTCAACAAATACCTGGCCAAGATTATGAACCAGTTTCCTCAGTATGACGTGGAGATGGAGGAGACCCACCACGTACACAAGCTCGACCACCCCAGCGGCACGGCCATCACGCTGGCCGAGGGCATCGTGGAAAACCTGGACCGCAAGCAGGCGTGGGCCGAGGACACCACCGACCCCCAGCTGTTGCGTATTGACCACATCCGGCGCGGCGAGGTGGCCGGCATCCATACGGTGCGCTACGACTCTGAGGCCGACATCATCACTATCACCCACGATGCCCACTCGCGTCAGGGTTTTGCCCTGGGTGCCGTGTTGGCAGCGGAGTACACCAAGGAGCACGAGGGTCTGCTGACCATATCAGACATGTTTAATTTTTAGACTTATGGAGAAAAAGAAAACGCTGAACATGAAGGTACAATGGGCCAAGTTCATCTGCGTACTGGTGTGCTACCTGTTGTTCCTCTACTGGGTCAAGTCGTGGTGGGGACTGCTCGTCGTGCCCTTCATCTACGACGTGTATATCACCAAGAAAATCAGATGGCAATGGTGGAAGGACTCCGAGGGCCCCGTGCGCTGGGTCATGTCGTGGGTCGACGCACTGGTGTTCGCACTGGTGGCCGTCTACTTCATCAACTTGTTCTTCTTCCAGAACTATGTCATTCCATCGAGCTCGCTGGAGAAGAGCCTGCTGACGGGCGACTACCTCTTTGTCAGCAAAGTCAGCTACGGGCCACGCATCCCTGAGACACCGCTCACCATGCCGCTGACACAGCACACCCTGCCGGTCATCGAGGCCAAGTCATACCTCGACTGGCCACACTGGGACTATCGCCGCGTCAAGGGCTTGGGGAAGATTCAGCTCAACGACATCGTGGTGTTCAACTATCCGGCTGGCGACACGCTCTGCAGCGCCCCCCAGTATCAGCCCTACGACTTCTACCGCATGTGCTATGAGATAGGCTATGCCAGCTATCCGCAACGGCCTGACCCCGACTCGCTGAGCCAGGACCAGCTGCCGCTCTACTTCAACACCATCTACCAGACGGGCCGCCACCATATAGCCACCAACCGGCAGGAGTATGGCGAAATCATTACCCGTCCGGCCGACCGCCGCGAGAACTATGTCAAGCGCTGCGTGGGACTGCCCGGCCAGACGCTACAAATCAAGGACCGCATCATCTATCTTGACGGCAAGGCCAACAAGGAGCCCGACAATGTGCAGTACACCTACCATGTCAAGCTGAAGCAGGGACTGCCCGACGACGTCATGCAGCAGCTGGGCATCACCATGGAGGACCTGACAAGCCTCAACACGCTGGGCTACATGCCACTGACCAACCACGCCGTCAGCGAGCTGCGCAAGCGCACGGACCTGGTGGAGAGCATAGCGCTGAACAAGGATGCTGACGAGTGGGACATCTACCCGCTGAACGGCAACCTGCACTGGACGCGCGACAACTACGGACCCGTCTGGATTCCAAAAAAGGGCGATTCCATCGAGCTGACACTGCAGAACCTGCCCATCTACGAGCGTCCCATCCGCACCTATGAGGGCAACCAGCTGGAGGTGAAGGACGGCAAGATATACATCAACGGCCAGCAAACCACGAAGTACACCTTCAAGATGGACTACTACTGGATGCAGGGCGACAACCGCCACAACTCGCTCGACTCCCGCTACTGGGGCTTCGTGCCCGAAGACCATATCGTGGGCAAGCCTATCTTCATCTGGTGGTCAAGCGACCCTGACCGCCACGGATTCTCCGGCATACGGTGGAACCGTCTGTTCCGCTTCGTAGACAACATTAAGTAACCATAAAAAAACAACTTGGTGAAGATTGATAAGTTGCTCTAAAATAGAATGGCCAACGGACTAAAGTACCTAATAGCGTTAGCAACGGCGTTTGCGCTGATGCTGGCTATACGTACATTAGTCGTTTCCATTCACAGCATCAACGGCAACGGACTGGCACCGCTCTATGCCGATGGCGACCAACTGCTCATCAATCGCTGCAGCTATGGACTGCGCATTGGCGGAGCCGGCGTGCTGCCCTACGGCCGACTGATGCGCAAGCCCGTTCAGCGCGGCGACATCGTGCTGTTCACCGTCCCCTCGTCCGCGCCCGGCGGTTTTCCCGCCGGGTTGCCCGCTGGCTTATACATCGCCCGCTGCGCGGCTATCCCCGGCGACACCCTCCGCACCAACCATGGCCTGCTGTGCGTCCCCGGCCTCATCAACTGCGCCAAAGACGACTATTACTGGCTGGAAGCCGTCAACAACAAGAACCCCGTTGACTCGCGACACTTAGGCTTCATTCCAGAGTGCTGCATCATAGGCCGCGTCGTCGGCGTGCTCTATAATCGCCACAACCTCCGACTGCAATGACCACCGCCCTGCTACAGACCACCTATTTCGGCCCCATACAATGGTATCAGAAGCTCTATCGCTATGACCACTGCCTGATAGAGCAGCACGATTCCTTTCACAAGCAGACCTATCGCAACCGCTGCATCATAGCCACTGCCAACGGCCTGCAGGCGCTCACCGTACCCGTTGAGCACCCAACACCCATCACCCGACACCCATCACCCATCACCAAAGACATCCGCATCAGCGACCACAACCAGTGGCGGCGCGTACACTGGAATGCCCTCCAGTCAGCCTATAGCGAGAGTCCCTTCTTCGACTACTACGCCGACGACCTGCGTCACTTCTTTGAGCGGAAATACACATTTTTAGTCGATTTCAACGAGGAAATCCGACAGACCGTATGCGCGCTGCTCGACATCCATCCATCGGTAGCATACACCGACAGCTACCAGCAATCACCCACCACCACCGACTTCCGCGAAGTCATCAGCGCCAAGCACCCCGGCGACGACCCCGGCTTTGAGGCAAAAAGATATTGGCAGGTGTTCCAGCACAAGCATGGATTCCTGCCAAATCTCAGCATCCTCGACCTCCTGTTCTGCATGGGGCCGGAGAGCATTTTCTATCTATAGGCCACTCCCCCCTGACAAGCGAGGCAGTCCGCGTAAGCCAGCTCACTTCACCACAAACTTCTTGCCGTTGCGGATATAGATGCCCGGCCGCAGCTGACCATCGTCGACACGCACACCGGCAAGCGTGTATGTCTGGTCGTCATAGACGGGAGCCGTCGTGTAGACCATGTCAATGCCGTCGGCGGCGCTCACCGTAATCTTAGCCTTGGAAATCTGTATGTGGCCATTGCCCTCAGTGACCATAAACTGCACCTCGTTGGCCTCACCCGTCCACACATTGCCGTCCAGCTCCTCGCCATTGGCCACAAGCTGCTTCTGGCTGTCGTTCCTGACCACGGTCAGCTCAATGCTCGTCATCGCGTTCTGCTCCGTACGGAAGGTCAGCGTGTTGCTCTGGTAGAGCCTTATCTGCGACTGGCTGGCATACATGTGCTGGCCCTCGGTGCCATAGTTGTAGCTCACGGCAATGCCGTTCTGCTCCAGCGTCAGCGGGTAGCGCTCCCAGTAGTCGCGGGCATTGCCGCTCGCGGCATCCACGCCGAAAGTCGAACGATTGAGCGCTATCTCGCACGACTCTGCCGGCACGACCTCCGGGGCCACAGCGGCATCGCTGCCGTCGTAGCTGAACAGGGCCTCGGACGACTCGCCCCACACATAGCGCTCCAAACCGGGATAGTCGACAAACGGGTTTCGGTTGCCCTGCAGCCGCCAGACGGCCTCGTTGCGCTTCACCTCCTTCTCGCTGACGGGGTCCTCAGCAGCCCACCGCAGCAGCATGGCCATCGACCACTCTGCATAGGCCAAATAGCTGTCGCCACCGAACATGTCGCCCTTGAAGCCGGCCACCTCGTCCTCATAGCACGTAGCCATGTAGAAATAGATGCGCGCCAGGTCACCCTTCCACTCGTCGGCGGGCTCGAAGATTTTGCCCGTATAGCCCGGCACCGAGCACGGCCCCACCTTGCTATACATGTTGGCCGAGCCCTTCGTGGGACTCGTCGTCTCGCCATAGGGCAAATCGCTGCGCATGTTGTTGATATAGCCATCGGTGGGAATCACATGCGTCAGGTCAGTATAGGCCGGCTTCATGTCGTAAAACCAGCTCTTGGGCATCGAGTGCTCGCGGTTGATGCCAGAACCCTCGCTGCTGTTGGTGTGCGAACAGCTGACGGGGTCCTCGTACATGGTCACATTAGAATAGATGTCCCACAGATAGCCGTCGTCCCTGACATCGGTGTAGCGGTAAGCCTGCCACAAATCGCCATAGGTCAGCACCGACGGGCCCCTGACTATCTGCCACAAGGCCGTCTTCAGCGCCTCGCCACTCTTGCCGTGGGCACGCCGGTAGTACGTACCCGTCTCGTTAGGTCCCTGGGCCCACATGCCAGTGGCAGCCAGCAGACACCCTACACAAAAAAGTAAATGTTTCTTCATCATAATATTATCGGTTAATCGGTTTACGCCTACAAAGGTACGAATAAGCGAGGACAAAACAAAATAAAGCTGGCTTTATATTTGTTTTGTCGAGCGAAAGTACCCTCGGCGAAGCCAGAGGTATAGCGTCTCTGCATACACATTCAAGGCTATCGCCGCCTTGCCACCGAAGGTTTGTCGCCTTACCGCCGAGGTGCTGCCACTTAGGTGCCGAGATGCTGGGACAAAGGTGCCGCCTTGCGGGGACAAAGGTGCCACCTTGCGGGGAGCAAGGTGGCACCTTCGCGGGACACAGGCGGTCGTGTCAATCACTTTACACGCCCGTGTCAATCAGGTTACACGTCCGTGTCAATCACTTTACACGCCCGCGTAAACCCCTGTAAATCTCTAAGCGTTGGAGGTTACGGGAAAATAATGCACCGTAGGTCCTTCTTTCCGCTTTTGCAGACGAGGATTCTCGCCCTCGCAAAGGCTGTTCAGATACCTACGGGCTGTCTGGTATTTCAGCCCGCTGTGGTAGCAGAAATAGTTGACGGTGGTGTAGCCCCTTTTCAGCAGGGCCTTGCGCAGCGCCTCGTCCATCTGGGCAGGGTCGCGCAGCTGGTCGGTGCCCGCCGGCTCGCCCTTGCGCAGGAATCCCTGCTCCAGGCGGTCGCTCAGGGCTTCGATAAAGCGCTTCGAGGGTATGAACTCGATGCCCGCCAGGCTGACGTTGTTGCTTTTCACCTGCTTGGGGTCGGTGTAGTCGCCGTCGAGCCGCAGCCGTGGGGCAAACGAGCCGATGGGCGTCTCGATGCGCTCGCCGTTCTCCATGTGGATGGCCGCCACCTCGATAAACGTCTCGAACACGCTGGCCAGCTGGCCCTTGTGCATGCCCCGGTAGCGGTTGCAGAACTCGTCGAGCGTGCGCATGGTGTACTTGATGCCTATCGACGGCCGTGCATACAGCAGCGGCTTGCCGTCGTCGCCCTTCGTGGGGCGAGGCAGCAGGTCAAACCTCATTCCGTATTTCTTGCTTGCTGTATTTCTTAAAAAGCACAGGGTTGGACTTTTTCCATTTCTTGAGGACTTTATCTATGCTCTTTGAATATGCTATAGAGTAAATCATAAAGATGCTAAGTGCTCCCTAAGCTCATCCACAGAATCAAGCATTAACATTTTCCCTTCTTGAACCTTTTTCCTTATTCTATTGCCAACCGCGAGAAAGGATTTCCCATTTATCTGCTCCATAATCTCCTTATCATCCTTAGATACTGGAATAAGTTCTGCATATCCCGACCTGGATGAGATAACCACTCTCTCACCCTTATGAGCCATACCAATGTATTTGCTTTGGTTTGACCTGAATTCACTTCCTGTTATAATTGTCATAGTCCTTAATTGTTTTGCAAATATAAGCCTTTTATCCCAAACTCCCAAATGATTTGCGGATTTTAACCAAAAAGGACGCATTTGTCGAGGCGATTAGGTCTTTTGCCTGTCTTCTAACGCATCTGTTCTTTGGGTTCAACCCACCTTACAACCCTTATACTGACCTCATAGAGCAGGTACAGCGGGATGGTGACGAGAATCAGCGTCATCAGGTCTGGCGGCGTGATGATGGCAGCTACCAGCATGATAACGATGAGCGAATGTTTGCGGTAAGTGGCAAGCATATCAGAACTGACAAAACCAAGCTTGCCAAGAAAGAAAGCAATGACTGGCAACTGAAACACCACACCCATGACCAGCGTCAGCGAAACGAAGGTCGAAATATACGAATCGAGTGTGATGTTGCTCACCACCTTTGCCGACACGCTGTAAGTGCCGAGGAAGCGGAACGAGATAGGAAACAGCACAAAGTATGACATCAGCACTCCAAGCAGAAACAGCACATAGATGATGCCTGCCACCTGTACCGAATACTTGCGTTCGTTCTCATAGAGGGCCGGCGAAATGAAACGGAACAACTCATATAATATATAAGGTGAAGCGCCAAGCAGCCCCAGATAGACAGCCGTCGAGATATGTGTCATAAACTGGCTCGAAAGGTCGGTGGCTATCATGTTGACATGAAACTCATCGAAGTGGAAATCTATACCTATCGCCAGCATGAATGATTCAAGCCAGCGATAGGTACAGAAATCCCATTCACTCGGAGCCATCAGGATGTCCCAAGTGATGTCTTTGAAACAGAACACGACTGCGGCTATCAGCCCTGCTACTCCGAGAACGCGAAAGAGCATCTGACGGAACACTTCAAGGTGTCCGCCAAATGTCAGCAGTTCTTCATTCTTTTGCTCCTTCATGTATCTCCTCAGTGGCACTCCCCGCCCCTGTAGGGGAGGGGTTAGGGGTGGGTGCAGTATCTTCTTCTGTGCTCGCCTCGTCTGCCAGCGGTTCGTTCATGCCTTTCTTGAAACTCTGTACACCCTGGCCCAAGCCTTTCATCATTTCAGGCAGCTTCTTGCCGCCAAAGAGTAGTAGAGCCAGTCCGCCGATAAGAAGAAGCTCTGTTGTTCCGATGAATAAAAGTTGTGTTGTCATACACTTATGGAGTTACCAAAAAGATTTCACACGTCTCGAAGTTTATTTCCCAATTTCCACCTTCAGAAGACTCCCACTGGTACTTTTCTGCCATTCTGTCCCACCAGCCTTGAAACTTAGCCCCTGTCTCGCCTAAGTCCCTAATCAGTTTTTCGTACAGCTCTGCATTGTCAGCAGTAAGAATCTTTGCCAGTTCATTTAGTCCGTTGCGACGTTCAAAGAGCGTCTGAATCTCTGTACGCTCCTCAGGTGTCACTTGCCCTACAATTTTCTTTGTCATTGCCAATTGTCTCTATTATCAAAAGGATCCAAATAATCGATTTCTTTTATATCCTCCAGTTCTGGCAGAAATGTGCCGTGCTTGCGAATTCTATGCAATAAATCACGACTGACATTCCGTTCCAAATGAGCCATTACACATTGTTCATGACCCGGAGTGTTCACTTCGAGTGTAGTCTTACGGTTAAGCCATATACAGCGCTTACACTGGAACGCATCACAATGACGACAAATAGGAGCATGGTCAAGCTGGTATAGCTGTTTATTCTTGATGTCCAGCCCATGTTCCAAGTCACCTACGTTATCGGTTTCATCGTCATAATAAAAGCCAGGACAAATGTAGAATTTCCCGTTAGGAGCCAGAGTGATATTTGTTTCTCCAGCACCGCAATTATTTATCTCCTTTAGCATTATTCGGTCGGTAAGTAGGTTTAACTGAGGCATCTTGCCGTCAACGTACAATTTCTCTATATGCTCGGCGAGTGTATGAAGCAACCTCTTGTACTTGTCGATGTCTTCTTCCGTAAACGTCTCCACATCCGTGAAGACAATATTCAGTCGAGACACTTTGGGAAGAACGTCTTTAAGAAGCATATACCTCTCAAATAAATCGGCTTTCGTCGTCCTTAACACATAGCTCTTAGCTTCTTCATATTTACCATTAGAAAGTCCTGTCCAATCATGATAAACTATGATGTCTGCCTCATCTCTCAGAGATTCATCCTCGCAAAGTGAAGAAACTATTTTGCTATGGTCAATGGTCTCTATAGCCTCTTTGTACTCTGATGGCAGTTCGTAGTCGGGATAAACAAACTGAATCATCAGGTTCTCCATCATTCCGAAACGGATGCCAGCTTTCAAGGCATCCAAAGGGATAAGATTTTTCTCTGTCCGTGAGTTTTCGTAATGGCAGTACGACGTACTCGTATCGTCTAATAATATAATAAGGTATTGCAGCATAGCCTTAACAAATATCTTGTTTCACCTTCCGTTTGTTCTTCTCATACTCTTCGCGTTGGTTTTCCAACTCCAGTTTCCGATAGAGTTTGTTCCAATAGTAGTTATTGGCACGGACACGAGCTTTGTGCATCTTGCAGATGGCCGTCGAACGCTGATATATCGTGTTGGTATCTGCTGCATCGTAGTTTTCTCCCTGACACCAAGCACATCCGCTTGCCACTTCGCAATCGATACATTCCTGTTTTGATTGACTCAAACGGTCAAGAACAAGGAATGGCCTCAGTTTGTTCTTGTCTAAACCGTCATTGATATCGCCTATAGCCCATGCTTTCTTTTCACGAAGCGAATACTGAGCAAATCGTGTACAGGGGTAAAAGATGCCATTCGCATCTACAGCAAGCATCCTCCCTGCTCCGCACCAGTTATTGTTTTCAAGCACAGGGTCTAAGGGCTTGCCAATATTCTCGGTAAAGAAAGAACATGCATAGTCTTTGTAATAGTCTTCATCTATAATAGTGTCAGCAAGCGACATCAATTGTTCTTCAAACAGCACGTCATCTCCTTCTTGCCATACATCCTCGAACACAACATTGATGTTGACTTCTTTAATGCCAAGACTATAAAGATGCAAAACGCTTTCCTTAATATAAGGGATGTCAGGAGAGCTTATGGTCACCTTTGTACCACCATAAGGAAATTGCTCTAACCACAAAGGGATATTACGGACGACGCTCTTATATGAGCCTTTGCCCGTGAACTTATATATACGATTCAGGTCGTGCTTGACTTCTGTACCATCTATTGTGATGCCTATGCTCAAATGGTCCTTGTTATTTTTTATAAACTCCTGAACCTTTTCACTGTCGTAATTGATGCCATTGGTAGAGAAACTGAATCGATAAGAGTTAAACCAGTGATGGTTTCGCTTATACATTTCTATCTTTAAGTAGTCGCAAATTTTGTCAATCAATTCAATTTCCAAGAAAGGCTCTCCACCAATGAAATCCCACACGACACTTTCTTCTCGCATGTCTTCCTCATGGTCAAGGATATAATCAATAGCTTTCTTCGCTACTTCCCATGACATGCGCTCCTTCTCATTCTTGCCCACAAGATAGCAATATTTGCAGGCTAACTGGCAGTCTTTAGTGACGATGAATGTGATATTCTTCGCCATACCATTCTTCCAGCCCGTATCGTTCTTCTTTATAGTTATTATATCCATACTTAAAACATACAATGGGGCAAATGCCACTTAGGTCATCTGCCCCACAGAAAAGATAACCGATTTACTTGCCATTAGGCGAACGGAATTACCATCCTCCGTTATTAGCACCTAACGAACATGAGCGGCTGCATCCACCTTTACATCCTCCAGAGCAAGACCCGGAACAACTTCCAGAACAGCCAACAGAACAAGAGCGCCCACAACCTCCTGAACATCCATTGTAACAACCAAAATCACACCCCAACTCTTCATTTCCTTCATGAGCCAAAGACTTGAATGGAGTATTCGCCAGCGCAATAGCACTCAAAATTGGGAGCGCACCCCTTGCGGCTTTTTTGAAGAACTCACGACGCGTCTGGAGTTCCTCGTTCTTTTTGTTATTATGCATAATAGTTCAATATTGTGCCTATAGACTTCCCGAGATTCAGCGTTTCACATTGCAGGATGTAGGAGTCTGTACGATTGTACACATCCTTTTCAACTTCAGCCATTGCAAAGGTAAGGGTACAAAGAATGGCGTGGCCATCCTTATGCACTTGACCTAAGGGGCAGACGTAGGAATTTGGAACCCCTCCATACATTTATAAGAATGCTACCACGCCAATGAAGGCGTGAGCATAGCTAATTTTGTACGGAAGGAAGCCTTTCCTCGGCTTTCCCCTGCTTTCTTAAATCGAACTATTCCAAAACAGATTTCCTACGTCCTTTCAGTCAAGCGCGAAATAATAAGCTAATGCATCAATGAAATCGGATTTCTCCCCGACTCCGATGCAAAAATACACAATTATTCTCATTTCACCATTAATTTTTCCCAAAAATCTGTAAGGAGCGGTGAACTTTTAACCGTTTTTACGAGAAAGCTGAGTGGGAAGGGAGGAAACGTTTAGCAGTCTATTCAAACGTTTACGTAAGTTTTTGGGGAAAGAAGCATGGTGGATTGTGGAAAATGTTGTACATTTGCAGAGGAACAAATGATAAACCAGAAAGGAGGAAAAAAATGAACAAGCTTAACAGATTCGGGAAAAGGAAGGGCTACCAGATGACGGGGCAGCCGAAGATTATTGTGCGCCTTGGCGACATGCCGCAGATGGGGCGCGTGACGGTGCCCACGGTGGCCGTGATGCCGATGCGCGAGGCAAAGGCGCTGGGTGTGCCGGTGACGCACATTGAAGGCCACGGGCACATGGAGCTGCGCAAGGCAATAGTCAAGGCTGTGGCGAAGGCCCGCAAGATGTCGCCGGCGGGCATGGTGAGCGTGACGGGCACAGGCCCGTATGCAGCCGCCAGGAACGTGAAGGAGCTGATGGCGGTGGTGGAGGCTTCGGCCAAAATGTTTCACGGCAAGGGCAGAATTGTGCCCGTCAAGGGCAGGCTCACGCCAGGCAAGGGGCTCAGAGGGCATTACAGCCTACAGCAGGTCAAAGGACTTGGCCTGGACGTAGGGATAGAGAACGACCCCGACGGCACGCCGGTCATCGTCATCTTCTCGCCGACACCGGAGATTCCCACCTACCGGGTGAAGCACGTGGTGCGCCGTGACGAAGATGACGACGACGAAGATGACGACAAGCATGATGGTGGTGGCGACGGTGGCGGCACTCCGCCGGACGACGGTCACACGCTGCTGAAAGCCCCGTGGACGGACGACCTGCTGACCATGGCCATGACGAAGGCTGCCGACGCGATGCTTGACAGCGACCAAAAAGGACACATGAAGTGGAAGGAGGACGACGAATATCACGTCAAGGAGTTTGGCAACATTCAGCTGCTGGTGTGCCTGTTCTTCTATGTCTACATACACAAGATATTTGCGGACAGCGACTTCTTCTACGGACAGCGCAAGCCGTTTTACAACTATTGCAGGCGGCATCTGCCCGAGGACTTTGACATTGGCGGCGACCGCAACTTCAGGGGGTGCATCAACAAGCTACAGAACAGACAGACAAGCTTCGACCAATATATCCTGGCCGACGAGAAGCCCACAGTGGCGTGGGAGAAGGGGAAGACGAACATGGTGTTCTGGTATGAAGTCTATCGCCAAGCAGCCAAGACTTTCAGCGACGTGTTTGACGCAGAGGCCGAGACATAGGAGGGGACACACGGCAGGAAGTGCAGTGCTTTTTTGTTCCCGCTGTTCCGAAGACGAAATCGGAACAGCGGGAATTTTTTTGCTCCAGGATTTGCCGTACTTTTGCAGTGTCAAGAGAAACAAAGAGCCTCTTGACACCCCGGCAGGGGGGCTGCCCGCAAAGAAGGTGGCCGAAAGCGAGAAAAGTGTTCTTTGATATGTCTTACATCTCTAAAGCGTAAAAAGCAATGGCAACACACGATGTACCCATGCGCGTCAACCTGCGTAAAAACACTGACGCCAAGAGTGCTCAGTACGGCCACCTGTATCCGTACATCGACCGTACCGGCACTATCGACATTCGTGGACTCATCAAGTACATTGCCAGCCGCAACACCAATTTCGGACGTGAGACGGTGGAGGGCGTAACGACGCTGTTTAGCGAGACCATCTTCGACATGCTCAGCATCGGAGTGGCCGTAAAACTGACCAGTATCGGGACCTTCTACCCCACGTTCACCAGCCGCAAGGGTGGTGTCACCTCTGTTGAGGAGGCAAAGAAATTGGGCGCTGACAACCTGATTGAGGGTGTCCACGTACGCTTCCTGCCCGACTCCACCAAGCTGGACGCAATTACCAGCCGGAAGTTCAAGGAGCGTTGTGTACTCAGGCTTAGCATGCTTCAGACCGTCACCAAGAAGATGGTAGAGGGCAAGGAGAAGAAATTCTTCACCTACACGCCCATCTATCAGGAGGACAAGGTGGAGCCTGAACCCTAAGCACGAATCATTAATCACTATCTCTATTCACTGTAGATGCCCGCAGACGGAGCTACAAGGCTTCCGCTGCGGGCATCTTTGTGATGTGATATGTGTCTTCGCCGCTACATGTAGCCGAGCCAGCGCAGGATGTCGTTAAGGTTGGCAAAGAGCATGAGCAGGATGAGGATGCCGAAACCGACATACTCAGCGCGAATCATGAACTGCTCGGAGGGCTTGCGACGAGTAATCATCTCGTAGAGCAGGAACAGCACATGACCACCGTCGAGGGCTGGAATGGGCAGTATGTTCATGAAGGCGAGGATGATGCTGAGGAAGGCGGTCATCTTCCAGAACATGTACCAGTCCCAGGTGGGCGGGAAGAGGCTGCCGATGGCCCCGAAGCCGCCAAGCGACTTGGCACCCTCGGCCGAGAAGACATACTTCATGTCGTCGACATAGGAGGCGAGGACGTGCCAGCCATACTTGATGCCGGCGGGAATGCTCTCGAAGAAGCCGTACTCGCGGGTGACAGGCTTATAGAGCGCTGCCAGACTGGGTGCAAAGAAGCCCAGCTTGAGCTCAGGGGTGAGCACCACTGTGGCTGTGTCGGCATGCTGGTCGTTGCCGAAGACGATGCTGACGGTGCGTGCCTTCAGCGAGTCGCCCTGGCTCTTGGCCGTGAGCAGCAGGTCCTGACGACGGCCCAGCTGGTCGATGAAGGCATTATAGGAGTCGATGGCGGTGCCGTTGAGGGCCAGGATGCGGTCGCCAGCCTTGATGCCTGCCTGCTGGGCCGGAGAGCCGTCCATGACGCTGTCGACCTGAGCGGGCAGCAGCGGCCGCACGAACGACGGATCGGCCTTAATCATGTTCAGCAGGTTCAGGTCGCCGGGCAGCGCAATGCTGACCTTCTGGCCCTGACGCATCACGTCGACGCGACGGGCCTCGGAGATGTCGCGATAGAGGTCGGCCGAGAAGTCCTTGAACTCCTTCGTGTCGGTAGCGAGCAGGATGTCGCCGTCCTGGAAACCGTACGACTTGGCCTCCTGGTTGAACTTCATGCCGAGGGTCATGTCCTTGACGGGTATGTAGGTGTCGCCCCAATAGAACAGAATCATGGAGTAGATGAACAAGGCCAGCAGGAAGTTGACCAGTACACCGCCAATCATGATGAGCAGTCGCTGCCAGGCAGGCTTGGTACGGAACTCCCACGGCTGGGCGGGCTGCTTCATCTGTTCGGTGTCGAAGCTCTCGTCTATCATGCCCGAAATCTTGCAGTAGCCGCCCAAGGGTAGCCAGCCGACGCCATACTCTGTGTCGCTGTTCTTGGGTTTGAACTTAAACAGGCTGAACTTGTAGTCGAAGAAGATGTAGAACTTCTCCACACGGACGCCAAAGAGCTTGGCAAAAAAGAAGTGGCCGCCCTCGTGCAGCAGGACGAGCAGCGAGATGGCCAGTACGAATTGTAACAGACGTATCAGAAAGATTTCCATAATTTTGAGGGATAAGGGAAAAACGAAAAGTGAAAAATTGGCTTCCGCCTTCCGTCTTCCACATCAATATTTCTATTTATTATTATTGTTTTTTACTGTCTTGATAGATGAAATTAATATGGCAAGGACTTCCCTGCTGTCTTTTTCCATACTATCATGTTCTTTTTCCGTTATATAACCTGTGTCTCTGAGCAATTGTAACCAATAAAGCGTTTCGCTACACTCCTTAAGGGCAATAGATAGTTTGCTAACGAAATCTGCAGGGTTTGGGCATAAACAGCTTCACTGACAAGGGCACCTACAGCTGTACCTGACCTGAATATCTGATTTGACATGCCATATTCCTTTGGAGAACACTGCACATGCTTCACCATATTTACAACTCTCACTGCCATCTGGTAGCTCTTTGTTTCCAAAGGAGAATTAGCGTTTTTCCTTATATCCATGGGGTTTACTGCGGTAGCAAATTTTTCACTTTTCCCTTTTCACTTTTCACTTAAAATTGCATTCGCAATTTTCCGTGCTTCGGCATCGGTGGCCACGTAGGTGTCGTAGTCGGGCGCGGCAGAGAACGTGCAGCGTGCCATGACCTGCTCGATGACGTCGCTCATCTCGAGGAACGTGCAGCGGTCTTCCAGGAAAGCGCGGTTGACGACCTCGTTGGCAGCATTGACGATGCAGGGCATGTTGCCACCCTTCTGGATAGCCTCGAAGGCCAGCGCCAGACAGCGGAACTTCTTGAGGTCGGGCTCGAAAAACTCCAGCTTATGGGCAAAGAGGTCGAGGCGCTCGCCGCTGAGGGGCAGCCGCTGGGGGAAGGAGAAGGCATACTGGATGGGCAGCCGCATGTCGGGCACACCCAACTGGGCCTTGACGGCTCCGTCGTGGAACTGCACGGCGGAGTGGACGATGCTCTGCGGATGGACGAGCACCTGAATCTGCGATGCCTTGACGCCAAAGAGCCACTTGGCCTCGATGACCTCGAAGCCCTTGTTCATCATGGTGGCGGAGTCAATGGTGATTTTGGCCCCCATGTCCCATGTGGGGTGGCGCAGGGCATCAGCCTTGGTCACGGTAGCCAGCTGCTCCATGGTGTAGTTGCGGAAGGGTCCGCCGGAGGCCGTCAGCAGGATACGCTCTATGGGGTTGTGGTCTTCGCCTACCAGACACTGGAAGATGGCCGAGTGCTCGCTGTCGACGGGCAGGATGGGCGCATGATACTCGGCGGCCAGCTGCTGTATGAGCTCGCCGGCCACGACCAGCGTCTCCTTATTGGCCAGGCAGATGGTCTTATGGGCACGGATGGCATGGATGGTGGGCGACAGGCCAGCAAAGCCGACCATGGCCGTGAGCACCATGTCGATGGGGTTGGCCTCCACGATTTCGTCGAGCGCCTGGCTGCCGGCATACACCTTCACGTCGGGCAGGTCGTCCATCAGCCGCCGCAGCTCGTCGTAGCGCTGCTCGTTGGCAATGACGACGGCGGCAGGATGAAACTGGTGGGCCTGCTGGGCCAGTAGCTCCACACGGTTGTTGGCCGTCAGGCAGTAGACCTCGTAGCGGTCGCTATGCTCGGCGATGACCTGCAGGGCCTGTGTGCCGATGGAGCCGGTAGAGCCGAGAATGGCTATTTGTCTTTTCTTCATATATCTAATAGTCCTTCGGGTATGTTCATTGTAATAGTTCGTGACGACTCGTCGATGGCTGTCACAAGGTCGTCGTTGGCAGGCAACAGCCTACCGTCGGTGAGCTCAAAGAGCAGGTTGGCGGTGGTGTCGTCAATGGCGGCTATGGTGCCCACGGTGGCCCCTAAGGCTGCATCGGTCACCCGGTAGCCCACAAGGGCAGCCAGCGAGGGGCCCTCGTCGGCCTCGTCGGCCAGCGACCGGGGGAAGTAGACGTCGCAGCCCGTCAACTCCTGGGCACGTTGCTGACTGTCGATGTCGCAGAACTTGACCAGGCAGAGGGTGTCAGAGCGAAAGCGGTACTCCTCCATGTAGAAGGGTACCAGGATGCCGTCGACGTCGAGCACCAGGTAGTCGGCATCGACGCGGTCGAAGATGTCGTCGTCGAACTGCAGCGTCACCTCGCCACGCACGCCGTGGGTCTTTCCGATACGTCCTATGCGATAGACTTCCTCCTGCCGAATCATATACGTTCTATCTTTGCGCCGAGGGCATTCAGGCGGCCCTCTATGTTTTCGTAGCCACGGTCTATCTGCTCAATGTTGCTGATGGTGCTGGTGCCGTTGGCACTCATGGCGGCTATGAGCAGGGCGATGCCCGCACGGATGTCAGGGCTCGACATGCGGCTGGCACGCAGCGTCAGCTTGCGGTCGTGACCCACGACGACGGCCCGGTGGGGGTCGCACAGGATTATCTGTGCCCCCATGTCAATGAGTCGGTCGACGAAGAACAGGCGGCTCTCGAACATCTTCTGATGGAACAGCACCGAGCCACGGGCCTGGGTGGCCACCACGATGAGCACCGACAGCAGGTCGGGGGTCAGGCCGGGCCACGGTGCGTCGGCCACGGTCATAATGGTGCCGTCGATGAAAGTGTCGACGACATAGTGTTTCTGGCGGGGCACGAAAAGGTCGTCGCCGTCGGCCTCCACCTTGACACCCAGACGGCGGAACGCCTCCGGAATGATGCCCAGGTCGGGCAGCGACACATGGCAGATACGCACGCCGTCGCCACACATGGCGGCCATGCCGATAAAGGAGCCAACCTCAATCATGTCGGGCAGCAGCTTGTGGCTGGTGCCGTGCAGACTGCCGACACCCTTGATGGTGAGCAGGTTGGAACCGATGCCGCTGATGTCGGCACCCATACGGTTGAGCATGCGGCAGAGCTGCTGCACGTATGGCTCACAGGCGGCATTGTAGATGGTGGTGGTGCCCTCGGCCAGCACGGCGGCCATGATGATGTTGGCCGTGCCCGTGACGGAAGCCTCGTCGAGCAGCATGTAGGTGCCCTTCAGATGGCTGGCCGACGGCCGGCGCGTGGTAGCTCCACAACTTTTGATTTCGTAGACGTTGCGGTCGGGGTTATGGTGAAACCTGGCTCCCAGCTTCTGGAATCCCAGAAAGTGGGTGTCCAGTCGGCGGCGGCCTATCTTGTCGCCGCCGGGCTTGGCTATGACGGCCGTACCCATGCGGGCCAGCAGCGGACCTATCATCATGACGCTGCCCCTGAGCTCCGAGCACTTATGTACAAACTCATCGCTCTGCAGATAGTTCAGGTCAAGCGTGTCGGCCTGAAAGGTAAAGGAGCCCTTCGAGGGATTGGAAACGCGGACACCGATGTCGCGCAACAGCTGGATGAGGTTGTTGACATCGCGGATGTCGGGAATATTGCTGATGGCCACCTCGTCGGCCGTAAGCAGCGTGGCGCAGATGACCTGCAAGGCCTCGTTCTTGGCCCCTTGGGGAGTGATGCTGCCGCTGAGCAGATGACCGCCTTCTATCTTGAATGTTGCCATAGGGGAGGGATGATGGGTGTTGGGGTTTGGTGATGGGGGTGGGCTACTTCTTGCGCTTGCCGCGCTTGCCACCGCCCTCGGCAGTTGCCGACAGGTCGACGCGCTCGAAATGGAAGGTCGACAGGTCGAGCTGTATCTTGCCGTCGGTGAAACGGGCCAAGTCGTCGGCCACCTTCTCGTCGTCGATGGTGCCATGGCCCCATGCCACCAGGTCGCGCTTCATCTGGTTGGCGGTCAGCCGCACCAGCTCGTCGCGCTCGTCGCCGGCAGGCATCTCCTTGAGGCGCTCGAACACCTTCGTCAGCAGACGTCCATAGTGGCGCAGCCGTGCCTGTTCGTTCTGCACGGGATGTGCCATGGGCGACGGCTTCGAGAGTATGCGCTCGGCCTCCGACACGTCGTAGGGCCAGTCGATGTCCAGCTGCTTGTGACTCATCAGGTAGAGGTGGTCCCAGAGGGTCTGCTGATAGTCGCTGCCCTCGCGCACCTGCGGGTTCTTGTTCTCCATGAGGCGCACGATGGTCTGTGCACACTTCATGCGCTCCTCCTTGGTGGGCAAGGCCACAGCCACGTCTACCATCTTCTGTATCTCGCGCCCGTATTCAGGCATGACCAGCTTCTCGCGCTGGGTGTTATAGTCTAATCCTTCTATTTGCATCTTCGACTTATTTACTGTTCACTATTCACTGTTCACTCTTCACTAGGGCAAAGCCCGCCTCACTAAAGCAGCGGCTTCGACTTGATGGCCACGAAGTCCTTCAGATAGAAGGGCACGAAGTAGGCCACATCCTCAAACTGCCCGTTCAGGAACCGGCGTTCGGCCAGCGGCATCATCCATTTGGCCAGCGGTTCCACGCCGTCGAGCAGGTGAGCATTAGGATGATTGATGGCCTCCATACACTTGGCGGCACCACTGCCGAAGAAGTAGACGGGATGCTGGTCGAGCCACGCACGGTAGGTGTCGCCATCGACCACGTCGGCACGGACCTCCCTGACGGGCTTCAGCGCACGGTCGTAGACGGCGGCATAGACCTCCATGCGGCGAGCGTCGAGCATGGGACACAGCAGGGCATCCTCCTCGCTGACCTGCTCGCGCAGCAGCACAGGCACACACAGCAACTCCAGCGTGGGCACGGCGATGAGCTTCAGGTCACGGCCACAGCAGATGCCCTTGGCCATCGACACGCCGATGCGCAGGCCCGTGTAGGACCCCGGTCCGCAGCTGACAGCCACAGCATCGAAGGGTATGGCGTGGCTGTCGGTGAACGAGAGGGCCTCGTCGACCATCGTTCCCAAGTGCTCGGCACCGGCTCCCTTGTCGCCGCGTTCCTGTTGTTCAAAGATGCACTGGCCGTTCTCCGACACGGCCACGGAGCACACGTTGGTGCTGGTTTCTATATGCAGTATGCAAGCCATTGGTCTTTGCTCGTTTTCAGAATTAAAGTGCAAAGGTAAGCATTTTTCCGCCAACCCGTGCATGTTTCAGAGAATTTAACCAACACCCATCACCCGCAGCGCCTACCCCAAGGTGATGCTCTCTACCCTGACAGGCTCGCGGAGGAACAGTTGTGCCTGCTCCTGAAACTTGTCGGCATTCTCGGTGGTCAGATAGTGGGCCATGCCGCCCCGCGTGCAGCGTACTTCCATCTCAGGATGCCGCTCGAAGTAGTGCTGCAGGCTCGCGGCAACATATTCGCCCTGCGACACGATACGGATGCCACGGGGCATGTACTTGTGAATCTTGGGCAGCAGCAGCGGGTAGTGCGTGCAGCCCAGGATGACGGCATCAATCTGGTCGTCCAGGCGCAGCAGCTGGTCGATGCGCTTTTTGACGAAATAGTCGGCACCAGGCGAGTCGGCTTCGTTGTACTCGACGAGGGGCACCCAGAAGGGGCAGGCCACCCCGCTGACGACGATGTCGGGAAAGAGCTTGTGAATTTCAAGCGAGTACGACTGACTGCGTATGGTGCCCTCGGTGGCGAAGATGCCCACATGGCGGGTCCGCGTCAGCTGGCCGATGACCTCGGCGGTGGGGCGTATGACGCCCAGCACACGCCGCTGGGCGTCCCACTGCGGCAGGTCGTGCTGCTGGATGGTGCGCAGCGCCTTGGCCGAGGCGGTGTTGCAGCCGAGGATGACCAGGTGGCAGCCCATCTCAAAGAGACGGCTCACGGCCTGGCGGGTGAACTCGTAGACGACATCAAACGACCGTGTGCCGTAGGGCGCACGGGCATTGTCGCCCAGGTAGAGATAGTCGTACTGGGGCAACAGCTGGCGGATGCCATGCAGGATGGTCAGTCCGCCATAGCCGCTATCGAAAATGCCAATGGGTCCTGGCTGACTGGGCAGCGACATCACTTCTGGAGCAGTGCCTTGACGGCCTCGGTAATGTCCTCGCCCAGGGCAGGGTTGACAAAGGGCACGGCCCCCTTGTCGGTGTTTAGTATGAAGGCGTAGCCACGCGCCGCACCGATGGTGGCCACGGCAGCATTGACCGTCTCAGCGACGGCAGCCCGCTGCTTGGCCTCAGCGTCGGCCAGCAGCCGCTGGCTCTCCTTCTTGAAGGCTATGTTCTTGTCGAGCATCTCCTGCAGCTCCAGCTGGCGCTTCTGCAGGATGGTCGGCGGAAAGCTGGCCATGCCGTCGAGAAACTCCTCGTACTTCTTGTTGAAATCGTTCTCCACACGCTGCTGCTCGGCATCGTACTGCGCACGCAGCACGGCCATATCGTTCAGCATCTGGCCATAGGCCGGCAGCGTCGTCATGACGGCATCGTAGCTCAGGTAGCCAAACTTCACGGCGATGCTGTCTGTCTGGGCATAGCCCGTCAGCGCCACCAGCGCGAACATCAAAATAAGGGTTGCTTTCTTCATCGCTTGCTTTTATCTTTCGTTCATGAACCTAATTATCTGCTCTGACGACTTCTCGTCGCAACTTTGGTGCAAAGGTAGACAAAAAAGCCGAAAGCGCAAAACTTTCGGCTCTTTTCTTGCATGTCTGGACATAGCCCCTTTAACTTTCTCTGCTATCGAAAGAGGTCACTTCACCACCACTTTCTTCCCGTCGATGACGTTGACGCCCTTCTGCGGAGCAGAAAGCCGCTGACCGCTGAGACTGTAGATTGTCGGAGCAGCGGACTGGTCGACAGTTACTTTATCTATCGCTGTGGCATCGCTGGTTACAGGGCGGATGAGCATACCATTAAAGCGGTTTCTGCCCTCCATGTCATTGCCTCCTGCATAGAATAGCATAAAGCTTGCCGAACTACCCGTGCCGCTGTCCCCCTTGATAGTTGACGACCAATAGCAGCCATACTCGCCGAAGTCGCAAAGGCCCTCGTCGCCATACTTTCTGCCACCAGCTGGCAGAAGGCAGCAGTTTGGGCCGGCCTCAGCGGCAGTTTGGGCCGGGGTCAGCGGCAGTTTGGGCTGCCCAAACTAACACTTTGGGCTGCCCAAAGTGATGGTTTGGGCAGCCCAAAGTCAGGGTGTGGAATGGCCGGCGGCGCAAAGGGCTTTGCGTGCGGCCTGAGACGACGGTCAGCGCACGCTTAGAGGCCGAGTTTCTTCTTGACCTCGGCGGTGATGTCCGTAGAGAGTGTGGTGCTGATGTAGGGGATGCCGCTCGAGAGGTCCATGATGTAGACATAGTTCTCGGCCTGGCCAATCTGCTTGATGGCATCGAGCACCTTCGAGGTGATGGCCTGCATCTTCTCCGACTGCTCCTTGGCCAGGGCCTGCTGGTTGTCCTGATAGCTCTGCTGTATCTTCTGGTACATCTCCTGGAGCTCCTGTTCGCGGCGCTGCTTGATGTTGGCGGGCAGCGTGGCCTGCTCCTTGTCGTAGGCTTCCGACTTCTTCTGCAGTTCCTCCTGCATGGCCTTCAGGTCGGCCTCGTACTGCTTGGTCAGCGCCTCAATGTCGGTGCGGGCCTTGGTGAACTCAGGCATGGCCTGAATGATTTCCTGTGAGTTGACGTGTCCGAACTTCTGTGCGTTGGCGGTGGTGAGACCGCAGATAGCGCAAATAGCGCAAAGAATAATCTTCTTCATTTCTTGTTTATTAGTTAAATTATCAATTATCTATTGTCCCTAATTGGAGTAGCCCAACTTTGAGAGCACCTCGTTGGAGATGTCTATCCTGGGCGAGCCGAAGATGATGCCGGCATCGCTGGCACGGTCGAGCACCAGCTGATAGCCACGAAGGTCGGCCACCTCCTTGACGGCATTGTACACCTCCTCCTGGATGGGTCCCATGAGTGCGGTGCGCTTCTTAAAGAGCTCGCCCTGCGGTCCGAAGTATTTCTTCTTCAGCTCGGCGGCCTCCTTCTCCTTGGCGACGATGGCGTCCTGGCGGGCCTTCTTCTGCTCCTGCGAGAGGAACACCACCTCGTTCTGATAGTTCTTGTAGAGTGTCTGTGCCTCTATCTGGATGGCATCGACCTCGGCCTGCCACTTCTTCGACACCTGGTTGAGCTGCTCGTTGGCCCGCTCGTAGGCGGCTATGTTCTTGAAGATGTAGTCCATGTCTACCAGGGCGAACTTCTGCGCCACGGCATGGCTGGTGAACAGCGAACAGTGGATAGCGAACAGTAAGGCTACCATGCAGAGGCGTCTGCCCATATTTCTTTTTTCCATCATATGCTTGCTTTTATCTTTACTAATTGTTTCTGACTAATCATGGGGGCGCAGACCGCTTAGAACTCCTGACCGAGGATGAAGTGGAACTGGCTGCCTCCCTTGCTGCTGCCTACGTAGGGGCTGTCGAAGCCGTAGGCCCAGTCGATACCCATCATGCCGACCATGGGCAGGAAGATGCGCACGCCGGCGCCGGCCGAGCGCTTGACCTCGAAGGGGTTGAAGTCGCCCATCTGCGACCAGGCGTTACCTCCCTCGAGGAAGGTCAGGCCGTAGATAGTGGTGTTGCCCAGTAGGAACGGATAGCGGAGCTCCAGGGTGAAGCGGTCGTAGGCATAGCCGGCGGCTCCGTAGGGTGTCAGCGAGCCGTTCTCGTAGCCGCGCAGGCCGATGGTCTCCTCGGCGTAGCTGGTGGAGTAGCCGCTCATGCCGTCGCCACCGACGTAGAATGTCTCGAAGGGCGACCGCTTGTCCTTGTTGTAGTGGCCCAGCAGACCCATCTCCACGCGGGTCATGAGCACCAAGCACTTCTGGCCGTTGGTGAGTGCGGTGAAGGTGCGGGTCTTGAGCTTCCACTTGTGGTACTCTATCCAGCGGTACTTTTCCTGCTGTTCTGACAAGTAGCGGTCGTAGTTGTTGTTATAGGTCTCACGGGTGGCCAGACTGCCGTAGTCCTTGTTGTCGAACAGCGACCAGGGCGGTGTCAGCGTGACGCTGGCCGAGAACTCCGAGCCACGGCGCGGGAACAGCTGGTTGTCCGTGGATGTACGCGAGAGCGTGATGCCGAGGTTGATGTTGTTGCAGTTGCCGTTGCTGATGATGAAGTAGCTCCAGTCGCGCAGCATGTAGCGGGTGTACGACAGCGACAGCGACAGGTTGAAGTAGTCGTCAGGCCAGCGCAGGCGCTTACCCCAGCCGATGCTGGCACCGAAGAGCTTGATGTACTTGTCGTCGTCGTACAGGGCGCTGGTGTCGTAGAGTCCGCTGTTGAACGTGCCGTAACCGCCGTAGTAGTTGTAGTAGTTGTTCATCCAGGCGGAGTTGCGATAGGTGCTTGACACGTCGCTCTGCTTGGAGTAGAACAGGCTGAGGTTGAACATGTTGGGTCGCTTGCCACCGAACCAGCCCGTGGAGTAGCCCGTCGAGACGGACGTGTAGTAGCTGCCGTTCGACTGCACGGAGAGCGATATCTGCTCGCCGTCGCCGATGGGCATGATGCCGCGGCGCATCTTGTTCTTGCCGAGGAGGTTGCGCATGGAGAAGTTGTTGAGCTTGATGCCTACGCGACCGATGATGCCCGTCTGGCCCCAGCCGAGCGAGAACTCCAGCTGGTCGTTGCTCTTCTGCTCCAGCTGCCAGTTGATGTCGACGGTGCCGTCCTCATAGTTGGGCTTGATGTCGGGATTCACCTTCTCCGGGTCGAAGTGGCCCATGGAGGCGATGTCGCGCACCGAGCGGGTGATGGCCTCCTTCGAGAACAGGTCGCCGGGCTTGGTGCGCAGCTCACGGCGCACGACCTCCTCGTAGAGGCGCTCGTTGCCGTAGATGCGCACGTGGCTGATGTGGGCCTGCGTGCCCTCTTGGATACGCATCTCCAGGTCGATGCTGTCGCCCACGATGTTGACCTCCGTAGGCTGCAGGTTATAGAACAGGTAGCCGTTGTTCCAGTAGTAGTTGCCCACGGCATCCTCGTCTTCGCTGAGGCGCTTGTTCATGAGCTTCTGGTTGTAGACGTCGCCCTTCTTCATGCCGAGCACGGCGTTCAGGTAGTCGCTGGTGACCACGGTGTTGCCCACCCACGTAATGTTGCGGATGTAGTATTTCTGGCCCTCGTCGACCTTGACGAAGACGTTGACGTGGCGGTCGTCGACATTCCATACCGAGTCGGTCAGGATGACGGCATCGCGGTAGCCCAGCTCGTTATACTTGTCGATGAGGGCTTTCTTGGCCTCCTCGTAGCGCTCGGGGGTGAACTTCTTGGCCTTGAACAGGGTCGACAGCTTGCCGGCCTCGTTTATCTTGCCGAAGGAGCCCTTGCGGAACAGGCCGCCCTTTATCTTGCTGGTCTTCAGGTGCTCGTTGCCCTCGAAGATGATGCGGCGCACTTTCATCTTGTCCTTCTTGTCGATGCTCACGTCGAGGATAACCTCGTTCTTGCCCGTCACGTCGTCGCGCTGCGAGATGTCGATGACGGCATTCTTGTAGCCCTTGTCGTCGAAGTACTTCTTGGCCAGAATCTTCGCACGGTCGAGCATGTTGGGCGTTATCTGCGAGCCCTTCATGATGCCCAGCTTCGACTCCATGTCCTCGCGCTCCGACTTCTTCAGACCGTAGTAGTTGATGGCGCTCACACGGGGCCGCGAGGCCAGGTGGATGGTCAAGTAGACCTTGGAGCCCACCAGCGAGTCGGCCGTGATGGCCACCTTCGAGAACAGTCCGTTGCGCCAGTAGCGCTTGACGGCCTCGGTGATTTCCGTGCCGGGCACACCGATGGTCTGGCCCACGGAGAGTCCGGAGAGTCCGATGAGCACATAGTCCTCGTAGCCCTCGACACCCTTGACGGCCAGTCCGCCGATTTCGCACTGGCGTGGTGTGCCGGCATACGATATGTCGGGGTTGACGATGACGTCCTGGGCGTTCAGCGCCAAGAGCGAGGCGTGAACGGTGAACACCGTGGCACACAGTCGCTTCACCATCACGCTTGTCTTCGTCCGTTTGATTATCTTCTTTCTTTTCATCTTCTATTTCTCCAAGCTCATTGAGCGGTAGCGGGTTCTTCCTTCATCGTGGGTCATGCCTCGTCGGGGCCTTGCGACTCGCCTTCCACCTGGGCCTCGGTCTTGCCGAAGCGGCGCTGGCGGCGCTGGTAGCTCTCGATGGCCTTGTGCAGCTCGGCCTCGTCGAAGTCGGGCCAGTAGGTGTCGCAGAAGTACAGCTCTGAGTAGGCTATCTGCCAGAGCAGGTAGTTCGAGATGCGCAGCTCGCCGCCGGTGCGGATGAGCAGGTCGGGGTCGGGCATGAAGCTGGTCGTCAGGTGCTGGCTGATGACCTCCTCGGTGATGTCCTCGGCCCGCAGGCCGCCGGACTTTAACCACTGCACCATCTTCAACGGGTTCTCGCGCATATCGTTCACCTCGGTTACTATCTGCCTCACTGCCTCCGTAATCTCCCAGCGGCTTGAGTAGCTCAGTGCCACGACCATGGTCATGGCCGTGTTCTGGGCGGTGTGCTCCTCGGTCTCGCGCAGCTTCTGCTGCACGACGTCGGGCAGCCGCTTCAGGTCGCCGATGACCCGGAAGCGCACGTTATTCTTCATGAATATCTCGTCCTCCAGAGAGGTGAGCACCAGGCCCATGAGGGCTGATATTTCGTCGGCCGGCCGATTCCAGTTCTCAGTAGAGAAGGTGTAGAGCGTCAGGAACTTCACGCCCAGGCGCGTACACTCCGAGGTGATGCGGCGCACTGCCTCCACGCCGGCCTGATGGCCGTAGCTGCGCTCCTTGCCCCGCTCGGTGGCCCAGCGTCCGTTGCCGTCCATGATGATGGCGATGTGCTGGGGGATATTTTCTATTGCACGGTTCATATATCTGCTTGATGCGTTATTTAGTCGCGGTCGTTATGACAGGTCTTGCACTTGGCCCATAGGTCGTAGCTGATGGACAGCCGCAGGTGGCTGTAGCAGTCGGTGTTCTTGAACATGCCGCTGCTCTTGATGCCGTAGGGGTCCTCTATACCGTCCAGCTTGTCGCTGGTGGTGAAGTGCATGGTCCACTCCAGGGCCAGATTGAGACGGGTGGCCAGCTTGTACTTCACGCCGCCGCCAATGGGCACGTTCATGGCTGCCGTGGTTTTGGCTTCGCCATTGTCGGGCTTGCCGATGGTCATGCCTATACCTATATATATATATGGTGTGAGGCGTTTGGCTCCCCGATACTCGAAACCCGTGCCGTAGGGCCAGAAGTTGTATTCGTAGCGCAGGCCCACATCGACGATGCTGGCCTTGAAGTTGTAGGTGTCAATGTCGGGATAGTAGGTCTTGACATCCTTCGACGACCCTTTCAGCTGGCCATAGCTGACATTCAGGGCGAGGGCCATGCGGGGGTTGAAGCGGTATTTGGCCAGCAGGGTGCCCATGGGCTGCAGGTTCTTGAACACGTTGCCGTTGAAGTCGCCCTGATAGGACACCATGCCGGCACCGGCACCTATCTCTATGCGGTATTCCGGTTGCGACTGTGCCTGCACCGTGGCGGGCACGATGGTCAGCAGCATGACGAGCAGCATGACAGCACAGCAGCGGGGTGAACGTCGGTTCACCCGTCGCATGACCTGATATGTCGTTGGTAGCTTCATCGTCTGCACAGTAGGGTTCACTGTTTACTCATACTCCCATGCCAACTTGTTCAGGCGGCCGCGCCATATCTCGCCCGTGCCACTGCAGAGGAGCCACAGGTTGAAGTCGTCGTCGCAGACGGCGGTGATGTTGTGCATCTCAAGAGCTGCGGCTTCCGGTATCTGGTAGGTGGCATCCTCTTTCCAGGTGATGCCGTTGTCGCGGCTGTGCAGCGCATTAAACTGCATGGCACCGTCGCTGAGGAACTCCCTGCCGAGGGCCAGGATGCCGTCGTTGTAGTAGATGAGCGACAGGTCTTCCATCTTGGGCATGGCATAGAGGGTGGTGTTCAGGTGCTCCATATAGTTCCACTCGCCCACCGGGGCATAGGGCCCGTAGTCTACTATCTTGCGCCACACGCGGTTGTTGCTGTCGTTGGGGAACAGCGACTCCGAGCGGTAGCCGGCCAGCAGGACGTAGTCGGTGTCCTCGGCCAGATAGAGCGGATAGCTGATGGAGGCGACCTGCTGGGTGGGCAGCAGGTAGGGGTCGTCGTCGAGCAGGTCTTCCTTCCACGTCACGCCCTTGTCCTCAGACACCATCAGCCGTCCGGCTGTCGACAAGGCAAAGAGCTCGGTGGTGCTGGCGGCCACCAGCTGCTGGATGTCGGGCAGGGTGCTGACGAGCTTCCAGTTGAGCGAGGCATCGTCGGCAAAATAGAGCTCATGGCCGTCGAGCATGTAGATGCCGTCGCTGTTGTAGGTCACGTTGCGCCACACGTCAGGGCCATAGGTCGAGCGGTTTGACTTGGCCTCGGTCCAGTTGGTGCCCTCGTTGATGTTGTACACCTTCGTGCTGCCGTCGCTGACGGTGCCGAACACGAAGCACTCGCCCTCGGCAAAGACGGCCCGCAGGTGGGTCAGGCTGGCCAGCAGGCTGTTGGTGCCCAGATAGCGCCACTCAAAGTTGTCGCCCCACTCCTTGTGTACGTTGACGCTGATGGTCCAGTCGGTGTAGCCGCTGCCGTCGCTGGCCGCCACCCGCACCGTGCGCGGCTGGCTGAAGTCGATGCTGTCGGTGGTGGCGTAATAGATGAGCGAGTCGCTGGTGAGGCTCTTGAACATCGGCAAGCCGTTGTTGAGCGTGGCTATGGTACACACGATGTGGCGCACATCGCTGTGGATGGGCAGCGAGTCGGTGTTGTAGATGCGGTGGTTCACCTGGTCGATGTGGAACTTATAGTTGCCGCCTGCCACGGTGACCTTGTAGACGGAGTCGTTGCCCGACTTCGACACGGTGTGCAGGTAGCGGTTGACGGTACCCAGCGTGAAGCTCACGATGGTTGCATCGTTGTAGAGGGTAACTTCCGTGTCGTTCGACTTGACACACGATGCAAGGGCCATGACGGTGGCCAGCAGCAGGTATATGGCGCTGTGATGTCTCATATGCTCTTTTGTTCCAATAATACGTTCAATTTACCCTTCGGGCACAATTCGGCTGCAAATTTACGCACAATTCTCCAAATTTGGGCATGTTTCTACCTTTTATTAAGTTAAATATATCATAAATGCCGTTATTTTAGGTTTTGTAAACACAAAAGAGTGCGGTATGAATCACTCACTCCGCACTCTTTTCAACGTATGTCAGTCTTTGTCAGCGTGATAATACTCAGCGCCGTGGCCACTGCCACTAAGGCTAACATCATCGTTGTCTGATAATCTAATAACATAATCTTTACCTTAAAAATTAATAACTACTAACCTAATTGAATAAATGATGACGCCAGTCGTCACGACTGACGGGTGCAAAGGTACGAAGAAAATGAGCATTGTGGCAGGTCGGGCGCTGTTTTTGCTCCGGACGTGCCGCATTTTTGACCTACATCAAAAAAAGGCTGCCCCACGCGGAGCAGCCCTTTATCGTTTGTTGTCAATTGTCAATTGTCCATTGTCAATTGCCCATTAGCATTACAGTTTCAGTCCTGCAGCGACCAGCAAGAATGCTCGTTGCTTTCGGCCCAAAACTGTAAAGCATTACAGTTTCGGTCCTGCAGCGACCAGTGCCTTACCGGCCTCGTTACCCTCGTACTTCTTGAAGTTCTTGATGAAACGACCGGCCAGGTCCTCAGCCTTCTTGTTCCACTCGGCAGCGTCGGCATAAGTGTCGCGGGGGTCGAGGATATGGGTGTCGACACCCTCCAGCTCTGTGGGCACCTCGAAGTCGAAGTAAGGTATCTTCTTGGTGGGAGCCTTCAGAATGGCACCGCCCAGGATGGCATCGATGATGCCACGGGTGTCGCGGATGGAGATGCGCTTGCCTGTGCCGTTCCAGCCAGTGTTGACCAGATAAGCCTTGGCACCGCTCTTTTCCATCTTCTTCACCAGTTCCTCAGCGTACTTGGTGGGGTGCAGCTCCAGGAATGCCTGGCCGAAGCATGCCGAGAAGGTCGGCGTGGGCTCGGTGATGCCGCGCTCGGTACCGGCCAGCTTGGCGGTGAAGCCCGACAGGAAGTAGTACTTGGTCTGCTCCGGGGTCAGGATGCTGACGGGAGGCAGCACGCCGAAGGCATCGGCCGAGAGGAAGATGACGTTCTTGGCGTCGGGACCGGCGCTCTTGCCGTTCACCTTCTTGGCTATCTTCTCGATGTGCTCGATGGGGTAGCTGACGCGGGTGTTCTCGGTGACGCTCTTGTCGGCGAAGTCTATCTTGCCGTTGGCATCGACGGTGACGTTCTCCAGCAGGGCGTCGCGACGGATGGCGTTATAGATGTCGGGCTCGCTGTCCTTGTCGAGGTTGATGACCTTGGCATAGCAGCCGCCTTCGAGGTTGAACACGCCCTCGTCGTCCCAGCCGTGCTCGTCGTCGCCGATGAGCAGGCGCTTCGGGTCGGTAGACAGCGTGGTCTTGCCGGTGCCGGAGAGGCCGAAGAAGATGGCGGTGTTCTTACCCTCCATGTCGGTGTTGGCCGAGCAGTGCATCGAGGCGATGCCCTGCAGAGGCAGGTAGTAGTTCTGCATGGAGAACATGCCTTTCTTCATCTCGCCACCGTACCAGGTGTTGATGATGCACTGCTCGCGGCTGGTGGTGTTGAAGGCCACGCAGGTCTCGCTGTTCAGGCCCAGCTCCTTGTAGTTCTCCACCTTGGCCTTCGAGGCGTTGTAGATAACGAAGTTGGGCTCGAACTTCTCCAGCTCCTCAGCAGTGGGCTGGATGAACATGTTCTTCACGAAGTGAGCCTGCCAAGCCACCTCGACGATGAAACGGACGGCCAGGCGGGTAGCCTCGTTGGCACCGCAGAAAGCATCGACCACGTACAGCTCCTTGTTGCAGAGCTCCTTGATGGCGATGTCCTTCACCTTGGCCCATACTTCCTCGCTCATGGGGTGGTTGTCGTTCTTATATTCCTCGGTGGTCCACCACACCTTGTCCTTCGACTGCTCGTCGCAGACAATGTACTTGTCCTTAGGCGAACGACCGGTGTAGATGCCAGTCATCACGTTTACGGCGTTCAGCTCAGTGTTCACGCCCTTGTCATAGCCGGTCAGGCCAGCCTTGGTCTCTTCCTCGAAGAGGTACTCATACGACGGATTGTGGGCTATCACAGTAGAACCGGTGATGCCATACTTTGTCAAATCTAACTTTGCCATAATTCTTTAAATGATTTATTGTGAACTTACCTATTATCTTGAAATCGGGTGCAAAGTTACGAAGAAATTGACAATTAAGGGTTAACTAATGAGGAATATTTTCCACCCCATTGGTGTTTTTTAGGTTAAAGTATTTAAAATTAGGCCGTTGGTCGAGACTTTTGCAACGCAGACTTGGCAAAACACGCAAACACGCCACGGCATGCCGAAGCGGCAGGAGCGAGGGTCCGCGAATGCGGCCTCGCGGGACATGACAACCGACACAAAACAAAAGCGCAACCACGCTGTGAAAGGTGATTGCGCCGATTCCGGGTGGGGACGAACAGGCTCGAACTGTTGACCTCTGCAATGTGACTGCAGCGCTCTAAACCAACTGGGCTACGCCCCCGGATTGCCGAATTGCGGTGCAAAGGTACGGTAAAAATCTGAAACCGGCAAATTTTTCAACGCTTTTTTACGCCTGTCTGTGGTTTTTGCGTCTTTTCAGTGATTGTTATTGCGTAAACGGACGGGGGAAAGATGCCTCCACTGTTCACCCTTTCTCACCCCGTGGTCACACCAAGGGCCAACCTCAGCGCCAGTTTGGGCCGGGGTCAGCACCACTGAGGCCGGCCCAAACCGATGCCAAGGCCGGGCCAAACTGATGCTGAGGCCGGCCCAAACTGACGCTGAGGTACGGGGTTGACGAACAGGGCCCGACTAATACTCCACGTATGGCCGTAGCCGCTCGATGGCCTCTGGCGGAAACTCGCGCAACAGTCGCAGGTCGTCAAGACTCTTGAGCGGTCCGTGCAGGCGGCGATAGTCGGCGATGGCCCTGGCCTGATAGAAACTGATATAGGGGTGGCGGCGTAGCTGGTCTACCGTCAGGCGATTGACGTTCAGACGGTGTGGCCGGGCATGCTCGATGACAAAATACTGCTTGGCCTCGGACGGGAAGTTTTCTATCTCGTCCAACTGGTCGACACTGACGTAGCCGCCCAACTGCTGGCCACGGCGCACTATCTGGCGGGCATAGTAGGAGCCGATGCCGGGCACACGCTGCAGCTGACTGGTGTCGGCGGTGTTGAGCACCACGTGCTCGTCGGCCCGCAGCTTGACGGGATAGCGCAGGGTGTCGCGACGCGACTGGGCTGCCGACAGTTCGCGGGGCTTCACCAGCGTCGAGGCGGGCTGATAGTCGGCGGAGATACGGATATAGGGCTCCAGTTCGCGATACTGCTTGACGGTCAGCCCATAGAGGCGGGCAAAGTCTTCCTTGCGGCGGTAGATGCCTCCGCTGGCCCGATACTTGTAGATGTTGCGCACCTGCCACGGCTGCAAGCCTAAGCGCAGCAGCTGGGTGGAGTCGGCGGTGTTGGGGTCGAAGGCAAAGCGCTCGGTCTGTCTGGGGGCCACGGCATAGTAGACCGGCTGCCGACGGCCATGATGGGTGCGCACGGAGTCGAGCACAGGGGTGGCCTCATCGGCCAGTTGGTTGTCGGCATTCCCGCCCATGTACATCAGCACCGTCATGGTCACGACGGTCACCAGGAGTGCCGCCAGCACAATATGTCGGTCGTTGCGGTTCATAGCACGCCTAACTGATGCAGGAAGATGGCAAGGATGAGCAGCGGACAGACGTAGCGCACGGCAAACAGATAGGCGCGGTAGAAGCGGCGGTTGACGGTGCCCTGGTTGGTAAACTCGTCAGCAACTACCTGGCGGGGCACAAACCAGCCGACAAACAGGCAGGCCATCAGTCCGCCGACGGGCAGTAGGGCGTTGGCCGTCAGCAGGTCGCAGAAGTCCATGACCGACAGACCCATAAGCTGCAGGTCGGGCATGGCACCCACCGACAGGGCACAAATCACGCACAGCAGCGAGGCTACCGCCGTCACCAGCCATGCCGAGCGGCTGCGGCTCATGTGTAGCTCCTCGGTAAAGAATGCCGTGCCTATCTCGTGCATGGAGATGGTGCTGGTGAGGGCGGCAAACACCAGCAGGACGTAGAACATGATGCTGACCACGTAGCCCACCGCGGGCATGGCGGCAAAGGCCTGCTGAAAGACGTTGGGCAGCGTGATGAAGATGAGCGACGGCCCGGAGTCGGGCTGCACGCCCACCGAGAAGGCGGCGGGGAATATCATGAGGCCGGAGAGCACCGCGACGAGGGTGTCGATTAACACTATCTGCACGGAGGATTTCACGAGGTTGGTGGTCTTCGAGAAATAGCTGGCATAGGTACACAGGACGGCCGCACCCAGCGACACGGAGAAGAAAGCCTGGCCAAGGGCATCGAGGAACGTGCCGGAGGTGACCTCCGAGAAGTCGGGCCGCAGCAGGAACTCCACACCCCTCATGGCACCTGGCAGCAGGCACGAGGCCACCACCAGCAGGAGCAGCAGGACGAAGAGCACGGGCATCAGCAGCTTCGAGGTCTGCTCAATGCCCTTACGGATGCCACGGGCCACCACGAGGTGGGTGATGAGGATGAAGACGACGCCCAACACGACGGGCTTCACGGACGAGCTGGAGAACGTGGCGAAGTAATCCTTCACATAGGCGGCGTCGCCATTGAGCTGACCGGCCATGGAGGCAAACAGATACTGCAGGCACCAGCCGGCCACCACGGCATAGAAGCCGAGGATGACGGTAGAGGTAAAGATGCCCAGGTAGCCCACCAGCCTCCACGGCCGCCCACCCGACAGCTTGTCGTAGGCACGTGGGGCATTGGCCTGTGCATGGCGGCCGACGATGAACTCGCTCACCATGCCGGGAACGCCCAGCAGCAGGATGCAGCCCATATAGATGACCACGAAGGCAGCGCCGCCGTTCTCGCCAGCCATATAGGGAAAGCGCCACACGTTGCCCAGCCCGACGGCCGAGCCCGCCGTGGCCAGCACAATGCCAAGAGTGCTGCCAAAACCGCTACGTTTCATAGACTGACGATGGTTTATCGGTTAACGTTTATATCAGTTCCAGCTGGTGGAGGAACACAAACAGGATGGCCAACGGACAGACATACTTCACCAGGAAGATGTAGACATGGAAGTAGTTGCCGCGCAGCGTGCCCCAGTTGGTGTACTCGTCGTGTACTATCTTGTGGGGCACCACCCAGCCAATGAAGATGCAGGTCAGGAAGCCCACTACGGGCAGGAACACCTGACCGGTGACGAAGTCAAACCAGTCGAACAGCGAACGGCCGAACAGCGTCAGGCCGTCGACGGCACCTAACGACAGCGAGCAGAACGCTCCGATGACCGAGCACGACACCGTCACCAGCACGGCCGCACGGCGGCGCGTCGTGTGCAGTTCCTCCTCAAAGAATGCCGTGCTCACCTCGTGCAGCGACATCAGCGACGTCAGCGCCGCCAGCGACAGCAGCACGAAGAACAGCAGCGAGACGACGTAGCCCACCACGGGCACGGCGGCAAAGGCTTGCTGGAACACATTGGGCAGCGTGATGAAGATGAGCGACGGACCGGAGTCGGGGTTCACGCCCACCGAGAAGGCGGCGGGGAAAATCATCAAGCCGGCCAGCACGGCCACCAGGCAGTCGATGACGGCTATCTGGCCCGCCGACTGCACCAGGTTGGTGCTCTTCGAGAAATAGCTGGCGTAGGTACACAGGCAGCCCATGGCAATGCTCATCGAGTAGAACGCCTGGCCGAGGGCTCCCAGGAAGACATCGTTGTTGATGGCCGTGAAGTCGGGTTTAAACAAGAACTCGACGCCCTTCATGGCACCCGGCAGCATGCACGACGCCACCACGATGACCAGCAGCAGGATGAACAGCGTGGGCATCATCATCTTCGACGCCCGCTCTATGCCGTCGCGCACACCGTGGGCTATTATCAGATAGGTCACAACCAGTATGACCACCGTCCAGAGCACTGGCTTCACGGGGTCGGCAGACAGCTCGGCGAAGTAGGTCTTGAAGTATTCCGGGTCGCCCTGCAGATGGCCTACCAGCGATGCCCACACATACTGCAGGCACCAACCAGACACCACGGCATAGTAGCCCGTGATGAGAAATCCCGTCAGCACACCCATGTAGCCGATGACACTCCACGGCCCGCCCCCGGCCAGCTTGCGGAAGCTGCGCGCCGTATTGGCCTGTCCGTGACGACCGACGATGAACTCGCTGACCATGCAGGGAATACCCAGCATCAACACACATAATACATATATTAAGATGAAGACGGCTCCGCCATTCTGGCCCGTCATGTAAGGAAAGCGCCACACGTTGCCCAGACCCACAGCCGAACCCGCCGTCGCCAGGATAACGCCCAGCCTGCTGCCGAAATTTGCTCTGTCACTCATACTATTCTCGCTTTGAGCTTGCAAAAGTATAAAATATTTCTTACTTTTGCAAACAAAACGGAAGTTCTTATGCTAAAACACCTTCAATTTGTCAAAAGCGGCCTGCAAACGTACCCCCTCAGCGTCGTCTGCTTCGCGGCCGTGTGGTATCTGTCGTTCTTCACGCCGCCAGAGACCCAGCTCAGCGAAGTACCCTTCATCGACAAGTGGACACACCTGGTCATGTATGGCGGCACGTGCAGCGTGCTGTGGACTGAATACTTGCGCAGCCACCGGCGACCCAACGGCCGGAAGCTGTTGCTATGGGCCTGGCTGGCTCCCGTGCTTATGAGCGGCCTCATCGAGGTGCTCCAGGAGCACTGCACCAACCACCGGCGCAGCGGCGACTGGCTGGACTTTGCGGCCAACACGCTGGGTGTGTCGCTGGCTGCCCTCATCGGCTGGCTCGAATACCGCTACTACTGGCGCACGAAGCACGCGGCAGGCGGACAAGCGGACAGCGGAAGCACGGCAGACGGAAACGCATAAGGCATGGCACCGACACCCCGCACGCCGGTGGCGAATGCTGAAGACTACTCCTGACTCTTGGTAATGCCACCCACCACGTCGTTGTTCTCAATGCTGCGGTCTACCTTCTTGACGCTGGCCTTCAGCGAACCGAAGCGGTAGGTGACCGACAAGTTGAACTGGCAGCTGCGGCCGGTCGTGGTGGTCAGGGCGCGGAAGTCGCCGTTGACGACGCTGGTGCCGTTGTCGTCGAGGCGGCTGAACACGTCGTTGCCGCCGATGCGGACGGTCAGCCGGTCGTCCTTGAGGAACGAGCGCTGAAGGGTGAAGTAGTAGCCGTTCCAGGAGTGAAGCACACTGTAGACATCCTGCGGCTGATGGCCTATCTGGCCGTAGGTGCCGAGATAGAGGTGGAGCTTCCACGGCAACTGCTGCTGAAGGTTGATGTAGTAGTTGTCGGTCCAGCCGTTGTTGGTGTAGCCCAGGTTGGGGTTACGGTGATAGCGGTAGCTGATGTTGTTGTTGACGACAATGGTGGTAGCATCGAAGGGTTTCCACTGCACATACTGCTCCAGCTGCACGCGGCGGTGGCGCAGCACGTTGTCATAGGTTTCATAGCGCACGTCGTCGCGGGCGGTCTGCACGCCGGTGATGCCGTTGCGCACGAAGTGATAGCTGGGGGTGAGCTGCAGCGTCAGCCGGGGGCTGATGTACATGTAGGTGAGGCTGAGGGTGGGTGGCGTGCGCTGACCAGCTGGGCGTTGCCCTGCTCAATGAGGGTGGGCGACACGACGACGGCAGGGTTGAGGTAGCTGATGCCGGGGCGCTGGATGCTGGTGGTGAAATTGAACTTGAGCGACTGTGCGTCGGTCATCTGCCACTTGATGGTGGCCTGCGGCACCCAGTCGTTGAGGCGGTGGCTGAACGATGGTGTCGGGCCGTCGGGATAGTTGCCGCGCATGTAGCTATACTCATAGCGCAGACCGGCACGCGCCGACCAGCGGTCGGCCTTGTAGGTGTAGTCGGCATAGCCGGAAAGCACACGGGTGGTATGGTCGAAGCGGGTGTCGCTGTCGGCATCCACGCCGCAGAACGCCTGGTGGTTCTCGCTGTTGTTGTTGCGGTCGATATACTTGGCGCCGACGGCCACCTCATGGTGTTTGCCCAGGGGCCGTAGCCAGTCGAGCTGGAAGGTGTGCTCGGTAAAGCGCTCGCGCTCCTTCTGCAAGTAGCCGCTATAGGTGAAGGGCGCGTTTAGGAAGTCGGTGTAGGTGGTTTCCTCGTCAGTATGCTGGCGGGTGAGGGCCAGCATGTAGGAGAAGGTCAGCTGCTCGCCCTGGCGGCGGGTCTTGTGCTGATAGTCTAAGCGGCCGTTCCACGAGTGGTGGCTGTAGCCGGGCATCCAGAAATGGTTGCTGTAGCTGTAGAGCGGCTCCAGCTGGTCGTCGAGCAGCACGCTGTAGCCATCGCCCTCGACGTTGAGCTTGTAGAAGTAGCCGCCGAAGGATGCCGACAGGAGGTTGAGCGAGTCGAGGTCGTAGCTGGCATTGATGTTGCCGAACACCGCATCGCCGGGGCTGACGTTCTCGGTGTCGGACAGCTGCAGGTGGTCATTGTCGAGGAAGGTGCGCTCTACCTCGGTCTGCACCCAGGTGCCTCGTCGCGCCATGTTGATATAGCCGATGTCGGCCGAGAGCAGCAGGGGCCCCGTCTGGCCGGTCAGCGAGCCATAGAGATTGGTGTAGCCCCGCGTGCTGACGTAGCCGTTGACCACGCCGGTGATGCCTCCGAAGCGACTGGCATCGACCATGACAATGTTGAGGATGGCATCCACGCCCTCGGCATCCTCGCGGGCTCCGGGGTCGGTGATGACCTCTATGCGCTTGACCATGGCGGCGGGCATCGACTTGAACACGTTCTTGGCGTTGCGTGTCAGGTTGGGGTCGAGGTGTCCGTTCTTGTAGACACGGTAGTTGGTGTTGCCACGGACGAGGATGTTGTCGTCGCCGTCGACGGTGACCATGGGCACCTTGCGCAGCATGTCGAGCACGGTCTGCGTCTTCGACTCGCCATCCGCCTGCACGTCGTAGCCCACACGGTCGAGCTCCTGCTTGATGAACTGGCGCTGGGCCTTGACGACGATGCCGTCGAGCTCCTGGTCCCACGTAATGGAGTCGGCGGCCACGCCAGTAGTGTCGGCAGCTACACGAGTAGTGTCGGCAGCCACACGAGTAGTGTCGGCGTCCATGCGGGTGGCGTGGGCGGCTGACGGTGTCTGTGCCAGCATGGCGGCGGCTGCCAACAGCAGGCAGCAGAGTGCAAGGGTACGATTCATGGCGGCAAAGATACGGAAAAAACGGGAAACGGGAAACAAAAGGGCCGAAATATTTGGCTTTTTGCCCGCTTCTTCGTACCTTCGCAGCCTGAAACAGTATTAACGGAAAAGAATTAGGCTTATGAAAGTAGCAATTGTGGGCGCCTCGGGCGCCGTGGGCCAGGAGTTCCTGCGCCTGTTGGACGAGAGAAACTTCCCCATGGACGAACTGGTGCTGTTTGGCAGCGAGCGCAGTGCTGGCAGCAAGTATATGTTTCGCGGCAAGGAGCTGACGGTGAAGCTGCTGCAGCACAACGACGACTTCAAGGACATCGACATCGCCTTTACGTCGGCCGGTGCCGGCACGTCGAAGGAGTATGCCGACACCATTACGAAGTACGGCTGCGTGATGATAGACAACTCGAGCGCCTTCCGCATGGACGACGACGTGCCCCTGGTGGTACCTGAGTGCAATGCCGAGGACGCGCTGACACGTCCGCGCAACATCATTGCCAACCCCAACTGCACGACCATCATGATGGTGGTGGTGCTGCAACCCTTAGAGCAGCTCAGCCACATCAAGCGCATCCGCGTCAGCTCGTACCAGAGTGCGTCCGGTGCCGGTGCCGCCGCCATGGCCGAACTGCAGCAGCAGTACAAGGAGATGGTGGAGACGGGCCGGGTGACGACCATCAAGAAGTTCCCCCACCAGCTGGCCTATAACGTCATTCCGCAGATTGACGTGTTCCAGCCCAACGGCTACACGAAGGAGGAGATGAAGATGTACAACGAGACGCGCAAGATAATGCACACCGATGCCCGCTGCTCGGCGATGTGCGTCAGGGTGAGCTCGCTGCGGTCGCACTCGGAGAGCGTATGGATAGAGACCGAGCGCCCGCTGAGCGTCGAGGAAGCCCAGCAGGCCATAGCCAACGCCCCCGGCTGCCAGCTGGTGGACGACCCGACGACGCTGACCTACCCCATGCCCTTAGACACTGCCGGCAAGGACGATGTCTTCGTGGGCCGTGTGCGCAAGGACCTGGCCGACGACAACGGCCTGACGTTCTGGCTCTCTGGCGACCAGATTCGCAAGGGTGCCGCGCTGAACGCCGTGCAGATAGGCGAATACCTGATCAAGGCAGGCGACGTGAAGTAAGCTGCCGCGTCTTACAGCCCGTAAATAAAAGGAGGACACCCGCTGTGGATGTCCTCCTTCTTTTTGCTTTCACCTTACTGTCACTTGGCTGCTGTTCCCAGATAGGTGTTCAGTGCACTGATAATGGCCTGCTTCGAAGTCTCGGTGTAGGACTCACTGTCTAAGAAGCTGTGGCTGTGCGTGGCGATAGGGTCGATAATCATTTTCGTCATAGGGTTCTGCTGGATGGCCGCATCGTCCGGACGTGCACCCGTCCAAGGGTCGTTCTTGGCATAGACGAAGATGATGGGCTGCGTGTTCTCCGTATATACCCACTGGCGGAAGCTGCGCATCAGCTTGCCCTTGTCCTGCGGATAGAGCGACTGGTACTTGTACTGCGGGCATAAGATGAAAATGACACTCTGTATCTGCTGGGCAGTCAGGAAGGTGCCGTCGGCTAACGAATAGTCCAAGTCGGCATAGCCCAGCTCCTTGAAGGCGTGAATCTCATAGGGCATCGTCGACTCGTAGCGCAGCTCATTGAGATATTCCCATAAACGCTTATAATTGTTGTTGCTGCTTCTGTTAATGGGCTGTTCTTCCCCTCTACCTTTCAAGGTGGAGACGGAGTCCGCGAGCTCGTCGGTGCTCAAGCTGATGAAGTTGGTCAAGTCTTCCAGCTCATCCTCGTCGGTGGCAGCCTTCACAGGGTCAGGCACCAGCGTGGCCCAGTCGGAGAACGGCACATACGAGAAGAATTTGAAAAAAGTTTTGGAAATATGATTGTAGACCAGTGCCGTGAGGTCCTTGGTCAGGTTTCCGGTGCTGTTGGGACTGTAGTTGTTATACTGTTCAAGTATCTTCCTGTAGCTTCCTGTAGCGACAAGACCGACGGTCTGGATACAGGCATTGCGCACCACCTGATTGGTGCAGATTGCGTTGTATAGCTGCTTGATGCGCATGGCGGCTACGGCCTCGTCCGAACCTTCCGGATAACCGGAACCGCACACCTGAGTC
>Ga0247608_10000957_pt1 | contig 42745 bp, 29 predicted proteins | sample 176DNAGHGlowgp2_FD_193490 | JGI IMG/M metagenome (GOLD analysis project Ga0247608, IMG submission 193490) | Sheep rumen microbial communities from Palmerston North, Manawatu-Wanganui, New Zealand - 1766 DNA GHGlow gp2 | ecosystem: Host-associated > Mammals > Digestive system > Stomach > Rumen ...
TATTGAAGCCGAAAACGGCTCTGTAACAGGTGCGAGTACCGCTAACTACGGCGACGAGGTAGAACTTACCGTTACGCCTGAAATAGGTTATAAGCTTGAGACACTGAGCGTTAGGGATGCTGACGAAAACGAGATTCAGGTTACTGACGGCAGATTTACAATGCCTGGCTCTGATGTTTCAATCAGCTCAAGCTTTGCAATTGCGGACTATAACATTAATTACGTTACCGAGCGGTGCGTCGTATCGGGACCGGAGTGTGCAAACTACGGCGATGAAATTACATTAACGATAACGCCTGATGAAAACTGTGTCATTGATAAGGTTACAGTTATGGATGCAGATAACAACGTTATCCCTGTAAACGCTGATAAGTTCATTATGCCTGCTTCCGATGTGACAGTGACGGTCGATGCTCTTCCCATTACGGCATATGCGGAATATGACTACGAAACGCAGATTCTGTACTTCCGTTACGGACCTTACCGTGAGACTTCGGATTCGTGGGAGATTAAAGATGACTCGATAAAGCCATGGAAGTATATACGGTATATTTCTAAGGCTGTTTTCGACCCCTCCTTTGCCCAGGCAAGACCGAAGAATACTCGTTCATGGTTCGCAGCGTACGACTCGTTAACTGATATAGAAGGCATTGAATATCTGAACACATCCGAGGTAACGGATATGAACTCAATGTTCTACGGTTACACAGGTGCGTCCCTTGATGTCAGCGGCTTCGACACCTCAAAAGTAACTGATTTTGAGGATATGTTCTACGGCTGTAAAAACCTTACGTCCCTTGACATCAGCGGCTTCGACACTTCAAGTGCTGAATCTTTAAAGAATATGTTCTATAATTGTGAGAATTTGATCTCGATCGATGTCAGCGGCTTTAACACATCTAAGGTAACCGATATGGGCGGTATGTTCGCATCCTGCAGTGGACTTACATCGATTGACGTAAGCAATTTTGATACTTCAAGTCTTAAAAACATAAGCACTATGTTTGCCGGCTGTACCCAGCTTAAAACGATTGATTTGCGAAACTTTAATGTTCCGAAATACAATAATGCGGTGTTGGTTTTCCGCGACTGCGTGAATCTTGAAACAATCTATGTTGCAACTGCCGATACAGCGTGGAAGGCAAACAGCGGCTGGGATGTTTTTTATAATTGTGAAAAGCTTGTCGGAGGAACAGGTACGACCTTTGACAGCGAAAATATTGATATATCAATGGCGAAGGTTCAGGACGGGTACTTTACAGCCAAGCCCTTCGATATAACGGTTGTAAATGCTTCGGGCGGTGCTGTTGAGGCTGATAAGTCTCAGGCTTATATGGGTGATACGGTTTCACTTGATTTCACTTCTGATGATAATATGGTATTCAGCCACTATACCGTTACCGATAAAAACGGCGACAAGGTTACGGTAAACGGCGATACATTCACAATGCCTGCTTCCGATGTAACCGTAACAGCGGTATTCAGGGAGAAGGGTATATACGATATCAATGAGGACGGCGTTGAGGATATAAACGATATAGCGTTTATCATATCCGCTTGTGTCGGCGAGGTTGAAATGACTGCTTCACAGTCAGCTAAAGCAGACCTCAACGGTGATGGTGCTGTCGACGCCTTCGACGCAGCAGAACTTGACAGAATACTCTTCGCCAACAACGCATAAACGGTCTTGCATAGGATAGAGTTAAGAATAAGATTTAAGGCTCGGATTTATCCGAGCCTTTTTTGTATAGTAAAACCACGCGTTAGACGCGTGATTCGGGAGAAGTTTATTGTCAAGAAAAACAAATTCTTCTTAAAACATTATTTGAAACTTTTTAAACTTTATGTTATAATTAAGTTTAATATTGTTGGACATTTGTTGGACTGAGAATGTTACGATTAATAAAGAATTTATAATAGTAAGTAGGACAAGGAGTAACTTATGAAATTGTTTAAACAATTAACATCGGTTTTTATGGCGGTTTTGATGTTGCTTGCCACCGTTCCGATAACAGCATCTGCTGAAACTCAGACGGGCCGTTTAGGCAATTCAAATGTTTATTACGAATTGAACGACGACGGAACTCTGCGCCTTTACGGCAGCGGTGCTACACCGAATTATTCGGGAACTAATCAGAGCCCGTTTGCAGAAGACTATTATATACAAACGATTGTTGTGGATGAAGGCGTTACAAAACTCGGTGACTACATCTTTGAAAGGTGCGATGTAACGCAGGTCAGTCTCCCGACATCTCTTCGTGAACTTGGTATGTTCGTCTTCGGAGGCTGTGAAAGTTTGCAGGAAATAGAGTTACCGAAAAGAACCACAACCTTTGGTATCGGCGTTTTTTACCATTGCCAATCACTAAAAAAGATTACTTTTAATGCAAATACGATTAATTGTTTTCAATTATATGAAAATGAAAATGGTTTTTCGTTTAACAGTTTGCTCAGCCCGGTTGAGAATGCTTCTGTTTACATTCCGCTTCCGATTACTGTTAACGAAAGTCTGTCGGGCGTCTCGACAAATGTTACAGGTTATGAAAAAGCAGCGGAACTTTTTAATAAAAACGGCAATACCGTCTACTGCGTAAACAGTAACGCCACAATCAAGTGGAAAAACTATGACGGCACTGTTCTTGAAACCGATACCAATGCCGCTCAGGGTGAGATACCCACTTATGACGGCGCAACTCCCGAAAGACCTGTTGATGAAAACAACGGTTATATTTTCAGCGGCTGGTCTCCGGAGCCGTTTGAGGTTATGGGAGATATGTCGTACACGGCTACATATGAAGCTGTAGATAAAACACCTTATCTTGATGAGAACGGTGTCAAACAGTATGCCGGCGCACGCACACTTAACGGCACCGAGACCGAACTTCCCGGCGGCTGGTATGTGGTTTACGGTAATATTACCTATAACAATAATCTCAACTTCAAAGGCGATGTCCGTATCATTTTGGCTGACGGCGCAACAATGAATACGTTGGGAACAACAAATTATTCGGTTCTTTCTGACGCAGGTCTTTCCATATACTGTCAGGAAGGAAGGACAGGAGCTTTAATCACTGACGGAATAGTCGCTAATTACGTTAAAATCTGCGGCGGCAACGTTAATATAGCGAATACGATTATGACTGCCTATGATGTCGATATATACGGCGGCAGGGTTGATGTCGGCTCTATTATCTGGTCTATGGGCGGCAATATGAATATTTACGGCGGCAATACGAGCGTAAACAGTTACATAGCCGTTAAAAATGCAATTACGATAGGATATAAAAAGCCCACGGACAGTATCTATTCAAAAGAATATAGAATATCGTCAACAGGTACACAGGCTATCACTATTGCCGAAGGTCAATCCTTCAAAAATGCCAATGATGCGTCAGAAATTTTTACCGGTACGGTTGATTTGGATTCTGTTAAAGAAAAAACTCTTGTTCCGTATTCATATAATACGATTACTTACACTTCTGATGAAAACGGAACTGTAACAGGCGTCAGCGGAGCGAATTTCGGCGAAGAGGTTACGCTTACCGTTTCGCCAAATACAGGATGCTATCTTGATAGCTTAACTGTTAAGGACGGCAATAACAATGATATTACCGTAACTGACGGCACTTTTATAATGCCCGATTCCTTCGTTACGGTTACTGCAAACTTTAAAGTATATACCTACACAGTCAACTTTGTAATAGATGGCGTAACCGTTGAAACGGATGAAAATGTGCCTTACGGTGATTTGCCGGTATTTAACGGCGTAATACCCGAAACGTATTTTGATGAAAACGGTATGGAATACAGGTTTGCGGGTTGGACTCCCGAGCCTTCGGAAGTATATGATGATATTACATATACTGCAACCTATGCTTTAAGCGGAAGAATCAGGGTTAACTACCTTGATGAAAACCAAAACACCCAAACGGTTATAGCGAACATTCTGACGGGCGACGAGGCAACTCTTACTGAGGGTTGGTATTTCGTCAAGGACAATATTTCTTACAGCAACGATTTAAAGCTTTTGGATAACGTTAATCTTATACTCGGCGACAATGCCGTAATGAGCACTGCAAGGGGAATTACCTATGCGCATGCCACATCACCCTGGCATCTGAATGTTTATGCTCAGAGCGTACAGGGCGGAACCTTGAATGTAAACGACGTAAGTACATTTTACAGCCTGAAGGTATGCGGCGGTAACGTGAACTTCAAAAGCATTATGGCTATGAATACAAGCATCCTTGGCGGTAGGTTTACCGCAACGGGCATAATGGCTTTTGACGGCGGTGAAATCACACTTGGCTGTAATACAGCGGACAGCAGTATCACTGTCGGCAGTTATACAGGCTCGGTTAAAATTGCCGACGGGCAAAAATTGACTGATGGCCAGAATGTATACAAGGGCTCTATATCCAATAACTCATTTCTTTCGGATAAAACGCTTGTTGCCTGTACGATTAATTATGACATAAACGAGGACGGCGTTGAGGATGTAAACGATATTGGATTTATCATTTCCGCTTCTGTCGGCGAGGTTGAAATGACTGCTTTACAGTCAGCCAAAGCCGACCTCAACGATGACGGAGCTGTAGATGCCTTTGATGCCGCACGGCTTGACAGGATTATGTTAGTCAAGTAAAGGATTAATTAAAACTAATTAAGCTATTTTTAAAAGGAGACTATGTTATGAAAAAAACAATTTCTTTAATTCTTGCGCTTGCACTTGTTCTTGCGGTATTTGCAGGCTGCTCGAAAAAAACTGATAACGGAACGAATCCTTCGGAAAATTCTTCTGCAGACGTAACGAATCTTTCGGGAAATTCTTCTGCAGACGTAACGAATCCTTCGGAAAATTCTTCTGCAGACGTAACATCATTCAAGACCATAGGCGACATTATAAACAGCGGTATTGAGTCAATTCAGTCTGCAAGTACGGACAAATACTACATCTATGTTTTTCAGATTGATCAGGTGTATTACCGTGCAATCGCAAATTTAACTCCCGAGCTTTCTCAGTCTTTGTTTGACCTTGATTTTGATGATAAAAATTATGACAAAAAGCTCAACGATATCATTTCGCCTTTGACGATTGATAAGCTTGAAAACTTAAACGACACTGTTATTCCTCAGGAGGAGCTGGATAAGCTTGTCGGCAAGACGGGCGAGGATCTTCTTAATGACGGTTGGAGTTCAGGAATGGGCTATAATCTTGATAAAATGGAGTTTTGGCTTAACAAGGGAGCATTTGAATATACGGTAGTCTTTGACGGCAAGCTTGAAAACAGTGACGATTTTAATGAGGAGGAAGCTATAAAGCCTCTTGTTATTAAGTCAGTTACATTAAACGGTATCGGTGATGCAACCAATGTTGAGTAATATTTATTAATAAACACAGAGACAGAGCGTGGAGTTTTCCCCGCTCTGTTTTTTAATTCATTGAAATACTTTTTATTATATGCTATTATTCAAATGTGGATTTTTTTGAAAGGAGGGCTTTCGGATGAATGAAAGGAAGAGAATATTTCGACGTATGGCGTTATATTATCTTTTGCTTGCTGTCAATATTATTCCAAATGCAAACATAATTCCCGACAGTTTTCCTACGCGTAATGTTTCGACAATTTATCTTTTAACTGTGTGCGTATGCCTTGTACTTTACTATTACCACCGTGTAACGCCTGCGGGAAGTCTTTCGGGTATGATGAAATCAATCTCGTGGATGGCGTTGCTGCTGATACTGCTTCGGGGTATCAAATACAGCGTTTTCGCTGAGATTGACATACTTGACAGACATATCTGGTATCTTTACTATGTTCCGATGCTCCTTATACCCTTGTTCCTTTTTTTTATCTCACTTCTCGTTGCGCCGAAAAAGGATTTACGTATTCCGATGGGCTGGCGCTGGACTCTTGCGGTTACAGTTTTGTTTATCGCTCTTGTCCTGACAAACGATTTGCATCAGCTTGTTTTCGTGTTTAAGCCTAAGTTTGAAGGATGGGATAATGATTACACATACGGCAGTCTTTTCTATGTAATAACGCTTTGGAGATATGCTCTTTATGTTGCGGCAATTGTTATGCTTATTATCAAATGCCGTATTGTTTCGGCGAGGAAAAATGCGTGGATTATACTTATTCCGTTTGTCGTAGGTGCGGTGCTTAACTCGCTAATTGTTACGGGAAATATTCCCAAGGTGAACGGTTCAAATATACTTGAATTTCCCGAAATTCTTATCAGTACGGTGGCGGTTGTTCTTGAATGTTGTATTCAGCTTGGCATGATTCCCACCAATACCGATTACGGAAAGTTGTTTCAGAAGTTCTCTATTTCGGCGCAGATAACTGATAAAAAAGGAAATCCCGTTTACTCATCCTATTCGGCAAAGCCCCTTACCGCAGAGCAGTTTTTACAGTCGGGCGGCTCTCGTATAGACGAGCATGCCGTGCTTCAAAAGATGAAAATACCCGGCGGCTTCGGCTTTTGGCAGGACGATATGACTGAGATTGACCGCCTTAACGGAGAGCTTGAGGAGGCAAAGGAGGCTCTTGCGGAAGAAACGGAGCTTATACGGCTTCGTAATGAATTAAAGGAAAAACAGTTAAAAACCGAGCAGCGAACTCTGGTTTACGATACTATTGCAAAGCGCACCCAAAGGCAGTCGCAGCTGATTTCACGATATGCCGAAACTGCCCGAAAGTCTGACGATACAAAGGTCAGAGAGACGATACGTTGCAGAATTACTATGCTCGGCGCATATATTAAACGCTATGCCAATCTAATGCTTCTTTCACAGGAGAGTAGTTTAATTGAGGCAGGCGAGCTTGGACTGTCTGTTTCCGAGGTGCTTCGATATCTCAACTTCGGCGGCATTCCGGGAGAGTTCTTCTCGGATGCCGACTGTAAAGTGAAAGCCGATGCAGCGCTTGCCGTATTTGAGGCATTTGAAACTTTGCTTGAAAAAAATATTACATGCCTTAAGGGCGCATTTGTAAATCTGTCCGGTCAGGACGGAGTTTTGTTCAAGCTCACTCTTGAAAATCTTAATGAGCCGTTGTCGGAGAAGGAAAAAAACGCCCTTTCTCTTGTCGGCGTATCGTATGAAATAACACAGGAGGACGGCGTTACATATTTGAGCTTCCGACTTCCGAAGGGAGGCGAAGCGGTATGATTTCATATTCTGATCTTTCGCCTTTGGTCCGTTCCGTTTTCGCACTATGGGTGTTGCTTCTTTGCCTTAACTGTATCGGAAACGGCGTGCTTGCGGCTGTTAAAAAGAGATTTCACTTTACAGTTTTTGCTTTTCTTTTGTTTGTTCCGTCATTTCTTTTTTGGCAGATAATATTCGATTTTTCGCTTTCTGCCAAAATCGGTTCTGTTGCTTCAATTACCGAAGCCTTATGCTCTCTTTCGTGGGCTTACTGGCTTTGCGCTTTTGTATTGCTTAGCGTTTTATCTGCATTTCTGCTTTGGCTTAATCTCAAATACGACAGGACATACATCACTCCCGGCGCTATCAAGACCTATCTTGACAAAATGCCCTGCGGAGTATGCTGCTGGCGTGAGAACGGGCGAGTACTTTTTTCAAATATCTGTATGAACGAGCTTTGCGTTTCGATTACAAACGGAGCTTTGCTTAACGGAAAACAGTTTCACGACGCTGTTAAGGACGGTATAAAGAGCGTTAACGGCAAAGTATGGCGATTTTCCAGCCGTGAGATAAATGTTGACGGCGAAACTCTTTACGAAATGATCGCGTCCGACATTACTGCCGAGTACTCAAAAACCGAGGCGCTTGAAAAAGATAAGACGGAGCTTTCGCGCCTTAATAACGAGCTTCGGGAATACTATTCGAGCATTGACGAGTCAGTCAAAAGGCAGGAAATATTACAGGCAAAGATGAATATTCACGATGAAATGAACCGCCTTATGCTTTCGACTGTGGCGACCGATAAGGATGACTCCAAGGCACTTGACAGTATTTTTTTATTGTGGGAGAAAAATGCGCTTCTTTTGTGTATGGAAACAGATGTTAAAGCGAATATCCGACAGACTGAAGAACTTGACTCACTTGCTAAGGCGCTCGACGTTAGCGTTGTATGGAATAAAAAACTGCCCGATTTTCTTGACGACAATCAAAAGGAACTGTTTTTCTTCACGGCGCAGGAGGCTCTTATTAACGCAGTTAAGCACGCACAGGCAAAAACATTTAAAATTACATTTGAACAGACGGACGGTTCGCTTATCTGCAAATTTTCAAATGACGGAAAGCTGCCTGACGGTGATGTGCGCTTTGAAGGCGGACTTGCAAATATACGCTTGCTTGCCGAAAAAAACGACGCAACAGTTTACGCCGAAACCGACAAAAAGTTCACTCTGATTTTGAAGTATCATCCGATTGGCTGATGTATTTTTGGATAATTAGGTGTAGAATAACCGCAAAGGAGAGGTAAGATGTCATACAATGTCCTTCTCGTCGAGGATCAGGCGATGCCTCGCGAGCTTTTTGAAATATATATCAATTCAAGCGAAGAGTTTATTCTTCTGCTTTCGGTTGCCAATGCTTCTGCGGCATTTTCAGTCTGCAAAAATAATAAGGTTGATTTAATCCTTATGGACGTTATGACGGAGCTCGGTCACAGCGGACTTGACGCAGCAGAGGAAATAAAAAAAGAGTTTCCTGAAATTAAAATAATAATTGTTACTTCGATGCCCGAATACTCATGGCTTTCGCGGGCAAGAAAAATCGGCGTTGATTCCTTTTGGTACAAGGACGGTCAGAAAAGCGGTATTCTTGAGGTTATGAAACGCACCATGGCGGGCGAGCATATTTATCCCGATGAAACACCGCTCATTCATATAGGCAACGCCACTAATCACGAGTTTACTGAGCGTGAGCTTGACATATTAAAGGAGTTGACCACGGGCGACACAAATGCGGCAATAGCCGAACGTCTCGGCGTTTCGGTGGCAACGGTTAAAAGCCATATACAGCACCTTATGGAAAAGACGGGCTTCAAAACCCGTACTGAGCTTGTAAGCGAAGCGAGAAGCAGGGGAATAGTTATAAAAGACTGATGTTTTACATCAGTCTTTTTTTGCGGAATTCGGAAATTTGGGGAAGCTTCGCTTCCAAACATTATATTCGGCTAAATAATTACCGCCTGCAATTCCACATTCTGCTTTCCGAATTATTCTCGTTCGTAATTTGAAAAAATCATACTTTTGGCTGATGTTTTTAAAACAAACATCTGATAAAATATATTCGGAATATTCTAATCAATTCCGCATTCCGAATTTTATTAAAGGAGGTTTTTTAATGAAAAAAGCTTTATCCGTTATATTGTCACTTATAATGGTTATGACGGTATTTGCGGCGTTGCCCCTTGAGGCAAGCGCAGGCATGTTTGAGTTCTTAAACTGGGGTATAGACAAAGATGTTGTGGAAATAAAGTATCCGGAGTCACACCAGAGCAGTATGTTTATCGACAATTCGGGCTATCTTCATTTTTCCAGACCTTACGGTACTCCGTATAATGCCTACAAGCCCGAGTTTGAACCGACTGAAAAAGTTGACATATATATAACTTGGCATGATAACAGCCTTCTTGGAAACTGGTCTATAGCGTTTAATGATGTTCCTTGTCCGTATAATGCTAACAATACAGTTCAGGTCGGCGCCAAAATGGAAGAAGAAAGATTTCCTTCGGGCGTCTATGATATAACCGTGTATGATTCGGAAACACATGTATTTGACCATGAGCGCTATGCGCATATTGAAAGATATATAATTAGAAGGTCTCTTTTCTATAGTGTTACATATCTCAGCCCTTACGACCAGCTTGATGCCCCCACTCATTTGAGATGGGAAGACAATATGGCAAAATGGGAAGCTGTTCCGCATGCGACGAGATACTTAATTACGGTTTATAACAAAAATAATGATATTCAGTTCAACACCTCCACAACCAACACCTTTTATCAGTGTGTTCCCGAAACATATTGGCATTTTGAAGTTCAGGCATGTGATGATACGGGAAACTATATCAAAAGCATCCGTGCAATCGGTTCGCCCTTGCGCGCTTACAGCGTAACCTTTAACAAAAACGGCGGCGGCGGTACATGGTACGGCGTTACAACCTCGGGTAAATATGTATTGCCTACGACTACCTATTTTACGCCACCCGATGACAGTTACAAATTTGTCGGTTGGTCAACAACACCCGACGGAAAGAATATTATTAGCTCCGTAAACCTTACGCAAAACATAACGGTTTATGCCGTTTGGAATAAATATACGGGTTCGGTTGATACGAACGTTTACTGGAACCTTGAAGACGGCGTGCTCAATATTTACGGAGACGGTCCAATCCAGAACCGTACTCAGGGCTATCCGAACCCCTCTCCGTTCAGAAATAACACCGAAATCAAAAAGGTGGTTATCGGAAGCGGAATCACGCAAATCGGCGACTGGTTCTTTGACGGCTGCACAAATATTGAAACATTGGATTTGAGCAATGCAAATTCTCTTTACAGAATCGGCAATTATGCGTTTAACGGTTGCACAGGCCTTTCGGAAATCATCTATCCGTCTGACCTCGGCGTAAGTATTACTCAACTCGGCGCAGGCGCTTTCAGTGGCTGTTCAAATCTTAACGGCTTCTGCCTTGCGGATATTGATTCTTCGGACATTCAGTATGTTGCCGCTCACGCATTCGAGAATTGCACTTCGCTTAAAAGCGTTACAATTCCGAAATCTGCTGCGGGCGTCGCAGAAAACGCATTTGACGGCTGCGACAGTCTTGAAAAGATTTTCTACGGCGGCTCCCTTGAAGATTGGGAAAATCTTTACAAGGGCGCAAACAATGACGCTCTTGCAAATGCAACCGTTTTCCCGTATAGCTGCTGGGGCGAGCAGATAGGCGACAACGCTTACTTTGTGGCTGACGCATTCGGTCAGACGGGCAGAATTATCGGCTCGGGCGACACCTGGAATTATCTCGGCGGCGCTTCACCGACTGCATTGAAACCCGTTCAGGAAGTAATTGTCGATGAAGGAATCACTTGTATCGGCGAATGTCTTTTCTATGACTGCGACGTACTCAATACTGTAACTCTCCCGAGTACGCTTCAAACAATCAATTACAGCGCATTTGAAAAGTGCGACGGCATTGAAAGTATAGTCATTCCTGACAATACATATCTCATTTCGGATTTCGCTTTCTATGAGTGCACCAAGCTTAAAAGAGTTTTTCTGGGAAGCGAATTAGAGGCAATCAATTACGGCGCATTTTCGTCCTGTGAAAGTCTTGAAAAGGTTTATTATTACGACTCAAAGGATGTGTTTGACAGCAAGGTTTTTGTTGACTCAAACAACTATTCGTTTTATGACGCAACCTTTATTCCTCTCAGCGGCGCCTGCGGTCCTTGCCACGCTTATATGTTTGAACCCGAAACGGGCACACTGTCCATTTTCGGCTCCGGCGAAATGGATAACTTTACCTCAACATCAATGCCCTGGTATGATTATAAAAATGATATCAAAAATGTAGTTATACATGACGGCGTAACCGCAATCGGCGAGAACGCCTTCTGGCTCTGTAGTAACATTGAAACAGTCGATTTCGGCAATACATTGCAGAAAATCGGCAAATATGCTTTCAGCGGATGCAATTCATTAACCGGAATTGTACTCCCCGAAACGCTTACAACTATCGGAGTTCAGGCGTTTGCGGATTGCGAACTCGTTAAAACAATAATCATTCCCGGCAAGGTTACGGCAATTCCCAACAGCACATTCAACGGCTGCACATCTCTTGAAAGCATATTTATTCCGCGAAGCGTCAAGAGTATCGGTAATTACTCATTTTACAACTGCCCGTCGCTTACCGATATTTACTACGGCGGCACCGAGCAGGAACTCAATAAAATCACTATCGGCGATGGCAACAGTCAGCTTGAAACCGTTACGGTTAATCTGAACACTTCAATGATAGCAGGATGGCAGTTAATCGACGGCAAGTGGTATTATTACAACACGAACGGCGAAAAACAAACCGGTTGGGTTAAGGTCGGCGGTAAGTGGTATTATATGAATTCCGACGGCGTAATGCAGACCGGTTGGCAGAAGGTCGGCGGTAAATGGTACTATATGAATAAGTCCGGCGTAATGCAGACCGGCTGGGTTAAGGTCAGCGGTAAATGGTATTATATGAATTCAAGCGGTGTTATGCAGACCGGCTGGCAGAAAATCGGCGGCAAATGGTATTATCTTAACTCAAGCGGTGTTATGCAGACCGGCTGGCAGAAAATCGGCGGTAAATGGTATTACCTTAACTCAAGCGGCGTTATGCAGACCGGCTGGCAGAAGATAGACGGTAAGTGGTACTACTTTGAAACAAGCGGAGTTATGCTTTCAAACACATCAAAGACAATAAACGGTAAAAAGTATAATTTCAACAGCTCAGGTGTATGCACCAATCCGTAAATCCGTTTATCCGGTAAAAAAAGTAACAGGCAACGCATTTGAATGCGTTGCCTGTTTTTCTTTAAATAATCTGTTTTGTCAGTTTAAAAATGTTTCTGAAGTTTTTGTTTTCGTTTTCAATTGAATTGGATTTCCGTCCATACCGTAATCATTTAAAAATACAGTTTGTCAACAGTCGGAACATTCTCAATCAGATAATTAATGCAGAAATCAATTACCTGCTTTGCGTACTCGTCTTCAAAGCCTCTCTTTTTAATGAACCAGCGGGTAAGTCTTGTATAGCAGATAATCTCCGCCATTTTCCTGTATTCGCCGACTGTTTTTTCGTCGATTCCTTCAAAATAATATTTAAGCGTGTATTTAAAGAAATCGTGACACTGTTCTGTTGTAATTCCGAGGAATTTTGCCCCGTTTTCCTTGTCAACGCAACTGAAACCGAGATATGCCGCGTAAATAGCCGCAATCTCGTAAACAGGGTGTCCCATTGAAAGGGTATCCATGTCGATAAGAAGATTTTCGCCGTTTTGCCTCATAATGTTCTTGATATGAAAATCTCCGTGAAGCATTGTGTTTGTTTCGGGAATCTCTTCAAACATCTTAACGAGCTTTTCTCCGATTTCGGCGGGAAGATAATCCTTGGTGTAATTTGCCCATACAAGAGATTCTTTCTTTTTGCTGGGAAGCTCGTTTTCCTTCAGTGAGGTTGAATGCATTGTTTTTAATATTTCAACGCTTTCCCTTGCAAGGGTTTCAACGTCTTCGCCCGCATTAATAAGCTTCGCAAAAGATTTTGCGTTAAGAAGCTCAAATACGGAACCGTAACGGTCGCCGACTTTTACAACATCATAGGGAATAGCCGTGGGAATACCCATAACGAAGGCTTTTCTTGCAAGCTCTCTTTCGTTATGTATTTCTTCGAGTGAATCCGGATTTTTATAAACTTTTACAATTGTGTCCGGATCTGTGCGGTAAACAATTCCGTTAGCTCCTTCGCCGATAACTTCGCATCCTTCGACCGAAATTGAGCGATAAGCCTTGGAAATGTCCATCATCTCGGTAAAGCCCGTCATATCGAATATTTCGTATACTTCGGAATTACAGTTAATGATTTTTGTTGAGTTGTTTGCTTTTTTGAGTCTTAAGATTACTCTTAAACCGGCGCTCGAGATGTATTCAAGCTCGCCGGCGTCGAGAACAAGCTCTCCGTCAAAACCGGCAAGCTGTTCGTTGAATTCCTTTTCCTTGTCAGAGGCGTTTGCGGAATCAATTCTTCCTGTAAGTTTAATTATTTTTTCCATAATGTTAACTCCTATTCGTATTGTTTGAATATTTTATCAAAAAGCGATTTGTATTCCTTGTATGCAGGGCAGGAGGAAAGCTCCTTTGTGTATTCGAGAATTGTTTCGTGATACCATTTTTGCTCTTTAGGGTCTTTTTCGTTGAATTTTTCAAAAACCGCAACGCCGTTTTCCTCATAATCTCTGTACAGAGAACGCATATTGGAAAGCTTGTCGCTCAGCCACAGAATCTTGGTGTCCGTTTCACTGTTTTTAAGAACCTCAAGGCTTTCGACCTTTCTTATTTTCCACGAATCGCTTGCCTTCATCTGAGGCCTTTTATCCTCGGTTTCGTGGGCGACAAGACGCGCAATCCTTTCGCCGAAGTTATTGAGAATATCGTCTGCAGTAACGGAAGTGTCTTCAACCGTATCGTGCAGTACCGCAGCCGAGAGAACGTCAATGTCGTTTGTCATTGTTCCCGCTATTGTGGCGACTTCAAGCGGATGCAGTATGTAGATTCCGCCGTCTTTGCGTTTCTGACCCTTGTGTGCTTCAAAGGCGAAAGCAACGGCTTTTTCAAATATTTCGTACATATATTCACTCCCAAAACAATACTGATAATTATTATAATATAAAATAAAAGATTTGTCATCAATTTTTATTGTTATTCCGAAATAACCGTAAAAAACTGTTTTTAACTTTTTTGTGGTATTCTTCTGTTTTTTATGATAAAATAAAATATCAAACTTATCAAACTGTAGGAAGCAAAAATGAAAAAAGATTACTTGAAAATGATGCGGGACGGTCTGGAGCTTAATTCAGGCGATCAGATTAAAATGATTTTCAGACTCAGTATTCCCGCAATTCTTGCTCAGATTTCAAGCATAATAATGCAATATATAGACGCTTCAATGGTCGGACGTCTCGGCGCAGGTGACTCTGCGTCAATCGGTCTTATCGCTTCAAGCACATGGCTTATAGGCGGGCTTTGCTCGGCTGCTTCCACGGGTTTTTCGGTTCTTATTGCCAAAAGAATCGGAGCGAAGGATTTTAAGGGCGCAAGGAGTCTTGTCAACACCGGACTGTTTTTCACTGCGGTGTTCAGTCTTTTCCTCGCTGTTACAGCCTGCGCAATAAGTCCGTTTTTGCCCGTGTGGCTCGGCGGAGATGAAAGTATTTGTTCGGGCGCGTCGGTTTATTTTCTTGTTTTTTCCTGCTCAATTCCCGTTTTTCAGCTCAATATCACCAGCGCCGGTATGATTCAGTGCAGCGGAAATATGAAGGTTCCCGGAGCTCTCGAAATAATTATGTGCGTGCTTGATGTTTTGTTTAATGCGGTACTTATTTTCCCTTCTTCAACTCACGTTCTTTTCGGATTACGGTTTAAAGTATACGGTGCGGGTCTGGGACTTTTCGGTTCAGCGCTCGGAACTGCGCTTGCAGAGCTTTGCGTAACACTGATTCTTCTGTATTATCTTCTTGCAAAAAGCAAAGAACTCAGACTCAGAAAAAATGAGAAAACGCCGTTTTCTTTTTCCGAGGTCAGACGCGCGCTTAAAATTGCGCTCCCCGTTGCGGCGGAACAGATTATCACATGCTCTGCTTATATTGCTTTTACAAGGATTGTTTCGCCTCTGGGGACTATTGCTCTGGCTGCCAATTCGTTTTCGATTACTGCGGAAAGCCTTTGCTATATGCCCGGTTACGGCATAGGTTCTGCTTCCTCGACAATAATCGGTCAGTCAATCGGAGCAAAACGCAATTCGCTTTCAATAAGGCTTGGAAGACTTGCAACTCTTACCGGAGTCGGTCTTATGAGTTTCGGCGGAATACTTATGTTTTTCCTTGCGCCCTATATGATAGGAATACTTACTCCTGACCCTCAGATCCGTCAGCTCGGTTCCGAAGTGCTTCGCATCGAGGCGTTTGCCGAACCTCTTTACGCCGCTTCAATAGTTGCGACCGGCGTTTTCAGAGGAGCGGGGGATACTATAGTTCCGACGTGTATAAATCTTTTCAGTATGTGGCTCATAAGAATTCCGCTTGCCGCTTTTCTTGCGTCAGGTTTCGGATTGCGGGGCGTCTGGACGGCTATGTGCGTTGAGCTTTGCATAAGGGGTTCGCTGTTTATTATTCTTTTACTGACAAGATTTACCAAGCGAATTAATAATGGAAAATATCAGGGAGGAATCAAAAGTGAAGTATGATTTTGACACGGTAATTGACAGAAGAAATACGGATTCTCTTAAGTGGAATGTTGAAGAAAATGTTCTTCCGATGTGGGTTGCGGATATGGATTTCAGAACCGCTCCCGAAATAATATCATCTCTCGAACAACGTCTTTCTCACGGCATTTTCGGTTATACCGATATTCCCGGAAGATGGTATAACGCCTATATTTCATGGTGGAAAAACCGCCACGGGTTTGAAATGAAAAAAGAGTGGCTGATGTTCTGCACGGGTGTAATACCCTGTATTTCCTCTTCGGTCAGAAAGCTCACTTCTCCCGGAGATAAAGTAATAATTCAGACTCCTGTTTACAATATATTTTTCAATTCAATACTTAATAACGGACGGACAGTTTTTGAAAATAAGCTAAAATATGAAAACGGGAAGTATGAAATTGATTTTAATGACCTTGAAAAAAAGCTGTCCGACCCCAAGGCTTCGCTTATGATTCTTTGCAACCCTCATAATCCCGTCGGCAAAATCTGGTCAAAGGATGAGCTTGAAAGAATCGGTTGTCTTTGCAAAAAATATTGTGTAACCGTGCTTTCGGATGAAATCCATTGCGACATTACGGACCCGGGCGAAGAGTATATTCCTTTCGCTTCGGTTAATGAAACCTGCCGTAATATAAGCGTTACTGCAATAGCTCCGACAAAGGCGTTCAATATTGCCGGGCTGCAGACCGCATGTATCAGCGTTCCGAATGAAGAACTGAGAAAAAAAGTCAACAGGGCGATTAATACCGACGAAGTTGCAGAGCCGAATGCGTTTGCCGTTGAAGCGGCAGTCGCCGCTTTTGAAAACGGGGGAGAGTGGCTTGACGAACTCAGGGATTACCTGTTCTATAATAAGGTTACGGTAAGAGAATTCCTGACAAAATATTTGCCTTCAATAAAACTTGTAGACTCATCTGCAACTTATCTTTTATGGCTTGACTGTACTCAAGTTTGTTCCGACAGTAAGCTTTTTGCACAGGATATGAGGGATAAGACGGGACTTTACCTGTCCGCAGGTTCATCCTACGGCGAAAACGGAAAGAATTTTTTAAGAATGAATATAGCCTGCCCGAACAAAACAGTCAGAGAAGGTTTAAAAAGATTAAAGAATTATATGGAGGATTACTATGAAAGAGATTAAAAGGCAGCGTTTATCCGGCGAAAGAGCTTTGTTCATGCAAAAAGACTCGATTATTACTGACTCAGTGTTTTTTGACGGCGAATCTCCGCTCAAGCACAGCAAAAACATTGACATCAACAATTGTTTTTTCAGATGGAAATATCCTCTCTGGTATTCCGAAAATATCCGTATGACAAACTGCACACTTTACGAAATGGCAAGGGCGGGTATATGGTATACAAATTCAATCAGCCTTAAAAACTGTATTATCGAAGCGCCCAAAAGCTTCCGCAGAGCCGGGAAGATAAGCCTTGAAAACGTCAATTTTTCAAACGCTCTTGAAACGATGTGGAGCTGCGAAGATGTTAAGCTTAAAAATGTGTCCGTTGCAAACGGAGATTATCTTCTGATGAACAGCTCCGACATTGAAATTGATTCGCTTAATCTTATCGGGAATTACGCTTTTGACGGCGCAAAAAACGTTACAATCCGCAATTCTCAGCTTCTTACAAAGGACGCTTTCTGGAACAGTGAGAACGTCACGGTCTATGATTCGTTCATTTCCGGCGAATATCTCGGCTGGAATTCGAAAAATCTTACTCTCATAAACTGCACCGTCGAATCGCTTCAGGGAATGTGCTTTATTGAAAATCTTGTGATGAAAAATTGCAGGACGGTCGACACAACGCTTGCATTCGAATACTCAACGGTTGACGTTCGAATAGAAGGAAAAATCGACAGTGTCAAAAACCCGATATCGGGAATAATAGAAGCCGATGAAATCGGCGAACTGATTATGGAAAACGAAATGGTCGATCCGTCGGCAACGAAAATAATTATCGGAAAAGAAAAAGAATAATGAAATTGTTATTACATACGTGCTGTGCGCCGTGCTCGGTTTATTGCATTGAAGAATTAAGAAGTGAAAACGTTGAGCCTGTTTTATTCTGGTACAACCCGAATATTCATCCGTTTGCCGAATATAAAAACAGGCTTGAAACGTTGAAAGAATATTCTCAGAGGATTAATGCCGAATTAATAATTGACGACTTTTACGGGCTTGACGAGTTTGTTGAAAAGGTTGGCTGCAGCAGAGAGTCGAGATGCGTTTCCTATTGCTATCCCGTAAGGCTTAAAAGAACCTTTGAATACGCGAAGGAACACGGTTTTGACGCCGTTTCAACAACGCTTCTTTACAGCATCTATCAGAATCATGATTTTATAAAAAGCTATTGTGAAAAACTCAGCGTTGAGTACGGAATTGAGTTTTTATACAGGGATTTTCGCGTCGGCTTCTGGAAAGGCCATGATTCGGCAATAGAAAACGGTCTTTATATGCAGAAATACTGCGGATGCATATTCAGCGAAGAAGACAGGTTTTTATACAATAAAAAAACCGTTCCGTTTCTTCCCGAAGGATTTGTTTTCCCCGAAAGAACCGCGCTTAATTTAAAAAGAATATCTGCCGGAAAAAACGAAGACAGGTATTTGTTGATAAAAGGAGAAGAGGAAATCTGTTCGGCGATAATAGTGAAAACAGACGATAAAACAGCCGAAATAAAAGATTTAAGCGTTTTTGAAAAATACGCAAATAAAAACTATGAGCAAAGACTTATAAAAAATCTTTGCGGAACGCTTAAACAAAAATACGGAAAAATAACAGTCAGTCCCGAACCCGAACAAATCCCGTTTTTCGTAAAACTCGGGTTTGACGGATATGAAGAAATGTCGTCTGACGGAAAAATTGTTTTATCCGTTAACCTTACAGACGGAACCGTATAAATCCTCGGTGTATAAAAAGGAAGGAATAAAAATAAAATGAAATGTCCAAGGTGCGCAAATGAAATAGTCGGCAATACCTCATTCTGCAGTAATTGCGGCTTTGATTTAAGACGGGTTTTAAATCAGAACCCCAATAATGCCGGTGTGTATCGCAATAACCTCAATTCGCAGAATACATACGCAAATAATAACGGCTATAATAATTATAACCTTAATCAGAATTATCAGGCGCCCGGAAATCAGGGAATGTATAATAATCCCTACGCTTTTCAGAGCCCGAATAATAATCTGAATCAGCCGCCTGAAAAGAAGACTAATAAAACTCTTAAAGCGCTCCTTATTTCGGGAATTGCAGTTTTTGTGACTATTGCAATTATCGTTTCCGCCATTGCCATTGCAGGAGGCAGCGGAGGCTCTTTAAATAGGGCGAAGGCGGATTCAAATGATTACACGCTGATGATATACATGATCGGTTCGGATCTCGAGTCGCAGGGAGGCTTTGCTTCAAATGACCTGAGAGAAATGCTTGCGAGCAATGTTGAGCTTGATAATCTTAATGTCATAGTTTATGCGGGCGGCGCAGCAAGCTGGAGCCTTCCGATTTCAAATAAAAATAAAAACTATCTTAAGCTTGTAAAAGACGACAACGGCTCTTATGACTTTGAAATTCTTGAATCGTCCGAGCCCGCGGAGAATATGTCGGCTCCTTCGGCTCTTTCGGGCTTTCTTAACTATTGTTACAAGAATTATCCCGCAGGTCATTACGGACTTATCTGCTGGGACCACGGCGCAGGAATCGTGGGCTTCGGTCAGGACGAATTATATCAGCCTGAGAATTCGTACGATACATTGACTCTGGACGAAATGCAGACCGCTTTTGAGAATTCTCCGTTTGACGGAAGAGAGAAGCTTGATTTTATCGGCTTTGACGCTTGTCTTATGTCAACAGTTGAGGTCGCCGAATATCTTTCGCCTTATGCGGATTATATGGTCGGTTCCGAGGATATTGAGGCGGGTTCCGGCTGGGATTACGGATTTATGCCGGTGTTTAACAGAACAACCGACGCTCTTGAAATATCCAAAAGCATTGTCAACAGTTTTGAAAGCTACTATAACGCGCATTCAAGTGAGCTTCTTGCTGCGAACGGAAGCGCAACACTGTCCGTCTGCGATTTATCGAAAATAAACGTTTTATACGACGCCCTGATTGATTATCTGGACACTGTTGACAGCCTTGTATCCAGTGGGGATTTTTCGGTTGTATCTCAGAATTGCGGCAATATTCGCGGATTCAGGATTGCACTTGACGCAATGATGTTCGATGTTGTAGACACTGTTGAAGCTACTTCCCTCATTACCGAAAAAGAGTCCGAGGCGGTTAAAAAAGCGGTTAAAGAAGTGGTTGTGGTTAATTCCAGCCGTCTTGACAGATGCTCGGGACTTTCGTTCTATTACGATCTTCCTATGTACTATATGGACCAGGGTGTTTCAGCCTATCAGATTGACGGCGGAGCAAGAAGCGTATTTGCCGAGCATTATTCGGATGCGGCTCAAACCATACGTTCGGTTTCCCAAGCAAATAAAGTATCGTGGGAACTCGGAGAAGTTAAGAATAAAAAGGATTACGCTACATTAACTCTTACGGATGATCAGCTTTCGGATATGGCTGCAGCTTATTTCAATGTTCTTGTTGATACGGGAGATGAGCCCGGAGAGGTCTACACACCCCTGATGCTCAAATACCAGATTATTCCCGACGAGAACGGAGTTCTCAGCGTGCCGCTTGACGCTCCGCTGATTTCTGCTGTTAACAGCTATGACGGTCAGGAATCCTCCTCTATGATCTGGCCCGTAAAACAAACTTCCGTTACAAAAACAGACAGAACTTACGAAACCGTCGGAATGGTTTCAAACTACTCGATTAATGATATTGAAATAGCAACGTCTTACGAGAGTATTAATATGAGCTTTATTGTCAATAACGACAATGAGCTTTCAATCAGGGAACTCAGTAGTGATTCCGAATTCCTCAGCCTTAGCAATAAGAATAATATCAAAGCGGATGAATGGCTTTCGATTTACTGCGCGTACAGCAGGTATGCTCCCTCAAAGAAGCCTATAGGCGAATGGGCTAAAGACGGATGGGTATTTATTAACGGCAATTATATAGGCAACGATATCAGCTTTGTTCCGACTTCTACAAAAAGCTGCAAGGGCTCTTTCGCGGCTCAGATTGTTGTTGTAAACAGGCAGGGCAAATCCTATGCGACGGATTTGTTTGACCTGTATAATCAGTATTCCGCAGGTGTAAAGAAAGCTACGGTTGAAACAGAAAACGGCAAATTATTCTTTGATATTCATAATGACGGAGCGGTTCTGACGGGTTACAGCGGCGGAGATACCGAAATTTCAGTTCCTTCAACGGTTGAAGGCGCGGCGGTTAAAAAAATCGGTGCATCCGTTTTCGGAAGCAATTCATATCGCAACGAATCGATTGAATCAATAAAAATTCCCGATTCGGTTGAATCACTTTCCTGCGGTTCATTTGCATATATGAGCAAGCTTGCCGAAATAGAATTGCCCAAAGGCTTAAAGGAAATACCCGATAATTGCTTTTTCCAGGACATGGCTCTGGAAAAAGTTACCATTCCCAACGGAGTCGGACGAATCGGAAGATTTGCTTTCGGCGGCTCGGGGATTAAAAGTCTTGATATTCCGGACAGCGTAACCGAACTCGGCGTCGGATTTATCAGATATTGCACATCACTGACCGGTCTTACCGTAGCCGGAAAAACGGGCGGAACTAATTATAAGGTTGTTAACGGAATTATACTTATGACAGCCGACGGCAAGGAAATAGTCGCTTCCGCTATGCTCCCGAAGGATTCCGCTAAGCTTGAAATCCCCGAGGGAACCGAGAAAATACGCGATTTTGCATTCTACGCCACGTTTAATAATGCTCTGTCCGACGGCAACCATATTACCGATCTGGTTCTTCCCGAGGGCTTAAAGTACATCGGCGATTTTGCGTTTTGTTTATGCGACACGCTTAAAGAAATCAACCTTCCCGATTCGCTTGAAACAATCGGTGAATCTGCATTCGGAGCGTTGATAAGCAGTTCGGACGAAGAAATTGAAAATGTCAACATCGGTAAGAATCTGAAAAAACTCGGCGTAAGATGTTTCTCGGCGTATAATATCAAAGCGTTTACGGTCGATAAGAATAACGGATACTTCGCTTCTGTTGACGGAAAACTCATGAATAAAGGCGGCGACAGAGAAATCGAGGTTCTCGCTAAGGAATATGAGAAATTTGAACCTACCGGAACATATTACGATATGAAGGGGAACACGTATCCCCATTCGAGCGAGGTGCTTTATTACGACAGAGACGGAAATACTTATGTATTTAAGGACAGTGAATTCCGTTATTCCGAAAATGATAAACCGGTTGACGGTTATCCTCTTATAGATACTGAAGGCTATCTTGTTATTTTTGACAGTTACAGTGACGTTGTAAGCGCGCAGTTGTTTGAAGACAAGGGAATTATGTTTTATATCAAGGATGTCAGATGGAACAGCAAGGGCGAACTTACAGCCAACGATTACTCCGATGACGAATACTTTGACCGTGACGGAAACAAGTATAAAAAACAGGATGAAGTTCCGTATTATACCGAAGACGGTCAGGAATACCATGTTGTTCTTAAAACAACCTCCTACGGAGATTATGAGTATTCATCAATTGATGTTCTGAAGGAAAAAACATCCGGCAACATTGTTTCGAAGAATGAAGTTTTTGTAAATTCCGACGGATACCTTGTTATCACCCGTTCTTCGCTGGGCGAATATATAAAAACCGATATGAACGGGAATATTTATTACAGCGAGTATTCGGTTTATTGGAACTCCGAAGGCGATATGATAGGTCGTTATAACGGCAAAGTTATATATGATAAGCCGTAAAACAAAATAAGCAATACCGATTAATTAAAATCTCCGGGCAAATGCCGCTTGAGTTTGCTCGGGGATTTTTACTAAAAGATATCAAAAATATTTGAAAATACACTTGACATAAATCGTCTTTTTTGTTATTATATTCGAGCGCTATGAAATGCTGGTGTAGCTCAGTTGGTAGAGCAGCTGATTTGTAATCAGCAGGTCGGGGGTTCGAGTCCGTCCACCAGCTTCATTTCTTTTGCATATAAGAGTTTTTGTTGTTATTAAAATGATGGTATTTGTTTCAGCAAGGACTCGAACCCATAGTCCGTCTTTTGCGGTTCGCCGCAGGCGGAGCAAAAGGGACATAAAATGGCGACGGTTTGCGAAGCAAACGAACGAAGCGAAGCTTCGAGTCCGTCCACCAGCTTTTTTAAAATTAAATAGGGGAGAGTTCCCGAGCGGCCAAAGGGGGCAGACTGTAAATCTGTTGTCACTGACTTCGGTGGTTCGAATCCACCCTCTCCCATATAAAACGGTGAAGACATTCGTCCTCACCGTTTTAATTTTGTCAAAGTCTTGAAAACAGGGGAGTGGATTCGAACACAGTCCATGTTTTGCGTGAGCAAAACGGACATAAAATTTCACTGTTTGCGAAGCAAACTCTCGGCGAAGCGCAGCGAAGCCGAATCCACCCTCTCCCATAGAAAAAAGACTTGCAGAAATGCAAGTCTTTTTTCAGTTAAATCCGTTCTGTCAGAACGGGCGAAATGCTGTAAACAGCGCGAAATTCGTCTTTGACGGGCGAAATGTTCTTCGCACGCTTTTGAACGGATTTTATTTCACTGTTTCCGTCGACTGACTGAGCTTTTTGAAATCCTTCTGCTTTTTCAGATAGATTATTGCGAGGGGGATATCCGCCATTAGCCAGGCAGTGGGCGCGGCGTAGCAGACAACAGTGAAACCGAAAAATCTTACAAGAATCATTGATACAATAATCCTTCCCACAAGCTCGCCGGCGCCCGCTATGGCGTTTGCGTATGTAAAACCGAGTCCCTGAAGTGTGTTCCTTAAAATAAAGAGAATTGAAACGAGCGAATAACACTGGGCTATCGCGAGAAGATACCTCTTAGACGCAAAAAGCATTTCCTCATTCGGAACCGTTATAAACAGCGAGACGAGGTGAGGACCGACTGTCACAAGCATAACGCTCATCACTACCGAAATAACAAGCTCAAGGAAGAACATCTTTCTGACCGAATCCGTAATCCGCTTATAATTCTTCGCGCCGTAATTCTGACCTACGAAGGTCTGGGTTGAAACGCCTATTGCGCTCATTGAAATATTTGTAACATTTTCAACTCTGCTTGCGGCGGTAAGCCCCGCCATAACATTTGCGCCGAAACTGTTTATTGCGCTTTGCAGGCACATTGTACCGATTGAAGTTATAGTAAACTGAAGCGAAACGGGTATTCCGAGCTTCAGCTGTTCAATTACGGTTTTCTTTTTAAGTTTGAGCGAGGACAGAGGCAATTCAACGTCCTTGTTGATTTTGAAGATATAAAAGCCGGTCAGCAGGCACGCCGTAAGATGGGATATAAGAGTTGCTATTGCAGCGCCCTCAACGCCCCAGCCGAACCTTTTTACAAAAAGCAGGTCGAGAATAAAATTGACGCAAACGCTGACAGTGAAGAAATAAAGCGGCTTTTTGCTTTCGCCGACCGCCCTCGATATTGCGGTAAAGTTATTTGAAAGCATCTGAAAAGGCACGCCGAAATAGAGTATATTAACGTATGAAGACGAAAGACCGATTATTTCGTCGGGAGTTCCGATGAGCTTAAGAAGAGGTGTTGAAAGGATATGAGCGGTAACTACTATTATAGACCCTATCAGAAACGCCATGCTGACGCTTGAACCGGCATAACGGCTGACTTTTTCCCTGTCGCCCGCGCCGAAACCGTGCGCGACGGGGATTGTAAAGCTGCTCGTAAGACCGAGAGCAGCGCCGATAATGAATGAGTTAATAGAGCCTACGTTACCGACTGCCGCAAGCGCATCCTTGCCGACATATCTTCCTACAATGATATTATCGACAAGCGTGTAATTAAATTGTAAAAGCGATGAAAATACAATCGGGAGGGCAAACAACAGAATGCTTTTTACAGCGCTGCCCTGTAACATGGATGCGTTGCTGCGTTTCATTTGGGTTGCTCCTTGTGTTCGTTTTCTTTTTCTGTTTTTACCGTTATATCATTATAAGGCTCAAAAATCAATATGTAATATTATAAATTGACGAAATTATTTAAATATGTTTAATCTGATAATTGACAGGGTTGTTTCAAACTGATTGAACAAAACGAAAAGCGGCTCGTGAGAGCCGCTTTTCGTTTTGTTTTGGTATTTTTTAATTATGCCAGTACGCCGTTCTTTATATCGAACGCAAGATACTTTTCTTCGCCGTTGTCTGTATAATCGATTCTGACAACATTCTGCTTAATAAATTCCGCTTTGGTAACATTAATATCGCTTTTTGATACCGCCCATTTGAACAGTTCCATTTGTTCGTCGGTATATTCCGAAACATTGTCGGATACAAAGAGCAGCGAGCCGCAGACATTGTTTACTGTAGCAATAATCTTTTTCTGTTCTTCATTGAGCTTAATGTTTTTATCACGAAGCAGGAAAACGTCGGGATCGTTGCAGAAAGCCCTGTTATCAAGCTGACGGCGGAAGATTGAGTTTGCAAGAGTGTATTCCGTCGAAACGAATTCGCGGATGTAGTGAAAATCCTTCCATTTAAGACCCATATCGGCGCCGATTCTGCAGAAATCAACCTTGCCGAACGACGGCCAGAGCGGTACGCCGCAGCCAAGGATAAGCTTGTCGCCTACGCAGTCGCGAAGGAAGTCCATAGCCTCGCACATAAGCTGGCCTCTCGACTTGCCGTGTCTGGGTATAATGCAGGCGGAATAAAGGAAGTCGAGCTTGACCATGTCAAATCCCCATTCGTTGAGGATGACGTCAAAGCAGTGGCGAATATAGTCGGCGCACTCCTGATTTTCAATGTCGAGAGCGTAGAATGTGCCCCAGTTTATACCTGCAAGAAGCTGATTTCCTTTTTTATCTTTGATAATCCAGTCGGGATGCTCTCTTCTGATTTTTGAATTGAACTGCGCGCCGAGGGGAGCAAGCCACAGACCCGCCTTCATCCCTTTTTCATGGATTTTATCGGCGCAGTATTTCATACCGTTAGGGAACTTTTCATCAATGATTGTAAGCCAGTCGCCTACAGCCGTCTGATAACCGTCGTCAATCTGGAAGAAATCAATATCGAGATTGAGCCCCGACATGGCTTCAAGGTCGTCCTCAACTATTTTCTGCGTAACCTTTGAATAATAATTGTACCATGTGGTGTAGCCCGTTGATTTTTTTACCTTCGGCTTCTGAATATTCATAACGGAGAAGTATTTGTCAAAAACTTCGTTCTCTTCGCCCGAAAAATGAATAATATCCATAACCGAGTACGGATGGTCAAGGATAACGCCTTCAAGGTCTTTCTTTGCGGACACTTCCTTATTGTTGGCGTCAATTGTAAAGAAAGTGAAACCTGTTCTTTCGTCAATCGAACCGAAAAGGTCATAAACCGCGCCGTTTCTGATATAGCCGTAGGAATAGCCCTGGAAAACGCCTGCGTCCGAGGAATATTTTGTGAATGTGTAGTCGCCCGAAGCGCCGATTCTTGTCTTGTGAGCGAGAACATTGTATTTGTGAACTATTGCGGACTGAGATTCGTTTGTAAAATACTCGCGGCAGTCTGTCCATGACTGATATCCGTTGACAAAAATTCTGCTGTCAGCAGTCATATCAACAGGGAAGCTGACAGTCAAATCGCTGACGGTAATCTGTGTCTTGGGATTAATAACAAGCTTGATATGGTCTGTCGCATTTTTGACGTCCATGGTGAAATGCTCGGTTTCAAGCCGGTTTGTGACAAAATTTGTGCCGTCGGCACGGTATTCCATTTTAAATTTAAACTTCTGCATAAAAACCTCCTGCGATTTTTTACATAATAATACTATTAAATCTTATCATAAAAAACACTTAAAAGATATTCATTTTTCCTCCAAACTTCGTTGACTATCTTTGTGTAATATGGTAAAATTTTTCTGTTAAAAAATCAGTCGGAGGCATTGAAATGAATTACCGTGAAAAATATAATCAGTGGCTTTCTTTTGACGAAAAAACGAGAGCCGAGCTTGAAAAAATAACCGATGAAAAGGAAATCGAAGACAGGTTTTATAAACAGCTTACATTCGGTACGGGCGGATTGCGCGGCATTATGGGAGCCGGCGAAAACCGTATGAATTATTATACCGTCAGCAAGGCGACTCAGGGACTTGCCGACAGTCTTAAGGAAAAATATAAGAACAGGAATATAAGCGTTGCAATCGGCTATGACGTCAGGAATAATTCCTCTTTCTTTGCTCATACAGCCGCCGGAGTCCTTAACGCAAACGGGATTAAAACCTATGTTTTTGATACCGTAATGCCGACTCCCGTCCTGTCTTTTGCGGTCAGGTACAAAAACTGCGACGCGGGAATAGTTCTTACGGCAAGCCATAATCCGAAGGAGTATAACGGCTACAAGGTTTACAATAATCTCGGCTGTCAGTTGAGCGTTGACGAAGCAAATGAGGTTATTTCGTTTGTAAATAAAGTCAATGATTTTCTGCTTATTCCCCATGTCGAAACGGAAAAAGCAATTTCGGACGGTTTGTTTGAATATATCGGGGAAGACGTGCTTTCGGCCTTTATCAATGAAGTTAAAAAGCAAAGTCTTTACAAAGAAAAAAGCGACCTTAAAATCGTTTACACTCCGCTTCACGGGACAGGCAATATTCCGGTAAGAAGAATACTTGAAAACTTTAATGTTTCCGTAGTCAAGGAACAGGAAATGCCCGACGGCAATTTTTCAACCGTACGTTCTCCGAATCCCGAGGAAAAGGACGCTCTTAATCTTGCCATTGAACAGGCGAAAAAAGAATGCGCCGACCTTGTTATAGGAACCGATCCAGACAGCGACAGAATCGGAATCGCCGTCCGTCATAACGGTCAGTATGTACTTATAACCGGCAATCAGGTCGGAGCGCTTCTTAGCGAATTTGTACTTTCGCAAAAGAAAAAAGCGGGGCTTCTTAATGAAAAAAGCACGCTTGTTACGACTATTGTTACAAGCCCTCTCGGAGTTGAAATCGCAAAACGCTATAACCTTAAAACCGAGCTTGTGCTGACCGGATTTAAAAATATATGCGGAAAAATTGCCGAATATGAAAAAACCGGCGAAAACGAATTTGTAATGGGTTATGAGGAAAGCTACGGGTATCTTGTCGGCTCTCATTCAAGAGATAAGGACGCAGTTGTTTCGAGCCTGCTTGTCGCTGAAATGACAGCGTACTATAAAAACCGTTCGATGACTCTTGTCGACGCTCTTGACGAAATATATGACAAATTCGGTTATTACCTTGATTCGCTTGAAACCTTTGTGCTCAAAGGCAAGGATGGAGCGGAAAAAATACAGTCGCTTATGAGCGAGTTCAGAATTAACAGCGATAAGCTTTTTGATGATGTCGATTATATAGAAGATTATTCCGGCGGATTGCACGGCTTGCCTAAAGAAAACGTTCTTAAATTCTTCTTTAAGGACCGAAGCTTTGCCGCTGTGCGTCCCTCGGGAACTGAACCGAAACTGAAGGTTTATTTCTCGATTATCGCCGAAGACAGACAAAAAGCCGTAAAGCGCCTTGAAGCAATCAAAGCCGTTTTTGACGGCATAATCAACGGGTAAAAAATATGCAGGATTATATTGAAAACAGAATCAAGCCTCTATTGCAGGGCGACGGCGGTTGGATAGACTTTGTTTCGTTTGAGAACGGAGAGCTTAATGTTATATTCCGCGGCGAATGCTCAAAATGTCTTATCCTCGGGCGTTGTGTAAAATGGATTGAGGAACAGATAAAAAATGACTTGGGCGAAACGGTGAAGATTTCCTTTGAACGAAAGAAACCGTTTTTCTGGGATAAGTAAGGAGTATTTATGGCGCACATTAAGGTTGTCAGAAGAAGTATGCGACCCGAGGAGTATGTCAAGCTCCGCTACGGTTGGCTGAAAAACAGTATCTACGGTGAAAAATACGAAATAGATTCTCTTGAAATCCGTGACGCCCGACAGACAGGCGAAGACCGGTATGAATTCTATTCGGACGGCTACAGACCTCTTAAAAGGGGAGATATGTATTTTACTCCCGACGGTACTGCTTTTATAAGGGGTCAGGTCACTGTGCCCGAAACAATGCGCGGCAAGGAGCTTTGGCTTCACCTTAAAACCGCCGCCGAAATCATAGTCAGGGTTAACGGCGTATGGGTAGGCGGCGTTGATCCGAACAGAGAAAGAATATTGCTTACTCCCTATGTCGATTCGTCCGTTCTCAATTTTGAAATGCAGGGTTACAACCGTTCAAAGCCTGATGACGAAAGAAATCCCGAAAGCCTTTCCGTCAGGGGATGCCGCCAGATTTTTGAGGGCGCTTTTCTTGCTACGGTGAATCATGATACGCTTTCACTCGTGTATGACCTTGAGGTGCTTCTCGACATTGCCGACAGTGAGCTTTTCAATGAGGATTACCGCGCTTTTGTCTACCGCGAACTGAATAATGCGTTGAATCTCATTGATTACGATACTTTCAGCGGAGTCGCGGAAGCGGCGGATTATATCGAAAAAAATATCTATTCAAATAAGGTCTTCGGCGGTAACGGAGAGGTCGGTCTTATTGCGCATTCGCATCTTGACCTTGCTTACTATTGGCGGAGGATTCACACTGTCCAGAAGAATCTTCGCACTGTGCTTTTGCAGTTGCGCCTTATGGACAGATATCCCGGTTTTAAATATACCCATACCCAGAGCTACACCTACGAAACACTTGAAAAGTATTATCCCGAGGTTTTTGAGGAGTTAAAGGAAAAAGTCAGAAACGGTCAGTTTGAGCCTGTCGGCGGAATGTATGTCGAGCCTGACTGCAATATACCGTCCTGCGAAAGCCTGATTCGTCAGTGCCTTTACGCTCAGCATTATTTCCGCGAGAAATTCGGCTTAACCGTTAATAACTGCTGGCTTCCCGATGTATTCGGAAACAGTTGGATTCTTCCTCAGATACTTAAAAAGAGCGGAATGGACTTTTTCGTTTCAAACAAAATGTCAACCTGGAACGATACGAACCGCTTCCCGCACAATAACTTTATCTGGCGTGGCATTGACGGGACGGACATCTATGCCTGCGTTCCGCCCACTCATTTCATAACATGGAATATGCCCAGTCAGATTCAGGAAAACTGGGAGGCATATCAGGATAAAATCACGGGCGGACAGACTATGTCCATGTTCGGTTACGGTGACGGCGGCAGCGGAGTTACCGAGGAAATGCTTGAAATGATGAAGCGTTTTGAAAAGATTTCCGTTATGCCCAAAACCGAGCATCTCGGCGCAAGCGAATTCCTTGAAAAAAATCTCAGGGGCAATAAGAATCTTTCCGTATGGGACGGCGAGCTTTACCTTGAAATGCACAGGGGAACCTTCACTACAAAATCAAATCTCAAAATGCTCAACCGCAGGCTTGAATGGAAGCTTCGTGAGGCGGAAATAATTTCGCTTCTGCGTTTTTTCAAGGGCGAAGAATATCCTGCGGAAAAAATCCGCGAGTGCTACAAAACTGTTTTGCTTAATCAGTTCCACGATATTCTTCCCGGTAGCCATATCAACCCCGTGTATAAGGACGCCGTGTCTGATTATGAACGGGTCGAAAAAGAGCTTGACGGGATAATAGGCAGCGGCAGGAATTATTTCAATTCCCTGAACTTTGACAGAACAAGCGTTACATTTATTCCTTCGAAAACAGGTACTGCTATAAGAAAGGGCGAGCACGGATTCTGGACAGTGCCTAATATTCCTGCGCTTTCAAGCGGCGAAATCAAACGGGAGGAGTTTTTCGGCGAATGGTGTCATATTTTCCCGAATAAAATTGAAACTCCGTTCTACAGAATAAAATATAACGATGACGGCAGTTTTTCGTCTGTGTATGACAAGCAGCTTGACAGAGAATGGGTCAACGGCGAGTTCAATAAGATGAAATTCTATGTTGACAAGCCCGGCGTATATGACGCCTGGGATATTCTTCCGAATTACAGGGATATTGAAATCCGGTTTGAGGTTAAAGCGCCGTTTAAGGTCTGCGAAAAGACGAGCGAGTCAGCTACGTTCAAGGTTATCCTTAAAAGCGAAAAAAGCGAGTGGATAAGATATATAAGGGTGTTCCGCCGTTCAAGGGGGATTGAGGTTGAAAACTCTGTCGACTGGCATGAAAAGCACGTGCTCGCAAAGGCGGAGTTTGACTGTAATGTTGTTACCCGTCACGCCACCTGCGATATCGGCGCGGGATATATAGTCCGTGATACTGTAAAGAATACATCCTGGCAGCAGGCGAGATTTGAGGTATGCCACCACAAATGGTGCGATTTGTCACAGCCTGACGGCGGTGTTTCGATTATCAACGAAAACAAATACGGAGTCGGCTTTGACGAGAATAAGATGTCGCTGAGTCTTCTTCGCTCCACAATCCGTCCCGATTACGACAGCGATATGGGTTATCATAATTTCTGCTATATGATAATGCCGCACGCCGGTTCGCCCGTAGACGCAGGTATTAATAAAATCGCTTTTGAGTATAATATACCTATTTCAAAAGCCGATATTTCAATGAGCAATGATTTCGGCGAGCTCTTTTTACAGTCTATGAAGCTTTCGGAAGACGGAGAAAAAGTGGTTATCCGCCTCGTTGAACAGGACGGAAAGTCCGGAAAGCTTAAACTTCCTAAAAAAGTTAAGCTTCTTAATCTGCTTGAGGATGAAATCGGCGAAACCGAAATAATTGAATATAAGCCGTTTGAAATAATAACAATCGGTCTGTAAAGTTTACCCCGCCACAATAAGTTGTATAGTTTAACGGTTATACAACAATATGGTGGGGTGTTTTACATAAAATTTGTCAAAATGCTATTTTTTGACAATTCTTAATTGATTTTGTTAGCAGTTTTGACAGTTGAAAAAAAGTCAATAATATAGTAAGATAAATTTGTCGTTTTCAGTATTATTTTATGGAGCGCTTTTGAAATGGAATTGTTGGAAAAGAAAATTTTAAAAGACGGTGTAGTTAAAGCGGGAAATGTTCTCAAAGTCGACAATTTCCTCAATCATCAGATGGATATTGCTCTGTTCAGCGAAATCGGCAAAGATTTTTACAGATTATTCGGAGACTGTAACGTTACGAAGATACTCACTATCGAAGCGTCCGGAATCGGTATCGCTTGCGTAACGGCGCAGTCTTTTAATAATATCCCCGTTGTTTTTGCAAAAAAAAGCAAGTCAAAAAACATTTCGGACAATGTTTATACAAGCACTGTTGTTTCCTTTACTCACGGAGGGGAAAACGACATAGTTGTTTCCAGGGATTATCTTAATCCCGGCGACAGAGTTCTCATTATCGACGATTTTCTCGCTAACGGAAGCGCCCTTGAAGGACTTATGAGTATTGTCGAACAGTCCGGAGCGACTCTTGTCGGCGCCGGAATTGTTATTGAAAAAGGATTTCAGCCGGGCGGTGAAAAAATCCGTTCAAAAGGCGTCAGGGTTGAATCGCTCGCTATTATTGACAGTATGAACGACGACGGCTCGCTTACATTTCGCAAGCAGGGTTAATCATTAAACGGATTCAGACGGGTAAACCCGTTGAGAATAACAAAAATATTTTTGTTGGAGGTCAAACACAATGAAAAAGGTTTCAAAAGTTGTAGCTATTGTCCTTGTTCTTGCTATGGCAATCGCAGTATTTGCTGCCTGCGGTAAAAAGGACGATGCTTCATCAAACGGTGACGGTAACGTTGCTAAGGTTGAGAATGTTAAGGTCGGTTTCATCTTCCTTCACGATGAAAACTCGACTTACGACAAAAACTTCATGGATGCCGCAAAGGCTGCATGCGAGAAGCTTGGCGTAGAATATGTCATCAAGACAAACATTCCCGAGAGCAATGAATGCTACGAAGCGGCTGCTGACCTTGCCGATCAGGGTTGTAACATCGTATTTGCTGACTCCTTCGGTCATGAAGACTTCATGATTCAGGCTGCTAAGGAATTCACCGATGTTCAGTTCTGCCACGCTACAGGCACAAAGGCTCACACAGAAAATCTTGCTAACTATCACAATGCTTTCGCTTCAATCTATGAAGGCAGATATCTTGCAGGCGTTGCCGCAGGCATGAAGCTTAATGAAATGATCGAAGCAGGCAAATTCAAAGCCGAAGAAGCAAAGATCGGTTATGTAGGCGCTTACACTTATGCAGAAGTTGTTTCCGGTTATACTTCATTCTTCCTTGGCGCTCGCTCAATCTGCCCGACCGCTACAATGGAAGTTCAGTTCACAGGTTCATGGTATGATGAGACAGCTGAAAAAGAGGCTGCCACACTTCTTATCAATGACGGTTGTAAGCTTATCAGCCAGCACGCTGACTCCATGGGCGCTCCCACAGCTTGTGAAACAGCAGGTATCCCCGATGTTTCCTACAACGGCAGCACTGCTGCTCAGTGCCCGAACACCTTCATCGTTTCTTCGAGAATTGATTGGGCTCCTTATTTCGAATACATCATTGGCTGCGTTAAGGACGGCAAAGCTATTGACACCGACTGGACAGGCACAATCGCTACAGGTTCCGTAGTTCTTACCGAAGTTAACGAGCAGGCTGCTGCAGAAGGCACACAGGCTAAGATTGATGAAATCAAAGCCGGTATCGAAGACGGTTCGATCAAAGTATTCGACACATCTGCATTCACAGTTGACGGCAAAGAAGTTACAAGCTATCTTGCAGACGTTGACACAGACGCTGAATACAAAGGCGATACAGAAGTTATTAAGGACGGCGCTTTCCTTGAGTCCAGCTTCCGTTCAGCTCCTTATTTTGATCTGAGAATCGACGGAATTACTCTTCTTAACGAGAAGTTCTGATTCAAATTAAATTAAACTGAATACGGCGTGGCAAGCCGATGTTTGTCACGCCGGTTCGTTTTTATAAAAACTTCTTGGTATTCATAAAGGCTTTTGACTGTTAAAAGCGTTTACGAATATTAAGAAAGGGGAGAAGCTTATGGATTTTCCGGCAATTGAATTAAAGGGTATTACGAAAACTTTCGGACGCGTCGTTGCCAACGAAAATGTCAATATCTTCGTTAACCGCGGTGAGATTCTTTCAATCCTCGGCGAAAACGGAAGCGGTAAGACTACTCTTATGAATATGATAGCGGGAATTTACTTTCCCGACGAAGGTCATATCTTTGTTGACGGAAGGGAAGTTGTCATTTCTTCGCCGAAAGACGCTTTTGAACTGAAAATCGGTATGGTTCATCAGCATTTCAAACTCATAGATGTCTTCGACGCGACTCAGAATATTGTTCTGGGAATGGAAGATTATAATATGAAAACCGCCGAGTCCCAGATAAGGGAAACTTGCGAAAGATACGGCTTTGAAATTGATCTTAACAAAAAAATCTATGAGATGTCGGTTTCCGAAAAACAGACGGTTGAAATAATCAAGGTTCTTTACAGAGGAGCCGATATCCTTATTCTTGATGAACCCACAGCCGTTTTAACTCCGCAGGAAATCAAAAAACTGTTTGTTGTCCTTCGTAAAATGAAAGAGGACGGAAAATCGGTTATAATTATTACCCATAAGCTCAATGAGGTGCTTGAGATTTCCGACAGAGTTTCCGTGCTTCGCAAGGGCAAATATGTCGGAACTGTTGATACCGCGGACGCAAACGAGGCAATTCTTACTGAGATGATGGTCGGCGAGAAGATAACGCTTGACATTGAAAGAAGCGAGCCTAAGGATTCGGTTGACAGATTGACGGTTAAGGGCGTTGATTTATATAACCGTGACGGCGTTCAGGTTCTTCATGATATTTCATTTACCGCAAAATCGGGTGAAATCCTCGGAATTGCCGGTATTTCCGGCAGCGGTCAGAGGGAACTTCTTGAAGCCATCGCCGGCCTTCAGAAAATTGACGGCGGCGATATTGTTTACAATAATCCCTCTACCGGTAAAGCCGAAAGCTTAAAGGACAAGACTCCTTTGCAGATAAGAAATCTCGGAGTCAGGCTTTCTTTCGTTCCCGAGGACAGGCTTGGCATGGGACTTGTCGGAAATATGGATATTATCGACAATATGATGCTTCGCTCCTATAAAAAGGGCAAGGGCGTTTTCCTTAAAAGGAAGCAGCCCAAGGAGCTTGCCGACAGGATTATTGAGGATTTGCAGGTTGTAACTCCCGACGCTAAAACTCCTGTCCGCAGACTTTCGGGAGGTAACGTTCAGAAGGTTCTTGTCGGACGTGAGATTTCTTCTTCACCGACGGTTCTTATGGCGGCGTATCCCGTAAGAGGACTTGACATTAACTCCTCTTATACGATATACAATCTTCTCAATGAACAAAAGGAAAAAGGCACTGCGGTAATCTTCGTAGGCGAGGATCTTGACGTATTGATTGACCTTTGCGATAAAATCCTTGTTATCTGCGGAGGAAGAATCACCGGGCTTGTTGATGCAAGAACAGCCAAGAAGGAAGAAATAGGTCTTCTTATGACTAAGGGACATACGAATGGAGGAAAGGCAAATGAAAAATGAAAAAGTTAAAGAGCCGTTAATCCATATTGTCAAAAGAGACTCGATTTCTACCGTAAAGTCATGGCTTATACGTCTGGGCTCGATTGCGGCTTCGCTTGTTTTCTGCGCAATTGTTACGATTATTCTGACGGGAAAAAATCCTATAGACATCTTCTCGATACTTGTTGAAGGCGCTATAGGAACCGAAAGGCGTATCTGGGGTCTGCTTCAGAGCGTAGCGATGCTTCTTTGCGTTTCGCTGGCAGTTACTCCTGCATTTAAAATGAAATTCTGGAACATCGGCGCGGAAGGTCAGGTTTTAATCGGAGGACTTGCAACAACTGCTTGCATGATACTTCTCGGTAATAAGATTCCGAACTATCTGCTTATTATCCTGATTTTTGTTACGAGTATGATTGCAGGCGCTATATGGGCGTTTATTCCGGCGTTTTTCAAGGCGATATGGAATACGAATGAAACTCTGTTTACGCTTATGCTTAACTATATCGCAATTCAGCTTGTTTCATATTTTGCGTCGGCATGGGCAGTTCCGAAGGGTTCGGGCGCTATCGGTATTATGAATGCAGATACTAAAGCGGGCTGGCTTCCGGACATATTTGAACAGAAATATCTTATAAATATTCTTATTGTCGCTGCATTGACTGTGTTTGTTTACGTTTATCTCAGATACAGTAAGCACGGATATGAGATATCGGTTGTAGGCGAAAGTGAAAACACGGCTAAATATATCGGTATCAATGTAAAAAAAGTAATTATCAGAACAATGCTTCTTTCCGGCGCTTTGTGCGGAATTGCGGGTGTTCTTCTTGTATCCGGTACTGACCATACGCTTACAAAGGAAACCGCCGCAGGTCGCGGATTTACGGCAATTATAGTTTCGTGGCTTGCTAAATTCAATCCAATTTATATGGTTCTTACATCTTTGCTTATCTGCTTCCTGCAGAAGGGAGCCGGCGAAATAGCTTCAAAGAGTAACGGACTTGATAAATCCTTCTCCGATATTATCACCGGAATAATTATTTTCTTTATTATTGGCAGCGAATTCTTTGTCAATTACAGAATAAAGTTCAATAAGAAGGAGGAGAAAGCATAATGATTACGGCATTTATTCAAAGAGCAATTATGCAGGGCATTCCTCTCTTATACGGTTCGACCGGTGAAATCCTTACCGAAAAAAGCGGAAACCTTAATCTCGGTATTCCGGGAATTATGTACGTAGGCGCTATGTCCGGTGTTATTGGAGGATTTTTGTATGAAAATTCCCTGGCGGACAAAAACGACGCAAACGGATTTCTTGCAATTGTTATTCCTCTTCTCTGTTGCCTGCTGGGTTCACTGATAATGGGACTTATCTACTGCTTCCTTACCACTACTCTCAGGGCAAATCAGAACGTTACGGGTCTTGCGCTTACAACTTTCGGCGTAGGCTTCGGCAACTTTTTCGGAGCGTCTCTCAGACAGATTACAAATACCGACGTTCCTTCGATTACCGTAACGAAAACAAGCGAGTACTTTTCAAAATCGCTTCCTTTTGCCTCAAAACTCGGTTGGTTCGGCGATATATTCCTCAGTCACGGTTTTCTGGTTTACGTTGCGATAGCCGCCGCGATTATTACCTCATTCGTTCTTAAAAGGACTTCTGTAGGTCTTAATCTGAGGGCTGTCGGTGAAAACCCTGCGACAGCAGACGCCGCCGGAATCAACGTTTCCAAATACAAGTATTTCTCAACCTGTATCGGAAGTATGATTGCCGGACTCGGCGGACTCTATTACATTATGGATTATATGACCGGAGTGTGGTCGAACGACGCTTTCGGCGACAGAGGATGGCTCGCAATAGCGCTTGTTATTTTCACATTATGGAGACCTACGCTGAGCATTTTCGGTTCAATACTTTTCGGCGGACTTTATATTCTGTTTAATTATACCGGGGATCTTCTTCCCAACGATATTATCAAAATGGCGCCTTATATTGTTACGGTAATCGTTCTTGTTATCGTCAGCGCCCGTAAAAAGCGTGAAAATCTTCCTCCTGCGAGTCTCGGACTTTCTTATTTCAGGGAAGAAAGATAAAAACAGAATATTCCTGTTGAAATTACAGTAATAATGAGATATAATTCAAAAAAACTAATTCAGAGGTATTTATGAAAGAACAAGGTTATTTTCAAAGAGTTTTCAGCAATGTTAAAAAATGGCAGCTCGTATACTGGTGGATTTTCAGGGTTGTGATGATTGTTGCAATGTTCAGACCGTCACCGACGTCCGAAATCGACCCCAAGCAGAATATGGCTCAGATGGGCGCAAATCTTGCCGCAATGTTCCTTTGGGAAATCTTTATGCTTTTCCCGGAAAAGACATTTGTACGTCATTTGCCGTCCGCAATCCAGAATATAACAATTCCGTTCATAATTCTCGGAGCTTTCGGCGGAGCATATCTCGGATTTTATTACTCTATCTGGTGGTGGGACGCCGCTTTACATACCCTCGGCTCGTTTATAGGCGTTCTTCTTTGCTACGAAATTCTTACGGCTATCCAGAAAAGAGACAGGCAGAAGATGAATCTTTCGATTATTCTTATTGCTGCGGTCGGTCTTTGCTTTATGTTCGGCGTAATCTGGGAACTGTTTGAATTCACCTGCGACCAGATTCTTCCCAACAGCGATACACAGCATTGGGATGTTACTAAATTCCATGAAGGATACAGGAATCTTTTCCCGCCCAGGTATGAGGCGAGAACACCTCTGATGGATACAATGAGCGATACAGTTTGCAACGTTGTCGGAGCTGTTCTTGGTTTTATTGCTCTTAAAATCAAGCCTTACCGTCATTCGGGCAAAAACGATATCAATAAGCTCATTGAGCTTGAAGAAGCTGAAGAAAAGAAAGCAAAATCACAAGCTTCCGTTTAATAATTAAATTTTAAAACAAAACCTCCCTTGCTTTAAAAGTGCAAAGGGAGGTTTTGTTATCACGTTAAAAAAATATTTCATAAAATATATTACTCCTTTTATTTTTCAGTTTATTTTTTCAAAAAAGAGGTAACAATAAAAGTGAAATCAAAAGAAAGGAGATTATTTTTATGAATATTCGCAGAGGCGAGGTTTATTACGCGGATTTAAGTCCCGTCGTCGGTTCGGAGCAGGGAGGAGTAAGACCTGTACTTATTGTTCAGAATGACGTGGGTAATAAATTCAGCCCGACCGTTATTGCGGCGGCAATAACAAGCCGAAAAACAAAAAATCCCCTGCCGACGCACATCAGCGTAAATGCCGATAATTGCGGACTTCAGAAAGATTCAATCGTGCTTCTTGAACAGGTCCGAACGCTTGACAAAAAACGACTCAGGGAGAGAATCGGAGTTCTTGAAAACACTGATATGGTGAGAATAAACCGTGCGCTGTCTATAAGCGTCGGTCTCGGAAACGCATATTAATATATTTAAAAAGCAAAAATGCAGTTTTTACTTGTATTTTTGCTTTTTATTTGTTATAATTTATCTGTTAAATTGCGTTTGATCCAAAGGAGGAGATTTTGTGTTAAAAAAAGCGCTCTGCTTTATTCTTTCGGCAGTAATGCTGTTTACTCTTGTTGTACCTGCATTTGCCGAAAAGGCTAAAAACAGTTACAATCCCGTGCTTATTGTTACCGGTATTTCCGAATACGCTTTTGTTGACGGAGACGACAACCACGTTTTCCCGCTTGAGGGTGACCAGACCGCTAAAATGGTTGCAAAAGCTGTTGCTCCCGTTGCAAAGTATCTTGTTGATAAGAATTCCGACGCGCTTATGGACAGCCTTATTCCGTTGTTTTACGACTGGCTTTCTCCGCTTGCTTGCAATCCGGACGGCTCGGTAGTTGACGATACGGTCCATCTGAGATATCAGTTTAAAGAGTCCGTTGCAGTTGAAGGCGAAGAAAACGTCGGATGCGAAGACGCTCTCGATAAGGATATTCTTCACGCAACGGTCGAAAAGGTCGGCGCAGATAAGGTTTATGTTTACGGTCTTGACTGGAGACTTGACCCGATGGTCATTGCCGACGAGATTAACGAATATGTTCAGCATATTAAAGACGTTACAGGCTACAGCAAGGTTTCAATTGCGGCTATCTCGATGGGCGGCGTTATGACTTCGGCTTATCTTGCAAAATACGGCATTGACGACGTAAGCCACGTTACTATGATTTCATCCGCTTTTACCGGCGTTGACATGGTCGGTCAGCTTTATTGCAAAAAGGTAGTCCTTGATGAAAAGGGCGCTGAAAACCTTGTAAATCAGCTTATTACAGTTCCGGGAGTTTCAAAAGTTATTGAAATGACCGGACTTCTCAAAAAACTTGTTCCGATGCTCAGCACCATTGTAGAAGAACAGATTGACAGAGTTTACGATGAGGTTCTTATTCCGATTTTCGCTTATAACCCGGCAATATGGTCCTTCGTTGACGACGAGGTCTATGACGAGGCAAAGGCGACGATGCTCGCAGGCGCGGATCCTTCTTTTATCGCGATGATAGACAATTATCATTATAACGTTCAGGTTAAAGTTCCCCAGATACTTAAGGCAGCGAAAGCCGCCGGAGTCAAGGTTGCGATAGTTTCAAACTATAACCTTCAGATTGCTCCTATTACCGAAAGGGCAAATTACAATGCCGATACCGTAATCGAAACAAGACATACTTCCGGTTTTGCCACGGTAGCTCCTCTTGGCGAAACTCTCGGCGATAATTACAAGCAGAAAGTAAAGTCCGACAAAAACTACCTTTCTTCCGACGGCGTTATCGACGCTTCAACATGTATCCTGCCTGACAACACATGGTTTATCAAGGATATGTATCACGTCGGATTTGATATTGAAAGCAATAACAACGATATTTACACGTGGCTTATGACTGCGGACAAACAGATGGATATTGAATCAAATCCGCTTTATCCTCAGTTCAATATTTACGAAGACAGCATTAAACTGCTTCATCCGCTTGATATTCTCATGGGCGACGTTAACCTTGACGGCGAAGCCGATCTTGTTGACGCAAGGGCGGTTCTCAGGGCTTCAAAAGAGCTTGAGTCCTTTGACGCGCTGAGCAATCTTGTTGCTGATATGAACGGCGATAAAGCAGTCAGCGAAGAAGATTCAACGCTTATTATGAACGTTGCCGCAGGTCTTACTGCATAACAGAGATTAAATATTAAAGGCAGATTGAAAAATCTGCCTTTTTTTATTTATTTTTTTATTAAAAAATAATATTTTCTCTTTTAATTTTCGATAATATAGTATATAATGATAGTTTGAAAGGTTGTGAGCATTTATGATGAGAAGGACAAAGGACGTTATAGTATCGTTCGAGCCTGTTTCCGATGAAGATATTAAAAAAGTTTCGCTTTTCTGGCGCGTGATTTACGAATGGTCGGATTCTTTGCTTATTGCGATACTTGCGATTTTTATTCTTTTTGCTTTTGTATTCAGAATTGCAACCGTTAAGGGCGATTCGATGAATCCTACGCTTTCTGACAGCGACTGGGTTACTGTTAAACCTTTCACAACCGAAATCAAAAGAGGAGATATAATTATCAGCTCACAGCCTAATGCATTTGACGACGAATTGCTTATTAAAAGAGTTATTGCCGTTGCAGGAGATGAAGTTGATATTAACTATGCCGACGGGATTGTTTATGTTAACGGCGACATTGTTCACGAGCCGTATATTGCCGAGCCGACAAAAACAATTTATGACGTTGCATTTCCCGTTACGGTTCCTGAAGGTTGCTATTTTGTAATGGGCGATAACCGGAATCATTCCGTTGACAGCAGAAGGAAAGCGGTCGGCTTTATTAAAAAGGAATTCGTTCTCGGCAAAGTAAATTCAAGAATTTTCCCCCTGGGAAATTTCAGAGTGGAGTAATAACAGATGGAAAAAACTAAAAGCTTTATCGTCGAAAAGGTCTATTATCTTGTTTCGATAATAGCCATGGCGTTTGTTATAATTTTTTTAATATTCACTTTTCTTTTCAGAACAAGCGTCGTAAACGGGGATTCGATGGTTCCGAACCTCATTAACGGCGAAAAGGTATTGGTAAGCGTTTTCAATTATGAGCCTTCGCAGGGCGACGTAGTCATTATCTCTCATACCGATTCAATGGAAAAGAACCTTGTTAAACGCGTAATAGCCACAGCCGGGCAGCGTGTTTCCGTTAATCAGGACGAGGGCAGGGTTTATGTTGACGGAGTTGCGCTTGACGAACCTTATATTTCCGTTCCGACAATCAATCTTGGCGATTGGGATTATTCGGATTTTGACGTTCCCGAAGGTTGCGTTTTCGTTATGGGCGATAACAGAAACGAGTCTCTCGACAGCAGGTACTCGCAGGTCGGATTTGTTAAGACTGATTACATAGTAGGGCATGCGGTATATAAATTAAACGGTTATCACGTAAGTGAAATAAAAGGAACCAGAAGATGAGTGACTTTCAGAAACAGACTGTTCAGTGGTTTCCCGGTCACATGGCTAAGACAAGAAGGCTGATTAAAGAGTGTCTGAGTCAGGTCGACCTGGTAACGGAGCTTGTTGACGCAAGGATTCCCGAAAGCAGCCGTAATCCCGAGCTTAATTCCATGATAGGCAACAAGCCGCATATTATTTTGCTCAATAAATGCGATATGGCTGACGACAAAGCCACTAAAGAATGGATAACTTTTTATGAAAAGCAGGGAGTTCTCGCTCTTCCGGTGGATTGCAGAAGCGGAAAAGGATTAAACAGGTTTTCGCCTGCAGTCAAAGATATTTTAAAAGAAAAAATCGAAAAGAATATTTCCCGCGGAATGGTAGGAAAACCGTTAAGAATTATGGTCGTCGGCATTCCGAATACCGGAAAATCATCTTTTATTAACCGTATGGCGGGATCCCAGAGGGCAAAGGTTGCCGATAAAGCGGGCGTCACCCGTTCAAACCAGTGGTTTGCCATTGGCAACGGACTTGAGCTTCTTGACACGCCCGGCGTGCTCTGGCCTAAGTTTGAAGACCCCGAAGTCGGCGATAAGCTGGCGTTTATCGGCTCGGTAAAGGATACCGTGCTTGACATTGAGTCGCTCGCTGCAAGACTTGTGGAAGTTCTGAAAAAAGACTATCCCGAAAGA
>Ga0247608_10000958_pt1 | contig 42739 bp, 53 predicted proteins | sample 176DNAGHGlowgp2_FD_193490 | JGI IMG/M metagenome (GOLD analysis project Ga0247608, IMG submission 193490) | Sheep rumen microbial communities from Palmerston North, Manawatu-Wanganui, New Zealand - 1766 DNA GHGlow gp2 | ecosystem: Host-associated > Mammals > Digestive system > Stomach > Rumen ...
TGGTCTACCCGTCCGCTTCCTGCCCATAACATTATTCACCAACCTCTCGAATATAAACGACATCACCATCTTCATCAAGACCCAATATACTTGCAACATGACGAGAACATATAAACAACGGCTTGTCATTTCTTGTAAATATGGCTAACGAAGACAATAATTCAATAGTATTATACATCATATGTCTTGCCTCATCAGGCATCATAACCGTAAGATTACATAATGCCGTTTTACCATTAAACCGATCAGGCTTAATATCAATCTTTTTACAGTCAATTGGCCAGCTAGGATTCCAGCAAATAACATCACAATCTGTAAGATTAAGGTCTCGCATGGTTTGTCCCAAATATTCAATAACGATTATTGGATATCTACCATTTATAGATATATGTGGTTTACTCATAAAATATCACTCCTCAATCTTGAGTACAACACACCCAGCTCCAGGACACCAATTATCGCATACATGACGACCATGATTTCCTATTATCGGACGCACTGGATTATAATTGCAAATTTTATTTATTGTTTGCGAACCACGTATAACCTCAAATTCAACATAAGCGCAGTTCTCGCAGCATTTACGGTTTATTCTAATGTTTGTTCCGGCTATTTTAGCCATTTCCTTTTTGGTAGGATTCCTCCAGTAAGTCTGTTTTCTATTAGAAATATAACTAGCTATTAATCCTACACCAACAGCTATTGGAAAAAATGTAAGAACAATTCGCTCTGTCCTATTTAATACGATACATAAAATAAATAGAACCAAACCAACGACTATGTCAACAATACCCATTATTAAATGATGACGCATCTCACCGCCCCCTACTGCACTTATTAGCAAGCCACTGAGTTTTGTGTTTACCACGCTTGTTATTTATACCTCCGAATTTAGCATCAAATAAAGATACAGATCTCATGATTTTGTGTTCATCTTTCTGCATTCGTTCAAGTCTTCTTCTTTGTCTTCTCTGTTCCCTGTTTTCCATTATTAGCCTCCTCATTCATAAGCCATTTATAAAATTCCTCGCCACAGTTAGGACAGAAGTCTATTGGACCAACCCAACTGCCATCTTTGGCTTTAAGATCTATCTTACCGAAGTCCATTTTATTACATCCAAGCCTCAAAGAGAGTATAAAAGCGATTCCGTTTACTTTTTCTTTAGATATTTTAGGAATATCTTTTTTGAAAGTATCGGATTCGTCATAATAAGACCCGCATCTATCACATTTCTTACAGTCAGCCATCACTTTTTCCTCCTAGCAATAGTATTATTTACGGCTTTAACAAGACCCTTCTCAACAAAGCCTCTTATGTTTATTTCCTCCCACACTTTTTTACGCCTAAACCATGGTGTCTTACTTAACTTTGTATTTATAGCCACAATATGAATTGCCTGTGTAGAAGTCAAACAATCCACCGGCACTTCGTTACACCACTTTATGAATTCTTTATATGTCATAGTACAGCCATTACGCTGCTCTCCGCTCGTATGTATTTTGTTTTTCATAAGTTATAAGCCTCCTATTATAGAATGCGCGTTCGTTAAAGTCCTTCTTTCCTCTTAAGCATCTATTAATATTTCGGTCAATAGAAGCATCACTCTCGAAAATATAATAGATCATCTCAGTAAACGATGTATTACGCCTGTCAATACGCCCTTTTGCTTGGCACATTTGTTTATATGAATATGACTGACTGTAGAAGAATATAACATTAGTATCAATGCAATTCCAGCCCTCGCAGCCAGCAGCATACTGAACTAAATATACCCATTCTTCAGTCTTTGGTGCATCTTGATGCTTTTGACCATTCCATTCAGCATATGGTATTTTATACATTTCACACCATTCGCGCAAAATGTCAAGTTCATATGAATAGTTGTAGAATATAATGACCCGCTTGAGTTTCAAAGACCTATAAGTCCTATCAACATTAGTGATTCTACTCTTATCACTATTTACTATTTTATGAAGCAAAGAACAATACTGACTTATATTCTGGACTGGCCAATCTTCGAAAGGATCCCACCTGTCTTTTTCAACCCTAGAATATAATTCCTTATCGTATCCACACTTAACTCTTATTTCGACAGGTATTGTACTACGTTTGAAATCCATTTTGACTAAAATATCATTACGAATTTCTTCAAGCCTCCGCTCATTTACATACCTTTCAACAAGAGGGAAGTTTACAAATCGGTTATAAACCACATGTCTGCAGATGAAGTCTGACTTATTCTTAAAATATCCATTTGCAATCATGACTGGCATATACTCCATCCATGTGTCACCAGGAGTCGCTGTTAGTAATATCCATTTATTACACTTAGAAATTTTAAGGAAAGACTTTGTCCATGTGCCATAACCAACTAGTCTCTGTTCATCAAATAGAAAATATGAATTTTTCACGTTAATATACTTCTTAATATTATTCCATGAATCTATTTTGAGATTAAAAGGTAATTCGTCTATAAAGCATGAATAATACTTCGAAATATCGCTTTCCCATTCTTTACTATCTCGCTTTTTTGCTGTTGTGATAATATAAAGATCAGGCTTTGGTTTCATACCTAATGAGTCTTTATCATACCAAGCTATACCAGTAAGGCTCTTGCCTGATCCGACCCCACCGTATAAGATGGAGCCGGATTTCAGACGTGAGAGAGCTTCTTTCTGGTCGTCAAATAACTCAATCATCAGAGTTATCTATTGCCTCCTCAAGAGCATCGTCCTGATCAAATATAACATCACCGATCTCATTGTCGAAGTCTTCGAGAGCAAGTCTGTAATGATCCGGATTTGACCATACCTGCAGTCTTGCAAGAGCGGCCTTAAGAGACCATTCCCCTGTAAACTTATTCTTAGACCACCAAGGTCTTACGATGATATTTACAGCCGTAAAGACGACATCATCAAGCTGGTAAACATCTTCCTCGCCAAGGTGCACTCCGTGAGGCTGTCCTCCGTCTTCAGCATTTATAATGAGATCAACCTCCGGAGGCTCGTTGTAGTTGTAGTTGAGGTCTACGTTTATGTAATACTCTGTAGGCTTATCAGAATCGGTGTATTCACGAGTCTTGACCTTCCAACCCTCATCGATGAGAGCCTGAACATCTATGATCTCAGGATCAAGGAAGAGAGCGAACTGTCTCTTACCATACTGATTTCTGTCTGTCACTCTACCAGAGAAGTTCTTCCATCTGATGTCTCCAGGATTGAGTCCCTTAATGATGATTGGCTGTACTTTATTCATTTTACATTTCTCCTTTAAATATAAATAGATTTATTAGAACGGAACACCGTCTCGACTAACGAAGACTTCAAATGATCCGTACTGGTTAATTGTTTCAATAGCCTTTCTGGCTAATTCTTCATGATAGCTCTTGTCAAGAATATCCCACTTATCCTCTCTTTGAACAAGTGTACTTGCCTCAAGCCATAGTGTATCCTTGGTACCTGTTACAGCACCAAACTTACCCGTTTTACTGTTTTTAGCTACGAGTTCTGCTCCATAGCCCTTCTTTACAGGCGCAAAGCATCCAACTCGTCCAACGAAATGATAATCATGACCAGCAGCGATTCTCTCATCGAGTTCTTTATCTGACAAATATCCAAACTCTTCAAGCATCCGCTCAGCCTTCTTTGTGATTTTCATTCCTGCCTTTTGTTTACGACGATACTCCTTGAGGTCTTCCCAGAATGACACATCCTCAAGACCTTCCTTGAAGTCCATAAATATAGTTCCTGCCTTAGACTCCTTAACTTCAAAGTAATCATTTATTGTAAGCTCTTCCTTGCTAAATAAAGTCTTGAATACATAAGGAACCTTAAACTGAGTACCAGTAGCAGTCCATGTCTCTGGAGCATCAGGGTCTTCTTTACCGAGATATGCCACGTATACAGCATCATTAACAAGACATATACGGTCAAATACATGCTCGACTTCGAATGTATATCCGTATTTCTTACCATATGCAAATATAAAGTCTGCAAGTTCTTTAGTTGGGTTTACGACCTTAATTGAGTCTGTCTTAATATGAATAACCTTACCACCGCGCTTCTCAACCTCTTCAAGAAGATTAATCATAAACAGAGCGCCTCTCTTAGCGACAATATTATCGACATTTCGAGGATCTCTGAATGCGTTATCATAATGTGCCGATGTAAGACCATATACTGCATTAATTGCAATCTTAAGAGCCTTGGACAAAGCCTTACAAAGTTTCGGATCATCGAGATATTTATCAAGCTTATGATCAAATAACTCTTTAGCCTCTTCAAGCTTACCATGCTTTATCAATATTCTGAGATCATATATAAGCTTGTAACGCTTTGTATACTTATCTCCAAATATATTCAAAGCAAATGCTGAGCTTGGATGCATGCCTGCAATATCGAATGTCCATGCGTTATAATATATTCCAGGGCGGCTAATTACATATCCACCCTCTCCAGTATTATAACCTTTGTAAGTCGAAGTACCAGTGAATACGTCATATTTATAACCAGGAAATTCTTTTGACAAGTCTGTGTATACAAACTGCTCTTTTACATTCTTATCATTACCAAATATAATCTTCTCGGTAAGAGTGTTTGTCTTTGTGTTTTCATTGCATGCCTCTTTCTCAAGAAGAATATTAGCAATATCCGCAAGAATCTGTCTGGCTGTGAAGTCACCAATATTTGCATCAAATGTGGCTTCCGTGGAATCAACGTCATTAATACAATAATCAGCAACCTTCTGCCACAGCTCTTTTGGAACGGGCTCATCCCAGTCAAGACCAAGCTCAAGATGGAGGATACCAAGTCTGATTTCCCATTTCTTAAGACTCATCTTTTCTGAGCAGAAGTCGTAAATATCAGTATAAGACAAATTGTAGGCCTGTGGGAATTTACCACCCTGCCCAGATATAATCTGCTTGCTCAATCTGTAAAGCTGTTCATTTGTATAACCCATCAGTCGTCCATAGAGAATATGATTATCATACTCCCTATTATTGAAACCGACAAGCTTATACTTACACAGCTGTTCAATTATAGCCGCTTCAGGATTTATAAGAGCAACCGTTTTCTGACCTCTAACCTTATAGCATAGTACAAATAAGTTAGGGAATACCTCAACGTCAAAGAATATAATTGTATCTTTATCGAAATCCAAACACGGAGCAATCTCATCAGAGCTCCATTTCATGTCTTTCATAAGACCCAAACAATATTTTGCATTATTTGAGGAATTTATCGCAAATGTTCGAACAGCAGCTTTCATATCTGAAATATCATAATGAATACCGCTTGCATACGCATCATCCATCAATTTCTTAATATAATCCATTGACGGCTTTGTAAAGTCATGATACTCTTTATTCAGATTCTTAGCAACCATTATTCGAAGCATTCGTTCGTTCTTAATACCATCCCAATTTAACACCGGTTTCGCCTCCTTTAAAGGCAACGAACCAGTGAATTCAGAAATACCATAGTCATTAGCAAGAGAGAGCCTCCTACGTAATGCCGAGCCTCCAGTGAATACTTTTATCTCAATATGGTCTTTATAAACTCGGGATAGTTTTGAAACGTCACCCTTATAAATATAATGTAGATGAATGCCTTTTCCAGACTTTGATGTCTCACAATAGGTCTTAGGCCATTCAGAAGCCGCTTTTAGGTTAGCCGCTAAATCCTTATTACCATTCTCATCCTGAATATCAAAGTCTATAACTATTAAGTTTTCTGGGACTTTAACATAGTGCTCAAGAGTAGGACTAATCTCAGACAATTTAGTCATACAATCAATCCATTTTACTTTTGGCACACTAGTCCCGTTTTTATTCACCGCGTATTGAGCTGGATAGTCCGCTCCCAAAATATCAAGTGGTGATGTCTGATGAGGTTTAAGCTGAAGCCAATCCGGTAAGCCCTCTATAGAAATATCAGTTGGAGATTCTTCGAGCTCACCGGTTAGACCAAGAAATTTACCTTGCTTAAACCCTTCATACAAGTTTCTTATCTGCATACCATCTTCAGTTTTTCTGTCGTGGTATTCTTCAAAGTATTCTTTAAGTTCTTCTTTAAATATCCTTTTAGAATATTTATACTTTACATTAGCATCATCCGCCCATACATTATAAAGCTTCCATGCCTCAGATAAAGTTGTTCTGTCTTTCTCAACATATGTGTCAAAGTTATCTTCCAAGAAATTATACATATCGTTCGTAGCAGACATCATCTTAGTCGGAATATAATTGTCATAATACGAAGGCCCTAATTCATTGAAAATATCAACACAATGCTGAGCTATAGCGCCTAACTCAAAATCTATTCCATTCATACATCTAAGCCACTCTCTGAAAGGAAGCTTTTCGTTTGATGGATAAATATCAATTAGACGCCTCACAATTCCGGATTTACTATCAGTGATTCTTACGGGTTTGTTTGTACCCATAATCAAGAAAGACTCAATCTTTGCAGATATAATTTTCTTGAATTTAGCGTTAAGTGGTTGGTATTCGTGTGATATGATTGAATTTAGTCGAGTGTTATCTTCAATTCCAGATAGATCGCCGTCATGCTGAATTGCTATCAATGGATTATCAATAAAAGGCTCCATAGCAAAGTCTTTTTTACCGTCGCCTAAGTCTTTTGCATTAAAGGTATTATAATATCCAGGGAATAACCGTTCTATAATATTAATTATAGTTGATTTACCTGCTCCTGACGAGCCTCTGAATACTATAAACTTCTGCAATGTTTTAGAGGCACCTGTTATGATAGCACCTATTGCCCATTCAAATTTTTGGCGTTCTTCTGGAAAATATAAAGTCGAGACTAACTGCTCATAACAATCCCTTGAGCCGGATCCGATAGCATAAGGAACCTTTTTAGAGCAGTAGTCCTCTTTATTTACTTCAGAATTAGCAAATATAATACTTCTGTCAAGTTCGTGGTATCTATCTGGTAAAGATCTTGTGAAGTCTAAGAACTCTTTCCATTTCTTAGAACCAAATGAGTCAACATACTCAACTTGACAATAAGGATTCTTTTTAGCTTCTTCAGACAAAGCAGCATCTATACACTTTACAACCGCGGCTGGATTTGTTGTCCACATACCAGTATCTTCATCATAAAACGCATAGAAGTTTCCGCCTTTTATCATCAAAGCATTATCGGTAAATGTTATTTTGAAGTCGGGGTATATTACAGGAACACCACGGACTATTTTGTTTTTTATTTGAAAGAAATCATAACCCGTAATATCACCTCCTTTGTATTAAATTATAAAATATCACTCCATGGCATATGGTTACACTGAGTCCAAATATCAACATTCCACCCATTGTCATTTCGCAATAGCTCTGTTCTGTAGTGATCACAAGACTCATCTATGTTTCCATACGAATACATGCACTCAAGCATATACTTAAAGAACATCCATGGCGTTGTTTTAGACGGTTCTGGGCTTAGCATCTCATCACAAGACATAGCAAGTCCGGCCATCATTTCAAACATTGTACAAGGACCCTCTCTAGGCCATATGCCATACTGTTCAAAATATAAACGCCTGCAGTCAACTCCTTTTCCTATAAGAATCTCATCCTTTTCATCAACAGGATCAAACTCTTTAGTACTTAGAATATCACACAAGACACCGATATGATTCAGATCTGGAAACGATATACGTGGATCAATATTCAGCAGTTCTTTGAGAATATAATTTCTGTATGAATGTACAAACACTCAGCATCACTCATCCTCTAAATCAGGAACCACTCCATCAAATGTGATCTCGAATATCATCTGAAGCTCCTCGTTGCAGACATATACAACCTCATCAGGATCAGCATTGTTCAGATATCTGAAAGCTTCATCTCCAACGCTATCCATTGAAACTTCATTGCCGTCGTTATCATAGAAATACATATTGCCGGCCGCAGCAGGATCAAAGTTGACCTCCATTGCTTCCCATCCATCTTCATTCTGCAGCTCTTCAAATTTTTCAACGTCTATAATATAAGGTTCCATACCGTTGTTCTTCCTCCTTACTTTTTTTGTATCGTTCGCATCATTGTACTTAAGAGGCTTATTATACAGAATTTTCTGCTTTGCCTGCTCGAATCGTCCGTAGTTTATGTTCTTCTTTGCTTTAGCAGTAGGCTCCTCTTTTTCCTGTTCAGGTGTTTTTTCAGAAATATCCCCCTGGGCATTTTCGGATTCTGAATCATCCTCATCAGGAGCATACTTATCTTTGAAAGTCTTTTCCATTGAAGAAATATCCTCCTGAGCACGCTTTTCGATCTTCTCTTTTGTGAAGAAATAAGAAGCAACTGCTCCGACAGCAGCGCCTGCTAAAAATATAGCTATTGATTTAAAGTTCATAATTAGCCCTCCATTTTGACATTGATATACCTTGGATTACCAGAAAGCTCATTAGTATAGACTATAGCGCGAATATAATCTGATATCCATATGACTACTGGTCGTTCTTCCAAGGTATCATAATAACTTATCTTATACATAGCAATCATATATACTTATAAATCTCGCCGTCGATGTTCGGATTGATCATATAAATATAATTTACGTATTTGCCCTTTGCATGGTCAAAGAAGAGTTCGTCTATCTCATCAAACATCTTCTCTCCAGCCTCACGATTTTCATCACAAAGCTCACGAGCCTCTTCAACCTTATCGTCGTAGTAGATCTTGGTTATTCTCAGATCAATATAACCATCAGGATTAAGACCGTCCGCACGAGCCTTCGCAACTCGATCTTCTGAAAATACCCATCCGACTCTTGCAGATATAGGTTTGATTTTCTTAAGACCGATTTCTTTACAAAGGTCATGCCAGAGTCTGTATCCGCATGTTGATCCGATTGATTCATCTCTGAGTTCATTGGCATTTCTTTGAACGTTTTCTAGGTTGAAGTCGTTCTCCCATTCGTTGCGAGACCAGTATTTGCAGTTGTTTGGAGTAACATACTCAACATAAGGCATTGCTGTAAGACCAGATTCAGGATCTTTCTGATATATAGGATCTCCGTTTTCAGTCTCTCCTACCTTAGTAAGACCGTTTGCGAGCTCATATGCCTTTTCCTTACCGTACTCCTTTTCAACGTTAGAATATAACATATCATAAGATGCCTTAAGACCGTTATAAGCAACACTGAGAACTGCATATCTCTTCTTGATAATATGTAGACCTCCTAGAACGAGAGCCGCTGATGAAGCGAAACCAAGAACAGGTTTAGCAACTGCCTTAGTCATAGCCCAGCCTGTCTGATACTTGAGGTTATGACGATCCTTATCATAATCATCCTGTGAATATAAAGAACCATCTGCATTCATAGCATCGTTGTTTACAGCAACATCCATCTGATGCACGATAGTCTTATGATCTGTGATTATCTCTTTCACCTTGAGTGTAGACTTACAGGACTCATATACAGTCCATCCAAAGCCTAATATACCAAGTCCAACAAGGATTTCAGGACTGTGCTTTGAAGCCTTATCCTTGCCAACTTTGGCTATAGACTTAACTTTATCGAAAAATTTCATAAATATAAATTCCTCCTTATTCCATATTTATTGGTGTGCCGACAGTACCGACTGATTTGCTACTATCAGTACTCTCAAAGAATTCACCTGGCATAGGATACATAAATCTGAACATGAGGTAGTTCGCTGCATCAACCAGGTGTTCTGTGTTGTGATCTTTTTTGAATGCCTCGAGACAGAGTTCTGCCGTCTTAATAGCATCAACTCTGCCTTCACCGAAATTCTTACGTGCAGGACCATACTTGAAGAATGATACAGCCACGCGGTTTTTGCGCAGCTGATCAAACTCTTCGGAATAGTCCCTTGTTTCAGGGCTATTATTCATCGTTTTCCTCCTTGGTGTCATCTGTTTTTATCGTGGCTTCAAGCCAGTTGTCGAGATATGCGTTATAAAGTATAGTCTGGATATGCTCATCCTCATTTACCTCAATGCCGTTATACATAGGATTACTTTCAGGACGCATTAATGCAGTGGCCGATGGGTCTACTATAACACATCTGTCAGTAGGAAGCATTAGCTGTACGTTATTTTCAAACAGCAGAAAGATTACGGTTTCTGTAAAGCCGATCGCCTTAGGTGTGTACAGTTTTTCAAGCTTGCCGGCTTCAATATCTGACTTTGATAATGCCGGAGGGTAGAATATAACCGCCTGACCATTACATGAGATCCAGTTATTATTCTTTTTCTGTTCAGAGGCTCTTCTTCTCCATCTCTCCGCATCAGTCATCTTCCTCATCCTCCTTACAAATATCATGAGTCTGCTTGCAAAGATCAAAGACGCCTGGTGAATTTTTGTAATTGAGGAATCTGAATAACTTCTGATTGAGAAGCTCCGCAGCTTTAGGACCTGTAATGTCTGTTGTAAGCATCACGTCATCCTCTCTGTTGGGCATTGCTAAATATAAACTTACCTCGTCTTCATTGTTGCACCGAATGTCAATCGCGGCAACTCTATCTACATTGTAATAAGTGCCTCCGAATTTTATAAACTTCATAAAATATCCTCCTTATAATGGCATAAATTTGTGACTTCTAACACTGAAGAAGCCTATCTGATAAATATCAGTATTCAAGTTTCTTTCCTTGATATAATCCCGAGCTTTGTTTCTTGACTCAAATGGTTTGAGGTTAAGGTTTTCTTCGCATATGAAAGCTCCGGTATGTTTGTTTCTTATATAATACATTCTTTAGTCCTCCTAAGAATGCCTTTCTTTTCTTTTTCAGACATGTTAAACCAGCCTTCTTCATAATACTGAATCAAGCGAGTCTTTGCTACTGCTTTTATGATTTCACTATGCGGATTATTAGTTAACTGCGATCCGTAGAACTCTAGTAAGATTGAATAGATATCAGCCTTATCAAGCTCAAACGACTCATCATTCTCAAAGACTGTTATCGACCATACAGATAATCCGGTTACAGACGCGACGTCTCTTATTGTTAACTTTAAGGATTCTCTTAACAGTCTCAAATATAAATGAGTACGCAATATAGGCGCGTTATCGTTTAGAACCCATCTATTATAACGATTTTCAGAGTCAGTTTCTTTCTTTACAACTTCAAAGTCATATTCTGATTTGAAAAAGAATGATACTATTTCGCAGCCTATAGGATTTATCCAATTAGTCATTGCTGCAAAAGCGTCCTCCATCGTCATAAACTTAGCAACCATAGGGTCAGTTGCTGGGTTTTCAGTTGTCAATGGTGTTGCAGATCCTACCTGAAGGTAAGCATCCTTTCCTGTTATCTTAACACAATATACCTTATCCATATACTAAAGCCTCCTAAAATATAAAAGATTATCTGATTTGTCTTGGTCTTGGGAGTTCTATTGTATAAATATCACCTGCTCTTGTAATATAAGAACTATCAAGTGAAGTCCAACCCCAATCAAGGAATGTATGATCTGGTTCTTCGCCAACAGCCTTGAAGAAGTCTGCTACTGTACAGAGATGTTCATTAAGACAAATATCAAGAAGATACTGTCTTACAAGATATGCGTCTTCATAACTGTCAAATACATTTATTTCAGAAAGCACATCGCCACCTACAGACACAACAGGCTTGCTGTAATTTATCGGAGATCTTGTTATGAAAGGATCTCTTTTCTTAGGTCTACCCATTCCAGCATAATCTGTATGTCCAAGGACCGAACCGAGTACGCCTCTTGTTCTTGAGAACTTAGCCCTTCTGAATGCATTAGGGTCCTTGTAAATAAGCATTCCAAGAGCACCAGAACCGAGATCATACAAGCTATCAAGAATTGTTGGCTTTACGACATCATTCAGAATATACTTACCGATTTCAGATCCTTCTTTTTTTACAGTATTGCCGAACTTAGATGACTTTTTAGGTGTTTTAGCACTATGCTTAGCCACCTGAACCCGCTCAACGGCGGGCTCTTTTGTGGCAGGGGTTTCTTTAGATATAACATTATCAGAATTAGCAGGGAGTTTTACTTCAGCCATAATTATACCTCCGGATCATAAACCTTGTATGTGTGACGATCTCTTGCTGTGTATGAAATAACAATACGAACTTCATTCTCTTCTGTTATCTCAGATGTGAAATAACACTTGAGGAATCCATTCTTTGCAATTTCATCGATACCAGCACCGAATCCGAGATTTGATGCAACGCTTGGAAGCTCTACATCTGGAGCAACTCTTTCATAGAATTCATCGATTGTAATAAATTCGCCTTCAAGGATTTCAGCATTTATTTCATTCTGGACTCTGTCGATCTTATCAATTGATGACCAGAAATATACGTTCATCTGCTTATCATAAAACAGATAATCGCCCTTACCATAAGCGATTATGTTTCCGTTCTTATCCCTCTTTGGCGGATTGTTATTGAGCGCCGTTTTTGCAGCATCTTCTTTTATTTCATTAGTCTTCTTCTCACCGACTTTCTTTATAGAAGAAGCAACGTAATCTGATAAAGCTTTGTTTGCGAGTTCTTCTGCGGTTCTTGCAGCCTTAAGCTTTCGTCCAGCACAAACCTGTGAAGCAACGGTACAACCAACTGTTGTTGCAGCAGCTACGATTGCAGGCCAGCAGCACTTAAATATAATTGCTATCTTTTCTGCAGTGGAAAGTTTTACAGTTATTTTAGAGTTCTGCTTTTCAGGATCAAGCTCTTTTCTTATTTCCTCTTCCTTCTTGATTGTAGCATTTGTAATTGCAAGCTTAGCCTTAGGAGCCTCCTTGATTGCTGTATATACAGTTATACCAGCAGCAACAAGTCCAAGACCTGCAAATATAATTGGCGAATGTTCTTTAGCTCCGTTTATAGCGCTTTTAGCGAATTCTTTAAACTTCATAAAATATCCTCCTTATAATATCATACTTCGAGTTTTCTACTTTCGTAGAGCTTGAATAGCTGTTCATTTGATAAACCAAATCCAGAATATCCATCTGTTGCAATGTATGGGTTACCATCTTCATCATAGATAGTCCTTCCAAATTTATCATTGTAAGCCAAATATTCCTCGCTCATAAGTTCTGAGTCATATGGATTCAGTCTGGAACGAATGTCCCAAAATTCTGGCCAATCATTATATACTATATTTATAATAACCTGGCTATTCCTTATTTCAGGCTTTAATTCGATATCTAGAATTCGAATACCCTGAAGTAAATCCCATCCAAGAACCTCGCGCAAGTCCATGTATGAAATATCAGGACCAGGTGTTACCAAATTAACAAAGTCAGAAATTCCCCAGAAAGAATATAATTCTTCTAAAGCAACAAATCCAGTCTCCTGCAGTAGACGGGTCGCTTTATTAATTCCATTCTTTACAAAAGGAATTGTGGCTGTAAAACCTATGTTTGCTATGTGGTCATAGAATTTACAAACCATCGGTCGTCTTCGTTCATTTGGTTTTATTATTGGCCTATGAAACATTATGGTTCCTCCTTTCTAAAAAAATATAGAGACGGTGCTTTTAAAGCTTGCCTATCCTATTGGATAGACTCCCGTCTCCATTATATGCCGTGTTTATTTTGTAAGATTGTTAATACGGTTTATTATTCCTGAAAGCCATGACGGACGATCCATAGAAAATGGAGTAAGTTTCATCATTTCATAAGTAAGACTTATATTGTTTACACACTCCATCAAATCGTCATACTTCTCCTTATCAATGAGTATTTTCTTACCGGTTGCTATGTCACAGAATGCCTGTTTGCCATTGCATCTGCTAGGTATACCAATGCCGTATACAGAATTTGCAATACGCTTGTACATTTCTTTTTCTTTTAATAATCTCGAAATATCAGCGCGTAATTCCAGTATTTCCTTACGCTTATCATTTTTATTTGCCAGTCTTGCTATTTCACTGTTTTTAAGATCATTGTTTGCAATATTTTTCTTTTCTGCGGTGCAAATATCAATAATGTTTTCTCTTATACCAGCCATGAAAGGATCTGAATTAAAATCAGAATCATTCTTCATACGGGATTCAATGCAGTTAAAGGCATCACTGTTACGATTAAATATAGCATTTCGTATAGCATATATAACTTCTGCCAAAGCGTCACGAATAGATGTATATTTCTGAATTTCCTTTGTTAAACCGACATCGTTGATGCAATAGTCCATAGCCTTATCTTTTTCCTTAATTGTTTTAATAAGAAGATCATGCGTGCTGTCAAGAATCACCTCACATGCTTCCAGCTTGTTTTTAAGAGTTTCATAATCTGCATCTTTAGTTTTACACTTGCATATGGCTTCTTCTGTACGAGCTTTCCATTCAGTTGCTTCTTTTATCTTTCTTATAAGAATATTTAAAATGACTGAAATGCCGTATATAGGTCCATCGTCAACTGTTTTCACGCCAATCTTAAGCGAAACATCCGTTAAATCCGATATCATTTTATCATTATCTATGGTTCTAGTAGCAAGCATAATATCCGCAACACTGTCGGTTATTTCCCTTAACATGTCGGAGAGAGCATCGTTTTTATCATTTACTTCCTTAAGAGCATCGGCGGCATCAGATAACTCCTTATCCATAGCACGCTTTTCAACAACCATTTGTGCTATAGTAGCTTTATTAGCGTCATTTAATTTCTTCTGATCATCAAGATCCTTTGCTGCTTTCTGAGCTTTGTTTTTCCATACTACGTTTTCTGAAACAACGTTTTCAAGGTTGCTATTAATCTTTGAGAATATAAGAAGAACTGATTTGAAAGTATATAATATCGAGTCGTTATCACAATTATGCATTGCATTTATAGCCTCATATAACTCTGAAAATTTCTTAAGAGTTATATCAAATTCGTCATTCGCTTCACAAATATCGATAATATCTGCAGCGAGCCCTCTTGCAAGATGTAGATCACCCTCAGCAGAAAAAGCAACATTTTGATTAAGTTCACGAGAATCCATAATTGTTATTATCTGATCAATAATAGTGCATATTTCATCCTTTGCTGTAAGCCAATTTCCATTGTCAAGTATATAACTTGCTTTGGTAGGCATACATATGTGTTCGAGTCCAGAGTTATGTTCTAAGGCGTTTAAGGTATCTTTTAAATCATCACAAATGGTTTCAGACTTAAGATCATCATATATAACGTCTATTACGTTTTTAAGCTCCTTCTTATCAGCATCTGCATTCTCGTAAAGTTTTTTCCAGTTACGAGCCTCTTTTTTTATAGATTCTACTTTATTTTTGAGATCGTCGTTTTCCTCATGTAAACGATTAGCAGTAACACCACGTGCAGTTACTTGTACGCCGAGTTCATAGTTAGCCTTTTCAAGCTCCTCTATGCACTTATTAAGAGAATCTGTGGTGAATGAAGTCAAGTGTTTACAGATTTTGGGAATATCATTTTTTGTAGTTTTTAACTCAGGGCGATTAAAAATTTCGTCATCTTTAATTTTATCAGTCATATATGATATATAGTTAACACGCTTATCACTGACTCTACTACATATAGCGTACTTTATAGCCCTAATCATATCCGCCAAAGCTACTCGGCATTCGTTATTGTAATTAACGTTGTCAACCAGCATAGCGTTAGCCTTTTCAAGTTCATCTATGCGCTTGTTAAGAGGATCTACTTCCTCCTTTGCGTATTCCGTAAGACCATTATCTGTAACCTTAATAAACTGGTAGTTAACAAATCCTTTTTCATCTATTGCTTTAATAACTTTGTATATATCAAAAGTGTTACACCAAGCAGCGTATTTCGGACTTTTGGCTTTCTGAAGAGCATTCATTCTGTTGACAGCATACTCAATTGATGTTGCAGACCAGTGAGATATCATTGTACCGTACTTAACGTTTATGTTACCATCGAGATCAACAGTTATGTTGTCAACAACCTTCGTTGGGTTCCCGGCTTCAGATATTATATACTGATCTTTAAAAGTGTCGTCAAATGAATGCATTACAAAGCGTCCTTTATCTACGAATTTAAGACGCCCAATACGTACAATGGCATCAGTGGCCTCTTTCGGAGTGTCTAAAAGTTTAGCTTCTGTAATATACTCATTATATCCGCAACTGAATGTGACTTCTGTACCAGGAACCTCTGTATTAAACTCCATGCTTGTAAGATATCCCTCTGCAGCCTTATCATATATAGCGTATTTCATAAAATAGCCTCCTTAAAATATAAATTAGTCATTCATCTGATCCATCATAAAACATCTATGACGTTCCAGTCTGTTTGTTGCTTCTTTGAGTGTACCATCTGGCATCTCAAAATATACATTTGGCTTTGTTGGGTCTTTAGCCCATGTATCGCCGTATTCATTTACAACATGATACTCGATAAGACAACCGCTTGCCTTTGTAAAACCTGTTGTAAATATAATAGCATCAACCGTATCAAGAAGAGAAATGGAATGACCAAGCATCTGAAGCCTTGACCTTCCTATTTTTCCGAATATAGCATTCGAAACTGTCTGAGTAGCCGTAGTATCACAGCATAACTGTTCGCTTACTTCCTCTCGTACTCTTTTAAACGTTGCTTTTATCTGGTCGTCTGTAAGACCGTTCATTGGTGTAGATATAAATATTTTCATTCTTCTTCCTCCTTAGGTTTGTCGAGTGGGTTTACGGTTGTTATTAATATAAAAGGCTCTTTTGCGTCTGAAAAATCAGCAGAAGCCTTAAAGTTTCCAGTTTTGAGATCGAGAGTCGCAGTATCATACATATAAATATAAAACTTAGAAGCAACACCGGCTAACATTCCTGATATTATCATTCCGATCTCAAAAGACCAGAATACTGGTAATATCTCAAGTGCCAGATCTGCTATTAACAAGCCGATGAATGTAGAGATTATTGTTATGGTTGCGATAACCCAGGAAAATCTCCTAAATGGAGAACGATTCTTATTTTTCATTTTTAATTCCTCCTGACCACATAAATGTTGTAAATAACACCGTTGGTATTAGACTCGTAGTAATATTAACTTTCGTGGATAATATAAAAGCTACGATTACAGATATCCCTGTAAAAAATAACATGATACCAGAGCTTATAATCGCACAAGCAAGCAAATGTATAATCGGATGACCGCTATTATAACTAAACACTGCAGCACTGAAATATGTGTTTAATATAATTATACATATCAAAATCGTGTTAAGCATAGATCCTCCTAAAATATAAAACCTGAAGGGACCTGTTACAGTCCCTAGGTTTTGATTAGGTTTATTTCATATGAACTTATCCTTAGTTTTACCAAGCCAATTTGACGTCTTCAGAGACCCGTTTTCCATAGAGCTACTGAGTACCGCAAGTGCAGCAACACCAAGTATCTTGAGTACCGCAGTCTTATCGACCTTGAAAATACCCTTAGCTTCTGCATTGGTTTTATTAACCTCCGCTTCGAGCTTCTGGATTTCCATAAGTTTAGACTTTTTCTCAAGCAACTCAGGATATTCATCGCTTGTGGCTTCCGTTGCGTCAATGAGTTCATCGACCTCCTTAAGCTGTCTTTCTGTGGCTGTCATTTCCTTTGGTTTTTTGAACATAAATAAACACCTCCATTATACAATGTGTTTAAGTTGAAGACTTTGACTTCTTGTATTCTTCAAGAAAAGCAGCAGTTGCCAAATATTCGGCTTTCTGATCTTTTGAGAATATAAGAACTCCTTCTGCTTTTCCTTCATTTATAGCGTCTATCATATTCCATTTTGTGCCATCATCATCTATAAAATACATATTATCTCTTATATGTTTATACTGAGCGCGAGTTCCATCTTTCCAGCCGAGCTTATGACCTTTCTTCTTACCTTTTCTGTAACAGAATATACCGATTGCGGCTGTTACTGCTGTGTGAATAGGATGCTCTTTAATTTCCTCGCCGATGCCGATTACGAAGTCAAGTGTCTTGTCAACGATGTCCTTCTTCTTAACCTCGATTGTAGGCTCGATGTCGATGATTTCCTCGTTTCTCATATTGTTTTCCATAAATAATCCTCCTGTAAATATAAATTCAAGACCTAAAGGGACCTGTTACAGTCCCTTTTCAGTCTATTTGGTCTTTTTTCGAAATTTTGGGAGCGGATCTTTTCCTAATATTTCTCGTGGGTAATTGATTACGGGAAGGATTAAACAATCCCAAATCTTTGGTGCCAACCAGAATATCAGAATTATCCATAATACTATTTCCATTCTTAACACCTCCTATTAAAGAACGTGTTTAAAATGGAAATCTAAGGCCCCGTGTTGGGGCCTCGTGACTTAGACTTCTGTCACCTCCACTTCTACATTTTCAGCATTGTTACCATCTGCCATAGAAACAGCGTCTTCCGTTACAGGCACTTCTACGCTCTCAACAGCAAGTGACTTCTTACTGAATGTAGATCCGATCTTTCCTCCAAGGAACTTAGCTCCTCCGAGAACAGCTGAACCTACAACTGTTACCACTATCTGGGCAAGTGTAGCCTTTCCTGTGCTCTTAATAAATGACTTAGTTTCCATTTTCATAATGTAAACCTCCTGTAAATATAAATTAAGTGGACTTACTTGTCCATTATATAGCGTGTTTAAATTGTAAGTTTTCTACACATGTTTTTGACAAATATAATTCCCTCATGTGAGTTATGTATGCATCTATTGTCAAATTTCCTGGTAACATCTTTTTGAGTATTCCAGTTTTTAAAGTACGCTCGAAATTAGTAAGCTCCTCACGCGTATAAGAACAAGGATTTCGATTAAATGCATTTAAGTAAGAAATATAACTTTTGGCACACGAATCAAACATTGCTTCAGATAAACTTACAGTAGCGTCAAGTCCAGCTTTTTCAGATATACATTTGTCTTTGTTAGTTGAGGGTATGAAACCAGGGCACGATTTTACAAAATACGAATATTCATGTTTTTTGCCATTCTGCGGTCTATGATGTCTGATAGCATCCCATCCTGGAACTGGTTCTGAATGCTCACACCAGCAACATCCTTCTTCTCCAAAAGATGGGCATGAATGTTTGCAATCCCAACATAAACTTTTTGCCTGTCCCATATAAAAGCCTCCTTAAAAATATAAAGTCGAAACCTGAAGGGGTCTGCTTTTTAAACAGAACCCCATAAATAGGTTTAGATTTCTTCTATTTCATCTTCCTCGTCTGGAACCATGATTGTGAAATCATAATTGCAGATTTCGCCATTAAGATATTTGCTTGTCAACCAAGTATTACGTACTGCATTGAACGCACTTGCAGCTGTAAGCCATACAAATGCCCTAGTAGTACTACTTTTTATTCCGTAGTCTTTTACAGAATAAACTGTAGCAGCTCCAAGGATTGCTGTTGTCATCCAGCTCAGCGTTAATGCCGCACCGTCCATGATGCCGTAAGCAGCGTTCTTGACAAAACCTTTAACATTAACTTTTTCTTTCATGATTATATCCTCCTAAGATAAAATAATATATTGGCATCTCTGCCTATTATAGAACGTGTTTAAAATGAAAGGCGAAAGAGGAGAGGCTATGCCTCCTCTGGTAATAAACCTCCTTCCATAAATTCGATAAGTTCTTCAACCATTTTATCTATCAAGATATATCCTGAGAGATCAACATGATTCCAGAAATATTTTAAATCTTCTTCTGGAACATATGATCCCTTTCTATCTTTAATAGCTATGATCAAAAGTTTATCGGTTAAATGGTCGTTAAAACCAAGACTAGATTTAACCTCCTCTCTTATAACTCTTGTGTATTCTTTAATCTTTTCATAGCGTCTATTATTCATAAATAGATCCTCCTAAAATATAATAAATTAAAGAACATTAAAGTTCTCATTATATGCGGTGTTTAAAATGCAAAAAGTGAGAACCCGTGGTAAATCACGAGTCTCATCTTTTGGATCAGTCCTTAAATGTTTCTATCCTATAGTTGATCTTATACTTGTCGAGTATTTTCTTTGCGTTTTCAAGCTGTTCAAGATAGGCTTCGTCATCAGTCTTGTGATTAAAATTAGTACTGAACACAACCATGTAATGGTCTCCAACTAATCTTGGAAATCCAGAATACATAGCTGAATCAATATCATTCACAGCTAAATCAGAATCTTCCTGTTTTCTGTTGAAAACAACAAAATTTTTGTAAACTCTTGACATCATAATAAAAATCTCCTTTTTAATATAAAATTTTGGATTTCTCCATTATAATAGGTGTTCAAACTGAAAGCTGAAAGCCAGTGTTACCACTGAATTCCAGCCTTAGGAGATTTATTTTGAATTTTTAGTAGATTCTAAATAAAGAAATATGCAGATAACTGCTAATATCAAATATGGCATTATTTACCTCCTTTCTTCTTTTCAAAGAATATCTTCTTGACGATCCAAGCCACAATAATTACAGGCGCTAACGTCCATAAAATACTGATGACTCCGGCAGCAAGAGATATAATCAATACAATCGTAATGATAACTAATGCTATTATTAATAAAGTTATCATATTTTTATTCCTCCTTAAAATATAATAAATTAATAAATCTCCATTATAGAACGTGTTTGAAATGTAAAAAATAAAACAAGTGTTATTGCGAAAAGAGAGAGACAATGCTCTCCCTGCAAATATGGTCTTTATAGATTTACCTGCTATATATTTCATTCATAATTTGATTTCTAATGTATCTCAATTCACAATTAATAGCAATAGCATCATATCCGCTAGCTTTATTAAAAAGTCTACCTAAATATTCAACTTGTCTATAATCGTTCTTTGGTTCATGAGAAATTAAATTTGCAATTATATTCATAGCAATTTCCTCGTCTATATTGTACTCAAATGCAAGTTTTATTGTCTCTTCTTTGATTAACTCCTTAAAATAATTTTTATCCTTAGCTTTAAACATAATAAAACCTCCTTAAAAATAAATGATTGAGTTTAATTCTTTTCATTATACACCGTGTTTTTATTGTAAAGGCGAAAAATGAAAAGACCTGTCCGCTTCGAACGAACGTCTCTACCACTAGGGTAGCGCACTACCTTTGTGCTATTATATGTACTCTACTTCGTCCAAGCTCGGACTTTTCAAGCCAGTATCCCCCAGATTAGGTCTCTCGACCGTCCAAGGCGCGTTAATTCGCAGTCTTTTCATAATAAGACGTGTTTGAAATGTAAAAAAAAATAAAACCAGTGTTCGAGCCGAAACTCAAACCCCGTGTTTCACCACAGGGCGAGCTTTTAAACTTGTTTACAATAAATTAGGTTTTTACAATTACAAATCCTTCCATTATGAAATCGCTGACAAAAGTAATTTCAACATTTCCGTTTTCTTTCTTAGATACTTCGATCCAATCTTCTTTTGGATTTTCATATTTGAGTTTCGTAACCCAACCATTTTTTTCGTCGTATTTGTCGATCACTTCTTTTGCTTTTATCTCGGCAAATAAAACGTCTTTAATGTTTTGGATTAATTCCTCAGATATTTCATCCGTTTCAATTGTTTCAAAAATATCTTTTTCTGTTATTTCGTACGGATATATTGGACAATACCATTCGTCTAATTCTTCCTGTCCAAAGATTCTGTAAATTTTTAACATAAAAATTCCTCCTTTAAAATATAAACATTAAGTTTATGTCTTCATTAAAGACCGTGTTTAAAATGTAAAAAAATAAAACCAGTGTTCGAGCCGAAACTCAAACCCCGTGTTGGGGCTGAGCTTTTGAATTGAATTAATTTTAGTTAATACTTAAATATACTATTATGAATACCTAAATCAACTTCGATTTCTGACATTCTGCGCTCGACGTATCTTATTATTTCGTATTCGTCTCTGCTTGGAAATGATTTTGTGAGGTGAAATCTTATCTGTTCTCTTGAATCTCTAGGCATTTTTATTCCTAAATTTTCTAAAGATTTCAGTGATTTCATTGCCTTTTTGTAATCATTCATTGCCTGATCAATACGGAACTTGATATTTTCGTCAAACCCATATGTTTTTCCGTTATAGTTAAAGTAATTAGTCATAATAAAACCTCCTTAAATTTTAAACATAAAAGTTTAATTCTTTTCATTATACACCGTGTTTTAATTGTAAAGGCGAAAAATGAGAATCCGTGTTTTAAGCACAGACTCTCTTAAAATAAGATTATCGTTTTATGCTTTTGACCAAAGGCTTCTTTAAGAGACTTATTCTCTTTGATCGAGACCTAGTTTCATCAGCACTTGTATATTCAATCCGCATAGAGGACGGCTTTACTGTAGTCAGCACATCAAGAGTATTCTGCCCAATGACTGTTGGAATATCAATACCAGTCTGAGCCCTTGACAAACTGTCCGAATACTCCCCAATCTTCATAAGCTGTTCGTTGACAACTGCGGTTTCCTCATTTGCAAGGACGTACCATACAGTCACAGGTGTACCTGCGGCGTATTGGGCGGCGATGTATTCTTTCAGACCTGCAACTGTGTTTCCACTTGGCTGTGCGTCCATAACATCTATGCCAAAGTTCAGGAAAATCGTTGAAAGACTTGAGTATATATGTATTGAAATAGTCGTTGAGTAGCTCCACGAAAAAGGAAGGTGTGAACACTTTATCAAATCTCTTGCTTGTGCTTTTTCACTACTAAGCAAGTTGTAACTATACAATGTTGTACCGCTTTGCTTTGCATATGTCTCATTCCCCGTCAACACCAACTTCTTTATCCTTCTCGTTGTCTCCACTTCTCCGAGGTAGATGTTGTTTGTCTGACCTGCTGATGAAATCTGGATTTTATAGCCGTAAGGTTCATAGGGTAATGCGGTTGAGCCGAGGTTGACTGATAATGCTTCCTTTATATCACTATACGTCTGTTGATACCCTACCCACCAAAGAATATAATGTGTATTATTGCTTGTCGTTAATGTTATTGATACATTACCGTCAGAGGCGATGTAATTAATAACAGTATCGTTCACTTCAGGAACAGTTTCTGTCTCACATATTCTGTTTCTGTTTCCTGCTGGATTATTAAAAGTATATGTTGTATTCGGGCTTACAGGCATAATTATAGATACAACACCTGCTGCGATTGTAATAACTTCTCTTTGTGTCTGATAATATAACGACACAGGATTTGTATCCTTATCAAACAAATTCCCCGTCCTCTCACCTGTACCCTGTGGCATAATCGGGCTGTCGGGAGTTGGTGTGCCGGATGTCTCTGTGTTACCGAATAGCTCCCAGTCAGAAAGCTTATTCTGCATGGTATTAAAAATATAAGGGAATTCTGTGATTACGTCTGTTTTAGATCCAAACAAAACCTTATACCAGAGTCTTGACAGGTCAGTATTTATTGTCATGTAATCCTCTTTACCGTCTATTGTGACTGTAAGGATAGAACCTGACTTTGTTGGGGTTATGTCATGAAGCTTCCAATATAAAAGCTTTGCAAGCTCATACCTAGGATATGGATCGCCGAGGTCTGAAATATAAAGAGAATATATAAACCTTGCTAGTATATTCTTCGGCTCTTTGTCTGGAGTAGTGCCGTTTAGAATATCTTTTATAAGCTGAGTATATACAGTCACTGGCTCTGGTAAGTCACCATAATAGAAACCACCAAGAGCAGCGGTGTATTTTTCTGCTGGTGTTAAATATAAATCATCCATTTAATCACCTCTTAGTCTATCATCTGTGAAATAATATAATCAGCAATGATTTTCATACCAGAAGCATTTGGATGAATTCCATTAGAGCTATCAGAATATGATACTGTATTAGAAGCATTTATGCCACACTGTCTGAGATCAATGATTTTATACACGCCAAGCTGTTCTGCTATTTCCTTTATAGCAGCAAAAGTCTTAGCCTGTCTTTCCATAGAGTAAGTTCCAGACAAGTCATAAACACATGTCTTTGGAATAAGCACGATAATTTTAGCATCAGGGTATGCTGTCTGAAGCTTAACAATTGTCTCAGCACAAGCAGCATATGTGTATTCCTTAGAAGCCTCAAGTGTTGTAATATCTGTTGTGTAAAGATTCTGACCAACATCTGCCTTGAAAGGATCATTGAATCCAAGCTCAACAAATATATGAGTTGGAGTTCCATTTGCAGCAAGCCTTGATATTCTGGTATCAGATGCACCATATGGTATACGATCTGCATTGGTTGGCTGATATCTGTATGATGATCTTGAGATAGCACTTACTGCTGGCGGATCTGGGAACTGAAGTCCTCTACGAACAATATCCCACCATGTCTGGGTTACATCAGTTACATCACCATGCGGATAATACTCCTGTTCATATACTGTACCGCTTTCAGTATCTTCAGAATATCCAACAAATGTTGAAATAGAATCACCAAGAACCGCCATTCTGTATGTATTAGGAATATCAATAAATCTTGGGTCGTGCATAGTTCTTTTAACGCCGTTTATCTCATAGTAAGGTAGCACGTTAAGATCTACATATTTTCCAGATTTCCATACAGTACCGATATAAATGAGGTTATCATCATATCCATTTTGAATAGATACACCAGCACCGCCGAGGAAGAACTCATCGGTCTTAATATTATAATAAATATATCCATAAGAGCTCACGATTGATGAATAATCAAGAATTTTACCCTTCAGATCATATCTTTTATTACCATAATTAAGAGATGCAAAGCCGTTACTACCAGAAGCAGAAAACGTTATAGTCTTAGCTACAGTGTCAACAGAAATTGGAACTGCGTTAAAATTACCAGACATTATAATGCCCTGTCTGTCAAGAGAATCGGTCCAAATATATATTTTACATTTATCAGCATCGTCTGTAGTAATACTTCCACCTTCAGACTTTTTAAATACAACAGCCATGTATTCTGTTGATACGACATATGAGCCTCTTGCATTTGATATTTTGTTTGATTTACCCTGATAAGAGTTTCTGTCTGTGCTATCATACTTCAGAACATAAGCGTCAAAACCGGTTGGTATGTTATAAAATACCTTGGTGTTCTCACCTATGTGGAAAATATCAGTGCTTAGCTGTGTATGATTTTCATCAGCAATAATATCACCGGTTGTTAAATCTACAGTCTGACTCTTGAGTCTTGGGTAAAAATACTGTTTACCAGTTCCAACGGAGATCTTTGCTATATCGACTTCTCTACTTAAGTCGTCTATAACCTCTTCTATATCAGAAGGAATATCACCGCCACCACTTTTTAAGTTTATTTTACGTATGGCCTCTGGTAATGTTCTTGAAGAATGCTTAGTGCCTGTTACAGCATCAAAAGCTTTTTTAATTTCTCCCATTTTGATTTACCTCCTTTATAGATAAGATTCGGGATCCACGTTTATAGTAGCCTGTGCGTCTGAAGATGCTTTTGATATTTCAGAATTCATATCAGGCATAACAGAAGATACGTCTGGAACCTGTGAATTTACATCACCAAGCATGCTACTTGGGTTTATTGAAGGCATGTTAAATCCTTTTATGCCAGGTAAAGAAACATCTGAAAACTGACTCAAAGAAGGGGCTTTCAGACTATTAACAGCGCTTTTTGACATACCATTTAATATACCTTTAAAGTTGATATTCATAAAACCAGCTCCTTTATTAAGTTTGAAGGGCTTCTATCATAGCTATTAATTCGTCATAAGACGGTCTGTAAGGAGTATATTCGTTTGATATATCCCATTCCGCTTTTGTACAAATCATAGGCTTAAATAAAAGGTTATCGCATACAACAGTATTCGGAATATAGATTAGAACATTATAAGAAGTCTCTTCTTCGACAACAAAAGAAAATGAATTTCCGAAATCAGCGCCAACGTATGCGTTTCCATCTATTTTTCGAATAGGCATTCGATAATTCGTACCGCTTCCTCCTCCAGAAGGACAGCCGCTCAATATATAATGAGCAGACTTTAGAGTAACTGGCAATATCAATGAAACGTCTGCTGTGGCTGTACCATTCATTAATACTGATCCATCACTATTCACAGTTATTGTAACTCCATTTTTTGTAGAACTAGTGTGAGGGTTTTTAAGCTTATTTTTAGGTCCATTATTAACAATATCAATCAGAACAGACGTGTCTTTTGAGATCTGTCCAGACATAGCGTTGACCGAGCCTTCAAGAGTTGTAGTTCTATTTTGAAGATCAGATACAGCGGTTGAATTATCATCAACTTTCTGCTTATACTCATTTGTGAAATCATTAGAACTCAGTCCTTTTCCAGTCTCAGGCTGAACCGCAGACATAGCTAAATCTAAAGCATTATCAACCGCTGCTCCATTAGCATATCTTGAAATATAATCGCTCATGTTGAATCGCCTCCTTTATACATTATCAACCTGTATTAATATACCATGAACAAAATACAAATGTTTCTTAGTGGTTTGAACATCAGTAACATTACCATCACTATCTTTGGAGACAGATATGTCAGTAACTATCTCAGTGTCGTATTCATCTGGAGCTTCGTAGAATCCCATTTGATCATTACCGACCCATACTCGCTTTGCGTTTATACCAATTATGTTTGAGTTTAGGCCTAATCCATATTCCATATGACCGTCTACATCATACTGACTTCGCAAATTTATATCAGCTATCTGACTATCATCGCCATCTATGGAATTACCGCCATACAAGTGTCCCTCTGCTAGATTCATCCAGAAATTTATAGGTCTTAACTGTTCATCGAGCTCAGTTTCTGATCTTGTATAAAGTCTGCCGTTAATAGAGCCACCGGCCTTATTAAATACACATATAGGTCGATTGTTTTCGTCGTTTACAATGATAGTTCCTGCTACATTATCGAGACCGCCCATTATCAGGTTTCCGCCTCTAATTCTGTCAGCAAGCATTGTTCCTGTTGTTATTTTATTAGCAACAATATTGCCATCCATTGTCATAGCAAGGCCAAATTCGCCGTTATAGCCAGTACTGGAATATCCCAAACCATTTATGTTCCATCTCCAAATTTTTGCATCAGGATCCAAATAGTTAAGTCTATCACAAATTAGAATTTCAGTTATGAGACCTTCTGCATTTCTTAACAAAGTAACATATCCATTACTTGTTTCCTTTATCAAAGCAGACGCATTGTCTTTTGCGGCTTGAAGGATTGAAGACGGTGCTGGAATATCACTAATCTGTTTCAAAAGCTGAGAATTTATCTCTGCTGAATGATTCGTTAGTGACTGAGTTGTCTTAGAGCCAAGATTGTATGTGGTGCTTCCAGGATCATCCAATGGAATAGACATTTTTGTTACTGGGAATATTTTATTTAATCCATGTGGTGTAGACCGAACCCTTATTCTACTTAAGAATTTTATAGGGTCAAAGTTTTCTTCCGGATTTATTGGAGCTACAGGAACAAGATCTATATACATGTTATTATAAGGATATCCGTCTTCCATATAGTCATTGCAACGCATTATCAAGTTTGGTAATGGCTCAGACATAGACTTTGGAATTGGCTCTATGCTACTTTTGTTTACCAGTTCGCCATTTTCAACAACCCAGGTTTGGTATTTTTCAAAAGAAATATTCTGAAAATAATATACCATATCAAGATCGTTTACAAACGGTGTAAACTCAATAACAACATAATATGGATCTGTTGTATTACCACTACCTTGTATCTTTATATCATAAGTTGTAAACTCAGAGGATTCCTGTAATGGTATTTCATACTCTTGTAGTATTCCATAATATGATATAGGCCGCCAATTCTGAGTCGGCTCTGATGAAACTATATATACTTTGGGCTTATTATTCTCACTTTGAATCGTTCCACCTGATGGTGTTCTTATACTTATTCTTAAATGATATTCGTAAGTTCCTAAATTATATATAGCTCTATATAAACGCTTGTAGTTATCTTCGTGCTCCTGAAGATTAAATATAAGATAACTTGCATTATCAAGAAAGTCGTTATTGAATCGATTCCAGTGTCCGACTCTAGTCCAAGTATTAAGATCGGTCATATCAGCTATTCTTAAAGACACGGTTAATGGCGTTGTTATTTCAGACACAGAAATATCACCGGACGATTTCCTGAACACAAGTCTTATAAATTTGGTATCATTTGGAACAAACGCATAAGTACCAATTTGAATCCAACCCATGTCTTCAAGTACACTTTTACTAGCGTTATATCGCATTATATTGAAATCAGCAATTGGGTTGTCTGTTAAAACGGAAATATAAAATCCATCAGTATATTGTGATACATCTATGTAATTTATAGTTCTCACTCTAGTAGAGCTACTAGAATTGTCACCGTTACTTCTTATAGTACCTTGCTCTATCTCGCTTGGATTGAGGGTTAACTCTATGATCTCACTCATATAATCACCTTCTTGTTAAGCACATTCAAATCCAATACTCTGTAAATAAGCAGGATTTTTCATTTCTTCTACAGTAAGGATTCTGAATGGTGTTGGTGATCCGGACAAAGTAACATTTGGCAAGTTTGTCCCGTCAACTATAGTTATTCCAGTAAAACCAGAACCTGTAGCTGGAAGATTTATAGTTCCTTCGCTGTTTCCTCTTATTACATTGTTAGACATATCTATTACGTTGTCATCATTTGATTCCCATATACTGTAAACTGGTGTTAATTTGTTAAGCTTTATTGTGTTTCTTGAAAATATCGTTTTCTTATCATTCCAGCTTCCACCACCAGATGCCACGAATGCAACTTTTACCAAAGATGTTATATCAAAAATATTGTCTGTCATGGACACTCCAGCCAATGGTCTTTGATCATAGCCTCCCATATCAGCAGGCCATGATTTCTTATCAGAAACACTAGCAAATATACAAAGCATCCCTACATTATCCGGAGCATCGTATGTATTTTTAGACATTGTAAATGTACTCTGCTTTATCCAACCCTTTATAGCATCATAATATGGATCTTTAAACGAAAAAGCATATTTATAACCAGTATTTCCGGCAATTTTTACATGATCAAGTCGTGGTATCATTCCAACCAATATAAATTCATTATGAGGCGTATATATTGAGTCTATGGTTATGTTTTTTAATTCAAAGAACTTATTATATGTAGCATCGCCACTGTTTTCAAACATGCTATGCTCAGAATTAGAAAATCCAGACAGTTTAGCCCCGTTACCATCTATAGATATGTTATTCGCAGTTTTGCATAAAATATATGGTGTTTCTCCAGGATATACCTGAGAAAGATCTATTTTAGTCCCATCTACAAATTTAATATACACATCAGAGGTCGCGCCTTCTACTTTTTCTTTAAGCTCGTCATATGTTTCTATTACATATGGATCTGAACTAGCACCGCTTCCTGTTACACTCATTCGTTAGGCATCTCCTTTCTATTAGTATATGATAGATCAATAGCCGTAGCTTCTATGTTCATTTCTGCAAACTGCAACTCATTCAAATATAATTCTCCGTAAGACTTTAGTAAAGCCGGATCTGTTATTTCTGAAAAAGTTACTGTTTTCTCAATCCATCCATAAGTATCGTAAGCTTCTTTTGCTATAAGGTATGGGCTTCCGTTGTTTACAGATTCGATAGTAATTCGGAGGTCTTGTTCAAGCTCCTGTTCTGGAGTAAGACTTCCTTCGTCTGGCATTCCTTCAGCCTCGTTTTTAGTAGCACCTAAAGGTACCAATACAGTACAAAGCTGAGACACCTCAAAATTTGTAGTGTGGTCAAGAAGGTTCTTACCGAATATTATTTCCTGTTCACAAAACGGTAATTCATCTTCAGACTGTAAATAGTCTAAGTAACGAATTCCACTCTGTTTACGAACACGAAGAATGCCACCATATACCTCTATGAGTTTTCCTATAGTATCCCATGTGGTTTCAAATCCAAAGGCTCTAGCAGTATATGCAAAGTTTGGATCATCAACAGTAACAACTCCTAGAGTAAAATGTTTATAGTCCGGGGTTTTATTGTTATGTATTGTTATCACATATGACAGGTATTCTCGAACAGAATTGAAATGGCGAACTGTATTTTGCTGAGTTGTGTCAAACAAATATGCCAATTCTCCTTCACAATATACGCTTTTCTGTTTATAAAAGTCTGTATCTATACCGGTAACGCGTCCTTCGAAAATATCATCTTCAACACCGTCTTGATATATTTTCACTATTGTATTCATTGGTTCTATCGTGTCATACTGCGGATTGTCTTCCGTTATAGTAAACGAAAATGATCCAGGGGCATTAACTTCCAATTCCAAAGTTGGAGATATTACTTTATGCTCTATTAAAGGTGACTTATCGCTATATAGTAGAGAATCTCCTCTGAATCCAAAGTTGTCACCGTCTGCCATTTTGAATTCATTTCCATCTGAAGTACAAAAGTTCATAAAACCAGTATTAGATATGACTTTAAACATTATTACAGCCTCCCTTGCGTAAAGTCTATTCTTATAGTACCTCTTCCTTTTACCTGAAATCCCACATTAACATCTTCTGAAAAAGCGCCTATTGTAAAATCTGGATCCCTATAGGTTCCTGTTGGTAAGGGTCCTTTTTCAATAAATGTATTATAATCGGAATTCCAGTATCTTATATAAAGACCATTGTCTGAGCTTATAGCAATCACCATTGGTGCTGGCATTTCCATAAGATAATCCTTAATATCCGGTATAACATCAATATATGACTCACTATCAACCTGAACGGTTTGGAATACTTCGGGGTATATCTCTCCGACTGACAGTGGTAATTTCTTATAGGGCTCAAGATCGTAACCTATTGAAATGTTATTAATGGGTCCGTCTTGTGTCATAGATACAGTAAACGTTCCGGTATATACATATAAAGGATCATCTGTTAATACCATTTTTCTTTTTTTACCATGTAAGAAATTTACAACTTTTGAGTAGGTTTGCACCCAGTTTTCATAACCAGGCGCTACTACAAACTCAAAGGAGCCATTTCGGTTCTGATAAGTCGGATATCCAGTCAAAATATTAGACAAATCAATTGAACCGTCAGCTCCAACAATATCGACAACATTTGTTTTCTGCGCTGGAGGCTCTGGTATAGGCAGAGCAGTTGGTGCTAAATGAAAATCAGACCATGTATTAAGTCCATCAAATTCTATAGCATGATCTCCAGTGTAGTATATTGAATGACCATCATACATTATTTTCTCCTCCTAACTGCTCTATTTCCTAAAGCTTCGTCCATTGGACCAACAAGCTGGCCAACAAGAGCCTTACCATCAAGATAAACTTTGAGATTTGACATTTCTTCGCTAAGAGAATCGACTGACTCTGTAACAGATGAAATTGCCTTTCTTACATAAGAATCGTCATATTTAGTATTTTCATAAGCATTTCTATTTTGATTTAAACTTCCTTCTATTGAACTGAGCTGTTTTGTAATATCAGACGTATATCTGTCCATTATTCCTTTAGTTGTAGATCTTGCATTAGAATTCGATAGCGGTGTTACAACAGAACGACCATTTCTAGAAGACAGAAGCTCAGGACCAGCCTCACCAACAATTACGTTGTTAGGGTTGTATGTTCCACCTTTTGCAAATAAATGGAACTTTTTACCAGTCTCCCATAGATACCCAAGTGGATTTACTCGAGACTGAATCGCATCCCATGATGCTTCTTTAATTGTGTTCCAAACTTTCTTTGCACCAGATCCAGCACCTTCTTCATCAAGATCAACACCATCAAGATCAACACCTGGTATTTTGTTAAGCAGGTCTATTGTTCTGTTTATTAACTGTTCAAGGGATTTTACAATTTTGCTAACAGAACTCTCTACAACCTCACCTATTTTATTTGTTATTTTTTCCATTAACGGATCTATGATTTCTTCTTTAATTAAACCATATATACGCTCAAGCATAGTTCCCATTGCTTTTATAACGGCTTTAACAAATCTGAATAATGAATCAGCCGCTCTTTTTACTCTCTTTTCATCTTCAAGCATGGTTGCTAAATTGTCTATAAAATCAATAATTGTATCTGCTATCGCTCCGAGGCTTTTTGGTGATGTAAGCCCTTCGATGAAAGCGCAAATAACAACTACTAGATTTTCGGCAATTCTTTTTATTCCAGCTTGATTCTTTGCTAGTGAATCCAATGTATTATCAATCAATCCTATAACAGATGTAACAATATCGTCAACACCATTAGCTATACCGTCTATGATACTTGTAACTATACCTATTGTTTTTTCAATCCATTCCTCTATATTTTTGCCTAACTCATCAAGAACCATTGAAATTGTTGCAAATATAGCAGATACAATAGCAGGACCTGATGCTATTAAAGCGCCAATAGCTCCGCCTATTATATTTTCGACAAATAACAATAAGAATGAACCAAAGGCCGCCATGTTGTTCATAAGGTTGTCTGATATCTTCATTTCATTTAGCATTTTGAAAGTTTTTACAAGTATAAGTATGCATACAGCCAGCAACAGCATAGCTCCGCCAAAAGATATAAATAGTTTTGAGACATTATTAACGCCCTGACCAAGACCAGGTTTAGATAATGTTTTAGCCAAAAGACCTAAAGATAAACTAATAATGACTATGGCTATTGCTATTGCTATTACTCCAACAATAGCACCAACTTGTTTACTTGTACTTAACTTGCCAAGACTTATCATAATTAAGCCAAGAACGCCAACTAGTGCTATTATAGAGACAAGCACGCCCATTAGCTCATCAACATGTGCATCATATAATATTTTGTTGAGTAAGAATACGAATAAAAGTAAAATGCCAAGTGATCCACCGATAACAGCAGCCGCTTTACCTACATCACCCCAACCTATTTCAGTCAGCTTGATAGTTATCATGTTCATTATGATTATTGCAGCTACTATAGACCATAGCATTCCGATATCAGCAAGATCAAAGTTTCCTCCATATTTAGAAATGGCTATCATAGCAGCCGATAATATAGCTACCATTGTAAGAACACCAAATAAACCTTGGAGGAGTTCAGTAAACTTCATACCAGCCATTATATTTAATGGTATCATTAACAATGTAAGAGAAAATGATAAAGCTAACAAAGTACTTGCGACACCATCTAGATTACCAGATCTTCCATACTTTTGTATTGCTTGCATTGATTTTGATAATACAGCCATTAATGCTATTATACCAAATAAACCTTGCATGAGCTCCCAAAACTTCATTTTTGCTATACTCTTTAATGGTATCAAAAGTAATATCATTGCAGCGGCCATTGCTATAATGGTTTTTGCTGCGCCTTCAACAGTACCTCTAGCTGATGTTACTCTAGCCAAATTATCTGTTAAGACTTCAAGTACGATGCCCATATACATTAAGCCAAATATAACTTCTCCAGCATCAGCTTTTCCTAGAACGAGCAACGCTTTTGTCAATAAGAATACGCCAACACCAAGACTAGCTAGAACTCCAGCCGCTCCAGCTAATTGAGAGGCCTTCATTTTATCCAAAACAAGCATTAATTCGGCCATTATGGCAGTAAAAGCAAGAAGTCCCTTTTTAAGTTCTTCTGTATCCATTTTAGATAAAGCCCAAACAGCAGCAACCATAACTCCTATCGCCAGTGCTATCTGAAATAAAGCAGAAGCAAGTAATTTAAGAGTCATTACTTTCAATCTGGCAGTCATAGCTTTTGCAGATCCGGTAAATGCATCAAGCATGTTCTTTGTAGCACTACCGACACCAACAAAATCTCCGAACAGTTTTCTTAAGTTGTGTATAATACCTATTAATTCTCCTAAAAGAATTAAAGCACCGCCGTCTTTCAAGAAGTTTATAAAGTTTTCAAATGTTAATTCTCCACCTACAAGATCTTCAAGCTTTGACTTTATGAAATCTACAACTGGAGCTAAAACAGCGCCTATTACCTGAAGTCCTGTTTTCAGTTTATCCCATGCTGCAATAAAGAAGTCAATTACCTTATGTAATGGTCCAGATTCCTGAGTAAAGAAACTTAATGCATTTTTTACATTTGCAGTAAATGTCTCTATTCCTGTAACAGGGATAAAGCCAAAGGATTCGATCTTATCGGTTATAGATACAACAAACCCAGATATAGCTTCTGAAGCCGATGCGAATACTCCTACCACTGAATCCAACGAGAATTCAACTGTATCTAACCCTAAAAGATTTGCTATCAGCTCAGCAACTATTGCTATCAACGCTGACATTATTGCTATTATAGTATGAATTATAGCGCCTATTGTTGTGCCTATTGATACAAATATCCGTTCTAAGGCATCGCTTGATGTTAGTAATTCTCCAATCGAATATAAAACATCGCCTATTGCAGCGGTAATCGTCCAGAAAGTTCCACTAGACTTTTCTCCGCCACTTACTATAGCACTGAATAAAGCACCGAGTCCTTTAGTGACAGCTTTTATGATACTTACTCCTATTTTGATTATAGAAAACAATCCTCTGAAAGTTCTTGTTATCTCATTAGCAGTTTTATCAGATATTATTAATTTTTCAGTAAATTTCATGAATGCTTCAGACATTTTGACGAGACGATTTCCGTCTTTTTTAGGAAATACTTCTTCCCATGCAGTCTTTATAGCACCAACAAATTTTCCAATAGCAGTTGCAAGATTAGAAAATCCCTGCAGCGCCATTTCACGACCAGTCATGCCTTCTACTTGTATAGTGTTTGCTTTTTCTTCGGCTTTAGCTAAGTCTTCCCAAGACTTAATATTGCCAGATAATATACCATCTATAGCCGTTTGAATCTCGGCGTAATCATAACCGGCTTTTGTGAGTGCTACTATTCTAGCTTCACCATTACCGAAATCACCGAGAACGCCACGATTTGCTACATCAAACAATTCCTGATATTTTTTCTTAGCCTCTTCTGTTAATTCAATCGTCTGCTCACTTTCTGTCTTTCCTGTAGCCCAGAATTTTAGCATTTCGTTTCTTGCGTCATTTGAGGGCTTAAATATGCCTTCAATTACGTCTTTAAACTTAGTCCACATTTCAGTGGCGTCTTCGAAATCGCCAACAATATACTGCCATGACTGAGCCCAACTAGAGCCTAAACCTTCAACTATAGCGTCCATTGCCTGGTGGAAGGTATTTACTCTTGTTGCGGCTTCTGTTGCTTTCTGACCTATAACAGTAGTTGTATCTGTATAGTTATTAAGCGTTTTTACCAGTACATCAGTAGTCAACCACTGGTGAGACAATGATTCATTAAACATACTAGTTGCATCGAAAGCTGTTGAAACACGTCCAGTTAAATCGGTTGTTGTCGAGATATATTTATCTCCTTCTTTTCGAATTGTACCGAATTCTAGAGCAGTTTTTAACAATTCATTCTTGAATTCAACAGTAGCCATATTGGCATTTTCTATAGACTTCCAATCTATAAGCTTTACAGAACCCTGTGATAATGCCTGTGCAAAATTGTACATTGCTCTTGATGCTTCCTGAGTATTAGCACCAGATACAGCTGCAACATTAGCAACACCTTTGATAGCATTTACTGCATCTCCAAGCTCAACGCCAGCGTTTGTAAACTTACCGATGTTCTGTGTCATATCACTGAATGAATATATAGTATCATCCGCATATTTATTAAGATCTTCAAGATACCCGTTTATTTCTTCAATTGGTCTTCCAGTAGATGCAGCAATTGTTTTTATAGCACCGATTTGAAGCTCATATTCTCCAAAACCAGTTTTAGCATTTCCAAGACTTGAAAACTTATCAAGCGTGTTTTTTACAAAGCCTTCAACCGAATTAGTCATGTTTCTTATTGTTTGATCCATGACCGTGCCCATTACTGGTATTTTTATTATTGTTTTTTCTATTCCGGTTGTTAGATTATCAAACGATAAATTCTTTATACTAGCTCCAACCTGATCGATTCCAGTTGTTACGTTTGAAAACTTTAAGGAAGCCTTTAATTCTTCAAGACTACTTAAGGTATTCCGTACACCGCTTTCAAAACCTTTATTGTCAAATTGCATTCGGACAATTTTATCATCATATTCAACGGACATGTCCGGTTACCTCCTTCCAAACATCTCTTGATAACTTGTCAAATATTGGCTTTATAGCCTCACCTATAAAAGGACGTCCTTCTATATAGGTTCCATTTTGATTTGCATGACCATACTCTATTAAAAGCACAATCGGTATGGTTTTTGGAATATTACTATTCCTCCAGGTAATGCTAACGCCTTTTTTGGTTACAGATATATCATAATACCAAGACGCTGCTGTTTTACCAGTATCTTTTGGAGTGGCCGCCGATAAAGCTCGAACACCCTCTTGTCCGTATCTGTCAAGAATGCTTCTTAGATCACTCTTAGAATTATTCTTCAGAAACGCCTCTATGTGTTTAAAATCACCTTCTTGTGTGAACTTTATCGGCATAAAACCACCACCTTTGTGAATAGAGAATGAAGATAGCTTAAATTTTTCTAAGCAGACTTGCGTCTATGAATCCTACAGACTTACCGTAAGCTATAAGAAGCCATACCGACTTATTTATAACTTCGTAATATCCATAACACTTTACTTTTGTTTTTGTGCTTATTGTAGTAAGTACTGCCGCATTGGACATATTTCCAGGAACAAGTCTGATGTTACATTTTTCCGGTATTACAGAATATGTACCAGCATACTTTGATGGATTATAGCTATGTGCCGCTGCAAGCTTTGTCGATTTTACTGATGAGTTGTCTTTCTTGTTCATTTCATCAATAATTTCGTCTATCCTTTTCTGGACCTCATCATACTTATAGCCAGCAGCATTAAGCTTAGTTTTTCTTACAGCACCATTACCCCAGTCGCCATGTATGCATTCTTTTGCTATTTCATCAATAGACTTCTTTGCTTCAGGCTTTACGAGTCTGGAATCGACTTCCTTCTGTACCGCAGCATAATCATATCCGGCGTCAGTAAGTCTCTTCTTTCGATCAGGATTATTACCCCAATCTCCATGAATTACTTCCTCTGCAAGCTGATCTATTGTCTTCTTAGGAGTTTCCATTTTGATTTCTTTTGCAGACTCCTCAGATCCAGCACTAGCCTTAAGTCGTCTTGTAACCTCTGCTGCGATTTTTGGCATTCTTGCCTTAAGATACGGTCCAGGGCAAGCTGTTGCAGCAAACATATCATGTGTCGTAAGTGAACCGTTTTTATCGCCGGTCCATACAAGTTCGGTCATTCCGTTTCGCTTACATACGTCAACGCAAAGGTCTATAAGCTTATTATAAACCTTATCGGAAACAGGCCATTCACCGCCTACCTCAGAATTTGACACTTCAATTGTTACAGCTCGATTGTCATTCCAAGATGAGGATGAACACCATGAGCGGGATCCTTCTGGACACCACTGAGTTACAACAGCATCTTTATCTATAAGATAGTTACATGACTCTTCTCTCTCTTTTGCGATAGCAGCATACGATTCAGGAGTAGCTATTCCAGCATAATGATGAATGGTTACTTTTGAAATCGGCTGGTTTCTTGGGGAATTTTTATAAGGAAGATCATATTCCTTTATAGCAAGTTTAGAATCCATTGTTATACCTCCTTATCGGGGTTTTCTTCTTGCTTTGTTCATGGCACGATAACGATCGAGAGTTTGAGACTTTGGAACCTTTTTCTTCGGAGTTTGCTCTATGGCTATAATCTCAAGAAGATTCAGTAAACGTCTAATGTTCCATTTATCTGCTGAAAACGGTACTCTAGACATAGCCATATAAGCATATATTAACTCGCTAGTTGTGAATCTCTTACCAGCGTCGTTTTTGTCTTTACCATGTTTTATTATTGTCGCTGATGGGTAATCTTCAATATACTCCTGAATTTCTTTAGCGGAGTCTACGGTTAGCATTGAAACCCAATCCTCTGGTATTTCGGATTTGTTTAATAGCATACAATCTATATAATAAACAAATTCGTCATATGTAAACTCTTTTTGCTCAAGATATGGTTTTTTATACTTAGACTCCCATTTTGAAATTGAATCGAGCGAGTGCTCTATTTTTAAAGTAAATCCAGGACAAACGATAACGTCAAAATTATCAGTTACGTTTTTATACGGTGGAATTACTATTTCTTTCATAGTTTATTTCGCCGCTTCTGTAGCATAGTCTTCGAGTTTAGGCGCAGTTCTCTTCTTTTCAACGCCCATGCCAACCTTATTAAAGAAATCTGCAGCATAATTAACATCTTCAAAGAATTTTTCTATCAGCTGAGAGAACATTGGCGTTTCTGAGAATGCCTTTGAAAGAGCTGGTGATTTCTCGAAGCGACGGCCATCTGCGGATATCTCTCCGTAAGACTTAAGTATTACATCTCTGAACACAGGCATAAGTTCTTCTGTGTTATTTGTAGAAGCACACTTCTTCATCCATTCGATAAGACCTCCGTTTTTTGAAGCCTCAAGAGAAATTATTTCTTCTGAAGAAAAATGGAAAGATGCTTCTTCTGTTCTTTCTGTACCAAGAAAGTCAACATATGTAAAAGGGATTGTGATCATAAAAATTACCTCCTATTTCGATACGTAAAATATAAATCGGGCCAGCCGAACTGAATACCCGATTTCGCGCTTATTGTCGTTTATTACTGACGCTCTACGATTTCCTTGATGTCAGCAGGGTAAAGAACGTGTGGCTTAATCTCTGTTATACTCTGAGATTCGTCAGCATCTCTTCCCCAGAGAGCTTCCTCGATCTCCTTGAGCTTAGCCTCGGGAACATCTGATGCCTTGATGACACATCTTGATGTCGGCTCATAACCAGGAACTTCTACAGGAATAGTAGAGCATTCCCAGCTCATTGTACCGGGCTCTGGTGACTCATTGATTGTTTCGGCGGTTTCCTCTGTAGGTGATGCGGTTGCATTGTAGAAAATATGAATCTCATAGTCATCGTGCATGCCGCCATCCTGTTCGCCGATCCATCTGCGATATGCAAAACAGAACGGAACTCTTCTCTGCTGAGAGATCTTAACGCCAGTACAAATTTCAGCCTGGCCATCACACTGATCGAACTCCTTTGGAGACTGATATCCCTCAAGAGAGAAGCCGAATTCCTCAAGACCTCTTACTGAGAGGTAGAGTTTGTTGTTTGCATAATACTTACTTTCATCTGCGCCGGAAGGACTCTCAGTAACAGTTGTAAGACCATTCCAAGCAACGCCTTCGGCCCATGTCTTTGTAGTAACATCCATTGGGAACAGCACAGGCTTATCCTCGCCTATTCTGTACTTATGTTCACCAACAGGATCCCATTTAAGCAGTGACATACTTATTCCTCCTTAATAATTTAATAGTAAAGTCTATACCGATAATGGTATAAGTTGTTGATAACCATTACATTCTGAAAACTTATCATCTCGAATTCTTTTAGAATATCATCGACAAGTTTAGAATCTGGTTCTCTTGTTATATACACAACCTCATATCCTTGAGTATATGTGTATAATGAATTATTTGATTTTGTCTGTCTAATATCCGACAACTTATATCGAATACAAGGATACGACATCTTCAAATCCTCTGGAGGCTGAAAGTATACGTTATCGCTTCCGATCAGCCTTTTGAATATTGGATCCAACTCAGGGCGTCGGTTCATCTCCTGTATACACTCCTCCTATTGTCATTTCGAGTCTTGGCGGGTTTATCTGTATGTTTCTAACATTCCAAAATTCACCCGCGAACTCGATTGCAAAAATAGAGCGATAATTATGAGATAAAAAAGCATCAGCAACAATAGATATGGTATTTGACATATCTACGTTATCATTGATACCGGCATCCGAATTAGTCCATTTAGACATCATTCTAGGAACATTGCCTTTGTATTTTTTCCATACTACAGTCGGGACGTATATGGTCGATCCGGGTTCCCGTGGTGCCGTGATTTTAAAACCGATCCTTCCACTATATCTCATAATATCACTCCCATTTTGATTTAATCGCCGATCTTTAGTTATCAGCCAGCAGCTCTCTGCGTCTCAAGAACGATTGCAGAATAAGGCTTGATAAGAGCACCAGACATTCTGCCCTCCATGAGATAAATCATCTTATTGAAGTTTATATCGAAGTCATCGAAGAAGCTGAGAGAACCGCCCTTATCGCTGCCAAACACATAGTCTGAAAGATCGAGTGTGATAGCATGTACATCATATACAACGTCAGCACTTCCTTCAACCTTCTTTGTACGTGTAAGGTTCTTCATGTAAGGACAAGGTACGATCTTGCCAACACCAGCCGCAACTGCAATCTCTGTAGGGCTATTATACTTTCTGTTTCCGATATCGTCCTTGAGAACCATCATCTGACGATACATTGTAGGATCGATGAACATAACAGTGTTACCTGTACCTCTGTAGTCCTCGAAGGAAAGGATGGACTCGTCGAGAAGGATGTCAGCCTTATCAGCAGCAGAAGCGCCGTCAGCGAAAGTTACCTCGTACTTGATTGTGAAGAGATCAGCGTCTGTGAGAACAGGACGAATCTTGTCTTCCTTGATCTTATGCTTAGCGTTAGCAGTTCTGCCGTCACCCATGAGCATTGCTCTTGCAACTTCCTCATCGTACTTGATACGCATCTCTTCCTTAAGGAATGCGATTACATCGATTGTAGTAGCATCGATAACATCATCACGATCGAGACGGTTCTCCTTGTATACTGTAGCCGGATATGTCTCTCTTGTGAGCAGCTCGAATACTTCGTCATCCTTCTGATCGCCCTTTGTGTAACCCTTAGCTCTTGCCTCTTCAGCAGTGATGTCTGCAAACAGAGACTTGATTCTTGCGAAAGGTCTGTGAGATGTCTTTGTAAGAATCTCGTTTACCCACTCTGTTCTGCGGTTAATGAACTCAGGCTTGTCGCTGATTGCCTTTGCATCGGGGAAAAGCAGATCAATATTCTTGATTCCGTATGTCTGTGCTGCAGGCTCATCACCGTCTGCATGCTGCAGAGAACCGCCCATGTTAACGGCTTCCATTGTGTTCTTCAGCTCATCAAGGATTCCGGCATGTTCAAGAGCCTTGCTCTCAGGGATTGCATGCTCAAGATAGCTTCTGAAAGAAGAAACGCCTGTATCACAAGCCTTCTTAAGAGCGTTCAGAGCGAAATTGTTTACCACAGCGGACTGCTGAAGAGCAGAATGCTCAAGGTTTGCAGTAGCCTGTGATTCAAATACATTATTCTTCATAGTAGGATCCTCCTCCTCATTTTCATTTATAGCAGACTGCTGTGCAGTTCCACCTTCTGTTGTGTTGCCTTTTTCTGCATCGAGTATCTCACCGAATACATACATAAGAGTCTCCTGCTCTTCTTCGGTAAGCTTTGCCATAGCTGCATTGTAGATCTCTTTGATTGTCTTATTATCTTCAGAAGTCATTTTCTCAGAACCAGATGAGTTATCATCAGCATGATCAAACGATCCGCCGAATACCTCTTCGAGTCTTTCTCCTGAGAATACGATTGCCTCGCCATCATCTGCGTCTCCGTGAGCCATTGATACCTGCTCAATGTGTGCGCCTGGATTTGCTCCTGCAATAACAAGACTTACTTCCTTGATGTTTCCTCTCTTTACATTGAGGCCTCTTTCACAGAGATCTGTTGCAAAGATAGAATACGAATCAATATCGCCGTGCTCAACGCAGGCTTTCATATGCTGTCCTGATTTTGTACTGTTGAAAAGTGTAAAACCTCTTACTCCATCAGGGTACTCCTTAAGAAGAACCTTTCCGATAAGAGCGTCAGGGCTCTTTCTCTGATGCTGATACACGAGCGGAACAACCGCACCGTCCATATGTGAGAATGAGCCACGTTCGATGACACGACCATCAGTGCATTCTACACCATACTTGGTTACGAGTCCAGCGCAGTCATAATTCTTGAAGTCTTCAACTCCCATTTTGATTTACCTCCTTCTGTTAATTAAGAAGAGCAAGCAGAGCAGTAAGCTTCTCCTCGTCAAGCTCTGTTTCACCGATAGTTATCTTATCAGTTACTGTAATCGCCTTGGCTACTGAACCTTCGCCAAGCTTAGCAATAGCATCTCCGATAGAACGAGAACTATTCTTTGTGCCGGAGAGCTTATCAATGTTTTCTTTGCTTTTTCCCATTAGTTATTACCTCCTTATTTTAGTCATTATACGTATTTTAGATACTTATCTTCTTTTCTAGCCTGCTTTACAGAACGTCTTATTTCTCTGATACTTCTAGGATCGTAGCCTAATTCATGAATTGTTTTATTACCATTTTCGCCAAAGTATCTATTGACTGCGTTCTGAGCCCGTCGTATTCGTGCATCAGATGAGGCTTTACTTACTTTGCTCATAGATATCGGAAGAACAGCAGCGTATCCTAGTAAACCGATGCCAACAAGGTCCTTTCCAGTAAATCTAGAGCGATCTTTCCTATGAATATATCTGTCTTCTAACTTTTCTTTATCAGACATTTTAGAATAGATCTTTTTGTCTTTTTCTAGAAACTTAGAAGCCTTCTTGAGATTAGCCTCTTTTTCAGATCCTACTTTAGCTTTTGTAAGCTTTTTGTTTACCTTAGCCATCTTTTTGGCTCTTGTATCTTCAACATATTTATCCCATGATTTAAGACGTTTTCTGCCTTTCTCAGTAAGAGATCCGTCTGCATTTTGATACCTACGAACACCCCATTTCATACCTATAACACCATGATGCTCAAGGTAGTTTTTGAGGACCTTTTGCTCTGATGAATAGCCATTCCATTCCACAATATCACCTTCTTACATTTGAGTCATCAAGGC
>Ga0247608_10000959_pt1 | contig 42717 bp, 45 predicted proteins | sample 176DNAGHGlowgp2_FD_193490 | JGI IMG/M metagenome (GOLD analysis project Ga0247608, IMG submission 193490) | Sheep rumen microbial communities from Palmerston North, Manawatu-Wanganui, New Zealand - 1766 DNA GHGlow gp2 | ecosystem: Host-associated > Mammals > Digestive system > Stomach > Rumen ...
AAAAGGCGGCTCAGAAGTATGACTCAACTCGTGGTTTCAAATTCATCGCCTATGCTGTCTGGTGGATTCGCCAACCTATGCTTGTGGCTATCGAGTCGAAGGAATAATAAGGAAAAGAACCAGTCGTGGAAAGTTTCGAGTAAGCGAGAGCAGAGTGAAGCTCGCTTCGACTTTGCCGAGCATAAGAAACTTCGACTAAAGGTCATAGTTTCGTTTGAAGCCGGAGGCTGGCTGGCATCCTTCTCATCCTGTAGAAGAAAGGTCTTGGGATGCCGTTTTATTGCAAAATATAGGATAGATTCAAAAAAGTTTCGTGCTTTTTTGAATTTTTTCTTTTATGTGTCTATTATTAAGTCATAACAAACAAAAAATGATTGATTATGGGAAATAAATTAGAAAAGTATTTAATTGAGATTGGTAAGGCTCCACTTCTAAGTGTCGAAGAAGAAATTGAGTTGGCAAAGGCCATACAGCAGAAGGGTGTAGACTGCGACGAGATGAAGAAACTGGTAAAATGCAATGAGCGTTTTGTGATGAGTGTCGCCAGACAATATCAGAACAGAGGCCTTTCGATTGAAGAGTTGATAAAGGCTGGTCGCGCAGGCCTGGAGAAAGCTGCTTTGAAATTTGACGCAAGTCGTGGTTTTAAGTTTATTGCTTATGCTGTGTGGTGGATTCGCAGAGAGATTCTTGTTGCCATTGAGAGTCCTGATGTCGACATCATCAATCCGATTCATGACCCAGCAATTCTTCAAGAACTCTGTAATAATGGTAGTAAGAGCGCTGCCTTGAAGCTTGGCCAGATGTATGATAAAGGTGACGAGAAAAACGGTATCTTCAGAAATCCACTGAAAGCCCGCGAGTATTACAAATTAGCTGGCAAGAGGTATAGATATAAAACAGAAATAGAGGATCCTCATGAAGCCGATTATTTCGTGAGAGGTTCTGCTGAAGAAATAGTTGCAGTTAAGACACTCGTAGATGAGCTAGCCCAGAAATATGGTGAGCCAGAAAACGAACTTGGCCTTTATATCTCGATGAACATACTGATGAAGACGCTTGTGGGTTCGCACTACTATGATGGAAATCTGCTGACGATGAACACAGACGATCCAGAATGTATTGTGCTGCATGCTGAGGCCAACAGAGTGGAGCCCTTGCTATATGCACTTCGCCAGGCATTTCCTAATCTCGACGTAGAGGTGAAGGAAACCAAACTTAGTTAGTTCTGATTAAATTCAAAAAAGTTCGCCGCTTTTTTGAATTTTTTCTTTATGGCATCTATATTGGTGGTGTAATGGGTAAAATAGGTTTAATTCAAAATAAAAATTATTTACAAACTAAAAATATCAAAATTATGACATCAACAATTAAGACATCAAACGACAAGTTGGTTACAAAAATCAAAAATTTCCTCAAAAGACAAAAATCCTTTTGTGTGACTACATGTACCAATGGTATCTATGCCATCACCATCTTCGACACTGACGACCTGGAATTATTCTTTCAGGTAGAACGAGTGATCAGACATTTCAATCTAACCAAGCAGCAGGAGCCTAAGGCTCTTGCTGCCTAAAATCATACTATATATGGATGAAAAGAAAATGGCACAACTGAAAGCTATAAAACATGTGCATGAACTGGCAGAAGACTTCCAGAAGAATCGTAGAAAAATAGACAAGGGACTGCTAAAACTCTTCAAGAGTTATGGCATCATCAAGTAATAAATTTATAATGTATATGGCAACAAAAACAAAAAGTAAGGAATTGACATTACTGCAGGCTATTGAGCGTGTGGTAGAGCTGGCGGAGAACTCGAAGTTGAGTAAGGAGTTTATGAAGAAGGCAAAGACTGAGATACTGCTACTGGTAAGGAGTTATGGCATCACAGAGCGACAGGCCGTGCTGTTTTGTGCCTGTATGGAGAAAGGACCGCGAAGGGTGGACTATGATGACTTGGCCTCATTCCTGGGTTTGAATAAAATTGGTGTGCTGAGCTTGGCCAGCGACATCGACGCCTTAGTACGTCGTCGTTTGTTGCGATATCGTGATGTTAAGGATGAAGACGACTTCGATATTCCTACAATTGTTATCCGTTACCTAAAACACAATGAGGTATATCAGTTGCCTAAGCGCACAGGGTTGGACTGTGCAGGACTGTTCGAACTGCTCAACCTCTGGTTTGAGGACCTGAGTGATGATGCAATCTCTCCACGTGAGTTGACAGAGGAGTTGAAACAGCTTTATACAGAAAATCCACAGGTGGGTTTTGTACAGCATCTGAAGGAGTACAATTTGGACAATGAGGATATGCTGATGACGACCTTCTTCTGCCATAAGTTGGTGAACGACGACGATGATGATATCCGTTTTGGCCAGATTGACGATCTATTTGAATCTATTGGAAGGTTCAATAGCGTAAAATCAGAACTTAAGAACGGGGAACATTCGTTGCAGGATGCAAAGATTATTGAGCATGTCTGTGAAGATGGCATTGCATGTACTACTCGCTACAAACTGACAGAAAGTGCCAAACGGACGCTATTGGCAGAGATGAAAATAGATGCGACGGCAGAAAAGTTGGCAGATGTGAGAGACGCCAATACATTTGCGGAAAAGCAACTGTTCTTCCCCAAGGACATTCAGCGGCAGGTAGATGAACTAGAAGAGTTCCTGCAACCTGATAAGTATAACCAAATTCGTCAGCGAATGAAGGAACAGGGCTTTCGTAGTGGTTTTGCCTGTTTGTTCTATGGCTCACCAGGAACAGGAAAGACTGAGACCGTTAACCAATTGGCTCGCAAGACTGGTCGAAACATCATGCTTGTGGACGTGCCTCGTATCAAGAGCAAATGGGTTGGCGAGAGCGAGAAGAATATCAAAGCACTCTTCGACCGCTATCGCGAACAAGTGAAGCGAGCCAAACTGACACCTATCTTATTATTTAATGAGGCAGATGCCATCATTGGAAAACGAAAGAATGGGGCAGAGAATGCCGTTGACAAAATGGAGAACTCGCTGCAGAATATCATCCTGCAAGAGATGGAAAATCTAGACGGCATCATGATAGCCACCACCAATCTGCAACAGAATATGGATAAAGCTTTTGAGCGCAGATTTTTGTATAAAATTAAGTTCGATAAGCCCACAGAAGAGGCCCGTTCCTACATCTGGAAAACGATGATACCAGAACTCAGCGACCTAGATATCCACGCACTTGCTTCGAAGTACGACTTTAGTGGTGGTCAGATCGAGAATATCGCCCGTCACTATGCCATCGACACCATCCTGCATGGCATAGCAGATAACAAACTTAAGTCATTGATTCTTCATTGTGATAACGAAAAAATATCGGGTAAGGAGCAACGACGAATCGGTTTTTGATATTGATGGCTCCGATAGGATAGGGGGTGTTGACTTCAAGCAAAACAAAAATCCTGCAAGAAAACAACTTGCAGGAATTTTTTTGTAGGGTGCCCGGACGGACTCGAACCGTCGACATTCAGAACCACAAGCAAGTTGTCGAATTGCCCAGAACCCCTGTGTCTATCGGTATTTCGGCACTTTTGCGTTTTGCTTTTGCGCCAATTTTGCGACGAATTTCCGCAGAGTTGTATTTAAACATAATTTCAAATTTGGAAACATCCTCTTCGCTTGAGAATGCCTATCCCCCTCCGTTTTTGAAGGAACGATTTTCTAATCTGATTGCAAAGATATAAAAAAAGTTGTAAATGCGTATAACTTTCTAAAACTTTTTGTATCTTTGCAGCCGAGATCATCAATTAAATGGATTATGGAGCAAAACAAATTTAAACGCTACGACAGCCCTGAGCAGTATGCTGAAGCTTTCCAGCAGATGATAGATGCTCGTGAAAAATGGCGCGAACAAGTACGTGAGCAGGAAGCCCAGATCGCACAATGACACTTTCTGCAGACATACTAAACCAGCGCTCACCCTACAAGTTAAGTCAGTTGGGTGAGTTTACTTTTCGTTTTGTTACCGATCAGGATATTCATTATACAGTAGGCTTTTATAAAGACACTATCTTTATGGATGATGGTGCCTATCATTTTTTCATAGACAATAGTGAGCATGAACATGGATCGTATGATCCCAAGATTCTTGATGTAGTGACCGTCATTTTGGAAGAATTCTTCAGTCAGGAGCCTACAGTCATGCTCTATATCTGTGACTCTACCGACCATCGTCAGGCAGCTCGCGACCGTCTCTACCATCTTTGGTTCTACGATTATGCACGTAGCCATGAAATGACTCTCTACAGCGATTCTGTCACTTTCAAGCAGGTTAACTATTATGCAGGAATTCTTATGCGTCACGATCATCCGTTGCACGATATGATTCTCTCATACTACCAGGACTTCTTGAAACATGTTCCACAATTGTATGCACCAAGGGAGAAATAATTTCATGTGACCTCACTCTTTGCAGCCTCGCTGTTTGAGCAGAGACTTCGCGACCAAACCAAAAAGGAGCGGCAATTGTGTCGCTCCTTACAAATTGTTCTTATCACACTTTATCGTTTGTCGGGAATGCCATAGTCTGGCCAGCGTTCCTGCGGATAGTAGCCCTTCAGGGTCTTTTTCAACTCGGCATAGGATGCTTTGACGAGGACCATCAGATCGTTCATCTTTTTTACCTTAGGAGTCAACTCCTCACGCAGACGATCCACTTCGGCATTATTACTTCACAATCTGATAACCAATAATTACAGCAATCAGCCCAAGGGTGAGAGCAGAAGCGCTACGGCATACCAGCCAGTGTCACGCTGGCGCAGATGGCCGTGGAGAGCGGTTACGGCGAGAGTAATCTTGCCAGACAGGACAACAACTACTTCGGTATCAAGGCCAGTGACAAATGGATCAAGGCAGGAAAGCCGTGGAGCTATCATCATGATGACCACTATAATGACAAGTTCTGCACCTTTGCAAGTCCACTTGACAGTCTGGAATACCATTCCAAGGTTCTGATGGCAGACCGCTATAATGCCTGTCTTCAGTATGCTTCCGATGACCATACCCACTGGATAGAAGGTATCAAGAAAGGCGGCTATGCTACCGATCCCAGATATGTGACCACCATCGAGGGCGTTATCAGGAAGTACGGACTCGACAGGTATGACAGACAGGCCATCAGCGAAGCGCAGTCACAGGGTATTTCCATTGGCTACATGAGAGGCAAAAAGGAACCTGCCCACACAGTGACTGTTGTCAGTCCTGTCCAGAGCGGTCACTATGCCTTTCCTCTGGAGCGGGATGCCAATTCTGGAGTTATTGCCGTCACCTCACCATTCGGTCATCGGAATGCACCAAAGGCTGGTGCTTCCACCAACCACATGGGATTGGATATGCGGGCTAACTATGAGAAGGTCTTGGCAACAGAGGATCATGGCCGTGTCCTGTCTGCCAAGAATGAGGGGAAAGGTGGTAATGTTGTTAGGGTAGAGTACACGAGGGCGAACGGCGAGAAATACCAGGTCAACTATATGCACCTTAGTCAGTTCAATGTCAGGGAAGGTGACGTGGTGATGGCCGGGCAGCAGCTGGGAGTGTCTGGAAACACAGGCAACAGCACTGGCCCGCATCTGCATTTTTCCGTTAAGAAGGTCAGCAGCGATGGCAGCAGCATCATGATAGATCCTTCCGTCTATCTGGCTGACATTGCCGTACGAGGCCATATCAACACAAAGGTTGAGTATCAGGGTAATGACCTCCTGGCTTCCTACAAGTCAACGGTAATAGAAGAACAGCCTGACAACAGGCAGGAAATGTACCTTTCACAGCTAACACAGTCCAATGACCCCAAAGACTGGCTTTCGTTCCTGATGAATGGTAATGAGTCATCCATCAGCCACTCGGCAGATCCCTATGGCTGCATTAATCGGTTCTGTGTTCAGCGGCCTGTTTATGCTGGCAGCCCAGTTGGATATGGATAATGAGAGCTTTGTCAAAGATGACAATGTAGCTCTTAGTACCAGGGAACAGTCGGATGTCGCTCAGGTCATCACTCGTGAAAGGACTGGAGAAAGCCATGATTACAGTCGGATTCTCCAGTCATCCGCTGCCTATTACGAGGCAGCAATGCAGCAGGAACAGTCAACTGACAATAATGTAGCAATCAAGTAATATTCTTTAAATAAAGATTTCGTTATGATTAAATGTAAGGTAACGCTGGCAGGCGTTGTAAACAAAGCTGCCACTACACATGCAGGAAAGGATAACAAGCCTTTCGTTTCGTTTGGTGTCACCCTCCCCCTTGGTGACAAGAACGGCAATGTCCGTGAGTTTGAAGTCGGGGTATCTGCCGATCCTTCGCTGATTACTGCAGGACTTGTCTGCATCGGCAAGAGAGTTCAGGTTGTAGGAACCTTGTATTTCCGCAAACGCGATAATGTCATCTACATGAACATGTATGCTGACAGCGTAACAATAGATGTCAGCGAGGTTGACAGACTGGAGGGAGAAATGGAGTTCAAAGGTCGTACAGGTAACAAGGAAATCTACCTCCTTTCAGATAAGAGAAAGAAGCAGTTCCAGGCTTTCTCTGCCTATTCAAAGGAGGCATCCGTTGAGAATGCGACCTTCATCTGGGTTCATTTCCTGAATTTCAGTCCCGACAAGGCCTCTTGGCTGAAACCTGCCACCAGTATCTCTGTACGCGGCACCCTTGACCTGAAGCTCTATAATAACAACCTCGATCTCGGCTGTCAGGTGAAGGAAATCTCAGAATGGAAGTTCGAGGATAAGAAGTCTGAGGAGGTGGCACAGCAGTAGCTATGGGATATAACAGAAAACAATACCATTGGACTGGCGAGGATGGAAAGAGTGCGGAAGACCGTGCTCTTGACACCTTCGCAGAACTGATGATGGAACGCATCAAGGCGATAGACAAGGACTGGCAGAAGCCTTGGATAGAGAAAGGGAACTTTGTGATGCCCCGAAACCTGAGCGGCAGGGCATATAACGGTGTCAATACCTTCCTGCTTCTTTTGTTCAGTGCCAAGCGAAAGTTCGACATGCCGGTATTTGTGACACACAACCAGATAGCCTACGACCTGAACAACAAGAGTAAGCTGAAGGAGGATAAGACTGAGAAACCAGCCGTTGACTTGAATCCTGCAGAGGGTGAGAATCCCGGTTTTGTTCACGTTCTGAAGGGTGAGAAGGCCTTTCCCGTGTTCCTTACTATCCCCATGATCAAGGATAAGGAAACCAATAAGCCCATCACGCTTAGCGAGTATAACGAAATGACGAAGGAAGAGCAGGATAAATACTATGTCCGTTCCTATACCCATGTCTATAACGTGTACAATCTCCAGCAGACTAATCTGAAAGAAGCCCGTCCGGAACTCTATGCCAAGATAGAGGCGAAGTTCAAGGAACTCGACAAGAGTGGCATTGTCCCTATGGAGGAAGGCCAGATGTTCAAGTTCGATCCCCTCGATAGGATGGTAGCAGAAAACAAGTGGATTTGTCCTGTCCGCTTCGAGGAGAACAAAGGAGCCTACTATAGTCCTGCCAAGAATGAGATTGTCTTCCCGCCAAAGAAGAACTTCATCGATGGTGAGTCCTTCTATGGAAACCTCCTTCATGAGATGACCCACTCAACGGGCAGCAAGGAACTCTTTGGCCGTCTGGAGAACAAGACCGATGACAGGAAGTTCGATTATGCTAGGGAGGAACTTGTTGCCGAGATGAGTGCTGCCGTAGTAGCCCATCAGTATGGCTTTGGCAAGCATATCAAGGATGACAGTGCCGCATATCTGAAATCATGGCTGGGCAGTCTGAAACAAGACCCTTCCTTCCTGAAGACGACTCTTGATGATGTCAAACGAGCCTCCGGCTTTATTGCTGGCAAGATTGAGGAGGTACGCCTTGATGTGAGGGAAATCCAGACTGTTTCCGTTGATGTCAATGATGACGGTATTCCCGACCTCTCTATCACCGATGCCATTCCAGACAAGAAGCAGGGTGAGAATGAGCGAGATAATGTGGAATCAATAGCAGCAAAATCAATAACTAACGAGCAACCTAAGGGTTGTAAAATGCATTAAGATATTGTGGGTGTTTCGCACACTCACAATTTTTTTTGTGGGATGTTGATATATACGGGCATTTTGTTTCCTCCTTGATGAGTAGAGGTAACAAATAAGTATATGCGAAACAAAAAACAAAAAAGAAACTCTCCAATAGCGACGCTCATCAAAAACTACGTGAATAAGAATAGTGGTAAGGTATCCGTATCGCGTGAGGAGATACAAAGGCGTTTCAATTGGCTCGACTGGAAAGACCAGAAGAGGATTTTGACCGCCTTCCTTGATTCGGGGAGGTCAGATAGAGAGTGGGCATACGGCAAGGTTCTTGACTATTGGGACGAGTCGTTTATGCCAAAGGTCAAAGAGTTATGGGAAACCTACCACGAATACAAATGTTCCTGGTCTGTCATACGTTATTTCCCATTAGACTACATCTCCAAGCATATCGAAGATTTTACTGACGAGCGTGACTACTTCTTCATCTGTCTACGCTTGGCCAAGGACAAGTCTTTTGCTCTTGACCGTGCCAAGCTGTCGAACACGGACTATCTGGCCGTATTATATCACACAAACCGTTACATCACTGCAGATGATGCCCGTGATACGCTTTTCTCCATCGTTCATGATTGCTGTCAAAATGATGCATTCATTATGAAACTGGAACAACTTGACCGAGGCAAACATCGTGACGTGATTACCCCTGCCAACTTCCGTGAAGTCAATCTGGCCTTCTACTACGTTGTAAAACTACAGCAATATGAGGTGGCAGCGCAGTTTAGAGATTGGAACGAGGCGGTAGAGAAAGCCATATACAATAGCCCTGAGTTTAAGGATATCAAAAAAAATGACATTTTCTTTGATTTCGAGTACGACCAACAACGTATTGCGGTGGCCAAGATCTATGCAATTCAGGCACTCGACAATAAATACAAGAAATCGACAGACCCCTCAGTAGAGGAAATGCTTGATGCTTACGAGAAAAGCATTGAATGGTCTAGGATATATCACGAACGAGCAGCTGAGGTTCTTCCTCCTTCTGTTTTAGACTTTTTTGGGGCCGATTCTGACGAAGATGAATCTTTACCCTTCTAATTAGATAAGAGAATTAACAAAAGTAAGCAAATATGAACGTTTGGAAATGGGAAATGGACATGTGTTGCAGCATGCAAATAGAGTCTCTGCGTAAAAAACTACAGGAGTGCAAAAACAAGGGAGTCACGTCAGAAATTGCAGTAAGTCCCGAATATCCAGCAGTTCCACGTAATGAGTCTCTTTTCGATTGTGTGATGTTATATGCCAAGTCTCTTGAAGATTGCAAATTGGAAGTGTCTGGAACCGTATTTTACTGGAGTCCTGGGAGGAGAAGCTGGCAGAAATCCTCTGTTATTCGCATTTTCGACAACCTTGATGAGTGTATTAATTGGCTGTGCAATGAGGATAAAGCCAGTGATGAATGTACTGAGGTTCTTTATGAAAAGTGCTATTAATAGTTAGTCATATAATAGATGCAGGTATAAGGCCATGAAGATATTATTTGTTTGTTCTGCGAACATTTGCCGAAGTGCATTGGCAGAGGTGATTTTAAAGAAGAAACTACAACAGAAGGGATTGACGGAAATAGAGGTGGATTCTGCTGGAGTACACAATTATGCTGGCGAGCCTCGGGATTTTGTCATGGCATCATATGCTCATAAAGCAGGGTATGAAATGGGGGGAGAGTCGAAGTACATCACACAGGAGATGGCCGACACCGCAGATTTAATTGTCTGTATGGAGTATTTTCATGTTGTAGAAATGCAGAAACGATTACCTTATATTCGATGGTGTTGCATCCGTCTTTTCAACGAAATCTGCTTTAATGAGCAAACTAATTTGATGGATCCATCTGGGAGCACTGGTTATTTCTACTCTCTGACGTTCCAGCATATTGAGAAAGGATGTGGAACTCTAGCTTGGAAACTCATGAAAATGCTTCGTGAAGGAGAACGATTCTTCTGACAAACTAAAGTCTCGTTAAAAACGACAGAAAATACTGTATTACAAAAAAATAAATATTTACTGGTAGAAGTGAAGGATTTCTATTATCAATGTATTTGTAGAAAAGAGAAGTGCTTTGAGCACTATAGAATTCATTATATATTAGAACTGTCCCCAACAGTTATATTTGGGACTTAAAGTTATGAAAAAGATTATTATTATCTCAATTGTGATGACATGCATCTGTGCAACAACTTTCCTGTCTGTTAATCCTGTACAGGCAACAACTAACCATGCAGAAATGACAGGTGCCGGTGAAGGCCATTGTACCAAATGTGGACTTCATAATGGTCACTATCGTTGTCCAGCTTTCTATCCTGCTTCTGGTTCTCAGCCTACTACTTGTGGTTGTGGACATAGCAAAAGTAGCCATGTCTATAGACGATAGAAAATGTAATACGAAAATGAAGAGTAAGTATGTCGAAAACAATTCAAAAATGACCTCTTAGAACGTAAAAAGATATAATTTTTACTGATTTTTTAGACAAATTGACAGTTTTTGAAGATTATTTTGTAATTTTGGAGCCAAATATAGAGGACAAATTGTCTTCTTTCAAGGACTAAGAACTATAATAAAGTTTATGTGATATGAAATTGTTTCTCGATCAATGTAAAAAGAGTATATTAAATTACGTATGTGGCAGTTCACTTACTAACACGAAGATACGTAATTTAATAGCTCTTCATTTCATAAAGAGCATCAGGAAAAAATCTATTGTTGGTAACAATGTTACTAATTCTCTCTCATATGACACAATGTACATGATCTATATTCCAGACGCTGTTTACAAGAAAATACGCAGGGAATTGATAATGATAGTTCAAGCTACAACGAGAGAGTTTGAATATATACTTAGAACGAAGGTAGACAAAGAAAAGTTCCCCAATTACAACCAGCCGCACTCCCCATACTGGCAGTTTATGTTCCAGCCAGTTCCAAAGGGTTCTCAAATTCCTGGCAGTAATGTGGTTGTGAAAGATGACTCTATTGCAATTGAATCCGAAACATTTCCAGAAGGACGTGATCAAAATACGGTGGATAATGATAATCAAGTTAGGGTTAGTATTCGCTCTCAAAGGTCAGTAGGAATGAATCAGACCTATTTTAACAAAAACGCCTTTATTGGAATTAACCAAGTCAGCGAGGGTGAGTTTGTTGTCCCATTTGGTGTATCCTCAACAACTCAGGAGCAATCTGTCAATAGGCAAAGTGTTCTTCTAACATTGTCTATTAGCAATGCATCCTTTCTCGTAAATGGTAATAAAACAAAAACATACCATATGACGACAAATGAATTATATGTCTCAGGTAAAAATGCCAATGACAATTATAATGGCGTTCGTGTTTTGCGTATAGCAGACAATCATATTATGAATCCACAAGTGCATATAAGATATGCTGGAGGCATTATAACTTTAGATGCCAATGGGGATGTAAGTTGCAGAAACAGAAAAATTGGTAATACAAGTGTTACAATTACAAAAGGCTCTTCAATTCTGATTAATAAGACTATTCAAATCGTAATTAGTTAAGATTATGCTTAGGGCATCAGTATATGGAAATACAGACCCAGGCCTTATAAGGTCGAATAATGAAGACGCTTATATCGCCCAATCCATATGGGACAACAACCATTGGCTACTTGTCGTGATTGATGGTTTGGGAGGATATGAAGGAGGCGAAGTTGCTGCTTCTATAGCAAAAACAACCATACTTGGTGCTATGGAAAAGTACCAAGATAGAGATTGTCTGGATGCTATAATGCAGTCTATTGCTGATGCTAATAACGCCATATTTTATCAGAGGGAGAATTCCGATAATCTAAGTGATATGGCCTGTGTTATTACAGCAGCTGTTCTTGACCTAAGCAAGAAGCAATTAAATGTCGCTCATGTGGGAGATACCCGATTGTATCTATGTGATATTAATGGTCTTGTAAAATTGACACATGATCATTCTTTTGTTGGAAGTTTAGAGGATGATGGACATATTACAGAGGAAGATGCCATGAAACACCCACGACGCAACCTTATAGACAGGATTGTTGGTGATGAGTTAAAAGAAAAGGACACACCGCGATTTATTGAAGCAGCAGTTTTCCCTGTTACTAAGGGCAGTCAATATCTTTTGTGTTCGGACGGTTTATCTGACATGTTAACTTCAGCTGATATACAATCTGTTATGCAAAGGCATATAAGTGCTAAAAGAAAAGTTAATCAGCTGATATCTTCAGCAAACAAACGTGGAGGCAAGGATAATATAACCGCCATTGTCGCATTTATAAGTTCAGAACAAGATAATATAAATATCGGCCTTCGTAAAAGCCTGACACAAGGAAAAAAACAAAAGACAAAGAAAAAGAAAGAGAAGGATATTAGGAATGATAACTCTATTTACCAAGATGATGTTCAGAATGTTGAACATGATAAAGGAATCGGCAGATATCTCTGGAAAGTTTTTTTTATGTTAACACTTCTGTTGATAATTGTTTTTCTTTTTTATTTATTAATATACACCAACCTATGAAGAAAGTATTGCCTATCGTCGTTATATCAGTGCTATTCATAGCATGTTTAACCCTTCTTTTCTCGAGACAGGAAGAAAGACTTTTATCTAACAATGACAATCGGCTCTGTTTAAATGCAGAATTAGATAAAAATAAACTAAGTGATAATCTGATTCATAATGCATATGTTGAAACAAAAGAGGATGCCAGTTTTATCTCTTCCTGGTTGGTGGATTCGTTATTTAGGGGAAAGGGGATGCAACTTTCAAATTTAGGAAGCCTAAATAGTCGAGACTTTCAGATTCCAGTATATTTAATAGAAAAATATGGAGGAGAAGGATTGAAACGAAGACTTTATATGGCATATAAAGATTTAGGATGTGATAGTGTTTCTCTACGAGATTATGAGAAATGTCCAGCAAATTTGAAAGCTTCGGATTCAACATGCACGATTACTGTCCAAGTAACTGATAATAAAAGGCATTTATTTACAAAAGGAGGAGTTGAAGGTATTCATGTAAGGTTGAAGCAACATAAGAAGTCTATTGACCCTTTGAATAAAAGACCTGTTGAGGAAGACCATGTTGTCGCTTATGCCCAAACAAATTCTGATGGTGAAGTGACCTTCAATGTTCAAAGAGGAGGTTTCTATAGTGTGTTGCCTATTAATAGAGGATATGAATACGGATTGCCCAAAGGAACGACACACGGTAAATCAATTGGAGACGAAAAAAGTACATTTACTTTCACTCAGAAAGAGCATCGGATAAGATTATTCGACAAAAGTACATATGCTAGGATTAAGGCAGACAATTCATTTAGTGTTCGTTCTGTAAGTGATTATGTTACCGAACTTGTAAAGATAGCTACAATCTTTCTTCTTGCATGGTGGTGTACATTCTTTTTTATCAGGTGGAGGGATAATAAACTGATTCAGATAAACAACACGAAATATCAGTGTTCTGATAGTAGTATTGTTTCTATTCTAATGTTGCTTAATGCAATATGTCTGTTTATGATGTTGGCCATTACAAATCCTCTTATTGATAGGGATTATGCAAACGAAATGATTTGGGGAACGTTGTTCGGCTGTGCTGGCCTATGTGTGTTTTCATATTTTGACTATGTTAAGTACTATTCTGATCTTTATAAGTTAAAATTTGATGTTGTTTCAAAATGGTTAAAGAGAAAGGTTTCAGATAAAGTTCCTGAGGGAATAGGATTCCTTTTAATTGCTCTAAGCTTAGTAGTTTTATTAGGTATTTTTGGAACAGGACCAGAAGGAAGTACTGCAAAAGTGAATCTTTGGTTCTTTCAGCCAAGTGAGATTTCCAAGTTCTTTTTTGTTGCTGCAATTGCTTTGTTTTTTACAGCGAATGCTTCTAGAATTCAAGATTTTGCGAGAGGACATTTTATCAAGGCTCAATTTAGAACTTTGATATGGGTTATCATATCAGTTCTTATTCTTTTGCTTCTCTATGTCGGATTAATTAGTGATATGGGGCCAGCCTTAGTATTGGCGATTACTTTTATCATTATGTATTCCATTGTCCGGCAAGACTTGCTTCAGATGTTTTTGGGAGTTTTCTCATATCTCATTGTGTTATACCTTGCCAATTATTTAATAAGCATTGATAATGTAAATACCATTGCTAGTAACAAATTGATCATCGTCTTGAATTTGTCTTTGCTTTGGGGAATTGTGTGGTTTGGCGGAGGTTATTTTTGGAAGAAGAGGATATATGAAAGTGCAGGATTCATGAATCTTCTGATTCTCTTGTTTACTCATGGAGGAGAATTGTTGAATCTGGTAGGGTTACCCAATCAGGGTCAGAGATTAATGGACAGGATTTCTGCTTCTGGTGATGGTATTTGGGATAATACAGTTAGAGGAGGCGATCAGGTAGCACAGGGAATATGGGCTTTGGCAAGTGGTGGTTTCTGGGGACAAGGTTTAGGAAATGGTAATGCCAATCTTGTTCCAGCATTCCATACCGACATGATATTTGAGAGTATTGGTGAAGTTATGGGATTCTGGGTCTTATTAGCCATCCTTGTTTGTTATGCATTGCTTATAAGAAAATGTCTTATTAGATCAAAAGAAGCAGGCCATCCTTTCCTTTTCTACTTAATTGCAGGAATAGCAATCGTCACAGTTGTACAATTGTTCGTTATTATAATGGGCAGTTTGGGTATTGTACCATTAACAGGTGTTTCATTGCCATTCTTGAGCTATGGTAAGGCAGGATTAGTTATTAACTTAGCTGCTTTTGGAATAGTTATTGGAATGAGTCGCAATAATCCCACCATACAACAAAAGTCATCAATTGTAGGCTATCATAATGTTATTAAGAGTGGTATATCTGTGTTCTTCTTGTTATTTGCCGTTGTAACTGCTTATGCATTCAATTATCAGGTCATATCGCGTGATACATACCTCACTAAGGCAGCATATATCACCAATTTGGCTGGGGAACATTTCCCAGAACAAAATCCAAGAATAAGTGTTTTATTGAGAAATATACAATCGGGTAATATTTATGACCGTAATGGGGTTCTTCTTGCAACAAGTAATCCAGATTCACTTTTATTATATAAAGAAAAGCTAGTAAAGGCTGGTATTGATAAAAAAATTATAGATTCATTATCTCATACAAGCAAAAGGCGATATTATCCTTTTGGGGATCATCTTTTCTTTATGCTTGGGGACATGAACACTCGGAATCTTTCACATGGCGTATTTAGTAAAAATCCATATGGATATCTAGCAGAAGAACGACATATTGATTCGTTACGAGGTTTTTCTATTCCTACTCAAAAAGCCTTTATCACAAAAGTTCTAAGGATATCTCCGTATCTGCCAGATTCTGTATATAAGGACGATTGGCAAGTGCCGTTGTATGGCGAAAACCAAACGATTATAAATATGTTGAAAGATGGAGTAAATGGCGACCTTGTTAAGCAATGGAACGAGAACCGAGCTATACGTGACATTAAACTGACTATAGATGCCAAGCTCCAAATGAATTTGCAAAATGCATTAAGAAACAATGCCAAGTTACTTAATGACAAGTATTCGCGTGTGTCTTTGGTAATTCTTAATGCAGAAAGTGGCGATTTGTTGTGTTCTGCCAACTATCCACTCCCCAATCAAGATCAAATAGTATCTCTTTTTGATAAAAGGCAATATACTTATCGGCCAGAGACATCTTATGGAAGATATACAGAACGTGACCTTGGCTTGACATTTCAAAGCGCTCCAGGTTCTACTGCTAAAATAATATCTTCTGCAGCAGGACTAAATAAGAAAGGCAAAGATGCTACAAAATCTATTTATATATATAAGCAAGAGCGTATTCATAGGTCTGGAAGCTATCCCGAACCCGATGGCAATGTAAACATGAAAGATGCTATAGTAAAATCGTCGAATTGTTTCTTTGTTAACCTGGTTCACAAAGAGAGGTTATATAATGAGTTGGCTCCATTATATTTGAATACAGGAATTGGGGTCGGTGAATATGTACCATATGTATTTAATATGTCAGAACTTTCAGATTCTGTTAAAAACATATATCTTCAGGGAATTAATGACATCTCCTCGATAGCATATAAGAAATATGACGATTACATTAATAAACGGGGGGGTAAAAATTTCAAAGTCATGAATTTCCCAGACTGTGCTATGTCTTGGGGACAAGGTGTGATGATTGCTTCTCCATTGAATATGGCACGCATGGTATCCATTGTTGCCAACAAAGGCAAATTGACATCAACACGATATTTATATGGAGATAGAACGAATATAACAAAATGTATGGAGACAAGTAACTCTAATATATTAGAAGAGTATATGCGTGCAGAATCCATGAGACACCCTGCTACCCAATATTATGCTCAACATATTGGGATGGGTGGCAAAACAGGAACACCGACTCGGACAATATCAAATAAAAATAATAAAAATGACGGTTGGTATGTATGTTTCTTTAATTCGAAAGAAGGTAAACTCGCTTTAGCACTAAGAATTGAGCAGTGTGGCAGTTCTGACGTCGCAACAAAATGGATTAATCAGGTAATAATGCCAGCATTAAGTGAAATCGGCTACGTAAAATATTAAGCGTATGAAAAAGATTATAGAAAATAAGGGATTCAATATCATCGGCAGACCAGAGGAAGGTGGTTTTGCCACTGTATATAAAGCTCAAAGTCCAAATGGAATTGTTAGGGCATTTAAGACCCCGAAAATACCAGATAATGCTAGTGCAGAAGTTCAAAAAAAGATAAGGGAAGACTTCAGAAATGAATGTAATAAACTTATGAGCCTTTGGAGTGGGAATAATCCTAACCCTAATATCATTAAGGCATATGAATGTGTGACAGATCAAGATCCTCTCTATCTTGAAATGGATTATGTAGAGGGAATGCCATTCGATAAATATGCAGAAAAGACCTTCATGAAAATTGATGAAGTATATCGCTTTATTGACAACATCGCTGGTGCTTTAGCTTATTGTCATAAGTACGTCGATAAGGATGGTAATGAAAGAAGTTTAATTCATAATGATCTTCATTCCGCTAATATTCGGTATTGCAAAACAAATGGAGATTTTATTTTGTTTGACTTTGGGTTGTCTATGGAGAGAGGTGACAGGGTTAGAACAAGTAGACGTGCCCTTGGCTGGTGTGAGTTTATGCCACCAGAAAGGTGTAGCATGGAATGTAATCCGAATTCGCCCTATAGAAACACCCCTGCGACCCCTGCTTGGGATATATATAGTCTTGGCTGCTTAATCTATCTAGCACTTACAGGGCAAGCACCCTTCTCAATTAACAATTTCACAGATATGCAAATATCTCTCATGCACATAGACGTAGACATTCATAGACCATGGGAGAAAATAAAAGAATTACGCCAAAACCATTTTAACGAAATATGTCCTGATGAAAACTATAAAGATGATTGTCCAGATTGGCTCATCGAAATGATTGGAAAATGTATGGCACGAGAATCAGTTGATAGATATCAAAATGCTCAGGAATTCATTGAAGTTTTCAATGGTTTCCGCAAAAAGCAGACAGTGCCATATGATGATTATATTAATCTTTCAAAAGAATATAAAGATGTAAAAGAAGAAAGAAACCAACTTCAGAAAGATTATGAACTACTTGAGCGTGACGTTATGAAGACAAGAAGTCATTTAAATAGTACCCTCATTCGGAATTGGATAGTGGCAATTGTGATTGCCATCGCATTTGCAAGTAATTGCATGCCCTACTTTGGTTCTTCTGATCAAGGGAATATTTCTCTCGGGCTTACGTCTATAGCGATTTCCATAATCGCAACTCTGATTATTATTGGCATTGCCATATATGACTCTATATTATTAAAGTCAAACAAAGAATAATAGTATTATGAACGAACAGTTGATAATAGCTCAAGATGATATTCTACAGTCTCTTACGGTCAAGTTATCTGCATTAAGAGATGGGCAAGAGAAATATACTGGGATTGTCTTGTGGACTCCAGACGTTACAATAAATGAAATTATTCAAAAGAAAGAGTTTCGTGATAAGTTAGGGGTAGAATTAGATAATCATGACTTGCGATCATATGCTCGAGATATACGTTATTCACTACAAGAACCAGTAGGAGGTGTACAGAAGTTTCAATTAGACACGCAACATGGGAAAGTTTGTGTAGGTTTAATTCGTCTTTTACCGCGAGTTATTGCTAAAAAAGGAACATTAATGAAATCTGAATATATTCTTGACTGGACTGACCAGATTCAATGGAATATCGGACGCGGGGAACAAGCTGCAGAACGCTATGGCGTTGATGTGAACAATTATATCATTATAAGAGATGATGAGTCTAATGATGAAATGAGAAACATTAACGAGCATGTGAGCAGTTTTCATGCCAAAATCCTATATGAGAATGGTGGTTTCTATTTGCAAGCAGAAGAAGGAGGTTTGGATCATACTCGACTTAAGCGAGGTAAAAATGAGTCAACCTTGAGAACAGAGATAAAAATGCCATTGTACGATGGTGATTTCATCAAACTTGGTAGCGTTAATCACTATGTATTACTTCTTTTTAAGTTAAGTTGACTGTAGATGAAAAAAAGTAATAAAATCTGGGTTGTATTGCTGAAGGTTTCACTGGGGCTGATTCTTATCTTGTCTTTCTTACAAGTCAAGATGAAATTTGGTTGGGATCCTTGTTCCGATTTACCGTCTTTATTTAGTAGCGATATAAACACGCCATTTCAAGACTCTATTGATGCGAGTACAAACAAGACAGCATCAACAGATATGAAAGGAATCAAATCGTCTGATATCAGTGGTCTTCCCATAGAAGATAATACAAATTTTGATATATCCGCAAATGAGGATAGGAAACCTAAAGATGCAGAAGTTGTTAAAACAGAAGATAAGCCACAGGATAAGCCATCTAATCCTAAAGCTATGACAGAAATTATATCTGTTACTTCTATTGATTTAGACAAACAGGAAGTTAGTGTAGGTGAAGGTGGGAGTATACGATTAAAAGCCACCGTATTCCCAACGAATGCATCAAACAAGATACTAAAATGGGATTCAAACAATGAAAGCATTGCTCAAGTCAATAATGGCCGAATAGTTGGTATAAAGGAAGGTATATGCACAATTACAGTGTCTTCAACAGATGGTAGCAATAAAACAGCAAAATGTACTGTTCGAGTTAACCCGACCATAATTATCGACAAAAACTTGACGGCAGAAGACAAAGTTAAACGATTTCTCACATCTTTTAAAAGCAAGCAATTTGCAAAAGAAATAAAATCCTTATTTACTTCTAATGCAATTGTGAAAATTAAAGATGAGGGTGTTATTGTAAATAGAAGAAATGCATTGGAGTATATTGACATAGTATCTGGTAGTACAATTATCAAAAAGATTCAATTTGTTGATATGAAAATTAATTCTAACAACAAAATAACTGAATTAACGGTAGAAGAAATATATAATAATTAAATACTTTAGTAATATGAAATTAAGAATTATCCTATTGAGCTTGTTCCTTTCTTTAGTATGTACTATAGTTTTTGCACAAGACTATTCACATGAAGTTTATAACGAGTTAGATGATGCGACCTATAAAAAGATTTCCAGAAGGGCACGTCAAGAAGTAAATCTGTTCACAGATTACTTGTCAAACATTGTTATCAAATCGGAAAAACCAAAGTATAGGAGAGATAAGATGAATGACGCTCTTAAACTTTTTGTTGGGAAAGGAGAAGTCTATTATACTTATGTTTTAGATGTAAACGACAATCCGATAGACACAATTAAACATGATCCAGTGAAGATGCAAGTAACCTCTCTTCGAGATAAAGCACCAAGAAATCTTACTTTAAAAAAATATTTATCAAATTTGGTAGAACAGGCTAATAAAAAGAACTCTATATCTGTGACAATCAAAACAACGAAATGGCAAAGTATGAAAGCCTCAGAGATAAGGAAACTTGAAGATGGTAAATATGTTCTTGATGTATATTTTGAACAAACATACATTCGTCAGACTAGAGACCGTTTGATTTATGCAGATAAAACAACAAAGAGAGTAACTTGTTATATAGATATTATTGAAACTGATTTAGGGACTGAGTTTATTGTTAGATTAGGTGATATTGAAGCAACAGATACACAGGCGTATGATGCATAAAATGAGATACATATTGGTTTTCATGCTATTAATGAGTATTGGACACTCCAATACTTATGCTCAGATCATTGATTTGAATATACCAATGTACAATGCTAGGGTCAAGCTTGTAGATGAGTTTTTTGCCCGATTCAATGGTGTTGAGAAACGTGAAGATGTGAGCGAAAAATATTCTGATAGGGAGTCAAATATCCTTATGCTTTTTAACCTATCTCAATTCAAGTCTAAAACAGATTCATTGTTTTTACAAGCAAAATCTTTTGCTCATACTGTTACTCAAAAGGATATAATAGTTAATTATGACGACACATGCTGGTATGCAAAAACGAAATGCCATGGACATTTAGGAAAAGATAAAGTAGATTTTTATCTTTATCTAATTGTAGAACAACGTGGTGATAATATGTATAAGTGGGCTATTACGGACGCTGAAGGTAATATTTTCAATAATTCTCGAACTCGTAAACATAAAGAATTGTATGTGTTGCCAAACGCACACGAACAAAGTTTCTCTATACTATCAAGAATAACGAATGAGTCAAATCGCTATATTGATGATTACGCTATCAATAGCTATGAAACAGATAAACTTTCTGTTTTTTTGACACTTGTTCGTTGTGGCTTACTAAAAATCGACTATGTTTCTGATGTTGAGTTTTTCTTCTTTCAGGTGCCAAATTATATCTTCACAGTTAAGCATTTTGAACGCGAGAGTATGAATGTTGGTTGGCTTATTAGTTCATTAAAAAAATGTGATGAATTGGATAAAGCAGTGTTGTTAAGTTCGATTCGTCATATTTCACCAAAGGCTGCTTCCCCTGTTGAAACTCCTGTTGACATTACAAATGATATTGTCGTCAATAAAACTAGGAATAATGGAAATGATGTATACTATGATTCTCAAACGATACCGAGTGTCGGAGAAAGCGTCGTTAGAAGATTTGGCGATCTTATTCGACTATGGTGTGAAACAGGAGATCGCGATTTCTCCAAAAAAGCACTTAAAGAGTGTTCCGGGAAAAATGGCAAAGAATGTGGAGTAAAGAACGAATTGATGGTTAGATTTGCAAATAACATGAATCTTCCCAACGATAGTATTTATACATTACGCTCGTTTTTGAATGGATTCGAAAATTACATATTAAAAGATAATTTGCATTTTGAAATATCAAATATTAAAACAATCAGCACTACAGAGGATTTTGACATAGTTTCTTGTAACCTGATATTAATTGGAAATAATGCAATTAAAACAGACGATTTGTTCTTTGTGTCAAAACGAGACAATAAAATATCTCTAATAAGTACTCAAACGAAATGATTCTATAAGTAACTTTAAAAATGTGATAAATATGCGAAAAGGTTTATTTTTAGTATTAATCGCTTCTTCCTACACACTATTAGGTGTTGCTCAAAATAGAGCAGCAGAAGTTGTGAGCAGGTTTGGCCAAAATTTAGGCTACTGGTGTCAGTATACTAATACTGATTATAAAAAGGAAGCAATTAAAAATTGTGCTGGCGACAATGGTATAGAGTGTCTTGTTTATGATGCTCTTATGATGGAGTTTGAGCGTAGAAAGAACCGTGAACTAGACGTTGACTATTTACTCCCAAGCTATATGTCAGGATTTGAGACTGCAATGTACGAAGGGAATGGTATTAGAGTTTCAATTTCCAACATAAGAGAAGAAACCAACGTTAGGTTTGATAATGCATCTATGAATGATGAAAAGCGACATAGTCTTTACTATGTTTCTTGTGATGTTAATGTTACAGGAGCGATAAACTTTACTTCAAAAGACTTGTTTTGCATAAGAAAAGGTAGTGGCCTTATTTCTCAAATAGCACCTTTTGTAGGAGTAAAAGAGAGTGGTTACACTCGTGAAAAAGCACTTGTCAATACATCTAAGATAAAAGATTGGGATCACATTGCTGCTGGTGAATTTAACTCTATTGAAGCTTTTTACGGCTATTCTAAAAATTTTCCTCTCAATGTTGGCGCTTCTATAAGTCTCTCCTATTTTAATATAGGCTTTGAATATGGCCAGAGGTTTGACGATACGCCATTAATCACTAAACAACATACAAACTTTGCGACATCCTCTTTAAATGGCAAATGCTTTTATATAATGGGAACGCCAGGTGTTTTCCTACGTTGGGTAACTATCAGTTGCGGTTTGGGTGCAACGATAGGAACATATAATTATGAATCTGTTTACACTTCTAATTCATATGACAAGAAAGAAACATTCTTTACGATGAAACCAAAAGCTTCGTTCAACCTACCTATACCAGTGGACTTCTCGTCAAGAGATGAAAGATTCTATATAAGTCCGTATGTTGGATACTTGTATGTGCCCAAATTCACTAAATTAAACAGTTTAGAATTTGGTTTAGGCATAAGATTTAGATTGAATAATTAAAAAATATAGGAGTATGAGTATGAAAGTATTAAATAATATTATTAGTTTTAGCCTCTTGGTTATTGCTATTGGAGTTTTTTCTTCATGTTCACAATATGAACTTCCAGAACACAGTCTTGATGTGGAGTTTAAGTATGAATTAACCTGTTCTGAAGGGTTACTAAAATATGTTACTCCACAAGTTACTATTACCGATACGAAAGGAGTACAACAAACTATATCAATAGAAGATGGTATGTGGAAAGGCACAAACCGTAAAACTTGGACTCAAAGCATCCATTATGATAGCGTGAATGTCTCCAATATGATGACCGTTAGATATATTCCAAAATCTGGAATTACATATCAAGACGAGGTTGCTTTTGATAACGCACACAATTTAAGTTGTTATATTATAGTTCAGGAGGATGGTGATGGTATTCGTAACGATTATACCATTATTCCAGATTTCCCCTCTGCAGTTGATGTTAAAGCGGATGTCTTAGAAAATTATATTGAAAGATTGTCACAGTCTGCAACAACAAGGGGAGGAAAAGTAGATTCAAAAGGTGAGGTTACAAAGATAGAAAACGACTAATATTTACAGTTATGAAAGATCTTAGGTATTTATTATTTATTATTATTGTTGTTATAGGAACAACAATGACAAGTTGTAGTGAAAGTGTTGAAGAAGTGACTGAAACAAGCATTTCTTATACCCTCACTATTTCACCAGATTTGCTTAAGTTTGTAACACCACAAGTAAGTTATGTAGATGAGAAGGGAAATATTGTCACAGTTACGGGTGTTCAAAATTTGGATAATCTTGTTTTGGAAAATAGTGCAGAAGTCAGCATGGATGGTTCATATGCTAGCTCCTGGTCTAAACAAGTTATAACAGGGACTGGATATAAGTGTTGGACAATCCGCATGAAATTTAATCATCATAATTTCCATTCTTATATGGGAGTTAAGTATCTTCTCAATGAATTACCGGAAGAAGTCACAGATGAAGTATATGATTTTCATCATACTATAAACACTGCTGTTAATGCTGTAAAAATAACAAAAAAAGATAGTTGGGGTTCACAAAGTGTAGATGCGAACTCTTATGCCGACAACCATATTTCGGTTTCTGTGGATTTCCATGCAGGAGACGATGTTAAATCATATCTCGAAAATCTTGTTAAAACACCAGATAAGGTGGGTTATTTTGTGGATAGTGATGGTAATATTTCCCGGAAGGATAATTTTGATCTTTGAATGTTAATAGAAAAAGAACGAAATGGCTCATTATATTACGAATAGTCTAGAGGAAGGAGAGGAAATCATTCTTCAAGGACGATTACACTGGACTTCAATATATCAGTACATAATATTATGTTTTATACTGATATTAGTTGCCGGAGGCTTAATGGTTTATGGCTACTTCTTTCACCATTCTGAACTATTCTTAATTGCTATGGGTACCTTAGTTTTTTCTATTATTATATATATTGTTGGCCAAGTTATTCGAACGAGAAGCGAATTCGCTGTCACTACAAGTCGATTCATACAAAAAGATGGTATACTAAACATCAAAATGACAGAGATTCCTCTTTTCAAGATAGAAACAGTTAATTTTTATCAATCCTTATGGCAAAGAATGGTAGGAACCGGGAGTATTGAGCTTGTAGGCAGTGGCGGTACGTTCCATCGTGTTGATTATATCGAGAAGCCTCTTTTAGTGAGAAAAACCATTGTAAGTGAAATTAATAAGAGTCCAAATAGAGAATAGAAGTATGACTGCATTAAAGTATATGACGAAATGGTTTGCCTTCTGCTTATTTGCATTAGTGGCTATATGTGGTTGTAAAAATAATACTGCAACCACTTCAACCGATGATGATGCCGATGAAGTCATCCATACAAAAATGCAGTATTTTGATTTTGATAAAATAGACAATTTGTTGGCTTTCTTTGACTCAATATCCAATGTACATGGTATCCCTATAAGAGATTTGGGGGGAGAAGAGCATGCAGAAAGAGATGTGTTTGACTGTATAAAAAGGATCGAAGAGTATCGAAATGGCAAATATAAGTTCTATCCTGATAGCATTGTAAAAGGATGTCTTAACATGTTAGGTTTAGAATGTGCATTTATTAATAATCACGGTCCTGGTATTGATATGACTTATGCCGAGTGGTTTTTAATGTTAGTTGCATTTTACAGTCCAGACATTACATGCTTGGTTCACATGCAAACTCCTAATCATCAAGCAGGTATTCTCAATTTTGGTTCGTCATACAACTACAATCCTTGGTGGTCTTATGTATTCCTAAAAAGAAGCAAGGGGTTTGAAGTTCGTAGAATTAGGGAAGATGAAACCAAGATAGATAAAATCTTTCAGTTGGAAGATGCAGAAAAGAGATTGTACTATTTATGTTCAAATAATACATCAGAAGCTGATTTTTTACAAGTGCTATTTTGGGTGAAAAATGAAAATGATATTATTCTCGTGGCACAACATGAAGGTTTATCCAACAAGGCAAATTACGAAGAGATATATTTTAATCCTGAGGTAAAAGCTTGGTACTATTGTAATAAGGATAAAATATCCGGCAAATTGATCCCCATATCCTCAACACCAACTCTAATGCTTAGACTGGATGGAGAAAAATCATGTTTTACTCAAGAATAAAAGGTATGAAAAAAACGACTTATATTATATGGATGGTAGTTTTGTCAATACTGTTGTTTTTGACACTCCCCTACTTTTGGTATATTTTGAAGGTAATTTTCATACCAAAGCATGAAGGATTTTGGGGTCAGGAGAAAATGTACACATGGATATTTGCTGGAATAGTTATAGCATATCTATTAAGGGTGCTTATAAGAAGTAAATCAAGTTTCTTTGAAACTTTTTCTCATGAGTCGACTCATGCGCTTGTTGCACTTATACTTGGAAGACGGGTTCATTCTTTTCATGTTGAGGATTCTGGGTCAGGAATGATCTTTACTAGCGGGAACAATAATTATTCTCTTATTCCTGTGGCTTTAGCTCCGTATTGTCTTCCCATGTTCACCTATTTACTTTTGGCTTTTAGATGTATTGTGGGTGATCATTTTTTGTGGATATGTGATTTGTGTATAGGTATGACACTATGCTTTCATTATTATTGCTTTAAGACGCAAATTGGGAATCATCAGACGGACATCAACCAGTACCCATTGTCTTTTTCATATTTTTACATTTTGACCGCATGGATCATTAACATCTGCATTATACTTGTGGCTCTTTTTCCTAATATGAACGATAAAAAGGATATTATGGGATATGGTGTATTCAGTTCAGTAATGAGACTTGGTGTTGAATGGTGGAATAATATTCTTCTATATTTACACTGGTTATGCTAATTTTTTTTTGATCTCTGATATAATTAGTAAAAACGAGTCCTCAATAAGGTAAATCAAATACAGTTTAATTTATTGATGATATGGATAAAGATAATTTGGAAAAAGTATTAGATGATTGTCCAAACATTAATGATCTGAAAAGGTTGGCATTGATGATGACCATTGATGAGTCGTTGTTTGTGCTAGTCACACAAGAAATGTATGGTGACTCTGTTTTGGTGGGTAATATAGGTGGAACGGCTGTTTGTTCGATGGTTGAAGAATCATCCGGACAAGCGTTTGAGATGCATCCAAGACTCCGTCCTATTGGAGATGTTGTTGGTGAGATAACCACATTATTGAGGAAGGTATTCAAACGAAAGGACACGGATAGCTTATCCAAGGTCTATTCAACCCTTATGGAATATCCTAAAGAAGACCTTGTTATGGGACTAATTGAATCATTATCTAAACTAAGCCCAGAAAAACAAAGAGAAATTGTAGAGCATGTTATTGGTTCTCCTCAGAGATGGAAAAACAAAGTTGCTATAGAAGTGGTAAAAAGAGGCGAGGAACAACGAAATAACCGGGATTCGTATGATTATTATGTGTGTTTTAGAAATTTACGTAATGGGAAAAAGCGTTTCGTTACTTTTAATAATCATGCTTCGGCTGCTATTTATGTCATGTATCTTGTAGATCGTGTCATTAGGAAAGATAGTTGCACTCCAATTGATATCACAAAAAATATCAAATCACTTCAGGCTATATATAATAAAATGTTTACGGGTGATAATAGAATTAAAGGCCTACAACTTGAAAAAATCAAAAATTCACGTGGCAACTACGAAAACGAGAAATTACGATTAAGCCAGTATTATTCTGATATTAACAAGGTGATTAATGAAAATCTATATGATTGGGATTTTGTCATGCCATATCGTTGTGAAAAGGATTCCATTGTTTTGCTTACTCCAGATAATATAACAATAGACAAGGAGATAATTCCTCTGGAATGGAATCTAGTTGTATGAAACAATCCTTTAAGCTATCTAACATAATTATATGATTCAATTAACATACATAGAAAAAAATGAAATCCGTGAGTAACAAGATACAAGTTCTTTTGGCAAAATACATAGAGAACAAAACAACAAATGAAGAAAGTTTGGTTGTTCTAAAAGCGTTATCTAGCTCTTCAGAGTTAAGATGGATTTTTTGTATGGCAGTTGCTGGAATGGCCGAATTGCAAAGGCCATATAATTGCTATCCTAAAAAGACCGACTTTTAACATCGTTTAATACTTTAAAAGTGTAATAATAGTCTGATTTTCAATGTATTAAAAAAGTAATTATTGTAATTTCCAAACTTGGGAATAATCTAATAAAAACCCCGTAATTTTGCTGCAAGATTACGGGGCTTTTTCGTGTATACGGATACCCCTTGTGATAAAGTCGAACAATAAAAAAAGACATTATGAACAAGGTAGTAGACAACAGGACAAAAGAACAGTGGGTTAATTGGTTGAAGTGGTTCAAAACCCATCGTTATGAGCTTAGCAAAGAGGAGAACCTTGCTTTGCGTGACGCAATCATTGCTTTCTATTGTGTTGCGGTTGAGTTTTTCTACAACACATTAGAACCCATGAATAATGGATTAGTGTATAAGATAGAAAAAACATATGGTGTTAGCATATCCATTATGGATATTGCAACCATAGTATATCGTGAAGTATACAATGAAGGAAAATGGACCAGATTGAGGACCTATGCCGGGAATTGTTCCTTGTTTGGTTGGATTAGTTTGGCAGCATCGCAAGCGGTATTCAAAGAATTAAAGGATTTGCATATTATTTCGGCAGATTCTGAACTGACCCACAAGAACACCTCTTTGACACTTCGTTCAATGAAGGAAAAAGAGGAGGTGGAAATCGTAATATCTCTTGTTGAACATCCCGTAATGTATATGCTATTGAAATATTTGTATGTTGATAGACTTTCGGATATGGCCACGATGGAAAGAATGGGGCTAACGCCTGAACTTTTTAAAGAAACTCGTAAAGTTGCAGAAACCATTCTTAAAGAGAGTCTCATCCAAGAAGAAATAATGCTTTGGGAGCGTGAAAACGGTGAAGTCGTTGACCTTGTTAACTTGGCATTAAGTAACGTATCAAGCGTCATCAATACTTCAAGTTCGGAAGAAGTTCTTCTTGCAGCACTCAACATGACTCAAGAAGATGAGGATTATCCTGAAGTCAAAGAGGCACTTGAAGAGTTCTATCCAGGACGTCCTTGGCGTGAACAATGGACCAACTTCATTATGGAACGTTCTTGCGAAATGGGATGGTCTGTTGAAGACGATACTGTATTTGTTGAACGATTCTGCAATAACACAGATCCTGTTAAGTTGGCAAGAAGGCTTGGTCGAGCTCGTACGTGGGTAGACAATAAATATTCTCGTGAATTGAAAGCTCTGGCAAAGTATATCAAGAAATGGTGGGAACGTTTTCGTGGATAGAATTATGATAGTTTGGATAAGAATCTGAACTCCTTATGTGTGTAGTGATATTAATACGAGAAAATAACGTTGTAAAAATAGAAACAAAGGTAAAATGAAAAAAGTATCAGTAAGTTTATTCTTCTCAGTATTGTGGAAAGGCGTTTGTCAAGTTTTGGAATGGTTCTTCGGACTATTCGGCTACAAGAGAGACGGCAAGTTTGCCAAGTGTGTATGGGGGCTATTCGCCACAAGTGGAAGCATTGTGATGACTTTGTTTGCACTGGCTCTGCTCTGCTGTCTTGGTGAAAGTGTTTATAATCGATGGTTCAGAAATCATTACTGTGACGATGAATACTGCTACCACTCTGAGTATGTGAACCGTGACATTTACTTCCACAACACAGAGGATGGTAAGGGCTACATCTACAACAAGCGTACAGGTGAGAAGTTGATTAGGCATATTGCATGGATTGCAACGCCTCTAGGGAAAGACACCTTGGTTTGCTACAGTGACGGCAAGAAGCGTGGCTATTTCAGCAAGAACACGGGAAAGGTTATCATCAAACCGAAGTATGATCACGCATGGGTGTTCTCTGATGGGTTGGCCAGCGTTGATGATAATGGCTATATCAAGTTCATTGACGGGACGGGCAAGGTGGTCATTGACCAGAAGATGCCATATATCCCGAACATGGAGGGCTATGTGTTCCATGGTGGGTACTGCGTGGTGGATTCCGACGATGGTGAGCTATGTGGTCTTATTGATAAGACGGGTAGCGTGGTCCTTGATAAGGTTTATAGTTCTATTGAACCGACTAACGACCATGAGATGTGGTGTGTCACTAAGGGCAAGGAGAATGGTCTGTTGGGCAAAGACCTGAAGCCGATTATCCCGATGACTGAGTGCTCGTTGTGGGTATATGATGAGATGGTCACACTGGTTATGTCCGATCATACAATGAGGAAGTACACCCTTCAGGGCGAGCTTATTGACGACTTCTATATTAGCAGTGTTAGAACATTGGAGTATGCCAAAGAAGAAATCTTGTATCGTACTGACAAAACTACAGATGATGAAGGCAATGTTGTGGAAACGACGATTGAGGCATATCACCCTTCAGCAAATGCCAAGATGAGGGCATACGTTGTAGGTGACGGCTACGAAGGTCTGATGAGTGTTGATGGACACGTTGTGACGATGCCTCTCTATAAGAGCATTGAGGCTATAGGCTATGACCTGTATTTATGTGATGTGTCAAATGGAGATTATGTGATTGTGAATGGTAAAGGTGAAATCGTAAAATAAGAATAGGTATGGCAAAGAGTTTGTTTTTCAGGAACTGGTTGGTACTGGCAGTATTGCTGGTGCCAACCCTTACGACGGCACAAGAAGTGATGGAGGCTGTTGACAGCATCGAGATGGATCCTAATGAGGATATGATTATAGAAACCTACTATACTGACGATGGTGGAACTGCAAATGACACAATCTATCTGAATGATGAAACCAACGACTGGCAGAAGAACCTTCCTCAGTATGACCTCAAAGAATATGAGTGGGTTGATATTTGCTATAACCCGAAGTACGCTATCGTATCGAAGGATGGAAAGAAAGGAATCTATGATATGGTGGAACATCGGAACATCACCGGAATAGAGTTTCGAGATTTGGGATTCTCGAAGCAGACTGTAGCAGAGGATAGTGCTTATATCAGTATGTTTTATGCTACAAAAGGTATCAAAAGGGGTATCGTAAGTATACACGAGCCAACAAATAACGTGGTGTCAATCTGGATGGATGACCCTGATGAACTGTATTCGTTGGACGAATGTACGACTATTGATAAAAAGATAACAAAGAAAGCAACAACGCTATTAGAAAATCTGATGAAATCGCAACAAATGGAGAATGCTCAGATTGTTATTCTTGATGCCAAGTCGGGTCGGTTAAAGACGTGGGTAAGTCTGGATAGAGATACTGGGAAGGATGAAGCAGGGAAGTTATTGGTACATTCATGTACTGGTTCTCTGACGAAGCCATTCCATACAGTGATGGCATTAGAGTATGATAGTGTTTCACTTGATTGTACCAAGGATGGAATGAGTTATCGACAGGTAATCAAGAGTTGCGATAATAAGATGATATATCAGGCTATAACTAATGGTTATCGTAGGAGTGCAGTCGATAAAGTTTGGAGAGAACTAACCGATACCTGGAATCCTTCAACCAGTCCTTTCATCCTGGCAGTTGGATATAATAGTCTTGCCAACAACGGCACCATGATTATCCCGACGATGAAGGCTGACAGTGTGAATGTTGAAGAAAATGTGTTCTCCGCCAATAGTCTCGCTAATCTAAAAGAGGTTCTGAAGGTCGATAGAGTCTCTTCGCCCCAATTGGCATGGCTATCAACAGATACCGAATGGCTGGGATATGCCACAACAGAGGACATTTTTGCAGAGGATGATAAAGAACGTACCACACCTATTGGGAAACAGATAGAGTTTGCCGGGTGCTTCCCGATGGAGGAGCCACGATACACCATTTGTATCGTCGGTGATAAGTTTTCGAAGGATGCCACACCTGCGCTATTTCAGGACGTTGTTAACCCGTTAGTAAAATGGCTTTTGAAGAGAAAATAGTTATATTCACTGATTTTATGAGATTTTTTACTTACTTTTGTAGGCAGATTATTATCGATATAAAAAACAGAAAGGAATGATTATATGTACAATAGAGAATATACACCCGATAGGATTTCTGAATTGAAGCCGAATGAGATATTTGTATTTGGCAGCAACCTCGCTGGAGCGCATGGTGGCGGTGCAGCACGATTGGCATACGAGCGTTTTGGTGCGGTCTGGGGGCAAGGTGTTGGTTTGCAGGGCCAAATATGCTATCCCAACCATGCAGGGCGGTGTTGAAACCATCAAGCCATACGTGGATGAGTTCATCAGGTTTGCTAAACAGCATCGTGAGTATAAGTTCCTGGTGACCAAGGTTGGTTGTGGTATTGCAGGTTTCATGGTTGATGAGATCGCTCCGCTGTTTAAGGATACCATTGACGTTGAAAATATTATCTTGTCCAAGGACTTTGTGGAGGTAATTCAACAGCAACCAACAACTGACGAGATGAAGGCATTGCAAATGTGGAAGATGGGGACCGGGAACCCCGCCAAGCGTTTCAATGGAGAGGATCCTATTCCTACGAAAACGGAGGTAGCAACAAAGGACAGTTGGAAAATTGAACCCATGCCAGAGAAGAATGTGTCGATTCCTTTGAATGTAACGATTCCACGCGCGGCCATGCAGATAGTGAAGTGTGGACATATTCCAGATGCGATGGAAGACCATTGGTTTATGTACTGTGATGACAGTACAATCCGTTACTATCGTAGTTGGAAGGGAATCTGTATATTCATAGCCAAGTACGTCGAAGAAGGCAGTCTATGTACTATCACCGAATTGCAGGTGAATAGAGACTCTGGGCAATATGGCAGTAAGGACAATGACCATGATGTTGCCCTTTTCATGGCCTTGTTGACAAAAGAGTACGGTGGTGATGCCAGCAAATACTGGCAAAAGGCATTCTGATTAACGAATAACCGATAGAAATATGGTTACTTTCCACTCACTATTAACATTAACGATAAAGATGCAAGGATGAAGAAGATAAAAAGGAGGATATCAAGTGTAAGGGATTAAAATATTGTAGAGTATGGGCATTATGGAAAAGATCTTGAAAATGGGTTCGCAGCAAGATGACAATGACGATAAGGTCATCGACTTGTCGGACAGCAGTCAATATCCCGCCAGTGTGTTGGCAGACATGGACTGTACTTTTGCGTTGGGTGATGACAGCGAGAACTTCCTGAATTTCCTTCATGGGAAATGGACTCGTCCTACATTCCACTGGGGATGGGATGACATCACGCATGAGGATGCTGAGAAAAGCGAATTCCTCCAACGTGCTTTCTATGGGATGGACTGCCAAAACAAGAAACGTCGTGATGCAATGATTGCATCTGAAGGGTATCAGTTCGTTTGGAAGGATAAAGGAAAAGAAGCGGTTCCTGGATTTATCACTGGTGAAGAATTATGCCGTTACCTGACCCGTTCTCGTGAATGGGGGTTAAAGACCATGAAGGACATCAACGCCCGTGAGGATAGAGATGCACGTCGCTGGCGCTTGAATCCTACTTTCGAAGATTTGATGGCTGATTGGGAGAAGAGCGATGACGAGGCAGACTACTATCATAGGGATATGGGCTATGGTATGCTGCGCTTCAGCAACAGGTCGTATGGCAACAAGCAGATTTTTATCGTCAACCCAGCTTTGAAGAAGGTCTATCCCATCTCTGAACCTAACGGTCATCTTGTTGGCTTCACGCTCGATGACATTGATTGGGATAATGTCAATCAGTTGGAGCATAATTACGATGCCAAGAGGCTTGTTGCTGATTATGGCGGACTGAGCATTGGCGACTATCAGGATGGGCTTGCCTATGTCGGTTGGATGTTATATCCTGACGGGCGGTACTTTGCAGATGAGGATGGCTTCGGAATGGAGGATAATGACGAGGTGAACATCGGTGCCTATATCGACACTCAGTGTCGGGTAGTTGTCAAGTTTCAGGATATGGAAGATGAAGGAAAACGCAGAAGGCTTCGTGAAGAGGCAATCAAAGTTTTGGCAAAAGAATGACGATAATAGCGTAAATCAAAATCCCTGTACTACGATTTTGGAAAGTAGTCCGGCCACTTCTTTAGAGGAGGTCGGGCTGTTTTTTTGTTTTTCTTGATAGTTCTGGTTACTTTGCTTCATCTCTTATCATATACGAGAAAGAAAACAGATGTAGAACGACAAAAGACGTACGATTATGATGCAGAATGACAACAAGAAGGTGATTGAGATGGCAAACAGAGTATTCACTGTGATGCAGAAGAGAGTGTCCGCAGAGGATGTGGTAAGGATTCGTGCGGCTTTTGAACTGGCAAATAAAGCCCATGATGGTCAGAAGCGCAAGTCGGGTGAACCTTATATTATCCATCCTATATCGGTAGCAACCATTGTGGCAGAGGAGCTGATGTTGGGGGCAAACCCGGTTATCGCGGCCTTCCTCCACGACGTGGTAGAAGATACTGACTACACGATGGATGACATCCTGCAACGTTTCGGGGAAGATGTGGCTTTCCTCGTCCGTGTAGTGACGAAGCAGAGCAAGGACCACTATGTGGTATCACAACAGGTGGACAACTACAAGCAGATGCTCGACTCCATCAAGTATGACATCCGTGCCTTGTTGGTTAAACTTGCCGACCGCCTGCATAACATGAGGACATTGGGGAGTATGCCGCCCCACAAGCAGATGAAGATTGCTGGAGAAACAGACTTCTTCTATGCTCCGCTGGCAAACCGCCTTGGGCTGTATCATACAAAGATTGAACTGGAGAACCTGAGTTTCCGTTACCGTTGTCCCCAGGAGTATGAGCAGATAGCCAGACTCATTGAGAGAGACAGACTGAGCCATGAGGGACGGCTTGGATGCTTCATGGATAAGATTCGCGAAGTGTTGGCCAAAGAGGGTGTTGACGCAATGGTGAATGCATCCTACCGTGCCCCATACAGTATTTGGCGCAAGATGAAAAAGACGGGCGATGACTTCAATCACATCCCGTTTCGTCATGTCGTGGAGATTGTTTTTCCCTGTGAGGAAGTGAAGCTGGAGAAGGACTTGGCTCTGAAGATATACGCTCGCCTGACCAATGTATTCAGCGAGAAACCCTGCGGAATCATCAACTACATTGATGCACCGAAAGAAAATGGATACCAGAGTCTGCATGTTCAGCTTCTTTCAAAGTTTGGCTGTTGGGAAGAGGTGCATATCAGCAGTGAGCGGATGGTACGCAACAACCAGATTGGTGTTGTTGCCGAGCGTAGTGAAGACAGTGTAGGCCTGTGGATTGACAAGTTCCGCACGGTGCTGAGGGACCTGGAATTCCATCAGATGGAAGACGGCTACATAGAAGGTGTGGTTACTACCTTCTACAATGATGACATTATGGTGTTCACACCGAAGGGAAAGCCCGTCAATCTTCCCAAACGGGCTACAGCACTCGATTTCGCGTTTGAGATTCACAGCCATATAGGAGAACATGCGCACTATGCTCGCGTCAATGGACAAATCTGCTCCATCAAAACAGAACTCCACCGAGGCGATATTGTAGAGATTGCCAATGATCCCAGCGTTCGCCCACAGGCAGATTGGAACGAACATGTGCTGACCTACAAGGCCAAGGGATTCCTGAAGCGCTTCTTTGCCAAGCAGCCAAAGTCAGAATACCACTTCTGTCCTCACTGCCATCCCATCCCAGGGGAAGAAGTCATCGGTTTCAAGGAGGCAGACGGCAGTATTACTGTGCACAAGCGCAACTGTCCTATAGAAATCGGTTTGGCTTCACAGCATGGCGACTCTATTGTGTCCGTTGACTATAAGGATAGTCCAGACACTCTCTATGCCGTGACCATTCAGATTCTGGCTATCGACAGAAAGCACCTTCTAAGCGACATCATTAACTGCATTACACAGCAACTCAACTTGTCTATTGACTCGCTTCATACCGAGACCGTTGATAATATCGTCATCAGCACCATCAATTTTGGCGTCCATTCCATCGGAGAGCTGCAGGCTATCATATCTCAGATTGCTGCCATTGAGAAAGTTGAAGAGGTTAATCGGATAGAGCATAAAGAGAAATAAGTGAGCATTATGAAAGGAATGAGATTATTGCCAGTCATACTGGTGCTTCTGCTTATAGGTGGTGTGTGTGCTACAAATCTTCGTGATGTTTTTCCATCCCATCCTGGCACGAGGGACGAGAAAGAAGTAAACGGAGAGGTGGATTCGTACATCATAGAGTCAGACGATGACAGTCCAGTTGACATTGATGTTGAGGATGATGATATATCAGTGCAGTCCTTCACTCCTGTGCCCATCCCGTCTTTCCTTAACCGCCTGTTGGATGATGCCGACTGGTGGGCTGACACAATTTGTGTGGTGAATGGTACTGCCTATTATTGGGCCTATGAAGAGTATGGCCGCTGCAATGTTATATTCAATAAGGACAGGGTCTTGCTTGCGGCTCCGGTATTGTGCATCGATTCCCTTGCGCCGGACTGTGACTATAAGTTCTATGTCAGCAATGTAGGTAAAAGTGTGCTGGTTGACTTCTCAGACAAGAAGACCTTTGAAAGATTGAAATGTCTCTCCAGGGTACTGCCATCGTTCACACGGTATCGGAAAGACAGTCTTGCTGATTTTGGTCGCACCGTTTTTTACAGCTTTGCTGTAGATTTCCCCAACGCTTCCCTTCCTAATTCCAATCGCATTAGGAAATGGCTTGTGAAGCTTGTGGAGCATTCCCAGGCACATGATGAGGGTGTTCCTGCCGTTTCCTCATTATATATTGGTTATTCGAAGAGGCCGTATAGTGGCTGGACATATCAGGGGAATATCAACAACAACGCGCAAGTGGCCAAGTTTGCCGCTAGCCTTTACTATGCGATTAAGAAGGGAGAGTACGGCACTAATGAGGAGGACTATCCATCTACACTATTCGCAACCCTGAATCTGCAAGCTGTCGTGTGCAATAAGAGATATGTGACATACCAGGAGTACACACATGACTATAATGGCGGTGCGCATGGCTTCTATACCGAGAGGCTTGTCTCTTACGACCATGTTCATCAACGGGAGATTGATTATGGCTATCTTTTCAAGGATGGCTGTATGGATGAAGTTTTGGCTATCTTGCTGGATGAAGCAAAGAAAACACCTCAGTATAAGGAGTGGGAACCCAACATTAAGGATTATGTCACGAAGAAAGATGAAGATAGGAATGAAACAGGCGTAATCGCCCTCCCGATACCAGGAATAACAGAGGATGGGGTGGTGTTTTCTTTCCAGCCCTATTCCATCAGTTGTTTTGCCGCAGGGCCATTTCACTTTACCATACCCTATAGCCGTGTCCGACATTGTATGACTGAAGAGGGAAAGTGGTGTGCAGGGTTATGAACTGATTAAAAAAAGTTCTTATATCCCGATAGGAAACGGGGATTTACGCTATCCCTATTCATGTACAAACAAAATAGGAGGTTAATAAGATGAATGTAAGAACAAACGCAGAAAAGGAGTGGCTCCGCAAGATGACGACAGGTCAGACTGCTGCAAAAGAAGATGTGAAGGCTCCTAAGAGAACTGCAGAGGCACAGACACCGACAAAGGTGGTGGGCAAAAAGTCTTCCCGTGGCTTTCAAGACGTGGCAGGCATGGATGAACTGAAGCAGCTGGTGACAGAGGGTTTTATCAATGTTCTGAAAAATCAGGAGTGTGCCAAGGCCTTCGGTATCACACCTCCAAGCCTGTTGTTCTACGGCCCGGCAGGATGCGGAAAGACGTTTTTTGCAGAGAAGATGGCAGAAGAGGTTGGCATTAACTTCATGAAGATTGTGCCTGATGACCTGGCTTCCACCCTTGTACATGGGACACAGGAGAAGATTGGCGAGGTGTTCCGTAAGGCTGAGCGCAAGTCCCCGACACTTATCTTTTTTGATGAGATCGACGCGATGGTACCCCGCAGGTCCAATGATGACCGCAACTACCAGAATGGCGAGGTGAATGAGTTCCTGTGTATGCTGAACAATGCCGCAGAGAAGGGCATCTATGTCCTTGCAGCCACCAATCACCCGGAGCGTATAGACCGAGCTGCGCTCAGAACGGGCCGTTTTGACGAGCTCATCTACATAGATATGCCAGACACTACTGCCCGCGAGAGCCTGTTCCGTCTGGAACTGTCAAAATTGCCGGCAGCAGAGGACATCGATTTCAAGCGACTGGCCGACCTGACTAAAGGCTATAACTGCAGCGACATCAGCTATATTGTCAAGGTCGCGTCGAGAAATATGTTCAATGCCAGTATCAAGGAGAAGGATAAACCCTATAAGGTCATTACTCAGACCCTGCTGGAGGACTCTATTTCCCACAAGTCGCCCTCTGTCAGTAGTCGCGATCTGAGAGAGTTTGAAAGACTCCGCAGTGAGTTCTCTCCCAAGGATGCTGGATGTCAGCAGACTACGATAGGTTTTCATGTTTAAGGTATAAACGATATGACTATGAAGGAAAAGATTTTGGAAGCATTCAAAGCCTTAGGATTTAAGGTGGAAGATTTGGATGGAACCGCATACGGTTTCCATTACGAAGGCAGGAATTTCCTGCTCCTGCTAAACGAAGAGGACGAGGAGTTCCTGAATATTGCCCTCCCGTGTGTGCTGGAACCAGACGATGTTGACGAACAGGTGTTCAACGAGGCCATGGAGAAAGTAAACTCCACTCTGAGATATGTCAAGGCATATAAGGCATTTGGCGGAATGACACTGTTCTATGAGCGTGAACTAAGCGGCGAAGAAGATCTGAAGGAGGTGATTCGTAGAATGATCCTGCACATCGAGGCTGGTCATTTCTTCCTCCATCATCGTTTGCTCAAATCTAAAGATGATGGGGACTGTGGCAGTGAAGGCGGTTCCGACGGAACAGAGACGGCGGAGAGTAGTGATGGAGAAGTAGCATAAAAAAGGATAAACTATGACGAAGAAAGAATTGATTATATCAACTCTCGAAGAGAAGATGGGCTATTGCCCGGAGGTTGACGAAGATGGCGACATCAGGGTTGCTTATCAGTTGAAGACCCTGTATGTGATGACTGGCGACGATGACGAGCAGTACGTCTCAGTGATGCTTCCTCAGTTTCATGAGATAGAGGACGGGAAGGAAACACTGGCTCTGGCAGTCTGTAACAAAATGACTCGTGAACTGAAGTTTGCCAAAGTCTATGTTGACCAGACGTTCAAGAATGTCACAGCGACCTGCGAGTTCTTCTACAATGGCAAGAAGTCGTTGGAACAGAACCTTGAAAAGGCGTTCGAACTGCTTGGCGTCGTTCGCACTGTGTTCAAAAATGATATGGAAGAGTTGTCAATGGAATAAAATAAAGTAGTATGAGAAAGTATTTGTTATTTGCAGTGGTACTGATTCTGGCCAGTTGCTCGGATCAATTCAATGTGGAGAATGTTGCTGATGCAGTCTTAAAACCTTCTGCAGGCAGTGACGTGAGTGCTCTTATGGAAAAGGCCCGCTGGGGTGATGGCGAGGCCTATGTGAAATTGGCCAATTGCTATCGCGATGGTAAGGGTGTTAAGCAGGATTTCATCAATATGCTGGCTATGGCCTCGTTTGCTGATGAGTATGGTGGCATCAGCCGGATAGAGGATTATCTCTCGACCCTTCCTGAGGAATCTGAGTACAGGCTTGTGTTTGACGCAATGGAGAAGTTCTGTGGAAAAGAGCAGGAAGAAGGTCTTGCTATGGCAGAGAAACTGATTGAAAAGGACTGTGCGGAAGGATATACTGTCAAGGGTATTATCCTGTCTGAGCAAGGTAATCGAGAAGAAGGCAAACTTCTGTTGGAACGAGCAGCAGAGAAAGGCAGTGGCCTCGCGAAGCTTTATCTTTGTATACCAGACTTGAAAAGCAAGCAGAATACAGATATCGACAGACTAACGGCATTGGCTGAAAGAATGCCACTTGCCAATGCTTCCCTCGCCAAGATATATACAGGCAAGGAGAATCCGGATTTGAAGAACGAACAGTTGGCCGCATATTACTATCTGAAGGCTGATGAGAAAGCATGCTTGACCAGGGATGGTGCCAGATGGCTGTTGGCATATCAGCGTAATGGAGGTAACCTGAAGTTAAGTGAGAAGGACATTGAGCGTTTGGAACTGCTTGCTGATTCCCCCCAAGAAGAACCAGTAAGCATCAGGCACAGGGATAGTGTGTTGGAAACGGGAATCGCACTGCATCTGGAACAGGATCAGGAAGAACACAAGATGTGGTCTAAGGCTATCGTCTATGTTGTGGAAACCAAGACTGGCAAAATCAAGGCGAATGTAGCTTATGAGCGCAAGGGTGACTCTTTCGTGCCTTATAAGGACACCTATAACCAGGAACAGAGTGTAATGGAGTGCGGTTCCACCTACCTTGCACTATTGTCTACAGGCAAGGTGACTCCTGAATATGTATATGATACGGGTGCTGGTATCTATGGGAATGTGCGTGATCACAACTGGCGACGTGGTGGATACGGCACGATTTCCTTGGAGCGGGCTTTAGGAGTACGTTCTCAGATTGCATTCACGATGGCGAAAGAGCAGGTTTTTGGCGGAAACACATCAGCATTCGACAACCTGATCTATTCATATCATGGAGGATGGCCAAATTGTGCGTATGGTATTTTGGCTTTCTACAACGCTGTTGCTAACGGTGGCAAAATGGTCGAGTTGGTTTCAGAGGGTGAATATGGTAACGTCATTAAGAAACAGATTGCTCAGCCGGAATATATCAAAGTATTACAGAAGGGACTTGAAAAATGTGTCTCGCAGGGACTGATGCATCAGGCCGGTCGGGATTATGTCAAGGTAGCTGCTTGTGGACGTACGTTCAACCTGACTGATAGTTATCGTAGAATGGAACTTTGTGGCTATTTCCCATCCGAGAATCCGCTTTATACCATCATGGTGATATTGGAGAAGGAAGGACTTCCTGCCAGCGCCGGTGGCTTGTGTGGCCCGATATTTGCACATACTGTTGACTTGCTTGTGGAATTATACAGACTGGAACCTATGTTCAGTTCAGCGTTTGAGGAAGAAACAGATGAGATAGTAGAGGTGGTTGACACTGTTGCTGTTCAATAAAAAGATAATCGTCGATATGAAGTCAAAGTTGTTGGTAAAAAACTTAGGGAAGATTATCTTCATTATCGACCTCCTTATTTGCAGCATCTGGGGACTGTTGATGTTCTCCGAGTGGTGCATCAGCCTCCGGGCGATGATGGTTCCCGTGCTAATGGTCTTCATGAGGTTGACGCTTTGCTTTTTTGTATATAAGCGTGTGGGCTACGGGCTATTCTCTGCCATCTGCTTTGCCATTATCCTGCTGTTATATGAGCATCGTAGTTTTGTGTTCGCCCTGCCAATTATCAAGATGGTGGACTATCCCATTCTGATACTCGGGGGGGCAGAGCTTGATTCATTCGCATCTGGGTACTACTATACCGCAGACAAGGAAACGGGAAACCTTATTGCAAACATAGGCTTTGCCTGGCTTACAGGTTATCCGATTATTTCTTGTTTATATTCCCTGTTGAAGATAAAGTCTTTCAAGTTTAGGATGATGCCTGGCTGGAAAGCTGTCATCAAGTATGTCATAGTAGTTTCGCTGTATGTCTACTTCTATGAATTTGTTAGAGAACCTTCTTCACCGCCTGATTGGTGGGTATGGACACTATTGATGTCGTTGATACCTTTTATCGTTGAACGATACCGCTATAAGGAAAGCCCAAACAGTTTTATCCCGATATGGCGTGAAAGAATGATAAAACAATACGGATTACTTGCGCTTATCATCTTCACGGCATTTTTGGTAGGACGTGAGAATCCGGGCTACCTCGGACTTGTCGGAGTGATAGTTCTGCCGCTATTGCTGCTGTATGTTGTTCTGCATTTTAGTGGGGAACAGCTGCATAGTAAGTATGCCTGGATATTGGCATTTGGATCCATCGTGTATTGGTGGGCGCAGTTTTTTGATCATGAATGCAAGATGATGCTGCTTGTTATCAATCTGTGCTGTATAGCATACGTTTGTTTCCGAAAGGGACTCAATTGGAAAATATTACTTTTTGTGCCTATGGCTATCATAGTATTCATCCAACCGTTCTGTATTGGTTACAATCTTTACACAGCCACTGATGTAGGCATGAGGTCGAAATACAGATATTATGACCCTTCAATCAAGGGCTTGTGGCTCGTTGATTGTAGAAAAGATAAATTTGGTTTGCGAGACCGCTATGGGATGATATTGGATGCAGACTTTGAAGACATTCAACATCTACAGCGTACTAAGCCTTACGTGAAAGTTCGGAAGAACGGCAAATGGGGAATATATGACATAGAACAGCACAGAATGGATATAGAGCCAACCTATACAGACGTTATTCAGAAAGGTAAATACACCTTCCTACTATTTGATGAACAACATCCAGAGAGGAATAAGTATCTGACGATGTATGTGAGGTATTACAGGTATCAAGCAAGGTTCAGTAAGTTCTATGAGTTGACTGATACCATTCCAATGCAACCTCTTGCATATGAGTGCCTAGAAGAGTGATGACAATAATTATAGACAAATCATTCCTATAGAATATGATAATTCTGATTGTCGCAACATTCAGAATACATATCTGAATGTCGTGTCGTTGCAATTTGGGCTTCCATTTTTGGATATGAGATTCATTTTTGAAAATAGGAAAGGCGTAAAATGGGGCGCAGAAGCGGACATAAATGGGGTAGTAACTTTTGCGCCAATTTTGCGCCAATATTCTCTATTTTAACACAAAAACGGGATGATTTAAGTTAAAATTAAGTTAATTATTAAACTTGGAGAATAAAAGGAAAAGCCTTGTAAGTTGTTGACTTACAAGGCTTTCGAAGGGTGCCCGGACGGACTCGAACCGTCGACATTCAGAACCACAAGCAGAGTTTCGAATATCTGGAATCCCCTGTATTTATCGGCATTTCCGCAGATTTTGATTTTTATTTTGCGGCTATTTTGCGGCTATTTACGCAAGGACCGATTCTTTTTTCAATAATTCTCGAAATCTGCATAAGCAGAGAGAAAGGATCCACGTCTGAATCCATAATAGTAGCCATTATGACGAACTATTATCTAATCTGAATGCAAAAGTACAAAAATAAATTCTAAAACAGCAAATTATGATGCAAGAAAGTATTAAAATTCGCAAATTTGCTAATTATTTCGGAAGTAATGCTTATATTTGCACCGTCATATTAGAAATAGACGATGAACATTGAGTTTGAAAATGCAGCTTTGGAAGAGCTCTATACAAAAGGAACTACTCAAGATCACCAATACAAGCGATTGTCGAAGGATATCATCAAGCGCTATGTAAAGGTGGTGAACTACCTGAGGGGTGCCCGAAGGCTGGAAGACCTCTTTCTGA
>Ga0247608_10000961_pt1 | contig 42707 bp, 50 predicted proteins | sample 176DNAGHGlowgp2_FD_193490 | JGI IMG/M metagenome (GOLD analysis project Ga0247608, IMG submission 193490) | Sheep rumen microbial communities from Palmerston North, Manawatu-Wanganui, New Zealand - 1766 DNA GHGlow gp2 | ecosystem: Host-associated > Mammals > Digestive system > Stomach > Rumen ...
GTAAATTTATCTGTATGTGGTTTAGAATGAAGTTCACCATTAAAATATACATCTTCATAAGATCTTCTTGTTGGATATTCAAATTGATTAATATAAGTTCTTTTAATAAATTTATCTGTTCCAGGATAAATTCCTTTTGTCTCTGGTGATAAATGAAGAATAACTCCGTCATTTTGTTTTAAATCATAATAAACGATATCTTCTCCTGTTAACATATCAAGAGCTTTATTAAAATTTTCTTGAACAATAGTATCATCACTATCAAAAAACATTATATATTCTCCTTGTGCGGCGGCAAGCGCCTCACGTCTTGAATATCCAATTCCCATATTTTCTTTGCGATCAATTAATTTTACATTAAATTCTTTTGCTATTGCCGCAGTATTATCTGTAGAGCCATCATTTACAACAATAATTTCTATATCATCTCTTTTAGGAATACTAGATAAAGCATTTCTAATAAAAGCCTCTGAATTATATGCAGGCATTATAATACTAACTTTAAACATTGTTTTGTCTCCAATTTTCAATCATTTTTTTAATTTCTTCTTGTGTAAGTCGTTGAGCTGTATAGCTAGTTAATGGAGTGTCATATTTTTGTTCACTTGTATAATCTTTATGAATAATAAGATAATCCTTATATTTTTTACTATGATTTAATTCAGTAATTGTTACAAGAGCCTCATCATTTTTTTCTATGCTTTCTGTTCCTGTAATAATTTGATTATCACTAAAAGCATCTGCTAATTCTTTAATTGTACAAGCCTTACTTTCATAAACCCATAACTCTTGATTTTTACCATCTTTTAAAGCATCCATAACTATATTTATACATTTTTCAATAGGCATAAAAAATCTAGTCATCTCGCCATTTCTAACTGTTAAAGGTTTATTTTGTTTTACTAAATCATCAAAAATTGGAACTACACTTCCTGTAGACCCAAATACATTTCCATATCTAGTGCAAATTATATCTGTGTCAGTTTCATTTGCATAAGCCATACATTCCATTAAAAATTTTGTACTACCATAGCAAGTTGTTGCGGAAGTCGCTTTATCAGTAGAAATTAAAATTAATTTTTTAACTTTATTTGCGATTGCCGCATTTATAACATTCATACTACCAATAACATTTGTTTTTATTGCTTCCATAGGTTGTTTTTCAGCTACTTCAATTCTTTTTATAGCTCCAGTATGAATACAATAATCTACATTTTTCATTGCATCAAATGTAGCTTGGTAATCTCTAATATCTCCAATGATAAAATCTAATTTAGGATTATTAAAATATTTTTTAACTTCCCATTGTTCTTTTTCAGCTCTTGAAAAAATAACGATTTTATCTGTTTCTTCTTTTTTTAATAATTCTTTTATAAGGTGTTTAGCTAAAAAGCCACTTCCTGTTATTAAATATTTCATATGCCCTCCTTATATTGACATTAAGTTTATTTCTTCTTCTAAATCTTCTTTTTTCGCGTGTTTAGGTTTATATGCTTTTAAGGTAGTTGTTTTAGGCTTTTGGAACTCTTCTTGTCTTTTTTTACGACGTTCCTCTTCTTCTTCTCTATGGCGTCTATTATTATGTTGCATCATCATTGCAGTCATAATTGCCATATGATTAACAAGAAAGTTCATTATTGTCCTGTGCTCCCAAAGCCACCTTCACCGCGATCAGTTTCACTTAATTCATCTACTTCAATAAAATTCATAGGATTTGTTGCCATTAAAATCATTTGTGCAATTCTTTCTTGAGGTTCAACCGTTCTAGCTTCTTCACTATCATTATGTAAAGCTACAATATATTCACCTCTATAATCAGAATCACATACTCCAACACAATTAGCTGGTCTTAGCCCTTCTTTTGTAGCTAATCCACTTCTAGCAAAAATTGCCGCAAAAGTTTCTTCAGGTAAGGCAAAAGCTAATCCAGTTCCAATTTTTTCTGTTGTATGAGGAGCTATAGTAATTGGTTCGTCAATTGCAGCATATAAATCATATCCTGCTGAATATACACTCCCGCGTGTTGGTAGTATAGCATCCTCTCTTAATTTTTTAACTTCTATTGAATCTATTGTCATCATTAAAACGCACTCTCCAAACTATTAGTATATTGAATTTCTGTTTGAAATTCTGGTTCTTTTTCATCAGTAAATTGTTTTGTAATTGAAAGTTTCCACCATGAGTCTACGACTTCACCTTTTTGTTTTCTTTCTTTATATTGACTTGTGTATTTAGTTACAACAAAATGATTATCAGTTTTAGCTTCTTCAATAATTTGTTTAACTTGTTCTTCTGTATCTACTCTATACACTTCTGTTGTTGTTATTAAATATTTCATATTGATTTCCTTTCTTATATAATATTTATATTTAATTGTCGACTATATTTTAAACCCATTGCTTTTGTAAGGTCTTTTTTTAATCCTGAAGAATAAATTTTAGAACCCTTAATTTCAACTGTTTCAATATCATATTTATCTGCTAAACTGAATACAGTTTCAATTAATTTCGCAGGGCTTACAGCTGTTTCTTCAATAACTTTATTTTCATCTATTGCAACAAGTGTTTTTGTAGCAACAAACATTTTGTTAAGGATAATTATTTTTTTCACGCGTTTCCGCCTCCTTTATTAAATTTCTATAACTGCATTATCATATGGGAAGAAATAATAAACAAATGCTTCTCCATCTATTGATAACCAGATTTCTATTGCTTGTTCATCTTTTGTTAAGTCTATTCCTTTAATTAAGCCTCTATTTAATAGACACTCCATTAATTCATTTATTTCAAATTTTAATTTTTCTTCATCAAAATTTCTCATTTCATTTCTAAAGATGGTATAATCTTTTCTTTCATTTGATAATAACATATAATAAATTGCATTAGTATCTTTTAGAAAATCCATTATTAATTCTTTTTTTTCTTCTAACATTTCTCCAACAAGAGCTACTTCACCTTTTTCAACAGCCATCTTGTTTAAATCATATAATGTTCCCATACCAATTTCACTCATTGTATCTCTCCTTAAAAACCTAATATTACGCACATAAATTTGCTCCAATTAGATTGTTCTTTCTTTAAAACTAAATTTTTATTTTTTTCTCTAAAAATGTGCATTTTATATAAACGGTTATGATACCTCCACTCTTTAATAAAAGTTTCCATTTTTCTATTAACAAAAAACTCTTCAGTTCTTTCAAAAATAGACTCTAGTATCAATTCCATTTTTTCTTTATTATTTATAATATATGATTTCTCAATTTTTATTTTATCAGGATAACAAGTTACTTCTATGCCCCTAATTTTCATCTGTTCCATATATTATAAGCCTCCTTTTATTAATTTTGTTCATCAACTGCGTTGAATACTTCGCAGAAGCCTTCTAAATGATCTAATTCATGTTGTATAATTGCACTTAACCAGCCACCTTGATCTAGTTTTTGTGTTTCTCCGTTCTCATCTAAATATTCACAAATAACTTTTTGAGGTCTATTAACAATAGTAAATACTCCAGGTGCGCTTAAACAACCTTCTTTAAAAGGTTTGATTCCATTAGCGCCACTTCTTTTCCATGTAATAACAGGATTTATTAGAGTATATTTTTTACCATCATATTTTATAACACACACTCTTTTTAATTCTCCAATTTGAACTGCGGAAATCCCAGCTCCTGATGGATCGGAATTTAAAGTATCTTTCATATCTTGTATTAAATTTTTTATTTCATCTATATTTTTTACTTCTTCACTTTTTTGTAATAATATATCTTTATCTTGTGGATATTGTAATATTTTTCTTATCATTTCTTTTCATTCCTTTCATATATATATTATATCATTATTTTTAGTATTTGTCAATAAAAAGAAAAAAGATAGACCAAGTCTATCTAGTTAACACAAGTCTTTTTTCTTTATATTCTGGCTTTATGACTTTTATTCCATGGCTTGTATACATATCGTCATAGTGGGCTTCAAATCATAATAACATTTCTCTTATTCTTTTTAAGTTTTCAATATTTACTTCTCCCCTAAGATTTTCTTCAACCATTTCTTTTGTTATTTCTAAAAAAATTTCTCTATCAATTCTTTCAATGGTATGCAAATAATTATGGGATGTATCTTGATTTAATATTGCTCCATTTCATTTTACATACCCATCTCCTAAACCTTTTCTTTTACAATCCTTACGAGGAACAATAAGGTGATGAAAACTAAGTTCATTAACATTTTTAAATGTGTATCCCATAAAATCATAACCAAGTTTTTTTAATTCATACTCTTTTACCATTTCTTTTGTAACTGCTCTCAAATTAACCCTCCTAAAACGCAAAAAGAGGCTAAGTTATAACAACTTAGCCTCCTCTCTTATTTGTTTCTAAATAATAATGCTGTGTATAAAAAAGTTGCCCCTAATCATTGTAATGATACGGGCCAATTTTGTTTATTAATAACAATATTTAATATTAAACTTCCTAGAGCTCCTGTTACCATTAGTCCAGGGAAAAATATTTTTAAAAAATTAATCATTCTCTACTACTCCTTCCTTTAAATTCAATATGTTTTGATTTCGACTTCCACGCCATTTTAAAGTAATATCTCTTTGTTCTAATATGAACGGACCTTCAATTAAATAATCTATGTTTGCTAAGATTTCTCCTGCATCTACGATTTCTATTAATTGGTCATATGTATAACCAGTCCATATGCATATTACAATATCTGGAAAACGAGATTTTACAACTTTAATCAATAGCCTAATAAAGTCTCTTTTATCATAAGTATCTAAAGGTTCTCCGCCTAAAATACTCAGATTTCTTTGTATACCATTAGCGGTAATTAATTCTAAGATATGATTAATTAATTCGTTCCAGTCCCAGATTTCTCCTCCATCTGGATTCCATGTTTCTGGATTATGGCAACCTTTACAATGAAAAGGGCAGCCTTGAAGGAATAAGCTAACGCTTACGCCCTTCCCATTAACGAAGTCATTCTCATTAATACCGGCAATCCTAATCATTTTTACCTCCAACCCTTTAATTCTTTAGAGTGTTTAAATCTCATTTCTGTTTCTTGTTGTTTTCCTAAGTTAAAGGCTGTTTTATAATCTCCTGTTAAATATCCTGTAACTCTACGTAATTGTTGTATATGAGTACTTCCGCACATAGGACATTTGTCATTAAATTCATCAGTATACCCGCAATCTAAACAAGTATCATTTGGTACATTAATTGCGAAATAAGGAATATCTTTATCCATAGCATAATTTACTATTTCTTCAAGAGCATCTAAGTTATTTTTAACTCCGCCCTCAAGTTCTACATAAGTAATACATCCTGCATTTGAATACCCAGTTAATTGAGATTCAATGTCAATCTTTTCAAATGGGCTCATTTCTTTCCATACAGGAACATGGATACTATTTGTAAAGAATTTTCTATCGGAAACGTTAGGTATCTCTCCATATGCTTTCTTAAACTTCTTCATTGAAGTATAACACATATTTTCGGCTGGTGTGTAATAAACACCAATATTTAAGTGTAGTTCTTTTTTGAATTGAGCGCATCTATCTTTAAATAATTGTTCAATTCTTTTTGCTAATTCCATACCTTCTTCTGTTGTATGGTCTTTTCCAATTAAAATTTGTAGTGTTTCAGCTAGTCCAATTTGTCCAATAACCAAAGTTCCATGTTTCATAGCACTTTCTACTGTTTTTCCGTCATATCCTAACATAACACCATTTTCATACATAAATTTTGCTGAACTTGGATCTTGGCTAATTATCCAATTATATCTTTCAACTAACATATCTCTTGCTTCATGAATTTTTTTATCCAATAATTCCATAAAATCAGTTTCTAAAGATTTTACAGTATCTTCAGGACCGGCTTGAGCTAATGTCTTTTCATAATATTCCTTAGCTTCCATCGCAAGAGTAGGCATAACAATAGTAACAGGACAAATGTTTCCGCGGCCATCCTTAGTTTGAGGATTTGTTCCAGGCTCTGCATTTATATCTGCACCATTATATGTACGGCATCCCATTGTAGAAACGTAAGTTTTAGGATCTTCAGGATCATATCCTGCATTTACTGACCAATCAACATTTACGTAATTAGGATACAATCTTTGAGCTGTTGAACGTAATGCTAACTGGAATAAATCATAATTAGGTTCTCCTGGTTTACGGTTTACACCTTTCATACATTGGAATATACCACAAGGGAATATAGGTGTTTTTCTAACCTTTCCAACTCCTTCAATAGAACCTTCTAACAATGCTTTTGTTACCATTCTACCTTCTTTTAAAGTGCAAGTACCATAGTTAATAGATGTAAAAGGTAATTGGTTTCCGCTTCTACTTTGTAATGTATTTAAGTTATGATACATTCCTTGAACAGCTTGCATAAGTTCTTTTTCAGTCATATCCATTGCATATCCATATGCTTTAGGGAATTTTCTATATTCAATATCATCTATTGAAGTGTTATCAAATTCTTTTCCATATTGTAAATCTGCCATTTCAATATATTTTAAACCATCATTAAAATGTTTTCTAAATGATTTACGAACATATGGAACCATAGTTCAATCTATATGACTAGCACTAACTCCACCAAATTGTTGCAAAGATTGTAATTGGAATAATACTGCAACTAATTGAAAAGCAGTATTAATTGATTGAGCAGGTCTTACATCAGTTTGTCTTGTATTAAATCCTTCTGCTAATAATTTATCAAAAGGAATAGTTAAACAATTATGCATACCTACTGCATAAGAGTCTAAATCATGAATATATATTTCATTGTTCAAATGATTTTCTCTTGCCATTGGAGAAACGATATAATTTAAAGCATAATCTTTCATTAATTCGTTTCTAGCTTCTCCCATTCTACCACCAAATGAATATTCATCTACATTAGCATTTTGGTTTTGAACGTCAGATGCTTCTACTTTTTCTTTGATATTTTTCATTAGTTGTGAATTTTTATTTCTAATTTTTGTTCTTTCTTCTCTGTATAAGATATAGTTTTTAGCCACATCTTTTCTTTTTGTTGCCATTAGACCTTTCTCAACTAAATCTTGAATATCTTCGATTTCAGGTATTTCATCTACATCTAAATAATACCCTTCAATATAACTTGCTATGTTCGCAGCTTTTTCTTTTGCATAATCTGAAGCTTTACCATCAACGTCGATGAATGCTGCAAGAATAGCTCTCTCAATTTTCTTTGGATCGAAATCTACGATTCGACCATCTCTTTTTTTGACTTGTTTCATTTTTACCTCCTAGTTATTTAAAATATTTTAAGGATGTCAAACGTTTCCTCAGTTATATTTAAAAGTTTGCATATGATAATTAATTTATTTAGACCTTAATCTTCCGCGCCTAAATCGGCATAAATCTTATCAAAATTATATATGTAGTTTGCATATGTATTTAAATCAAATTCAAAAGTAGTTCCAGTGTTGAATATAGGAATATAATCCCATTCAATATCCGCAAAGTCTTCCGCATCAGTAAAATATCTTCTACAGATTTCTGCACAATCGGGATTCTCCTCACGATTTAAACTTCTTAATAGTCTAATTTTATCAGGAGCTAAAACATAAAGAGGAATAACTTCTATGCGGGAGTCAGCTAAAAGAGCATCAATTCCCGCAGGATTGAAAACACCAATATTAATTTTATCTTTATCTAATGCTTCTATTGGCGTTCCATAAAACCAATTATTGAACTCTGTTGCTTCTAGCATTGAACCGTCTAAAACTTTATTTGCAAATTCTTCATTTGTTAAAAAGAAATAATCTTTTTTATCTTCTTCATAATCTCTTTTTGGTCTAGTTGTACAACTTATAATATTGTGCGTTGCAGATGGGAAGGATTTGATTATCCATTTCTGAATACTGTCCTTTCCGCTAGCACTTTTTCCAAAAAGAGCGATAACTTTTATTTTATTCATCGTCGCTCATTCCTTGTCTATCATGAACTAACTCTAATTCTCCATTATCAGTTACATTCACAATTTTATATATTTGATGGAAACCATTATTTTTATAAGTTTTTGCTACAAATGTATCGTCACGTCTATATCCAGCCACTAATAACTTAACACCTCTTGTAAACCAACCTTTTTCAACTACTTTTTTAGTTCCATCAGATTGTTTCTCTGATAGTTGGCGGTTATACATTGCAAAATATTCTTTTGTAAACTTTACATTTACTACTCCTGTTGTTGTTAATAATGTGATTGATGAACGTGTATCATTTTTCCCAATAACAGTTCCAATAATTTTACTTATTTTATAGATAGGTAAATCTCTTCCATTTCTCTTAAAGAAGTAATCTATTGCAGGTTCTGATGGCAAATCATTAAAATCTACTATACCATATTTATTCATTTTAACATCTTTTAATTCATGTTCATGATAATAAAAACATAAAGATTCCATTTCATATGCACTAATACTTTTTCCTGCATATTTGTCCCACATTTCTTTAAATAATATTGTATTAAATTTTTCTAAAATTTCATTTTGATTTTCTTTTATCCAATCTCTTGCTTTGTCCATTGTTGATTTATAAATTTTTTCCCATTTAGTTTGTTCTATACAAGTTAATCCATTTATAATTTCTAATAAATCCATATCAAAATATTTACTATAAAATTCTTCACATATATTATCAAATACGAAGTATTTACCAACTTTTTTATTTGCTTTTAAATATTTTGTAAAGTTAAATACTCTTTTTTGTAAATCTAATTCTTCAGGAATTAAATCATGTTGTATCAAACCATTAAAGTTTTGTAATGTTATTCTTTTCTTTGCTTCACAAACTTTTGAAATATAATATGTCATAACTAGTTGTCTTGGTTCTACCCCTAATTCTTTAGCCCATTTTTCTTCTACTTTATCAAACGCACCAGCTTTAATTAAACTAAACATTGCACTTTTATTTAATGGACATCTTGCCATAAAGTCTGCTATTCCAATATATGGTCTGTTCGCAATAATTTGATCTATTATCGGACCTCCTACATTACTTAATGCTTTCATACCAAATAATATTACATTATTATCTGCATCTGGTTCAAAACTATAACTTGATTTATTTATGTCTACTAAACTTACTTTAATTCCTTTACTAATAATATCTCCAAGTGCCTTTGCAATTTTTCCATAATCAGTTGTTTTTTCTTTTTTCTTTGCTACTTCGCCTGTATCTTCATCTTCTTCAAAATCACTTTCTTCTTCAAGGCTTCCGCTATTTACAATTAAACAAGCTGTATTCCAATATATCGGATTCCATCTTGTTGCTATATACATTGTTTGAAAACCTATGAATGAATATGCTAATGCGTGAATGATACTAAATGAATATCCCATTTGAGGTCCAACTCCGCATGTCCAGATATAGTTTCCTAAACAAGGGCTTGCCGCCTGATCTAATACTTGTTGTCTTAATGCTGGGATTTTATTCATTTGTTTTTTACCTACAACTTTACGAGCTGCATTTGCATCTTTAAGTGAGAAATGACATAAATGTTCGTCCATTAACATTCTCATTAATTGCTCTTGACTTGGTGGAACTCCATATGAACTTTCAAAATAAGGTTTAAGATATTCTTGCTCTTGTTTTGTTAATCCATAATTATCCATTTCTTGATACCATAAGTTAATATTATTTTTATATCTAATATATTTATCCATTGGAGATTCTTGACCTTTTTCAGCAGTCATAAGTCTCATTAATCCATTTGCATCCGCCATCTCTAACATTGACTTAGGTTTAATTTTCTTTGCTGCTTGACTACCTACTTCACTATCAAATTGAAAGATATTTAAAACACTATTCTCTTGAAGAGCTTTCCATATATTTTGATCTTCAATAGGAAGAACATTTGGGTGAAAATATTTATCATAAATTTCTCTTAATGTTAAATCACTTTCAACTTCTCCATAATCTTGCAATAATCTTATTGCTTCTGTCAATTTATCTTGAACTTCTGTTACTAAGAAGTCATATTTTGTCATACCTGCTGCTTCACACATATGTAAATCATATGCTGTAATAATTTCTCCTTTTGGAGTTCTCATAAATGAACCAAATTCATATGGATCTTCATCAAATAATATTACTCCTGAAGCATGGCTACTTCTTTTATTTACTAAACCTTCAATACCAATCATTATATCTAATAATCCAGGATATTGATTAACTTCATTTATAAATAAAGTTATAGGTTTTCTATCTTTTTCAGGATTACCATTAATAACATCACTTAATGACCATAAAAATCCACGTTCGCTAGGAATTAATGATGATAAATATTGAGCTGTATCAACATCTATACCATCTGGGAATCCTTCTGCACGATAACCTCTACAAGCTGTTAAAATTGTTGAACGAGTTCCTTCAGTTCCAAATGTTGCTATTAAAGTACAACCTAAATTTTCTCTACTTAATTCATCTATATCAGGTCTAAAGAATTGACCTCTTTCTTTTTTAATTTCATTTAATATTCTTGGTCTTTTACTTGGACATAAGTCTAAATCTATATCTCCTAATTCAACTCTTTCTTTATTCAAATATCTCCAGAATGGAAGATTCCATTTAATCGGATCCAATTGAGTTATTCCTAAAAGATAATGGTTTAAACCTGAACAACTTGATCCACGTCCTGCTCCAACCATACTTCCGCACTCCCAGAACAAATTAACATAATGTTCTAGAGTTACTGGATAACTAAACATATTTGTTTCAAGTTTTTCACTTATTGTTTGCTTAATATCTGCCTCTTCTTCTAATCTACTCAAATATGTATCATTATATAAATCTAATTTTTCTAGTTTATCCACACATTTATTAACCCAATATCTATTTACTTTATCATCTGACTCAAACATAGATGCTAATATAGGATAATGTTCTTTATCAAAACTTTTCTTTGGATAATCAGGTACACTAACCTTTGGAATTGTTTGTTTATGTGCTAAACTAAAGTTTTCTATTTTTTCAAAAATACCATAACTATTATCAAACATTTGCATTATATAATCTTCACTGAAATCAGATTTTTTCAAATTTTCTATAATTTCTTCATTTGTTTGAAGATATGCAAATTCATAGAATTCATCTACTTCTCTTTCTCCACCCTTTGAGTTTAAATATGCTTTATGAACATATCTATCTTCTTTCTTTAAATAATGGGCGTCTGAACCAATTACCATTTTTAATCCAAATGCTTGTGCAATAGAAACTAATCTTTTATTTACTAATATTTGATCTCTAGATGCACCTGGCGCACATTCTACATAAAAATCATCTTTAAATATTTCTTTACACCATAACATAAAATTAACTATATTGTTATGAGCTATTTCCGCACCATTCTTATCTCCTGTTGCTTCTGCATTTATTAAGTTTAAAGTATTAACACTTAACTCTCCACCTAAACATGCTGTTGTTGCTATTAAAGTTCCAGGATACTTTTTCATAATTTCTTCTATATCACTTTTTAAAGTTGGAACTCTTTCCATACCTCTATCCCAATAACTATTCATCCAGGCTCTTGAAGATAATTCTCTTAACGCTCTATGTCCTTCTTTATTTTTTGCTATTAAGATAAAGTGATAATATCTTTGTCCCATATCACGAGTATCAGTTAAATATATTTCATTTCCTAAAGCCACTTTAAAATCAGGATGTTCTTTTAATAACTCCTGTTGATACATATTTATTTCTATATGACCACATAAAGCTTCATGGTCAGTTATTGCTATACCAGCTAATCCTAACTCAATAGCTCTGTTAATTAAATCTTTAGGTCTATTAATACAATCTAATAATCTTAAATTCGAATAGTGAGTATGACTATGAACTTCAAACCTTTTATTCATAAATATTTCCACCTTTCTTATATATATTATATCATATTTTTTAATAAAAATCAAGTTAGTCTGCGCGGATGAGTACCAGCTTCTCAGATGCACGAGTTACCGCTGTATATAACCATCTAGCGTGTTCTTCTTCATTAAAAGGGAACTTTTCTTCAATAACTAATACTTTATCCCACTCAGAACCTTGAGCCCTATGAGTTGTGATAGCATAGCCATAAGTAAATTCATATGGTAATAAATGTCTATATAATTTATTTTGACTAATAGCGTATTCAGTTTTCCAATCTAAAGTTTTTTCTCCCGTTAATATCATATTTTTATCCATAATTAAATCGGAATAAACCTCTCCGCCTTCTTCAACAAAATCACAATTTAATGTTTCAATTCTTCTAGGTTGTCCATAATGAAGTTTATTTAACATTCCCGGTATAATCTCAAAAGATGAATAACTATCTTTTATTGTCCCAATAGTTCCATTTACTAAGGCGCTGCCGCCCTGACATTCATCTTCCCAATAATTTCTATAACAAATAATTTTATCTCCATCTTCAGGATCTCCAGAGTGACCTAATAAATCTCTCATTTGAGCATTTATCTTTTTCCTAGTGTCGTTAGTAGCAACTAATATCTGATCTGCCCACTGCAACATACCTGTATTTAATTCTGCTCTTGAGAATATTTGAACTTGTTTTCCTTTATAAGTACCAATAGGCTCTCTATTTCTAATTTTCATAGAAAGTTGAACTATTTCAGAGCCTTCCTCTTGACGCATAACCTCATCTAAAAATATATGAGCGTGGTCAAGTAAATGGTTATCTTCATTTTTATTTATTGGTGGTAATTGAAATGGATCGCCTAAACATAAAATATAAATATTAGGGTATGATGCCAATTTTTCCATCAATGACTTCGGAACCATAGAGACTTCATCTACTACAACTATTTTATAAGGAATAGTTGTTACAGGAATTCTAACATATGTTCCATCTGGTTTAGGGTGACTAATAAACAATAGCTTGTGTAAAGTTCTTGTATTAGTATTACCTTTCTTTGCTAATACTTGAGTTGCTTTTCCTGTGAAACTAGTATAAACAACATCTTTATCTTCAACGTGTAGAGCGGAAATGATAAACTTAACTAATGTAGATTTACCAGTACCCGCATACCCTGAAATAATAGTACATTTTTTCCCTGAATTATAGCGGTCTACTGCTATTTGTAAACCTTGTCTTTGCTTTTCATTAAGTTCCATTTTTACGCCTCCTTACATTATTTTAAAAACTCCTAATACAACTTTATCTTTCACTATATAAATAAGACCTGGTAGTGCTTCTTCATCTTTTCTTACTGCCATACCATAATAAGTTTCAACATTTTTATCATTGTCATATCCTAATTGTGCAGGGTAATCATACCCAACCTCTCTATAAAATTCAAGATAAGTTGTATAGCACATTACTAATTGTAAATCTTTTGATACAAAATGAAATTTTTCTTCAATATATTCTAAAAGGTTAAAAATAATATCTCTTATCATTTCTTTTCTCCTTTTCTTTATTTCTATATATATTATATCATAATTATTATTTAAAATCAATAAAAAGCTAAAAGCTTATGCTTTTAGAATAAGTATTTTCCAGAACCTGTAATCTCATACTCTTCCATGAAAATCTGAGGTGTTACATTTCCGAAGAACTCGTTTATATGACAAGTTCCTACTACATCCATTTGAACATAAGCTCCAGTTTGATTTTCTAACATTTCACATTCTTCATCAGTAGCATTAAACTTCATTATATTAACTTTATTTGGTAGAGTAATTTTTAATGTATTACTTGATTTTCTATATACTTGAACCATATCTTTACTAACTTTCAAATCTTTTATTGCTACCATTGCTTCATTAAAGTCTTTCCCCCATAACTCTTTTAATCCACCAATAGTTAATATATCTTGTGGATTTACATCTCCACCTGTATAAATATAATCAACATAATATACTGGTTCAGAACTCATATTAGCAAGAGCCCTATCAGTATTGTCTATAAAACTTTCTAATTTATCTGCGGCGATACAGACACCAAATGCATTTTGATGACCTTGAGCCCATTCTACGCCACTTGCTTCACATATATCTTTAAAATTAGTTAATCCTGATGTTTCATATCCTCTTGCACTTCCTTGATAATTATCGTCAGTCTCAGTAATAACACAACAAGGTCTTTGATATTTTGCGGCAAGTTTATTAGCGATTAAACCAGCTATATTTCTGTCTACTTGTCCATCTTTTAATGTAAATAATAAAACTTTATGTTTTAATAGACCTTCTTTTTCAATTTTTTTCTCTAATAATTCCATTCCCGCGTCTTGCGTTCTTGTTTGTCTATTTTTTACATTTGTAGACATTCTAACTGCTTGATCTACTAACCTTTCTTCTTCACCTGGTTTATGTCCTCTTTTGTTAGAAGGTATCATTTTAAAAGCATCTGATTTCAACATAGATTTGAATAATAATTCTTTTTCTTCAATGCTACCACTTCTTTGAACTGCATTTATCATTGGAACTATATAAAATGCTGCATCGATTGAAGTTATATGTTCTCCAAGTTTGAATTTATTTTTTTGCCACATTTCATAAATATATGGGTTATGAATATTTTCAGGTAAAAAACCTTTATTTATTAAATGTTTTGTTTCTATTGATGTTAAACTCATCATATCTCCTGTATTTCCAAGAGCCACTAAATCTATATAATAATCGGCATATGATGTTCCTAATAATCTATCTAAATATCTACAAAATTGTCAAGTAACTCCAACCCCGGATAATTCTTTGTTAGGGTAATCACTTAATTGATTGTTGATAACACAAGCATCTTCACTAACATACTCAGCTTCGTGGTGATCCATTACTAGAATATCAATTCCACGGTCTTTAAGTTCTTTATGCAATTCATAATCATTACTACCGGCATCTGGGACGATAATAAATTTAAAATCTTTTTGATTTATATAATCCATACAATCTGATAACCCATGTTGTTTTCCTTCATGAACATACCATTTTAAATTATTTTGTACGAAACTAGGAAATGAGTCATTCAAATAATTTATTAAAAGTGCAGCCGCTGTAAAACCATCGCAATCGCAATCACAAATAACTAGGGTGTTTGACTCTTGTTGAATATTGGATACTAACATCTTTGCACCTTTCTCTATACAATCTCCAAATGCGGTTGGATCAAAAATATCGGCGTCAGAAGTATTCATATAATGATGAGTTTCATTGTAAGGAATTTTTCTATTTACTAAAACTTGTTCTAATGTACTATAATTTGGATTATTTACTCCTAGTAGTTTTAATTTCATTCTTTTCTTCTTCCTCCTCTACCTGATAATATTTACATAACCTTAATAAATTTATAAAATAAATAATTTTGTCTTTTAATTCACAAGTATCATAACAATATATGTCTATTCCTACTTCATCATAATGATGTTTATAATACTTGCACCACTTACATTTAGGATGCTTTTGTCTGTATTCAATGATTTCTCTATCCATTACAATACCACCCTTCTATTAAATAATTCCATAAATATTTCTGGTCCTCGATCAATGGGACTATCTTTATAACCTAATAAGTTCCATTTATCAAATAAGAAACTTATTTGTATCTCATCTCCATATTTTTTATTTATATCTTTTAATTTCTTTGTCCAGCTCTTCCACTCATCGTCTCCGAGTTCTTGGAATTGTTTATCGAATGCTATACAGATTTCTTCTGCTCCACAAGATTTTAATAACTGAACTTGATAATTGATTAAGCTACTTCCGCATACTGCTACACTTATATCATTATCTATTCCAAAATAACTTTGATATAATAAACAACTTTTTTCTCCTTCAAATACTATTACTTTTTTTAAGTTTTTTATTTGTTGTTTGCTATTGTTTAAATTATATAAATTAAAACCTAATGGGTGATTATACATTTTATAATTTAATATCGCTGGTTTATATTTACCATTTTCTTCATTTTCTTTTATTAAAGTTCTTTCTCTTATTCCTATTAATTCCCCATCAATATTATAATGAGGAATTACAATTCCGCACATTACCGGGTCATAACATATATCATTATGCATCATTACTTCTCGAGTAATACCTTCTTCTTCCCAAGGTATAATATGCGGTCTAGGAAGATATTTTAAAATACTTTTATCATAATAAACAAAGTCCATTATTTTTTCTTTTTTCTCTTGAGAGTTATTTCTATCATATCTATTAAGAACTTTCCAATCTTGGATTTCTTCCTCATGATTTTCTGAAAATGGACTCTCAATGCTTAATCCATAAAAATTAATAATATAGGATATTGCTTGAAATAATGAAACTTCAATTCCATTTAACTTATTTATTTTTATAATTAGCTCATATATATCAAAAGAGTCAAGACAATCTGTATAACACTTAAATAATTTTGTATTTTCATAATAATATAACTTATGGCTGTGTCCTCCGTGACATATTGTTCGAGAAATAATCATGCCACCTTTAATTATTGGATCGCCGCCATATGACATTAATAAATCGTAAACTTGTTCTATTGTTAATTCATTTTTTATATTCTCTGACCATTCTTTTATATTTTCCATTTCATCTTTTCTCCTTTACATATATTATATCATTTTTTAATGATTTTTTCAATTAGAAGAACAAATGATATAGAGCTCTTAAAGTTCTTTTAAACTTGCCATCTTTAAATTCATAACCATCAACAAAAATATGATTATCAATTTGAGAAACTGAATGTCCTTTTACCCTTTTTGGGAACGGATACCTAACACCATTAATCTCTATCCATTTTTCTCTACTATTTACAATAGAGCAAGTTTTTCCATTTTCTTGTATTGTTATCATAAACACCGTTAACTCCTTCCTAGAAAGCAGAGCTTTCTATTTTTGGATTAATTTTAATTTTTAAATCTGTCATCTCTATCATTTTATATTGATAGTCTGTTGCAAACATTGGGATAAATTTACATTGACCCCTATCTGCTTTGCACCATAACAGAATATCTTTATATTGTCCACGTCTATTTTTATATATAGACATTTTTATATTAGGCTCTTCAAAGCCACCTTTTGCAATGATTTCTCGAAGCGCCTCTTTATCTTCTTGCGAAGTTTGTAACATAATAGCACCTAAGTCAATTTTATCTGCTATTGATTTAGCACCTCTTAATAAGTTTTGGTCGTATTGTTGTGCTGTAACATAATCAGCATTTAATTGTGTAGCAGACATTATAAATACACCATATTCATTACATAAATCTTTTAATCTAATTGAAATCATAAATAATACATTATCTTCTCTTAAACCTTTAATTCCGGTTCTTGATGTTACTTCACTCAATATTTTCATACTTGTATGAAGATAATCAAAAAATATATAACGAACTCCCCATTCTCTAATTCCATATTTAATTGTATTTTCAATATCTTTCAATGAGAAGTCTGGAAGTTTTTTAATATATATCGGGCTCTTTTGGATGATTTCCGCAGCGTGCAATACTCTTTCGTATTCATCTCCCTCATAATTATTATAAATAATATGAGTTTCATTTACTCCCGCTATAAAGGCTAATAATAATGTTTGGATTTCATCTATTTCTTGTTCGGTTGTAACAAACATTACAGGCTCTTTAGTGCCATTCTCTACCCAAGCCCCAACTGCATTATCATATAGTTCATTACATCCTATAGATGCAAATTGACTTGCCATAAATCTCGTTTTTCCTACACCAGTTGCTGCACTAAACAAATAGAACTTTTTTAATCTTGCACCTCTTGTTACAGTGTTCATAAGAGGTCCGTACATAGGATAACCAAGTTCAGGATGCTTTTGAAGACTTTCAATTAATTCAATAATATTATCTCCAGCTGGTTGCATATCTTCATCTGCATCATCTATATATTTCATTTTAATATCAGTTATTTTATCATCAATTATATCTGCGATTTCTTCAAGAGAAGTGCTATCTAACCAATCTTCTTGTGCTTGTTTTTTCTTGGCGTCTAATATATTATTTATATCATATAACCAAGACAAGTCCATTCCTATCTTTTGATACATTCTTAATAAAGTCATTTTTTTCATTCTTTTATAATAATAATCAAAAGTAGAAAGTTGAACATTTTCAGATATTTTTTCTAAATACTCAGCGCCTTTATGAGTTTTATATACAGCTAAACTTTTAGGTCTATCCTTTAGATAGTCTTCAATCGCATTAACTGTAATACTTTTTGCTCCAAGTTTATATAAATTATATATTGAACCGAATAATATTTTATGAAATTCTTCAGTAAAATCATCCGTATTAAAAGTATAGTTTTCATTATCAAGTAACGTTGGGTTTTGATAAACGCTTCCTATAACCTGAATAATTGCGGATATATCTACATATTTTACACTATTACTCATCTTTCTCACCAACACTTTCTTCACCAAAATCAAATAACTTTGGCGGCGCTACATATACTCTCGGAGATCCAATTTCAATTTCTTGAACCTCTGGCTTTTTGATTTTTTCAGGTGCTGCCTTATTAGCTATATCTGCCAAATATAGATTATAGAAATAGTTTAAAGCATCATTATAAACAAAAGGTACAATACCTATTCCATCATTTGCTTTTTCTATTGAGTTATGTTTTAATTCAAACCACCAATATAATGTTTTTTGCATCCCAGAATAAGTATATTTATATTCTTGTTTAAAATCTTTTATTTGCTTTTTAATTCTTGCACTTACAACATTTTTCTTAAAAAGTTTTTTAATATATTTTTCTAATTCCATATAATCTCGTTCTTCTTGAGATATAGATTGTTGATATTTTTCAGCACATTCTTTGTGGGCATAACGACGTCCACCCACTTCGACAAAAGGTTCTGCATTTCTATTAAATTGGATTCCGCAATATTTACATTTAACCATACGCGTTGCTGCCATATTCAACACCTTCTTTTCCTTATATAAATATTATATCATAATTTAATAAAATAATCAAAAAAGAGAAGATAGTTGCATATGATGTATCTTCTCTTTTTCATCTCCTTTTATCTCTTTTATTTAACTAGGTCTTGTAAATCTGATACGATTAAACTAATTGCTTCAACTTGGTTTCTATCGCATTGGTTAACTTTATTTCCGCGTCCTAGATATTTATCTGTGATTTGAACAATTTTAGGTTGCCATTCAGCAACAAATTTTTCTTCACCAGCAGATTCGATGATTCCACTTACAATGTTATTGAAAGTAGATACAAGTTCATCAAAATCAAGTTCTTTAGTAGTATCTTGATATGCATTAGATTTTTCTTCTGTAAAGAATTCTTTTCCATCTTCGCTAGCTTGTTTGTCAATAGCTTCACCTATTGCTTTTACAAGATTGTCATAACTAAAATCAATATATTCTGGAGTATATTTAAATCTAGATCCAGCCATATATCTTGGAGTGCCTCTCATAAATAATTTTGTTTCAAGCTCTCCTTTATCATTTGTTACCACTCTTGAGTATCCAATAATATCTGTCATACGAGAAACAATATTTGTTGCTCTTTTGTCAAGAGTTGGAACAATTTTATTATATTCTTGTCCTTGTTCATCAGTAAAAGTCTTATCAGTTGCGTGACTGATTAATACTAAACCATATCCCATTTGTACGATGCTTCTTAAACTTTCATCGAATTCTTGTGCAACTTGACCATATCCCTTACCAAAAGGAATATCACTAATACTATCTACTCCAAAACTTCCATCTGAACGTTTTGCATTATCACATATATATTTTGTTACATAATCATAAGCGATGTCCGCAGTATCAATTATGATAGTTTCAAACATTTCTTTTGCTTTATCTTCTTTTAATTGGCGTAAAACCTTTTTGAATTCAGCCCAATTGTTAATTGGTTGAGCCATAATTCCAGGAATAGCCATATAACCTTTTTCAAAAGCTAGTAATAATGAATGAGGGAAATGAGCGGCAGTTGTAGTCTTACCGGTCTTTGGATCTCCATAAAAGAAAACTGAATATCCCTTTAAATTATAACTAACTTGGTGAGGTTGAATATTAAAAATATCTATTGCCATTTTTATCTCTCCTTCTTATTAAAAATAAGGACGGCGGGATGCCGCCCTTTAGTTAGTTAAGTTTTCTATCTTAGAAGTTAAATCCACCTGGTGCTGCAGTTGTTGCAGGTGCTGAAGTTGAAGCTGCTTTTTGAGCTCTATATTCATCACTACGAGTTTTAATTTCTGCTAATAAAGTTTGTCTATCTTGCATAGCTTTTGTTAATTCTTCGCTAGTTAATATTTTTTCATCTCCAAAATCATAAGGTACTTTTGCAGTTCCTGTGATGTTCCATGCTTTTGTTTTCCTTGTATAAGTTCTTACTGATTCTTCACCAAATGCAGAATCTTCTTTAATTTCAACTGGAATATTCATACATTCAATTTTTCCCCAAACTTTTGTGAAGATTGGAGCTGAATTAGATACTTCTAAATCTAAGAAATATTTCATTCCATCTTTATGTCTTACTGTGAATTCAACTGGTAATAATGAATTTCTGAAGTTGAAAATTGCACCTTTTACAGTTACATAAGCATCCTCGTTTCTTTCTTCGTTTGCTTCTACTTCTTTTACTCCTGTGATTACCATATCAGCTGAGAATGTATTTCTTTCTCCTTCTGCTCCTAGTTCATTAACTAGAGTTACAAATCCACCTTCGTTAGTTTTTACAGATACTAATTCATCATTATTTTCTCCTGTATAGAAGTCATTTAATGCGATAGCTGTATCAATTCTAACTTTTTGAGCTTCATCTTTACCATTTGCAATCCAAGTTTTTCCTTCATCAATTATCTTTTTTAAGTTTGCATAAGTTGCATTTTTATTACCTGCAGATGTAGTTTCAGTTACATATGTGTAATGAACTGGGATAATGTTTAATCCTTCTTCATCTACTGCAACTTCTAATTGACCTGAGATAAATTCTTTTCCAAAGTTTGCTGAAGTTTGATTTTGAACTGTTTTAATAGTTAAATTATGTTGATAAACTCTTCCTTCAATTCTTTCTGTGTTAATCATTTTTTTCATAATATTTTTCTTCTCCTTTTCTCTTTTTCTTCAAACTTATATAAATATTATATCAAAATTTTTATTCTTTGTCAAACTCATACGATTTTCCTAGCTCAGTTAGTCCATATGCAACTGGGTTGGCACCAACTTTTTCTACAAAACCATCATTAATTAGCTTCTTAATTGAACCTGAAACTGAACGAGGTGTCATAAATAACAGTTCTCCAATTTCCTTTGCTTTGAAAACATTTATATATTTTTGCTCATTCTCTCTCATACACTTGAAAATTTTAAGCCCGTTCTCTGTGAATGTTTTTGAACTATTTCCGCCTTTAAACATTGCTATTAACTTATTCATGTCCTCTTGATTAAACTCATAATTATCAACAGTATGATTAAAATGTTGTTCTAAAAACTCTTTAATTTCTTTTTCCATTTTCTTTTACCTTTCCTTTCTAATTATATTATATCATATTTTTTAGTTTTTATCAACAAAAGAGCCATAATTGTAGAATTAGGCTATATGTTTTGATCGAAGTACTTCATTACAAATATGTAGGTTGTATGCCTTTTCAGGAGTTAACCACCATCCACTACGCTTTTCATAGTCAGATTCAGTTATTTTTGTTCCTTCCATAAGCATATCATGTAATTCGGTTTGTTGTTCTTTTATGAAATCCTCATAATTAGATTGAGCCTCTCCTAAGTTAAAAAATGCTAAATCTTTTTCATAATAGAAAGATGCTCTAGGATAAGAATATCTTTTTAATCCAGCTAAATAAATATAAAAAGCTTCTTTGAATACATTTCCAATATTTACTGTGTAAACTGGAGTTCTAGATAATTTAATAGTGTCTATAATAGTCAATGCCGCAGATAAAGAACCTCCACGTGAATCAATATAAAGTTTAATAGGTTCTCTTTGAGTCATTATACTATCTTCGTCTACATTATTCCAAAAGCGTACAAATTTATCAAATTGATTGGCTATTGTTGGAGTAATGTTATCTAAATAGAATTCTCGATTTAAATGACTTGTTACTTCAATAGATGTATAAAGTTGTTCAAGGTTTCCATCAAAATTAGTAAAAGTTTTATTTACATATGTATCTCTCCAATTTTGAGGGTTTTTAGTATTTGTTATACGCCACATAATATCTTTTCTCCTTTTCTATTTATATTATATTATATTTTTTATATTTTATCAAATTAATTCTTTTAATTATTACCTCTTGTACTATTTAAACCATAATCATAACTTTTATATAATTCTATATAGAATTTTTCTTTTTCATTTAATTCATCTTTTGGGCACTCTTCAAGTAATTCAAAAGTGAAATTCTCTAATCCCTGTTGTTGCATTATTTCATAAAATTTATTTTGAGGGGCGTCAATTCCTAAGCCGGCTTTCATATGATCGCGGAAACGCTCTTTTACATCTACCGCCTGCCCTATATAACACCTACCATCAATTAAACTCGTAATTTTATAGATCCCAGTCTTTTTATTTGGACCTAGAACATTACTACATAAAGTATTTGCTTTTTTAAGATAATAAGTACTCCATATTAACATTCTAAGTGGGCGTGGATCCCTTAACATATCTTCTATGCTTTTGATAATTTTTATTTCTCTCTTTTCAACATCGGGAATAATTAAAGTATAAAAATCTTTATTCTCTTTGATTTCCTGCTCTTTAAGTTGAGCATTAATTGCGGCAGCACGGGTTGAAGCAATTTTATCGAGCTCTTTTTTATTATACTCGATTTGTTCTAATATTTCTTGTTGTGATTGATCGTATGCTTCTTCTAATCTAGCTACTCTTGTATCATATTCTTTTTCTTTTTCATTATATAATAAATCTAATTGGTCAGAATAAACAGACATAGCATTTGACATATTTTCTTTCATATGTCCAACTGTTTGTTCATACATTTGGATTTCTTTTTCTTTTCTTTGTTTTTCTTCTTCTAATCCTTTATTAATTTCTTCTATTTCTTTATTTATTTCTACTTTCTTATTAGTTTTAATAAATAAAAATAAAGAAATAATAAACAAGATTAATCCTATTATAAAAAATATCATTAAAACTTTCCTTTCTAATAAAAAAGGAGGTAGGATTACTCCCACCTCTCACTCGCTTTATTTATATTAAAATTATTCAGCGTCTTCTTTAGCTTCAGGATCAAAGTTTCTTCCATCTTCTGTTAAAACGATGAATTTAACTGCTTTGTGGCTTCCATCTTCTAATTCGATTTCAGCTGCATTTCTAGCCATTAATCCTTTTCTTTGGAATGCTGAAGTAACGATTCCATTTACTGATCTTACTTCTAATCCAGTTCCTTCAGCGATATCAGCTGCAGTAATATTTTCTCCTTCATGAGCTTTTACATAATTAAATACGATTTTACTATTTTCTTTTAACATTTTCTTTCTCTCCTTCTTTTTGTTGTATTCGTAATTATTATTACATATATATTATATCAAAAAATTATTTTTTTGTCAATAATATATTTCTTTAATCTAGACACATTATTTGTTTATCTCGTTCTTGATTAGTAATTTGTGAAAAGATTAAATATTCTTCTCTCATCTTTTCTAATAATATTATACCATAAAAATTAATTTATGTCAAATATTTTTTGAAAATCTTCTTCTGACAGAATGGATATACCCAATTCTTGTGCTTTTTTGTTCTTAGCTGACGTAGAATTAATATCATTATTGATTAGGTAATTTGTGTTTTTTGATACAGAGTCAGTAACTTTACCACCTAGGGACTCAATAAGAGCTGATAAACTGTCTCTATTTTTCCATATGTGTACCTTACCTGTTACACAAAAAGTTAAATCTTTTAATTTTAGTTCATTATCTTCTTTTTTATTTTCTTTTATTTGTAAATAATTATCTACAATATAATCTAATTCGCTATAATCAAAATCACTTATTGCTTTGTGCATTTCCCAGCCATACCCGCCGAAACTTGTGAAATCAAAACCACTTTCAACGGCTTCTCTGAATTCAGAGTAAGACCCAAATCTTTTGGATAAATCTTTTCCGACTGTTCTTCCAATAAGAGGGATACCCGCTGCAGAGATAACGGCGTCAAGAGAACAAGATTTACAATCTTCGATGGCTTGTAGCATTTTTTCAACAGACTTTTCACCAAATCCTTGCATCTTTTCCCATTCTTTTTTATGTTCTTGAAGTTTGAAAACATCTTTAATATTTTCAACCCAACCCCAATCAATAAGTTTTTCAAAGGTTGCCTTTGATAATCCTTTTGCATCTAAACCCTTCTTTCCAAAGAAATGGTCTAAACGATTGATTAATTTTCCTTCACAACTAGGATTAGAGCAATACAAAACTCTTACTCCATTCTCACCTTTTATAATCGTAGGCTCTCCACAAATAGGACATACTGCAGGAATATTAATTAAACTTGCGATTTCTCCTTCATAAGGTAACACCCTAGATATTTGAGGAATAATCATATTTGCTTTATAAACCATTACTTTTGTGTCTTGGTATCTAATTCCTAGTTCATCCATAATACTAATATTATGAAGACTAGCTCTAGACACCTCACTACCATCAATATTTATAGGTTCTAATAGAGCCACAGGAGTAAGAACTCCTGTTCTTCCCATAGTCCATTCTACATTTCTTAATGTTGTTTCATATTCTTCATCGTAGAATTTATATGCTAATCCACCTTTAAAATGGTGGTCTGTTTTACCAGCGGCTTCATATTCGCTAACAATATTATATTTATATACGATACCATCAATTGGATAACCAGCTTCTTGTGCAATAGACTGAATTGTTGAAATTGTATTATCAATAGAGTATTCTTCAGCTATAAAAGGCACAACAGTAAAACCTAAAATATTAAGTTTTAATAGTTTTGTAGATAGTTTCTCTATATCTTCTAATCCAGTTATACAATCCCACGCTATGAAACTAAGTCTTCTCATAGAACTTTCTTTACTATCTAATAATCTAATACTTCCTGATGCAAAGTTTCTTGGGTTTTTATATTCAGATTCAAACTCTTTAAAGTTTTCATAAGTACAGATTATTTCCCCGTCTACTACTAATTCATCTTGAAAATCAATTCTTTTAGGGATATTTTTTACTTGTAAAGCATTATGAAGAATATCTTCTCCCACTAATCCATTTCCGCGGGTTTCTGCGGATACAAGTTTACCATTGACATATTTTAAAGAACAAGTTAGCCCATCCATTTTTGCCATAGCTATACAATCATTATTATAAATGAATTTTTGTATTTCATTTATGTCTTTTGTTTTATCTAATGATAACATAGGGTGATTATGTTCTACTTTATTTAATTTATTTACAACTTGAAAATTAACTCTTTGAGTAGGGCTATCTTCTAAATAAATTCCGCTTTCTTTTTCTAGTTTTTGAAGCTCAAAGTACATATCATCCCATTCTTTATCAGAAATTTCTGGGCGGCCTTCGTCATAAAGTTTAGTATAATAATTTAATTTTTCAACTAATTCTTTAATTTTTGAAAGTTCCATAGTCATCTCAACTCCTTTATATAAATATTATATCATTATTTTTAAAAAATATCAAATAAGGTAACCTTTAGCAGGTTACCTTATATGGTTCTTTTATACCGTAATCATCATTTCCGCCAGTGAAAGTAATTGTAGGTTTATAACAAGGATATTGTGATTTTAACTCTTCATATTTTCCTTTTATAATTAACAATTCTTTATATTCTTCTAATGATATTGTGATTTGTTTTTCATCTAAAGTATGATAATATCCAACAGTGATATTACTTTTTTCTTTTTCCATAAAATCCTCCTTATAGTTTTATAATAGAGCCTATTTCGCCTTGTTTAATCATAATATTTCCAGTTGCAGTACGTCCTAATAGAGGGACTTCATTAGCGGCTATGCAAATTGCGTTCTTACCTGACAATAATAAATTATCAGTTTCTGAAACCATTGCAGCACCTACTACTGGGCCTGTTCCAGGGGTTTCTTTATATATAATTACTCCTTTTCCATTTTTGCCTTGAAGTGGGAATTCATCTAAACTAGTTTTCTTTCCATATCCATATTTTGTAAATACTGCTAATTGTTCATCTTTATTTATTATAGGTAATCCAATTAATACTTCGTCATCTTCTGCTAGTTTTATTGCTTTAATTCCTGATGTAGCTCTTCCTATTGCAGAAACATCTTTAGTATCTATATGGATACATTGACCTTTTTTAGTTATGATTATCATTTCTTCTTCATCCATAATTTCGATATTAGCGATACTATCTCCATCTTTTATTTTAATTGCCGCAATTCCTGTACTTCTTTTAGTTTTAATGTATTCTTCTAATAAAGTTTTCTTTAAAAGTCCTTTTTTAGTTATGAATATAACATATTTTTTATTATTCTTTCTTTCTAATGTTGTTACAGCAATTACTTTTTCAGTAGGTTCCATATTTATAAGGCTACCAACACCAACACCTTTTGATGCATTTGTTCCAGCTGGTATATTATCAACTAATAATCTATACATTTTTCCTGTATTAGTGAAAGCTAATAATGTATCTATTGTATTTGTTGCTATTGTATCAAGGATCGCGTCATCTTCTGTTTTAACGCCCTTTCCGCCTTTTCTTTGTACTCTAAAACTAGATTTTGCAACTCTTTTAATTTCTCCAGAATTAGATATGATTACAACTACATCTTCAGGAGTAACTGTTTCTATCTCTTTTTCTTCTGGCTTAATCTCGATATGATCTAGTTCTGTTCTTCTATCATCTCCGTATTTCTTAACAATAGACTCAAGTCTTTCACGAACAGTTTTTTCTTGGTCTTCTCTATTTTCAATTAAATGTGATAATTCAATTACTGACTTATCTAATTCAGCTTTTTCTTCATTTAATTCTACTTTCTCAAGACTTGCTAATTTTCCTAATTTCATATCTATAATTGCTTTTGCTTGAGGTTCTGTAAATTTATACTCTTTAATTAAGCCTTCTTTTGCAGTAGCACTACTTGCAGACTTTTTAATAAAAGCAATTATATTATCTATATCTTCTAAAGCTCGTAGTAAACCATCAACAATTTCTTGTCTTGCTTTTGCTTTTGCTAAATCAAAAGTTGCCTCTTTTACAACACAATTTACATTATGGTCTACATAAAGTTTTATACATTGTTTTAAATTTAATTCAGTTGGAGTTTTATCAATTAATGCAACTTGATTATATGATATAGAAGTTTGTAAATTAGTTTTTAAATATAATTTCTTTGCGATTGAGTCGGGATCTATACCTTTTTGGCATATGACAACTATTCTTAAACCTTTTTTATTACTTTCATCACGGATTTCCGCAATTCCTTCGATTTCTTTAGCGTCACAAACAGCGCCAATCTCACTCATCAATCCTTCTATTGTTGTCCCATAAGGAATTTCATAGAATACTAAATTACCTTTTTCAATTTTATATCTTGCTCTAACTTTTACACTTCCGTGTCCAGTTTTCATTATTGCTGGAATGTCATTTTTATTTATAACAATTCCACCTGTTGGAAAATCTGGTCCTGGTAACATAGGCTCTTTACCATCCATATAATCATAAATAGCTTGAGCAACTTCTTTTAAATTATGAGGTAGCCAGTTACAAGCCATTGCAACTCCAATTCCGCTATTTGGGTTACATAATAAGTTTGGAAATACAGCAGGTAAGGTAACTGGTTCGTCTGCATCTTCAGAATAGTTAAGAATAAAATCTACATTATTCTTTTTAATTCCAGCTAACATTCCATCTTCAGCAATTTTTGAAAGTCTTGCTTCTGTATAACGAGCTGCAGCTGGTCCATCTCCTGCAATATTACCATTATTTCCATGCCAATCTATAAGAGGATATCTCATAACCCAATCTTGAGACAATCTAACCATAGCTCCATATATTGAACTATCACCATGTGGATGGTATTTACCCATAACATCTCCGACTATTCTAGCCGCTTTTACATGAGGTTTAGAATAAGTTCTACCGCTTTCAAAAGATGACCATAATATTCTTTTTGCTACGGGCTTAAGTCCAGATAATGCATCAGGAATAGCACGATCTGTATTAACAGCAACAGCATATTCAATAAAATTTGTTCCTAATTCTTGTACTAAATCATTTGTTATCATCTTATTCATTATCCTCCTTTACTATCTTCATTTCTCCATCTTTTAAATTGTCATTAACTTCAATTTTCATATTACTCATTAAATCTGTTGCAGCTTTTAATTTAGCAAAAACATTTTTAGTATCTGGGATTAGCTCTTTTAACATATTAAGAGTTGTTTCATTTAATATTATTTTCATACCACACCTCCTATTCTGCATTGTAAACAGCTTCTTGAGAATGTAATCTAATATATTCTTTTCTTGCTGTTACGCCTGTTCCCATTAATTGTTCAAATAATATGTTAGCTGCACTAACATCTTCTACTGTTATTTGTTTTAAAATTCTTTCATTCGGATCTGTTAATGTTTGTTCAGTTTCCTCAACAGACATTTCTCCTAAACCTTTCATACGATTAACAGTATATTTTTTTGTTGAATTTTCTTTTTTAAATTTTTCTAATTCTTCATCATTTTTTATATATTTATATTCTTTTCCTATTGTTACTTTATATAATGGAGGTACTCCCGCATAAACATATCCATCTTGAATAAGTTGTGGGCAAAAATTCCATATAAAAGTATAGAATAAGTTTTTAATATGGGCACCATCAACATCGGCATCAGACATTATAATAATCTTACCATATCTTAAATCTTCAGGTTCATAAGTTACTTTCATATTCTTAACATCAATAGTTAAACCAAATGCTTCTATCATTGTCATAATTTCTGCATTTTTTTGGATTTTATCTAATGTTGCTTTTTGAGTATTAAGTATTTTTCCACGAACTGGCATTACTGCTTGGAACTCATTATCACGAGCAGTTTTTAAGTTTCCTGATGCTGAATCTCCCTCTGTAATATATATTTCACATTTACTTCTATCTTTACTGAAGCAATCTGCTAATTTACTGTCAAATTTTAATACTTTTTCTTTTTTCTTATTAGTTTCTCTAACTCTTTCTCTAGCATTCTTTGCAGCTTCTCTCGCTTTTCTAGCGGCTGCCGCTTTATCAAAAATAGTTTTTATTTCTTTTTCATTAGAGGCTAACCAATATTGAAGATTAACCGCAATGATAGATGCAAAGTTAGACATATCTAGTTTTGTTACTGTTGATTTAACTTGAGCATCATATGCAACATTAGGGGCTGTCATATTAAATACTATATACATTCCCTCTTGAATATCATCTCCAGTTAAATTTTCATCTTTATCTTTTAACCATTTTTTATCTCTAAAGAATTTATTAAACTCTCTTGTTATAATTGTTTTAATTTGAGTTATATGAGGTCCTTTCTCTGTTAAACCTGTATTAACATAAGGCACAAGAGTAAGTGAATAATTAGAAGTATAAGTTAATACCATATCTAACTTTTCTTTTCCCTCACTATATTGCATATTAAATCTATTTGTTATTATTTCTTTTCCTTTTACGGCTTCATCAACTAAATCATTTAATCCATGTTCAGAATAATAATTAAATTGTTCTCCATTGATATTACAATTTATATGTAAGCCAGGGCATAAACAACTAATAGTATTTAATAATGATTTAATTTTACTTTCTTCTACTGATGTATGAGTAAAGAATTCTTCACTTGGAGTCCATTCTACTGTTGTTCCACTGATTCCACTATCAATAACACCAGTTTCTCTCTTTTCAAAGACACCTTCTTTAAAATATACAGTTTCACTTTTTCCATCTCTGTTAGTAGTTACTTTTAATCTATGAGATAGGAAAGTTGTAATTTTAGAACCTATACCAAAAGAACCTAAAGATGTTCCCTCATAAGTTCCATCTGAACGATATTTTCCTGAAGTATTTAAAACACTGAAGGCAGCTTCAAGTACAGATTTTCCATCTTCACGCATTTCATTAACTAAAAATCCTTGTCCATAATCGTGAACTATAATATTTGTATTTTTATCTTCATTATTTATTAAAATATCTATTGCTTTACCATGTCCCAATCTAAACTCGTCTACTGCATTAGAAATTATTTCAACTAATAATTGAGTAGAGTATGTAGTATCACCTGCATAAACACCTGGTTTTAGTCTTGTAAACTCTAATGGAGATAATGACTCGATTGAATCCTTTGTATATAATTTCTTATCTGCCATACTTTTCTCCTCTCTTCATTTTTCTATATATCTATTATATCATAATTTTTCTTAAAAATCAAAAATTTTGCTTGAGAAACAGAAATCTTTATGATTTTCAAAAATCTTTTCTAATTTTGCCTGATTTTTTGATGCTACTGCATCTGCTATTTCATTTCCAAGTATTCCCGCATGTCCTGGGACTCTCATAACTATAAAGTTAGGAAAATCAATACAAGCAAAAGGATATAAAGTTTTTACTAACTCTATATTTTCTACTTCTTTCTTTTTACTATTTAACCAATTATTTCCCGCCCAAGTGTGTATCCAATCATTAAACATATTTACACAATAGGCAGAATCAGAATATATTTCAACTTCCTCATTTTTATAATCTGTGGTAGCTAGATTAAGTGCCCATATGAGCCCTTTTAATTCTGCTTGATTATTAGTAATGTTTTTATATTGTTTTCCATAGGTTGTAATTAATTTATTCTCAGTAGTTACCGCCACTCCAAAACCGCCATCACCCGGATTTCCGCGACTACTACCATCACAATATATTTTAATCATATTTATCACCTTTATTTCATTATATTATATATTTTATAAAAAATCAAATAAAAAGCAGAAGATTTACTCCTCTGTCTTTTTTTCTTTTAATTTTTTCATATGGTCAATTATAACTAGTCTGTTCTCTAGTTTATTATTAATAACTTCTTTTAAAGATGCTATATTGTCAATAATTTCTTTCTTATAATCTTTATATTGTTTTAATCTTTTTTCTAATATAGGTTCTTCTTGATTAAATCTAAATTTTAAATCTTCTAAACAATTAATTTGAATATTTACTCTTGTTAAGCATTTTTCAAAATACTGTATAGTAGCTCTATATTCTGCTAGTTCACATCCTAAAAAACTTGATGCTACTTCTATATCTTCAGGATTTAAAAAAGAATATGCACAAAAGTTACCATAATCAGTTTGAATTTCAACAAAAGATATTCCATCTTCTTTGTTATAATCTGATTTCACTAATTTAAACATAATTATCTTACTCCTTTCTTAATAAAACCATGGTTGCCCACCAATAGAGTTATCTAATGAAACTTTTTTTTCTTTTACATCTTCAACTATTTGTTCAAGAGAAACTGGCTTATTGTCATGTGCATCTAAACACACACAATACATATATGGGTTATCTGAATAAAACTTAGATTGTTGATGTGTATGCCCATAAATATTTACCATATGTTTAGCCCAAGGTTTATCGTCATCATAGTTTGCAGTAATTGTTGGATAATGTGATAACCATACATGATATTTCCCAAACTTTTTTCTTAAAGCGCAATCAATAGAAACAACATTTTTGCATTGTTTATAAAGTTGAATACGAGTATCTGTATCGTGGTTTCCTATTAAAATATGAATTCTTCCATTTAATTGTTCTAGGCATTTTATACCGTGTTCGTTATCTCCAAGCATTACATCTCCAAGATGATAAACCTCATCATTAGGACTAACAATAGAATTCCAATTTTTAATGATTGCGGCATCATGTTCCTTTGAACTAGCGAATCCGCGAGGTTTAAAAAGAAACTCTTTTTGGTGTCCAAAATGGGTATCACTTGTAAACCAAACTTTTCTTTCTGAAGAGGCTGGCTCTTCATAGTAATCAAATATATTATTTTGAGAAGGAACAGTTAGAGTTTTTATTGCGGCTTCCGCAGCTCTGTTAAATTCCTCGTCTGGATATACCGAATGTTCTAGTAAATAATCTCTTAAAGAATCCATTCCTTATTCGCCTCCGCTTCTAAATCTACAATAGTCTCTTTTTCATCTTCTATAATATGAAGATATTTTATACCCTCTGCCCAGGTTGGTTTTTCTAAAGTATTATTCATTTGTATAATAGAGCTATTAGGAACTCTTTCAAGACCTTGTCTTTTTGCATTTTGGAGCAAACTTTTTTGAAGAGATGTTTTTAACCAAATAACATGGATTTCATCTGGTTTTGTTTGTAAAGATCTAATTAATTTTCTTCTTGCCCCAGAATTTAAAGAAGTTTGATCAACATAAGCCTCATTATATGTTATTAATGTCTTATCAATAGTATTAATAAAATCTCTATAAACTTCATTTTCTTTTGAAAAATAATAGTCTCCTGGTTTTAATAAACTGAATCTGATTCTATCTCTTGATACATAAGTATCTTTATTAGATATATTTTTTTCGCACCAAGTTGTTTTCCCAGATCCAGGAATTCCCATCATAATATATAGCTTATTCATTTTCATTCAACTCCTTTTTTACTCTATGACCACAATCATTTGAAAAGTCTGAATTCCAACACCTACCATTCTTATTATATGGACAGTCTATTTTAGTACAACTTAAAAGTTCACTAATTTCATAGCGGTTTCCCTCTACAAATCTTCCTGCCTCAAACTCTTCTCTAAAAGTTTCATAAGTATAATTATCATTTTCTTTTATTTCTGCGTGATTAGTTTCTTCACCGCAATAAATACAATATAATTTCTTTAAATGTCCACCTTTTCTTTCTTGACCTTTTTTACGATGGACTGGAAGTCCTTCTTTTCCACATTTAGTGCAAAAAAATTTACTAGTTTTCATTTGAAATGTTTTTGGCATTGTCAGTTACCTCCTCTGTTTCAGACATTTCAATGTAACTATCTTTTTCTTGGAAACATCTACGAAGATAGTCTTTTCCGCCATCAACTGACACATTTCCGCATGAACAAGTTACAAAATCATGACGATGAACAGATTCGATAATATCGCCACACTTTAAACATTTTACTGCATTTTTTATTATCTTATTCATAATTATCATTTCCTTTCTTTTATATTTTACATATATATTATATCATAATTTTTTATAAAAATAAAATTACCGCTTTATAAGGCGGTAATCTTACTATTGATGGTATTTAATTAAGAATTCGTTAGATACAGCTTTAAAGCTTTCTCTACCATCTAGGGTTCTTAATACAACTCCTTCTCTCATTTCTCCATCTAATTGCGATATACCATCTGCATATGCAACCATTTCATCACAAGTTTCTGGTAAAATGAAATGTTCGTCTAATATTGGAACACAAGGAATATTATATGTGTTTACTAATATTTCAGTCATTTCTCTTGGATTTAATCTTTTTGTTGTTCCATCTTTGTATCCAAATATTAAATTAAATGCTGCGAAATCAACATAATCTATGCTATAATCTCTATTTTGAACGCTTTTACCATAAGTTTCTCCTTGAATTGTTACAAATTCAAATTCTTTATGAGTATCTAAAATATTTTTTAAAACTTCTTCGGCATGATATTTTTCTGCCATTTCAGTATAAACATTTGTTTCATAATAACATTTTTTATCAGGTTTATCAAAACATACATTTCTTGAACATACATAAAAGTCATATTTATTTCTTTTTAATCTTTTCATAGTAAATGTTGTTGAAGTTCCATCAATTTTTTCTGTTACCATCCATTCTTTTTCTGGATTACCAGGGAATAAGAATGGCATATTTTGAACTCTTTCTTCATCTGTTTTAACTACCCATGCAGGCCAGTTTCTTCCATCTCTTTTCTTTCCTAAGAAGACAAATAAGAATTTTTTACCCCAAGTATATTTATATAGAGTTCTTAATAGTTTATGTTTTTTAAATAATTTTATATGTCTTTGATACATTCTGCTATATTTATCAGCATTAGATTTTCTTTTATTGTCTTCTATGACAGAATAAATAACTCCAAGTTCATCAGTTAATGGAATATTTATATATTCATCACCTGGTAGTTCATGTAGCTTAGCTACATTCCAACCCATTTGAATTGCGGCAATGCAAGCAAGTGTTTCTCCATTTTCACAAAAATCTCCAAGAGCCATAAGTAAACCTTGAGATACGAAGTTTCCTTTTCCTCCGAAAGTATATTTTTGAGTTTTTATTTTATAATGTTTAGAAGCTAGAAACTCTGACCATTGTCTTTCAGGTAATTTACTATCTATTTCAAAATAAACAGCTATATCGCCAGGTCTAAAAGTGCCTTTCCTAGTCATTACATGCCATCCACCCACTATCGCACATTCACAATTATCTGAACCTTCAATAGGTTTTATGTCGTCAATTTTTACAGTATAAACAAGTTCTCTTTGTTTTGTTTTTGGATTTAACATATTTCCACTTCTCCTTTCTTATTTATTATATAATAATTTTTGAAAAATATCAACTATTCTACAAAGTATATAGGCTCTAGAGTGTCTAAATCAAGTAGAGCAATTTTTTTTGATACAAAAGTTGCTAGATCTAAATCTATTTTATGTTGATGACAATATTTACAAATAGTTATAGACTTTTTCCCTTCCAATTCTTTTACTCTTGTTTGTAAATATTGAACAGGTGAATGTCCATGTACTATATAAGTATCTTCATCTCCATCCCATTCTGTTTCAGTTAAATGATTGCGGTTCCAGATAAAATCCGCAGGTCTATCACTTAATAAATCTTTAAAACTAAATCCAGAATGTGATAAATAAATTTTTTTATTATCCTTATTTATATATAATGTTTTATAAATAGTTTTTGTTTTTAAATTATGTACTAATTCTTCTTGCTCTTGTTCACTGAGAGCTTGAAAAGCTCGAAGTGTTACTAGCGTTTCATTTTCTGTGATTATACTTTTTTGTGTTAATAATGCCATATCAATATTTTTTACATAATCTAAAAACATATCTTCGTGATTACCTATTATATAAGTAACTCTTTTGTCTTTAAATAATTCTTGCATAATTTTAATTCCATCTGGACCGCGATCAATCGCATCTCCTAGAAAGAATATTTCATCATCTTCTCTACAATAATTCTTTATGGCTAACCATAAATCATAGTTGCCATGAATATCAGTAAAAGCATATTTAGCCATATAAATCATCTCCTTTTTTAAATACTACATATATTATATAATGATTTTTTTATAAAATCAATTAATCATTTCCGCACTCAAGCAAAGAAACCTTTTTGATTTTTTTCATATTTTATTATAAAATTGTTTTAGAAATTTGAAAAGCACAAAATTCATTAAGGACTTTTTAAAGTTTCTTATTTTATTTTTTACAAAAATTATAATATAATAATAATGTAAAAAGAAAGGAGAGGGAATTATGGAAGCACGAAAAGAAGATTTAGATGAAATATTAGAGGCATTATCATATGGAACTTTTGATGAAAATGATGAGGCGGATTTTTATTCAATCGTGGTTCAACCCTTTTCAGAAAAATATAAGAAACCATTTGATTATGCAACAGGTGCTACTAAAGGTGTCTTAATATTTGAACAATTAGGGTTTGTAATCAAAATACCTTTCTGTCGTAATTCAGAAGATTGTTATTATAACAGTACATATGGTGAATATGAAAGCTGTTATTTTACAGGTGCGGATACTGACAATGGTTGGGATTATTGTGAGGCAGAAGCAAATAAATATGAAAGAGCTGAAGAAGAGGGCTTAGCACAATGTTTTGCAAAAACTAAAAGAATAGGAGATATTGATGGATACCCAATATATATGCAAGAACTTGCAGATATTTATAAAAGTATTGATTATCAATCTTCACATACTGAAGAAGATAGCCGTCAAGTAAGTTCAATTTGTAATAGTAATAATTTTTATATGTTTAATCTTGAATGGTTAAGTGATGCATTTCATTATTATGGAGAAAAGGTATTTCATAAATTATTAGAGTTTATTAGAACAGTAGGAATTAACGACTTACACGATGGTAATATTGGGTATATTGGAAATAGACCTGTATTAGTTGATTATTCATCATTCGATTCATAATTTGCTATTGATTTTTACAAAAAAATATTATATAATAATAATGTAAAAAGAAAAAGGAAGTGATTATTATGGATTTCGATATTCTACATCCATTTAGCACATTTAGAGGCGATGATGCTTATAATGGAAAGTTTAATGGAGTAACAGGTTGGATAATGCAAAGTGATGTTGACAGACAAAAATTAACAGATGGTTTTAAACAAGCAATAGATGAAGGATATGACATCAATGATGAAGATATTCAAAATATAATATTTGAACAATTAAATTGTAGCCCATCTGATTTAACACCTTTTGATTTAAACAAATTAAAAAAGGACATTGAAAAGTATTATAAAGAAGTCCATAAATCATTGTTCTAGTCCGCACGAGACCCAGTTGATTTTTACAAAAAATTTTGATATAATAAATATAGAAAAAATGAAGGAGGAAAAATAATATGGAAAAGAAAACTACAAAAAGAGAATTTTATGAAATGATTAAGGAAATCGTTGCAGGAGATGAAACATTAGTTGCATTCTGTGATAAAGAAATCGCAGCTATTGATGCAAAAGCTGAAAAAGCAAAAGAAAGAGCAGCAGCTAAGAGAGCAGAAGGAGATGCTTTAAGAGAAGCAGTTCAAGCTGTATTAACAAATGAATTCCAAACTATTGATGAAATTACAGGAAAAGTTGAAGGAGAAGAAGTTACAAAAGCAAAAGTTACTGCTAGATTAACTCAATTAGTTAAAGCTGAAATCGCTGAAAAAGCTGATGTAAAAAATGAAGAAACTGGAAAAACAGTTAAAGCATATAAATTAGTTTAATAAAATGAAGGCGGGCTTCAACCCGCCTTATTTCTAATTAAGAGAGGTGTAGATATGAAATATTGTTTAATTTATCAACCAAATAAAGAGCGTTTAATGAATAAAGCAGATGAATTATCTATTATATATAATAGAGCGGATACTACTTTACCAGATTTTTTAGAAAAATATAGAGAAAAAAGAATAATTATAAATATAGATGAAGACTTTAAAGAGTCAGATTTTAAACTTATAAAAGCATTATATGAAAAATATTCTAATTTTGTATTAAAACTTGAAAAGTATAATGAAAAACTTGTAAAAGATATAAAAGAAAATCATATGCCTTATTTTTTAGGCAAATTAGTAAATGATTGAGACACTTTTAATGCTTTAATAGATTTAGGAGTATCTGATATTTATGTTGTTGAACATTTAGGTTTTGAATTAGATCTATGTGCAGAAAAGGCACACGCTGCCGCAATTAATATAAGAGTTTTCCCTAATATAGCTCAATCTAGTTGGAGAGATAGTTTAGATATTAAAAAATTTTTTATTAGACCAGAAGATATTGTTCAATATGAACCATATGTTGATATATGTGAATTTTTAGATGTGCAAAGACAAAGAACTTTACATAGCATTTATGCTATTGATAAAAAATGGTTTGGTTCTTTAAAAGAGATTATTGATGACTGTAATTTAGATATAAATAGTCAATTTATTATTCCAAGATTTGCAGAAAATCGTATAAAATGTGGGAAAAAATGTTTAAAAGGATCTGGATGCAATATATGTGAAACTATTGAACATTTAGCAAAAACACTAGAAGAACAAAAAATAAAAGTAGTAATGAAAAAAGAGGAGGAAGAATAATATGGCTTTAAAGGGTAGTATAAGTAAAGAGATAGTAATAAAGAAAATACTAGAAACTTTTGAAGGAAGTTTTCAATATGAAAAAGAAATTAGAATTCCTATGGAAGAAGATGGAAATCAAATTCAATTAAAATGTGTTTTAACTTGTGCAAAAACAAATGTAGAACCTAATGGAGAGAATGCGATTCCAGGAGAAGTAACTCCAGTTGCCGCAGGTATTCCCGCAAGTGAAAAAACATTTGTAGAACCTACACAAGAAGAAAAAGATAATGTGCAAAAATTAATGCAAATGTTAAACTTATAATTTTAATAATAGTAGGCGATATCTCCGCCTATTTTTAATTTGATTTTTTTGAAAAAATATTATATAATAATAGTGTAAATAAAGGAGGAATTATATATGGAAAACAAAGATTATTATGATGATGAAATTGAGGTTATTAAACCACCTTATTATAGAGTAATGTATATTGATGATGAGGGTAGAAAACACCTTGCTACAGTAACACACCTACCTTATTTACAATATTTAAAAGACAGATTTATTATAGTTGAGTGTACTCTTGTTACAGAATAAAGTTTGACTTTCGTAAAAAATAATGATATAATATAAGTATGAAAAAGGTAAAGAACCTTTTCCATATAAATTATGTTTGTGTGTCAAAGTTGTTTTTTATGAAAGGAGATTTTAGTATGTTTGATTTTGATTTTGATGATATTTTTACACCAATTTTACTAGATTGGGACAAAAAAAATTACAGATTTAATAGAGGAGAAAAAGATATGCATCCATATTCAATTTCCTCAGATGAAGAAAAAACAATCATTGTTCACAATGTTTTAGGTATTAACAAGGAAGATTTAAAAGTAACAAAAGAGAAAGAAAATGGAACGACTTATATTGCAATAGAAGGTAAAACAAAAGATAGCCTAACAAAAAGAGAATACTCAGTCAGTTCAAGATTTGCATTAAACGAAGAGGAGTTAGACCTTTCTAACATCAAATCTAGTATGAGAAATGGGTTACTATACATTATTATTCCAGCAAAAAAACCTGAAAAACCAACTAAAGATACAATAGAAATTCTATAATAAAATAAAATAAACATATTGTTTTTTATCTTTGATGCACAAGCATCATTGCACCCTTAGCCAAGTCGGTAAGGCAACGGACTGCAACTCCGTGATCGCTGGTTCAAATCCAGCAGGGTGCTCCATGCCAACATAAAGAGAGCCTTCCCGCGGCGTTGGCGTTTTTACTAATCTCTTTAAAACGGGGCGATACTGCAAACGGTCTCTCCGGAGACTCTAGATTTTAAACTCAAGCTAGGTAGTAGTGGAAAGAGAACCCCTAGTAAGAACCAACAATCTTTCCACAATCAGATTTAGTAACATTCTTTTTAACCCTAAAGATACAAACAGCGAAAAAGGTATCTAATCAATTTTGTGACTCTGTATCTTGAGTTTTAAGGAAATTTAATCACTGTAGATGGACTAATAAGATAGAAAGGTCTATTTGTTCATTAGAATTATTTAAGGTATGTTAGTTTTTAACTTGAATGGGGAAACCGTTCCTCATTGACGGGTTCTTCATAGTATTTTTAAGTAATGCTATTGTTACAAAAAGCATAGGGTAACCGCCTATGATGAAGAAAATTTATACATTTTATGGAATTAAAAATAAGAAAAGAATGGGGCAAGCGATTATAAAAACATATCAAAGATTTTGATACTACCATAAGATGCTTGTTATACGAAATCTGATTTTCTTTATTGATTTTAATTAAAAATTTTAATATAATATATATGTAAATAAAAAAGAAAGGGAGTATTCGAATATGGCAAAAAGAAAAGGTAAATCAGGTAGTGGAGAAGGACATTATATCATTACTCAAGCTAACCTAGATAAAAAAGGAAAAACAAATAAGAAATTAAAAAGAAATCCTATGGCATCTAAATATCTCACCGCCAAAGGTAAAGAAATTATAGAGGCGGCTGCAGCTTTTGCTAAAGAACATCCAGCAGGAAGTGGTCGCAAAAACAAGAAAGATGAAAGCAAAGCTGCTTAATCTTTTCATGCGGGTGTAACTCAGTTGGTTAGAGTGCACGTCTGATACGCGTGATGTCGGAGGTTCGAATCCTCCCACCCGCACCATATGCAGAAGTAACTCAATTGGGAGAGTGTGGGCGTACGCAATCTTAACAACCAGGACACGTGAGTTGTTGGTTCGAATCCAACCTTCTGCCAAACTTGGTCGGATAGCTCAGTTGGTAGAGCAAGGGACTGAAAATCCCTGTGTCGCAGGTTCAATTCCTGCTCCGACCACCATAATATTTTAAGAAAAGAGGTAATATTATGAGGATAAAAAGTATTAATACTGAAACTAAAGAAGTAAGGTATTTTAACACAATGGACGAAGCTGGTAAATCAGTTTTATCCAAAATGGAAAATTGAAAAGTACAAATGTTAATTGCTTATGCTATTATAAATAAAAGTAAAGCATTTAAATGTACTTGGGAAAAAGTGAAATAATTTGATTTTTTAAAAAAATTATTATATAATATATATAGAAAAAGAAAAGAAATTTTCTTGGTTAGTGTCAATTTTATATTGATGGGTGTGAGGTGGGACGTCGAATTCATTTGAATTCATATTTATATATCGCGGGGTGGAGCAGTCTGGTTAGCTCGCTAGGCTCATAACCTAGAGGTCGTTGGTTCAAATCCAACCCACCGCAACCATATAGCGGTATAGCTCAGTTGGCTAGAGCAATCGGTTCATACCCGATAGGTCGTAGGTTCAAATCCTACTGCCGCTACCATGATGTCGTAATAGTTTAATGAAAAAACACTAATAGCAATATTAGTAATATTGGTTCAAATCCAATTTACGGCTTTATATCATAACCTTCCTATAAATGAGCTGGACTATTTAGTCCGCTCTAAGGAATGTTGTAGGATAAAAGTTTTATATTATAATATGTATTTAAATTGTTTTTGTTATAAGCATCCTGTTTAAACATTCCTTAGAGGGGACTAAATCCCCAATAGTAATCCTTTCATGGAGATCACCACCTTAACGAAAGCAATTTTGATTATCAAAATTGCTTTTCTTATATGGGCTTGTTATGGTTTCGACAGGAATTGATGAAAAGTTAGAATACAAGTACTAGGCAGTTAGTTAAAAGGTAAACAAATAAAAATAAATGGAAACTTATTTACAAAAATTTCTAATAAAGTTAAATCTTTATTCGCATTCAACTGCGTAGCCTTTGCGTAAGACTAAGAAACTTCTATGTTAAGTACCAGTAGCGGACAGGGAAACGCATAGTCGTATTAACGATTCAAAGACCGCCTCATAGTCAATTTTTCTTCTATATGGTTGACTATTGTAGATTAACAGGAATATAGAAGTCCTCTCTGAACGTAGGTGAACATAATGAGATAGGGATCGAATCGTCACCTTGACCCATATAGATGTATGGTAAAACTTGTAACGTAAGAATGAGATTTCTAATTAGTAATTAGTTTTTGGACACGGGTTCGAATCCCGTCAGGTCCACCATGGTTCCGTAGCTCAGTAGGTAGAGCATTTGACTTTTAATCAAAGGGTCGTGAGTTCGAACCTCACCGGAGCCACCATTTAGATAATAATTTTAATAATATATAGCATACGGATCGGTACCTACCCGACTAGAGTACCGTATGAGTTAGACATATGTTCCAATTAGAGACCACAGGTAGGATGGGCGATTGACTTGGTAGAAAAATAAAGCGTAACGTGTTAAAATATCGTAAACCCAAGGAGCAGCAGGGCTGAGGAACAACTGGGGACAGTATCCAAATATGGGCTAACATTTTTGTGGGATTAGCCGAATTGGTATAGGCGCCAGTCTTAGAAACTGGTGGGGTTACCCATTACAGGTTCAAGTCCTGTATCCCACACCATATGGTGAGATTGGTGTAATGGTAGCACGCTAGTTTGTGGCACTGGAGGCAGGGGATCGATACCCTTATCTTACCCCATAATAAATTTGACAATTTTTAATAATTTTGATATAATATTTTTGAAAATAAAGTAAGCACACTATATTTGGTGGTTTACTCAAGTTGGTGAAGAGGAGAGTTTGCTAAACTCTTAGGTCGGCTTGCCGGCGCAAAGGTTCGAGCCCTTTAACCACCGCCATTAAAATAAGATATATCAAGTATATATAGATTAAAGTTTTCTTATTCTGTTTTCGCTTTGTCATTAGGACTAAAAAAATAGAATATTTCCTTTTTAACGGGGCGTTAAGCCCGTTTATATATATCTTCGGTTTGATTTATCATTATCTAATGGGAATCAAACCCTTATGTTGATTTTTATTAAAAGTTATTATATAATATATATGTAAATTGAAAAAATAATAATTTTTATTCATATAGATTTAGGAAATAGAGAATGGAATAAGAAAATATGTGCGGGCTGTGTCACGCACGCCAAGTTAAAGTTTTTCTGGCAGATAGACCACACCGTTTAGTGAGGATTTGGGCGTAAGAAAACCTCACCGCCGCTATGGTGAAAGAGATAGACAGTCGCTTAGCTATTGCTTAACTGTGAACTGAAGGAATAGTAAAAACTTATTAAATCTTTATAAACCTCTTGCAAGAGGAAATGAAACCTTATAATTAAAGAACGCCTAGGGAGTTACTTTAATTAGTGTTGACTATTGTCAAAAGCACAGAGTGGATGTGTAGGCTGGGGGTGCCTTGAATACCCCGGAGACAACTAACCCTTTACACTCAAGCACAGGAAAGGGCAATCCACTATCTTTAATTAGTAGTATTCTAATGATATACCCTAGAGCAGGGACTCGAGTTTTACCTGCCCT
>Ga0247608_10000964_pt1 | contig 42634 bp, 47 predicted proteins | sample 176DNAGHGlowgp2_FD_193490 | JGI IMG/M metagenome (GOLD analysis project Ga0247608, IMG submission 193490) | Sheep rumen microbial communities from Palmerston North, Manawatu-Wanganui, New Zealand - 1766 DNA GHGlow gp2 | ecosystem: Host-associated > Mammals > Digestive system > Stomach > Rumen ...
TGTTGTCTCCCTTGAAGAAGTCGCGTCCGTTGAGTAGCAGGCTCTCCACAAACTTCCCGTTTACCATAATGCGTCCGTCGGGTTTCAGTTCCGCACCTGGCAGTTGCGCTACGAGCGCGTCAAGCATCGAGCCTTCTTGCAGTTGGAAAGCATCGGCGTTATAGACCAGCGTGTCGCCCCTCGTGTAGAACTTTACCTTGGTGGCTGTCACCGTGACTTCGTTCAACTGCACCTCGTCTGTTGCTCGCGAAGTGCGGCGCATGGGAACATTCCAGAGAGAAACCTCAATCGGCTTCGATTTCCACACCAATTTGGTGGTTTTATAGACGGTCTCATACCCCTTGGCCTCCAGTTTCACGAGGAAATGGCCGTCTGGCTGCCAGGGAACATCAAACTTGAAGAATGTGCGGACGGTGCCGTTGCCCCGGTCCGTGTGCTCATAGCTTTTGGTGGTCATTACCACAGTGCTGTCTGGCCTGAGTAACGAACAAGTCACTTCGCCTCTGATGGCTTGGCGCGTGAAAGCATCCACAATGGTGCCGTTGAAGTTCACAGGTGCTTTTTGCGCAGACACGGTGAGGGCTGTGCTGACCAATGCGGTCAGCAGGAGAAGTCTGTATTTCATAATGTTTATGTGTGGAGCTTACTTCTTCATTTCTGGCAGTGAAAGACTGGAATGTGGGATGCAGATGGAATATGGCTCAAGACCATCAGCCCGCTCCAGAACGAGTAGTTGCTGGTGAATAAAATAGTAAAGGTAGAAGGCGTGGTAGCAACCTTTGCCGTCCATCCAGCGGAGCACGGTTCTGTTTGGACTTAATTTTTCGTCGCTACCAGATTCCACATTGCTTATAGTCAGCAGACGAGCACTCAACGCCTGGTATTCCTCTCGTGGGTAGCGGGTGCGCACGATTTGAGCTTTTGTCGGACACGGCCCATTTAATCCCATCCACCATTCGTGTCCCTCGTGGTCGTTGCTGACGAAGAGGGTATCAACGACTTGAGCGTCACTACGACCGCGCATAGTTTCCATGAGAGTCCTCAGTTCTTGATTCAGTTCAGGAGAGATGTCATTCATCGGCTGTGCGTGTTTTGCCTGGCCTCGCAGGTGGTCTATGAGTTCTCTGGTATCTGGCACCGTGTTGCAATGCTTCCACGTTGGCACAACGACGCGCACCACGCAGATACATTCCTGATAATAGACAGCGTGATAGAGACAGAAGGCTCCTCCAGTGCAGAACGAGGCAGTGGCGCAGATCTGCAAGATGTTGCCATCCTTGTGCTTGGAACTTTTATATATGGTGACATCGGGATTTCCACTTAAAGGAGCAAGCGCTTCCGTCCATGCAAGGAAGTCGTGCTGCTGCACGCCTTGCAGGAGCACGACGTGAGCTGGCGTGCGGCTGGCATTGCCCTTTGCACCCATCCACCAATCGTAATTCTCATTCTCAGAATAGCAGAATACGGTGTCAATCACCAGTGCTTCCTTTCTCTGCTCCATCTGTCTCAGCAGGTTGGCAATGGCTGCCACACTGTCCTTGGGCAGATCACGATAGTTGAAGTTCGGCTTTACATCTGAGGCTAGCTCCGTGACGATATTGATGCTCTTGGGGCTGTTCACGCCATAGCGGAAACTTACCATTGTACGGTTATAATCCATAAGGAAGAAGGCAGAGGTGTCTCCTTGCTCTGGGTGCAGACGCATGGCAATGCGGCCCTTGAAAATCTCATCTGCCTGTTCATCGGTCATGCGATGCTTGTGAGGCAGACGGTTGATGAGTGGTGCGATGCCGTCAAGAAGCGTGGCAGTAGCGTGAAGCGGGCCGTTATTGACCACATAACTACCGTATATCGTACGGTTACGACCACAAACGGCATCAGTCACGGCACCTTCGAGACAATGCTCATTCAGATACTCGGCAATAGCTTCCACGGTCTTGTCCGTCTGGCTTTGTGCCGCCATGCCAAGAGGAATGACGAGACTAATGATAAGGGGAAATAGTCGTTTCATATCGTTGTTTTTTACATGTTTTCAAATTCATTCACAATAGCCAGCATCTTGTCCTCCATCGTCTGCAATTCACAGTCGATACAGACGTCTTCCTGCAATTCGATGGACTTTGTAGGAATGATATTACTTTTTGGCTTCTTGGTTGCTACTGGTTTGTCACTCTTTATTATTTGCCGTTCCATATTATTAGGGTGTGAAATTTGTGCCGTCTGAACACACTCTTCCGCTTGTGGCTCATGTTGCATCTTTTTTATTTGCTGGACGGGACTTACAGCAACTGCAACAGACTTAGATGGTTCAACATCTCTGTCATTTCTGCGCAAGAAGAACAGTCCTGTACCAATAAAGACAGCAACAACAGCCGCAGCAGCGCTCCATTTAAGCACATAGCTTTTGTGAAGTGAGACGGACTTAGGCTTGCCTTGTCTGATGCCTCTGAACAAGATGGAGAAGTTTCTCCATTCTGCTGGAACGTCCCGATGGGTGCTGAAAAAGTCGGAAAGAAACTGTTCTTCCTCCTTGGTCGTTTCGGCAGCCAAGTAGCTGTCAAGCAACTTTTGTATGTATTCTTTTTCTATATTCATGTTATTCTGCCTAATATTTGAAGTAATCTTGACCGGGCTTTCGACATCATACCTCGGCAGGAGGATTCAGTAGTTCCAAGCACTGCGGCAATCTCTGCAAAACTCATCTTTTCATATTCCCGCATCTCAATAATTTTCCGCCAGTTGTAAGGAAGCTGGCTCATAGCACGATGAACGATGTCACCAGTTTCTTTGTCTTCCACATACTGCTGAGGGGTGAACGGTTCGGGTACGTCGGGTATGTTGAATGTCTCGACATCGTCCTTCTCCCGTCGATGGAAAATCCTCATTATGGGATGTCGTCGCCGCTGTCGTAGAAGATTCAGTGAAAGATTCCTAGCCATCAAGTTTGCCAAGTGCTTCACTTTGTCTGCGTCATTGTGCAAATCCTTATGCCCTTCCCACAATCTCAGCAAAACCTCTCCAGCCACATCCTCTGCAGTATCATAATCGTCGAGCAGCGTCAATGCCTTTGCCACGGCTATCTGCCGTAGCTCCACTACCAACGATATGTACTTTTGACGTTCCATACTTATAATACACCGAACCTACTCAAAACGCTACGCAAAAATCAATATTTTTTTACTTGCTATGTAAATTGACCCTATCAAGTCTCGAAAAAAGGTCGCTTGATTCCTCTCAAACGACCTTCTATTGCCTTATTATTGACAATTGTGTTCCGATCATCTCTTCGTGTTCCCGTTCTCCTGCATCAAGATTTTCCGAATCTTTTCTTTGCTCGGTAACTGTAATTCGTATCGGGCAACAAATAGTTGGGGGTCTGTGAATGGAGTAAGATATTCCACCATTTCTTGCCCAATAGCATAAAATGCTCGCTGCATGGAATCTTCGACATGAAGAAGTTGAACAATATGTGTGAAAGAAAGTCGGTCGAATAAAGCCTGTGGAACAATTTTTACACTCCCATCAGACAAACTCATAGCAAAGCCATCGGGAGAAATCCCTGTAACTATCAATGATTCTTGTGCCCTTGCAGATTTAGCAGTCAGCGACTGCTGTTTTCCTTCGTCTTGTAATTCAGCAATCAGTGACTGCTGAATCTGTGGAGGAAGAAATGTTATTGGGGAGGACTCCACCGTTTCCCCACCATAGCGTTCGAAAAGGTAGTTGGCTATAACGGAGCGTAATTCTGGATAAAGTATGTAAAACAAACGGTAACTGCGTAAGTTGGTAGCACTATAACTTTTACCGCCTAAGCGTTTTGAAAGTTTCTGAAGAAGACCTTCACCATATTTGGCCCTGTCTTTTCCATGCTGCTCATATTCTACTATATAATAGCCCGTCAACCATGCTTTTGTTGTTATATTACGATTGATGACAACACGGGCATCTTGTTGTAATGCGTCACCTATACTCTTTATCTGAGAAACTAACGTCTCGAAGTTTTCTGAAAAATGATTTGCCGAGTGCTTGATAATGTCTGCCATACGTTTAATCCTTTCCTGTAATAAGTTCCCGTTTATCAATGTCAAGTAACGTTGCTATCTTGTCTAATGTATATAGGTCTGGCTGAGACACATTGGTACACCACTTGCTCACAGTAGCAGGGTTCTTGCCCAATTCTTCTGCGAGCCACTTAGCCGTTCGCTTCTTTTCAACGAGTACAACTTTGATACGATTCAAATCTTTCATTTGCAAATCTCTTTAATTTGAACGCTAAGATACACAAAATAATCGACAACATAAGAACATTCATTCAAAAATGGCACTAACGAATGTGTTTTTTGAGATTATTAAGAGATTTTGTGTTTTGTAAGCTTAAAACGAACGTAACCAGCCAAGGTTATTCCTTGCAAGCATAACTTACTATACAAAATCTGCACACTTCATTTTTGTGGTTTACAAAAGTTAAATACGTTAATTCTTCATCATTTCCCCCATCTAAAGAATCTACGCCATCACTTTTCTACCGTTTTAATCAAAACTAGCTGACACATAATAAGTTGCAAATTCGGAAACTGGATATACAGGAACAGTCAGCGGAATTGTTGACGGTAGTCTTAATCCGGATGGAGGGAGTGTTGTAAAAGGCTATCTGACAGGAACCGTAGTACCCCAATCGGTAACAGGCGGGTATGTTCTGCAAGACCAAGGCGAGGGCGCAATGTTCTATCTTATAAAGGAAGGGGACGAGTTTGTGGTTCCCGCCGGTAAGTGTTGGATGAATCCTCTGACATCATCGGTTAAAGCATACGGATTTGTTATAGATTCGTCAACGGCTATCGAAGCTACAGAGAAAGTTAAATCCCAAAGTGATGTATATACCCTGCAAGGCATCAAGGTGAAAGAAACGGAAGCAGGCAGGATATATGTGAAGGATGGAAAGGTGATTATGAATCTTAAATAAACGGCTTTATTATGAAAAAGAAATATGTAGCTCCGGAATCAGAAAGTATTGAGCTGAAATCCATAACACCTTTGATGGCTTCCTCCTCTCTACAATATACAGACGAATACGCAAATAACGAAAACGAAGTTTTGTAAGAAAAAGAATCAGCGCAAATTCACATGCGCTGATTTTTTTTTATTCTTATTATGTATTGTCCTCGCTTATTCGTAACATTGACTATCGTCGAAAGTACTTTCGTTCGGGAATAAAAAGAAAAACACGCTTTTCTTTTGTACTCCGCTCACTTATTCGTAATTTTGCAGCGATAAATTGGAATATTGTGGCAAAATCAATAATAGAAAATAAGGGAAGTGTTAATATCAAGAACAAGAAGGCGGAGTTCGACTTCCTGCTTTTGGACCAATATACCGCCGGCATTGTGCTTACGGGAACTGAGATAAAAAGTATCCGTAAGGGTAAAGCCAGTTTGGTGGATACATACTGCATGGTACACCATGATGAGGTGTGGGTGAAAAATATGTATATTGCTCAGTACGAGCAGGGCTCGTATAACAATCATGTGGAACGGCGCGACCGCAAGCTGCTGCTGAACCGCAGGGAGATTCGTAAGATTCAGAATGCTGTCAAGGCCCCAGGATTCAGTATCGTCCCCGTCTTACTGTTTATTGACGAGAACGGAAGGGCTAAGCTGGATATCCATATTGCCCGTGGCAAGAAAGAGTACGACAAACGCGAAACCTTGAAGGAAAAGGAAGATCGTAGGGATATGTCGCGTCAGTTTAAGAAAAGCATATAAAGACCCCCCTCTAACTCCTCCTCTACGTGAAAAGAGTATAAGTAATAATGGGACAAAAAAAAGACATCACAATATATTCTTGTAGCATCAGAATCTTTCTTTTTCTGTTGTTACTGACGGCTTGTTCAAAGCGAGAGGCGAAAGACCGAGTAGATGCTTTGCCTGAGATATTCCCTGATTATATTGGCGTAACGATACCGCAGAATATCTGTCCTCTGAACTTCGGCATTCAGGGTGCAGAACACATGAGGGTAATTGTAAATAACGAAAACGGAATGTCTTTGGACGTCAGCGGAACTGACCACATAGAATTCCCTCTTAAAACCTGGCACAATTTGCTTAAAAGCGCTCCCCTTGGGAAACGTGGCGTTGGGCAACTAAATGTGACTGTTTCTGCATGGACAGAGAAATATCCAGAAGGCGTAACTTATAAGTCTTTCCCCATTAACATTGCAAGTGATGACATCGACTCCTGGATTGCATACAGGCTTTTGCCTCCCGGTTATGAAGGATGGAACAGAATGGGTATCTACCAGAGAGATATTACCAGTTTCTACGTGGAACCTATCATAGAGAACAGTCAGAACAACTGGGGTTGTGTAAACTGTCATTCTTTTGCCAACTACAATCCAAAGGACTTTACTTTCCATGCCAGGGGCAAGAACGGCGGTACCATCGTGATGCGCGACGGCAAAATGAAGAAGGTCGACATTAAGGCTATGAGCAACGGACGACACGGCTCGTATAACATCTGGCATCCTTCAAAACGCTACATCGCGTTCTCAAGTAATTCTACACACCAGAGTTTCTACGGGCAGAGCAAGGATAAGATAGAGGTTTACGACCTGTGGTCTGATCTGATAGTTTATGACATTGATAACGAGAAAGTATTGCAGGACGAAAGGTTTACGGACACGCTGAACCTGGAGATGTTTCCTTCCTTCTCGCCTGATGGTAAATGGCTTTACTTCAGCACAGCTCATCCTGTAAACATGCCAATGGAAAACGAAAAGTTACATTATAGTATTGTTCGCGTTCCGTTCGACGAGGAGACTGGTAAATTGGGAGCTGTCGATACTGTATATAGTTCATACGAGAGAGGAGGTACAGCTATGATGCCCCGAATTACTCCGGATGGCAGATATATGCTTTTCTCTCTTTCAGATGGAGGAGCCTTCAACCTGTATCATACAGAGTCAGACCTACAGATGATGGACCTGCTGACACGAGAATTGTTACCGACAGACATCCTGAACAGCCCCAGCTCAGAAAGTTATCATGCCTGGAGCAGCAACGGTAGATGGATGATGTATATGACCAAACGTTTCGACGGCCGTTATAGCCGTCTGATGCTTGCATATTGGGACGGCACGAAATTTCACAAGCCATTCCTGCTGCCTCAGCAGAATCCCGAAGATAACACGCTTCTGATGATGGCTTATAACATTCCGGAATTTATTAAGGCGCCAGTGGTGGTTTCCAAAGACGAATTGGCAGAATTCTTTAAACAATAAAAGCCCCCTCCATCTCCCCCTTGGGGGAGTGATAAAACCAGATAATAAATTATGGAACAGAAAAAACATAATCATTTTAGGACAACCAACTCCTCCTCCAAAGGGGGAGGTCGGGAGGGGGCCATATATTATACGGTTCTGGTTGTGTTGATGTTAATCTTTGGCATTTATACTGCTACAAATTTCCCATATACCTATATAACTATGGAAGGTGACAACTTCTGGGTACTGACATGGGACTTTTGGAAACTGAAACTGGCCACACTTCCTGCCATAACCATGTGGTTGAACGACTATCTGATGCAGTATTATGCTTCTGTTCCTGTTGCCGCATGTATCCAGACGCTAATGCTTGGTATAATAGGGGCGTTAGCATACATAGTATTGAAGAGGCTATTTGTAAGGAAATGGCTTTATTGGCTGGGACTATTACCTTCCGTAATACTTGGCTTTTACTGCACATTTTGTCTTTCGTTCCAACTCCAATGGATATTCCTGCTGCTCATGGTGCTGATTTTTCAGTCAATACACAACTTCAAGGGGCAGATACTGTTCAGCCTGCTTAGTGTTCCTGTCGGTTTCTTGTTTATGACGACACCTATGCTTGCTGTTCTGCTGCTTATTCTTTTCATGTCCCCGCAATATCGTCCCAATGGTGAAAAGGTATGGAAGCTTTCCCCCGGGAAGGTAGGGATGGGATTACCTTCCTTGCTTCTATTGGGCATAACTCCCAAGATATACAGTCTGCATGTAGCCTTTATTCCTTTCGAGGAACGTTACAATAAATGGGGGACTTATTTCGATCCGTTGACAAGTGTATACAGCCATGATGGAGAATACATTAAGAAATGTGTATGCATGGCTAACGACAACCGTTGGGAAGATCTGTTATATAAAGAGCATATTAAAAGTGATGCACAACGCGGTAACGGCACTGCATTAAGGTATGCCTTACTTGCAGAGTCTGCCTTGGGAACACTGCCGGAGAATTTATTGGATTATCCCATAAATGACGAGAATTTGTTCTTGTATCCTCATTTGTCAAACCGTGTGGCTTCACCGTTTAACAGGCTGTTTTATTTAAATTTAGGAGTTTATGATGAAGCATTCCATCATGCACAGGAATATAGTCTGCTAATGGCAAACGGAAACAGTTTCTCAAGCCTGAGACAAATGATTGATTATAGTATAGAGGAAGGAGAATGGGATATTGCGGAGAAGTTTCTTACAGTTCTTTCCCTATCTTCGTGCCACAAGGATTTTATTAAGGACAGACGTGCGATGATGGAAAAAGCAAAAAAGAGCTTCAATAAGAATATCGCCTTACGTGCCGATAATTATGTGGGCGGATATCCTTTCCCTGTAGAGATGCTAAGGTTGGCCCGATATTATAAAGATTCCCCAAACAGGAAGAAGATGGTTGACTATGCTATCTGTGCATACATAATCCGAGGAGACTATAATAGCTTTATGATAGCCATCAATTCCTTTGACTTTTATAAAGACAAGGAGTTACCGAGAGCATATAGCATGTTTAGAAACAATTTTAAATAAAGAGATATGAAAGCACTGAAATTATTGGCCATAATGGCTGTTGTATGTTTTACCGCTTGTAAGCAGAAGTACGAGTATCAGACTGTCGAGAACGACCCTCTGAATACAAAAATGTTCACTTTGCCCAATGGGTTGAAGGTTTATATGACTGTCAACAAGGAGCAGCCCCGTATTCAAACCTATATTGCTGTGCATGCCGGCAGTAAGCACGAGCCGACGGAGACAACAGGTCTGGCTCATTATCTGGAGCATATGATGTTTAAGGGCAGTACCAATTTAGGAACGACAAACTACGAGGAAGAAAAAGTCTTGTTGGATAAGATAACAGAACTTTACGAGGTTTACAGAGCTACTACAGATCCGGAAGAGCGCAAGGCTATTTACCACCAGATAGACAGCATCAGTTACGAGGCCAGCACATACTTCATTCCCAATGAATATGATAAGGTTATGGCTAACATAGGCAGTGATGGTAGTAATGCATTCACCAGTAACGACCAGACGGTTTATATGGAAGATATCCCCAGCAACCAGTTGGAGAACTGGGCAAAGGTTCAGTCAGACCGCTTCAAGAATATGGTTTTGCGTGGTTTCCATACAGAACTGGAGGCTGTTTATGAGGAATATAACAAATATCTGAACAGCGATTGGGATAAGTTGTCAAATGCAATCTTCGGTGCACTTACTCCTACTCATCCATATAATCATTCGGTAATCGGTTTGGGCGAACATCTGAAGAATCCCAGTCTGAAGAATATCATGGAGTTTTTCCATACATACTATGTCCCCAATAATGTGGCAATTTGTATGAGTGGTGACTTCAACCCAGACGAAGCTATGGATATTATAACCAAATACTTCGGTGACTGGGAGAAGAAAGAAGATTTAAAGCAGCCTGAGATTGAGGCACAGCCCGAACTTACCGCTGTTGTTGAGAAAGAGGTGGTAACGCCCAATCCCGAGTCAGTTTTGCTGTCGTGGCGTTTCGATGGAATTAACAGTCACCAGAGTGACACTTTAGCTCTCTTGGCTCAGGTCTTGCACAACGGTAAGGCCGGATTACTGGATCTGGACTTGAACCTTCCCCAGAAAGTCAATTCAAGTGAGAGTGAGATCGTATCTTATTGCGATTATACTGCATTCCTGTTGGCAGCCATGCCTCAGCCTGGACAAACTTTAGAGAGCCTGCGTGATTTACTGGTTCAGGAAGTGGAGAAGGTTAGAAATGGAGATTTTTCTGATGACTTGGTCAAGAGTATTATCACCGAAAAGAAACTTGCCGAACAGCACATGCTCGAAGAAAATGAAGCAAGAGCTATGCAGTACGTAGATGCTTTTACTAATGATGTTGACTGGGCTGACGCAGTTGGAAAATTAGGCAGAATAGAGAAGCTGACTAAAGAAGATATTGTAGCTTTTGCCAAGAAGCATCTGAAAGTCGACAATTATGTATGCGTTTACAAAAGAATAGGCGAGGATAAGAATGTTAAACCTGTCGAGAAACCTGCTATCACTCCTATCCAGATGAACCGTGATACGGTAAGTGTATTTGCAAAAGATATACTGAGTGGCGAGGTAAAGCCGATAGAACCTGTATTTGTCGATTTAAAGAATGACATAACATACCTTACAGCCAAAGGTGATATCCCCGTATTGTACAGAAAGAATGACCTGAACGGCCTTTTTAATCTAAGCTATCGTTATGAGATAGGTACTACATCTGTTTTGGATGGTGGCCTGAACCGTTATATCCCATTAGCTACCGAGTATATTGATTATCTGGGAACAGACAGTATGTCTGCTGAACAGATAAAGCAGCAGTTCTATCAGTTGGGCTGCCGATTTGATATCAATTGCGACATGCGTACTACTACCATTTCCCTTAGTGGTTTGCAAGAGAATATGGAGAAGGCTGTTGCATTGATGGAAATGATACTCTCTACAGCTAAGCCTGATTCACTGGCGCTTCAGAATCTGATAACTTCAAAACTCCAGGAGCGTGAAAACATCCTTAATATGTTCGACGCTTACAGCTATTATTTACGTAACTATATGCGTTATGGTTTACCTGGAGTAGAGTTGGAATTGACTAATCAAGAACTAACAGAGGCTATTTCTAAAAGTGATGCTTTGACAGGCATAATCCGTGACTTGTCTGACTATGAACATGTCATAACATATTATGGACCTATGGAGACTGATAAACTGATTTCTGTTATCAATAAAGAACATCAGTCAGCAGATCAGCTTAAGAATGTTGAAGAAAAGAAATTACCGGCTTTACTTGAAACACAGGAGAACGAGTGTTTCGTATTCCCCTATAATGGCACACAGAGTTTTGTCATGAGTCAGTATGCCTGTGACGGCAAAGAGTGGGACGAGGATAAACTGGGTGTTTCTTATATGTATAATAATTATTTTGGTGCCGGTATGAATACTGTGGTCTTTCAGGAGATGCGAGAGAAACGTAGTTTATGCTACGGCGCTGGTGCAAGATACAGTTTGCCTGCATACAGAGACCAATATTGTATGTTTACAACAACCATTCAGAGTCAGAACGACAAGCTGAAGGAATGTATAGAGGTGTTTGATGACATCGTTAACAATATGCCTGAAAGCCAAACCTCTTTTGATGTGGCAAAGAAAGGCGCTCTTACTCAGTTAAGCACAGAGCGTGTAAAACGTACCGAGTATTTTGACATTTACTTCGATGCTAAGGACTTGGGTATCGATTTCGACAAACGTCAGAAGATATATGAGCAGTTACAGAATGTTACGCTTAAGGATATAGTAAAGTTCCAGCAGGAAAATGTCAAGGGACTTCACTATCGTAGTGTCTTTGCCGGTGATCCTAACGGACTGTCAAAGGATGAGTTGCAACGACTGGGTGATGTTAAGGCTTTGACGGCTCACGAGGTGTTTGGATATTAAGGTTGAAATGTTAAAAGGTTAAAATGTTATAAGATTAAAGAGTTATAAGGTAAAGTGCATAGGGTTAAAGGGTTTTTAGGATGACAGGTAATAAGATAGAAAAGGTATTAGGTAGTGGTAAGCTCATGGTGCTTGATGGCGCCATGGGTACCATGATACAGAGTTATCACCTTACTGAAGATGATTTCAGGGGTGAGCGGTTCAAGGATATTCCCGGTCAGATGCAAGGGAATAATGATATTCTTGTGCTGACAAGGCCAGACGTCATTAAGGATATTCATCGAAGGTATTTAGAGGCTGGGGCAGACATCATAACTGCCAACACCTTTAGCAGTCAGCGTATCTCTATGGCAGATTACCATTGCGAACATCTGGTTCAGGAACTGAATCGTGAGGCTGTCAGGATTGCTCGTGAGGCTGTTCAAGAATATATATCAGAAAACCCTGATAGGGAGTGCTGTGTGATTGCTACTGTAGGGCCAACCAACAAGACGCTTTCTATGAGTCCTGATGTCAGCGACCCCTCCTACAGAGCTATCTCTTACGACGATATGTTTGATGCATACATCGAACAGATGCAGGTGCTCTTTGACTGCAATGTCGATGCTGTCCTTTTAGAAACCATCTTTGATACCCTCAACTGCAAGGTAGGGATACATGCCTATCAGATTGTTCGTGAGAAATGCGGCAAGGATATTCCCCTGATGCTGAGTGTAACTGTCAGCGATAAGGCTGGCAGACTGTTGAGCGGTCAGACCCTCGAAGCTTTCCTGGCCAGCGTGCAGCATGCTCCTATCCTGAGTGTTGGTCTTAACTGCTCTTTCGGTGCCGAGGATATGATATCCTGCCTGAGAGTCCTTGCAGAGAAAGCACCTTATTATATTACGGCACATCCGAATGCTGGTTTACCCAATACTTTGGGAGGCTATGACCAGACACCGGAGATGATGCTCTCACAGATGCGTCACTTCGTTGAGGAAGGATTAGTAAATGTTATCGGTGGATGTTGTGGTACTACACCAGAGCATATACAAGCTCTGGCTTCTCTGAAATCTACAAGGGAAAGTAAGGTTCACATTCCAGTTCCGCAATCAGACAATATGTGGTTATCCGGCCTTGAACTGATGGAAGTCAGGTCGCAGGCTGATGCAGCCTTTGTGAATGTGGGCGAAAGATGTAATGTTGCAGGTTCCAGAAAATTCCTTCGTCTCATCAGGGAAGGTTCTTACGAGGAAGCGCTGGCTATAGCAAGAAAGCAGGTCGATGACGGTGCTATGGTCCTTGATGTAAATATGGACGATGGCTTGTTGGATGCAGAAAAGGAGATGAAGTATTTTCTGAATATGCTGGCCTGTGATCCGGATATCTATCGTGTGCCTGTAATGATTGACAGCAGTAACTGGAACGTCGTGTTGCAGGGGCTGAAATGCCTGCAAGGTAAGTGTATCGTTAACAGTATATCTTTGAAGGAAGGGGAAGAGGTATTCCTCTCTCATGCCCGTGACATAAAGATGATGGGAGCAGCTGTTGTGGTGATGGCCTTTGACGAAAATGGTCAGGCAGATACCTACGAACGCAAAATCGCGGTTTGTGAACGTTCTTATCATCTGTTGGTCGATAAGGTAGGGATAGCTCCACAAGATATCATCTTTGACCCCAATGTGTTGTCTGTTGCAACGGGAATTCCTGAACATAACCTTTATGCGCTTGATTTTATCCGCGCTACAGAATGGATTAAGAACAACTTGACTGGTGCTCATGTCAGCGGAGGCGTCAGTAATCTGAGTTTCTCCTTTAGGGGAAACAACTGGATAAGGGAAGCTATGCATGCCGTATTTCTGTTTCATGCCCAGCAGAAGGGTATGGACTTTGGAATCGTGAATCCTTCTGCCAAGGTAATGTACAGTGATATTCCCGCCGAGAAACTTCAGATCATTGAGGATGCTTTGCTCAGACCTACGCAGGAAAACGCCGACAGCCTTATATCTTTAGCACAGGATATTGCTGAGCAGACAGTCGATGTGATAGAAAAGTCCGATACGGAGTCTTTTAAGAAACCTGTTGAAGAACGTCTGATAGAAGCTCTTACCAAAGGTAATTCCCGTAATCTGGAGGCTGATTTACAAGAAGCATTAGCTAAATACGAATTTGCCGTAAAGGTTATAGAAGGCCCTTTAATGGATGGCATGAATAATGTGGGCCGGTTGTTCGGAGAAGGTAAGATGTTTCTTCCGCAGGTGGTTAAGGCTGCTCGTTGCATGAAGCAGGCCGTTACATTCTTGCAACCTTATATCGAACAGCAGAAAGTTAACAGTATGGCATCAGCGGGTAAAGTGCTATTAGCTACCGTAAAAGGTGATGTTCATGATATAGGCAAGAACATAGTTTCCGTCGTTATGGCATGTAACGGATACGAGATTATAGACTTAGGCGTTATGGTTCCTGCTGAGGAGATTGTACGGAAAACATTGGAATTAAAACCTGATATTATAGGATTAAGCGGACTTATCACTCCCAGTTTGGATGAGATGATCAAGGTGGTAAAGCTGCTTAAAGAGTCTCATGTATCAGTACCTGTTATGATAGGAGGTGCCACGACAAGTCCGTTACATACTGCATTGAGGATTGCACCCCAGTATGACGGTTCAGTTATATGGGTGAAGGATGCCAGTCAGAATGCTCCGCTTGCGGCAAAGTTTATAAATCCCGTTACAAGGGAGGAAGCAAAAGATTCCTTACAAAAAGAACAGCAGGATTTATGTAAAAATGAATCTCCCGCCGAGATTCTCAGTTTTGAGGAAGCAAAGAAAAGGAAGCCGGACCTTTTTTAAAGGAAATGCACATCTGTTATAACCTGAGATTGTACGTATGCATTAAGCTTACGTGTAATCTCACCGTGCATCATCAACAGATTCTGCTTTAGTGCCGGACTTTTCAGCTTTACCCATAGAACAGAGTTTTTTATGTATAGCTCAGATGTATATTTACTGACAGCTTCTCCCATAACGGCAGGCCATGCATTCACAATGCGGTGTTCAAGAAGAGGTGTTTCCAGTCCCTCACTTCTTAGAAACTGCATCAAGAGATCTCCTATCTGTTTAGGCTTATTCCTGATCATAGTGTAACTTCCCCGTTTTTTACGTGGAAGATGCGATAATCTCCCTTGGATTTCTGAAGAATACTGTCCAGATGGTCTCGATTGGTGTCCGTAATAAAAATCTGGCCGAATATGTCGTTATTGACTAAAGATACAATTTGTTCCACACGTTCTGCATCCAGCTTATCGAAGATGTCATCTAAAAGGAGTAGGGGAGTAGTCTTGCTTCCCGTGCGTTTCAGAAAATCAAACTGAGCCAGTTTAAGGGCAATCAGGAATGTCTTGTTCTGTCCTTGGGAACCTTCCCTTTTTATGGCATATCCGCCTAACAGCATTTCCAGATCATCTTTGTGAACGCCATGCAGAGAATAGCCCACAGCCTGATCGCGGAAGCGGTCGTTTGTAAGCTGTTCCAGCAAAGGGCCTCTCTGGCAATGGGATGTGTAACGGAGTTCTACCGTTTCCTTTTCCTTCGAAATGTGGTTGTAGAACTTTTGGAAGATAGGTGTAAAATCCTTAATATACTCACTCCGGCATTGATAGATGTATTCAGCCTCCTTGGCCATCTGCTCTTCCCAAAGAAGGAACATTTCCGGATCTGGTGCAATCTCTTCTTTTAACAAGGCGTTACGCTGAAGCAATGCTTTGTTATACCTCAGTAGCGACTCCATATAAACAGGATTGTACTGCGAGATGATGATGTCCATAAAACGACGCCTTTCCTCGCTGCCCCCCGAAATCAGTAATTGATCAGCTGGAGATACCATAATCAATGGGATAAGGCCAATATGTTCCACCAGTCTTTTGTAGGCCTTTTTACCACGTCTGACGACTTTCTTTTGTCCTCGCCTGATTCCTATGTGAATATCTTCCGCCGTTCCGTCTTCGTTTTCATATAGTCCTGCTATCGACATAATATCTTGATTATGAAGGATGCATAAAGAATCCTGACTTGTCGAATAGCTTCTGCAGAGACTTAAAAAATGTATTGAATCCAAAAGGTTAGTCTTTCCTTCACCATTCATTCCCAAAAAACAATTAATCTTGGGAGAAAGGTCCAACTCACATGATGGAATGTTCCTATAATTGATTATAGATAGGTGCTTAAGTATCATTTCGGATACAAATTTACATCATTTATTTCTATTTAAGCGCATGATAAGGAAAATATCTTTACCGAAATTTTATCTTCTGCAATATTTTAGCTACTTTTGCACGAAATTTTGGACGAACAAAAATAAAATCATAAAATAAAATGGCAAAAAACAAAAAAAACAACTATGAGGTAAACGAGTTTGATGAAGCTTTGGTAGCCTCTAAGTCTTTCTTTGAGAAGAACAAGAAAGCTATTGTATACGGTGGTAGTGCATTACTTGCAATTATTATTGCTGCCCTGTTGATTCATCAGTTCTATATTGTCCCTCGTAACAATAAGGCAAACGAAAGCCTGTTTGCTGCTCAGGAACTCTTTATGAATGGTGATTACGAGAAGGCTCTTAACGGAGACGGCCAGAATATGGGTTTCCTTGCAGTTGCTGACGAGTTCGGATGCACAAAAGCCGGTAATCTTGCTCACTTGTATGCCGGTCTTTGTCTGGTTCAAACAGAAAAGTATCAGGAGGCTATTGAACAGTTGGAGGATTATAGCAGTTGTGGAGACGCTATGGTAAGTCCTTCTGTAATTGGTACCATCGGTAACTGTTATGCAGAACTTGGTCAGAACGAAAAGGCTGTCGAAATGCTTTTAAAAGCTGCTAAGAAAGCTGATAATAATACACTTAGTCCTATCTATCTGATTCAGGCTGGTCAGATTTACGAATCCTTAAATCAGAACGACAAGGCATTGGACTGCTACAATCAGATTAAGACCAAGTACCAGCAGAGCATGCAGTACAATGAAGTTGACAAATATATCGAGCGTGTAAAGAAGTAAACTATGGCTTCTGCTTTACACAATCTTTCAGATTACGATTTCGCTTCTGTACCCAATGCTGCGGACATGAAGTTCGGCATTGTGGTAAGCGAATGGAACAGCAAAATCACATGCGCCCTCCTTCAGGGCGCTTTTGATACGCTGACATGTCACGGAGCCAAGGAAGATAATATCTTTGTCAAGACTGTTCCCGGTAGCTTCGAATTGGTTTTCGGCGCTTCTTCTTTTGTTAAATCCGGCAAGGTTGATGCCGTTATCGCCATTGGTTGCGTTATAAAGGGGGATACCCCGCATTTCGATTATATCTGTCAGGGAACAACGCAAGGCTTGGCTGAGTTAAACCTTAAAGGCGAGGTTCCTGTCATCTATGGCCTGCTAACCTGCAACACTATGGAGCAGGCAGAGGAACGCTGTGGCGGAATGCTTGGTAATAAGGGCGATGAATGTGCCGTTACTGCAATCAAGATGGTTGATTACAAAAGATCCGTTGCTGCATTATAAGCTATTGCCGGTTCTTGTTTGAACCATTCTTTTTTGCTTTTCTATATTTGCCGTTCTTTTTAGAATGGCATTTTTTCTTTGCTTTGTTTTCCTTGTTGTATGCAGGGCATTCTCCTAATTCCTCTGGAACAGGGAGTTTCTCAACGTCTTTCTCCAAGAAACGTTCTATACGGGCAAAATACTGCTGGTCTTTCTCTGAGACAAAGGTGATGGAACGTCCATTCTTGCCTGCACGGGCTGTTCTGCCTATTCTGTGAACATAGTCTTCCTTGTCATGTGGAACATCGTAGTTGATGACCAACTGTATGTCATCAATATCTATACCACGGGCAACGATGTCTGTGGCTACCAGAATATCTATTTTTCCACTACGGAACTGATACATAACATTGTCGCGTTCAGATTGGTCCAAATCGCTATGCATGGCTTTTGCATTGAAACCCGCCCTGATGATGCTGATGGAAAGGTCTTTTGTCTTGACCTTACTGCTGGTAAAGATAATTACCCTTTCTGGTTTACGCTCCTTGAATATCGACTTGATGATACCCATTTTCTGTGTCTCGTAACAGATGTATGCGTATTGCACGATTCCTTCTGCAGGTTTACTGAGTGACAGTTTTACTTCAACAGGATTCTTCAGCAGTTGGTGTGCCAATTGAAGAATATCGTTAGGCATGGTAGCGCTGAACATGATGGTCTGATGTTTCGGTGGCAGTTGCTTGGCAATCTGCAGGATGTCATCACAAAAACCCATGTCAAGCATACGGTCAGCTTCGTCAAGAATAAAGAAGGAGACTTTGCTTAAGTCGATATTGCCTAAGGAAATGTGACTGATAAGTCGACCTGGCGTTGCAATTATAACATCAGCTCCTTTTTGCATACTCCTTTTCTCCTGCTCATATCGGATTCCATCGTTTCCACCATAGACGGCAATACTGCTTACATTGCTCAGATAATACGAGAACCCTTGCATGGCCTGATCTATCTGTTGTGCCAGTTCTCGGGTTGGCGACATGATAATACAGTTGATGGCATTCTTGGGATAGCCTCCGTCTTCCAGCATACTAAGGACGGGTAAGAGGTATGCCGCTGTTTTGCCTGTTCCGGTCTGTGCAATACCCATGATATCCCTTCCTTCTAATATGGAAGGTATAGAATGTTCCTGGATAGGCGTTGTCTCGGTGAAGTTCATGTCATCGAGTGCATCAAGCACCAGGTCGTTCAAGTCTAAATCGTAGAAATCCATTTATTCTCTAGTGTTATCTTGGTGCCTTTTTATAAAGATACCATGCAATAAAGGTGAATAATATATTCGGAATCCATGCTGCAAGCATTGGATAAAGTCCGGAGTTTATACTGAATGTTGCAGAGATAGTCTGCAAGAGAATATACGTGGCACTCAATGCGATTCCAGTACCTAATGCAATTCCCATACCTCCTTTTCGTTTTCTTGATGAAAGAGCCATACCGATAGTCGAGAGAATAAATGCAGCAAACGGGATAGCAAATCTTTTATGGTATTCAACTTCAAAGACTTTAAGGTTTTTGCTTCCTCTGTTTTTTTGTTTCTCAATATAAACAAGGAGCTCCTCATTCGTCATGGTCTCCTGCATGTTTCGGGTGAAAAGGAAATCATTGGGCTCTATGGCTATGATAGAGTCTATACTGTTATAGTGTGTAATGGTCTCTTTACGCCCATGAAATTCACGAATGGTAACATTATTCAGTGTCCAGTGATTGCGAACGTCGCTCAGTGTGTCATACTTAACACTACTGGCTGTAAGATGAGAAACCAACTGCTTGTCTTTGAATTTATCAAGATTAAAGTGAATTCCAGTTTTGCTAATACCGTCAAAATGTTCCATGTAGGCTATAACTCCTTTGTCTACCTGAAGCTGAACACGATCGGCATATGTGGGATTCTTCTTATTCTTTTTATATTGATTTTCAAAAACTAATCGTTTTACACTACCACGTGGTATAATCTGCGAACCTAAGTAGAAAGTGGCGCATGCTATAATTGCAGAACTGATAAGATAAGGGAGCATCAATCGCCTATAACTCATGCCGGTACTTATCATCGCAATAATTTCGCTGTTATCAGCCAGTTTGGATGTAAAGAAGATAACGCTAAGGAATACAAATAGTGAGCTGAATAGATTGGCGTAGTATGGTATGAAATTAAGGTAGTAATAGAAAATTCCTTTCCACGGAGCATGGTAGGTAGTGAAGCGATCAACATTTTCATTAAAATCGAATACGACGGCAATACTTATAATAAGCAAGATGGAGTAGAAGTAAGTCCCTAGGAACTTGCCTATCAGGTATCGGTCAATTCGTTTGATGCGTGGAATTTTCATGAAAATATTATAATCTGTTGCTTACCTTTTTAATCATATTGCTTTTCCAACTCGAGTAATCACCGGCAAGTATATGTATGCGTGCTTCTTTAACCAACCATAAATAAAAGGCCAGATTGTGAATGGAGGCAATCTCCAATGCCAGCAGTTCCTGGGCTTTGAAGAGATGATGCAGGTATGCACGTGAATAGAATACATCAACATCTGCAGTGCCATTCGGGTCGATAGGCGAGAAATCATCTTCCCATTTTTTGTTACGCATATTCATAATACCTTCGCTGGTAAAAAGCATGGCATTACGTCCGTTACGGGTCGGCATCACGCAATCAAACATGTCAACTCCTCTTTCTATTGCCTCAAGTAAGTTCGCTGGAGTTCCTACACCCATCAGATATCTGGGTTTGTCTTTTGGCAGAATACCGTTGACAACTTCAATCATTTCATACATTACCTCTGTGGGCTCTCCAACAGCTAAACCACCAATGGCATTACCATCGGCTTCTTTGCTGGCAACGAATTCTGCGCTTTGTATTCTTAAGTCTTTGAAGGTACATCCTTGTACGATGGGAAAGAGACTTTGCTTGTAGCCGTATAAAGGATCTGTCTCATTGAATCTTTTAATGCATCTGTCAAGCCACCGGTGTGTAAGTCCCAGGCTTTTCTTGGCATAGTTGTAGTCGCTGTTACCTGGGGGACATTCATCCAGCGCCATAATAATGTCTGCTCCGATACTTCGTTCAATGTCCATCACCTTTTCTGGTGTGAACATGTGCTTACTGCCATCTATATGGCTACGGAATGTACAGCCTTCTTCGGTTAGCTTTCTTATTCCCGTAAGCGAGAAAACCTGAAATCCGCCACTATCCGTCAGAATAGGCTTGTCCCAGCCGTTGAACTTGTGCAGGCCACCAGCTTTCTCCAGAATGCTTGTGCCGGGTCTTAGGTAAAGGTGATAAGTGTTTCCTAAGATTATCTGTGCTTTGACCTGTGTCTTGAGATCATTTACAGTAAGGCCTTTCACACTGCCGACTGTACCTACGGGCATAAAGATAGGTGTTTCTATCTGACCGTGATCTGTTGTTATGAGACCGGCACGGGCAGCAGTCTTGTCGTCTGTATGTAATAACTGAAATGTCATGCTACCACGTCCTTCTTTTCTTCTTCGATTTTGAACTCGACCGCATTCTTGACCTTTTCATCCAGAAGGGCAAATTTCAAGACATCGGCAATTGTTTCTACGTAATGAAAATTTAGACCTGTAAGGTACATCTGAGGAATTTCTTCAATGTCCTTCCTGTTGTCGTTGCAGATAACGATGTCTGTTATGCCAGCACGTTTAGCAGCCAGGATTTTTTCCTTAATACCGCCAACAGGCAATACCTTGCCTCGTAATGTTATCTCGCCGGTCATAGCCAGGTTATTACGGACTTTACGCTGAGTCAGTATGCTGGCAATACTTGTGGCAATGGTAATACCGGCACTGGGGCCGTCTTTAGGAACAGCCCCTTCTGGAACATGAATGTGAATGTTGTAATTATCGAAGATACGTATATCAATATTCAGGTCTTCTGCATGTGCCTTTATATATTCCAATGCAAGCATAGCACTTTCCTTCATCACATCTCCCAGGTTTCCTGTAAGTGTTAGCTTGGCAGCTTTTCCTTTGCTAAGACTTGTCTCGATAAACAGAATCTCACCACCCACACTGGTCCATGCCAGACCAGTTACTACACCGGCAAATTCATTACCTTGATAGATGTCGCGGTTAAAGATGGGCTTGCCCAGCAACTCTTCAATATAATTTTCGCTGATGGAAAGTTTATCACCAGCATCTCCTTTGGCCACCTTGAGCGCTATTTTACGGAATAGTTTATCTATTTGCTTTTCCAATCCACGAACACCACTTTCTCTCGTATATTTTTCTATAAGGAATTCCAGGGATTTCTTGGGAAGTTTCAGATTCTTTATGTCATCAAGTCCGTTCTCCATTATCTTCTTTGGAACAAGATGACGCTTTCCAATCTCAATCTTTTCTTCTGTGATGTATCCGCTAAGTTCAATAAGTTCCATTCTGTCCAGTAAGGGACGGGGAATGGTATTGGTGTCATTGGCAGTGGCTATGAACATCACTTGACTCAAGTCATAATCTAAGTCTAAATAGTTATCATGAAAAGCATTATTTTGTTCAGGGTCGAGAACCTCCAGTAGAGCAGAAGAAGGGTCGCCATTTACATTGTTGGTCGAAATCTTATCTATTTCATCTAAGATAAAGACAGGATTTCCGCTTCCCGCTTTCTGCATGCCTTTAATGATTCTTCCTGGCATAGCTCCGATATAAGTTCTGCGATGGCCACGGATTTCGCTTTCATCATGAACACCACCCAGACTTATTCTTACATATTTTCTATTTAGGGCACTGGCGATACTTTTTCCAAGGCTTGTCTTACCAACACCTGGAGGGCCATAAAGACAGATAATGGGGCTTTTCTTGTCTTTTCTCATCTTCAGGACAGCCAAATGCTCCAATATGCGTTCCTTTACCTTCTCCATGCCGTAATGATCGTGGTTTAGAATCTTTTCGGCATTTACAATGTTCATGTTGTCCTTGGTGTAATCGTTCCAAGGCAACTGAATGATGGTTTGAAGGTAGGTGAGTTGAACATTATAGTCTGGTGACTGAATGTTAATTCTGCCCAGTTTGGCTACTTCCTTAAGGAAATATTCCTTTGTGTCATTACTCCATTTCTTTTTCTCTGCCTCATTCTGTAATCTGGTTATGTCTTCTTGTTTTACAGAGAATTCGTCTTTGTTGCCCAACTCGGCCTGAATGTTTTTTACTTCCTGCATCAGGAAGTATTCACGTTGTTGTTGGTCAAGGTCAGATTGTGTTTTTCTCTCAATATTGCGTTTTATGTTGGCTAAATCCAACAGATTATTAATGACGCGAATACAATTTGCAAGCCTGTCATGCTCCGACACGCTGGCCAGCAATTGGTACTTTTGCTTCACATCAATAGGCAGATAGCTGCAATAGACGTTTAGCATGAAGGTTGATGTCGGAAGACCGTTTAGGAAGTTTGTAATCTCAGAAGGATAGTTGTCAAGAAGATGAGTCAGATTGTTGAATTTCTCTTTCAGAATATTCAGCATGGCAAAGTATTCATCTCTTTCCTTAGCAGTGGGTATGATATCTGTCCTGTCTGCTACTATGCCTTCAAAGCCGTTTTTGGTGTGGTTGAATTCGATAAGCTCAACTCTGTTCATTGCCTGAAGCAATGCTGTATAGGTGTTGTCAGGCAGTTTCATGAGGTGCACAAGCCTACAGGCACAACCTAATGGATACAGGTCTTCGATAAATGGAGAATTAACATCCTCTTGTTTTTGCGAGAAAGTTGCAATTATCCCATTTGTTCTTTCTGCCATCTTAACAGCCTTAATGCTATTTGAACGGCCAACGGTAATGGGTATGATGGTACCAGGGAACAATGCGTTATCTCTGAGTGGTAGTACGGGCATTTTTCCCTCGTTGTGTTCGTGAATGAGCTTTTCAGAATCAGGATTGAATTCTGCAACAAATGAAAGATGTGGTTTCTTTATTTCTAACATAGATATTTACAAGTCAATTTATGAGATGCATTTTTTTCAAGTTTGCAAAGGTACATAAAATAATCCAATAATTTATGCAGCCATATATTAAAATATGTGTATAGATACTTTTTGTTTTCGTTATATTTCGTTTATTGATATATTTTCTGTATTTTTGCATCCGTTTTGTATAAAATTGCATTAAATGAATTTATATCTAAGGTACTTCGATAACGAAACTTTTGCATATTCCCTCGAAGAGGCTTTTGACTTCCTGCAGTCCATTCCCGATATAGATTTGGACGAGTTCTTAATGAGTGACATTGCTCAGTATGTTGAGAGTTCTAATATGTATCCCAAACGATACAAAGTTCATGGGAAAGCATATTTTATTATCATAAAGACAACGGCAGCCAGTATGGAAGAGTTTAAAAATATTGGAGCTGCTACTCGTGATGGCCAATCAGATATGTCAAAAAACAGAACTGATGTTTTTTCGGAATATAATCCAGGCTGGTATGATGGGTCCATCATGTTCAAAAGGGTTATTCCCATTCCCCAGACTCAGAAATTCCAATACGTCGATACATTCTTTGTAGCTCGGGTAAAGGCATATAGCCGTCAGGATTGCTACAATAAGATTATCGATCACTTGCGTTCACGTAATGATATAGACACAAGAAGTCAGTTTCCCAGTATTAAAGGAAAAAATTTCGAATGTGTTTATCGTGGGATGAATATTGAATAATATTGCCTCAATCTTTTGGTGAAATCTTTTGTTTTAGGCATCTTGTTTTTTGGAGGTATAGTCCTGACTGTCTATGCCGATAAAAAAACTGGCAAGGAAATAGAGAAACATTATGCACAGGAATATGTTATACCTATTCCTGACCCGTTGTATAAACCTGATCTTCCTGCCGATCCTGTTGATGTTGTACCTGAAGTAAGATTACACAATATCAGACCCCATAGAGAACCTTCAATATATGGTATCGACGTCTCTCATCATCAGGGTTCCATCAATTGGGATATGGTTGCGACGGATGTCAATGCCAGCTATGTATATATAAAAGGTACAGAATCTTCTTCTCATGTCGATGACGAGTATCAACGGAATATCCGTGAAGCCAGAAGATTAGGAATCCCAGTTGGCACATACCATTTCTTCAGTCCAAAGGCTGGCGGATTGATTCAATTTGAGAATTTCTCTTCGAATTTTGACATCAATATGCAAGACCTTATTCCTGTTGTCGATGTTGAACATCGCGGGAGGGTCTCTTTTGGCCATTTTCATTCGCAGCTAAAGATTTTTCTCGAACAGATTGAAAGAGTATATGGTATTCGGCCAATTATTTATACCGGTGTAAATTTTTATAACAAGTATCTATCCGGTATGTACAAGAAATACAAGTTCTTTATTGCCCGTTACCATACAGATGAAGCGCCAGAACTCTGTGACGACGTGCCTATTGTACTTTGGCAATTTACACCAGAAGGCTATGTCAATGGTATTAGAGGACATGTAGACCGTAGTTGCCTTTTGGACAATTACAGCCTACAAGATATTTTGATCCCAAGAAATTAAGCAGCACTCAATTCTCAACTCTCATTCTCATAAGAACGGATTGTGCTTCAGCTCCCATCCCACATTACTTTGTGGACCGTGTCCAGAGAAGATGATGGTGTCGGAAGGTAATGTCAGGATTTTGTTTTTTATGCTGTTTATCTCCTCTTCCATATTTCCTCCAGGCAAGTCTGTCCTGCCTATACTTCCACGGAACAGAGTGTCGCCTGTAAATACAGTATGGGCGGATTTTATGTAAAAGCTTAGTCCGCCAGGTGTATGTCCGGGTGTATGCAGTATTTTAATGACTATCTTTCCCAATTGTATAGATTCACCTTCGTTAATATATCTTTCTATGGCCGGTAGGTTCCAGTTCATGGAAAGACGAAACATACTGGTCATCTCAGGCGCCTGATTGTAAATTATTTCATCTGCAGCATGACATAATGGCTTTAGGTCGTATGTCTCCTTGATATATGATAATCCCCATACATGGTCAAAATGCATGTGCGTCTGAAGTGCATATCTCAGTTGCATTTTTTCCTTTGTTATGAAATCGCTTACAGCGGCATATTCTCTGTTATTACTCATGCCTGCATCTATGATGGCTGCTTCCTTTGTTTCCTCGTCCCAAATCAAATAGGTGTTTTCGCCAACGGGATTGAATGTGAATGCTTTAGTTAACATAATTGTGTATATACAACTTTTTTGGTTTCAAAAAATGGTTCATCAAAATAGTCTGTCAGTGGATATATCTGTGTCTGATTCTTCAGTGGAAGGGTTTCATGCTCTAATTCACCGCCTTTTAGGCAGATAATGCCGTTAGGTAGTCCGTTTATCTGTTCTTTACTAATATTCTTGCGTATAATTTTAACCAAATCTGATAAAGGCATGACAGCCCTTGATACTACAAAATGATATTTATCTTTTATTTCCTCAGCTCTGCACCATTGAGTTGTAACATTTTGTAGTTTTATGGCGTTGACTATTTCCTGGCATACCTTGATCTTTTTACCTATTGAGTCAACCAAATGGAAGGATGCCTCGGGAAATAAAATGGCAAGGGGAATACCTGGGAATCCGCCTCCTGTTCCCAAATCCATTACTTTTGTGCCAGGCTTAAAGCGGATCAGTTCTGCAATGCTTAGTGAGTGTAGCACGTGATGTTCGTAAAGATTGTCTATATCCTTGCGCGAGATGACATTGATTTTTGCATTCCAGTCATGGTACAACTCATCCAGCATTCGGAACTTTTTTACCTGCTCCTCAGTCAGGTTGGGAAAGTATTTCAGTATAATGTCCATTTGTTTATTTAGTTATTTTAGTGATAGGATTAATCAATCCTTCTAACTGTTGGTATGTCAGAATGGTAAAAATGAACCCTTCTGACCATGGCGCTATGTCGTAAGGATTAAAACAAAAGAGTATTCCGTTGTCTCGTAACTGGAAATTGTTATCCGAAATATACACATCGCCTAATGAGAAGATGCTTCTTTTTTCTTCCAACTCAGCTGCTGATTTACAATTGTTGTCTTTAACGATTTGTTCCTTGACCATTTTTGTTACAGTATCCAAATTCTTACCAAAGAGTTCCTCGGCTGTTATCTTTAATCCAGTGTCTTTATGGAAGTTTAGATAACTCTCAAGTGCACCGCCATGAGCACCTCCCATATATGTTTCTATTCTGCTGGTATAGGCTATGACACCTTCCAGGGACTCGGCCGAAACGGTTCCTTTCTGTGAATACTCGTAGGCAAAAATATCCTGGTACTCATTGTCGGGCTCGTAGAATTCCTTCAGCTCTTTCTCGAAGTTCTCTGAAAGCGAATCCGTAAAATGTTTCTGTGCCTCTTTTAAGGACATGTTGTTAATGCCAAACAGTAATGATGCTAGTTCGTCGTTGATGTTTTGTGCAACCTTGCTGTCTCCTTTGGCATATTCTACTTTTATTTCTATGGTATATTTTGGGTACTCGCCGTCAGATAGCTTTTTCTTCAGGATAATGCTATCCGTAACGAATTGAACGTTTTCCGTACATACGACAGAATCTTCTCTTTCCTCGGTTTGCTGTGTGTTTGTCTTCTTGTCCCAACAAGAAACCAGCAATAGGGTAGTGACGAATAAAACCAGTCTATTTCTCATGTTTGAAGATGATATATAAAAATGCGATAATACCTAATATGAAGGGATAATATAAATAAGGAATAATCTCGAGTGGGTTAATGTTAGCCAATCCTCCTGCTATAAGAAGCTGTGCTCCGTACGGAATTAGGCTTTGGGCAAAGCAACTGAAGGTGTCGAGGATGCTTGCCGTGCGCCTTGGATCTATCTTGTATATGGTAGAGATTTCCTTGGCCAACGGACCTGTGGTAAGTATGGCAATGGTATTATTGGCTGTACAGAAGTCTGTCAGAATAACAAGACCCGCAATACTGAATTCTGCTCCGGTTTTGCTTTTTATCTTGCTTGTAAGTGCCGTTTTCAGAAATTCTATACCACCGGTTTCCCGCATTACCTCGATCATACCTCCTGCTAGAAGGGTAACAATAATCAGTTCGCCCATCCCCATAACACCATCGTTCATAGCCGACGACCATTCCGAAAGGGAAAGCTTGTTCAAGAACAATCCCATCACACCTGCCAATATGGTACCCGAAGATAACAGTAGCATTACGTTCATCCCGCAGATGGCTGCTACTATAATATATAAATAAGGTATAATTAGCGGAAAGTTAATCTCCTTGATTATTTCTTGTCCTTTAACCTCTGAACCTGCTATCAGATACAGAACAAAAGCAATGATGGCTGCAGGTAATACTATCTTTAGGTTGTAGCGGAATTTGTCCTTAAGCTTACATCCCTGTGTCTTGGTTGCCATAATAGTAGTGTCTGATATAAAACTCAGATTATCTCCAAAGTATGCTCCGCCAACAATAACAGCTATCAGCAATGGCAGGTTCTGTCCCGTCTTTTCTGCTATACCACAGGCAATAGGTGTAAGTGCTGCTATGGTTCCAACGCTTGTGCCAATGCTGAACGAAACAAAGCATGATGCAATAAACAGACCACACAGCATCATCTGTAAGGGCATAAAGCTAAGGGTCAGATTAACGGTTGCCTCTATGGAACCCATCTGCTTTGCTGTCGAGGCAAAGGCACCTGCAAGGATAAAGATAAAAACCATCGTCATGATGTCTTCTTTGGCGGCGCCTCTGGCCAAAACAGCAAAACGCGACTCGGTGTTCTTCTCCTTGACAATGAAAATGGAATATAAACAAGCTATCAGAAAAGATACGATGATGGAAGCAGCGTAGAAATCACCGGCTATGATGCTGGATGATGTGTAAACAGCCAAGAAAACCAACATCGGACTTATGGATATAAGTCCCTGTGTACCATTTATTTTCTTTTCCATAAAGCGAAATTACAAATAATAATTTGATTATAGACAATAATATGAGCATTATTTGCCATTTTAAGTTAAAAAAACACAGAGGTTTGGGGGATGTGTCGCAAAAATTGTATAACTTTGCGGTACGAATTAATCAACTAATCATAAAAGTAAAGACTCTACAAAATGGCAAAAATAGTTACTATGGGCGAGATTATGCTGCGCCTTTCCACTCCCGGAAACAGCAGATTTGTACAAGCTGATTCTTTCGATGTAAATTATGGTGGTGGCGAAGCAAATGTAGCAGTAAGTTTGTCTAATTTTGGTCACGAAGCATATTTTGTTAGTAAAGTTCCTTCAAACGAAATTGGACAGTCAGCGGTTAATAGCCTGAGAAAGTTTGGCGTATATACCGATTTTATCTCTCGTGGTGGTGAACGACTAGGTATATATTATCTCGAGACCGGTGCAAGTTTACGCCCCAGTAAGGTGATATATGACCGTGCTCATAGTAGTATAAGTACCGCAAGTCCAGACGATTTTGATTTTGAGAAGATTTTTGACGGTGCCGACTGGTTTCATTGGAGCGGTATAACTCCAGCCATTAGCGATAAGGCTGCCGAATGTCTGAAGCAGGCTTGTATGGCTGCCAAGAAAGCTGGTGTGACCGTCAGTTGCGACCTTAACTACCGTAAGAAACTTTGGACACCCGAGAAGGCACAGCGTATTATGCGTCCCCTTATGCAATATGTCGATGTTTGCATCGGAAACGAGGAGGATGCTGAATTGTGCCTTGGCTTTAAGCCTTCTTCCGATGTGGCTTCTGGCAAGACCGAAGCCGAAGGTTATAAGACTATCTTCAGTCAGATGCAGCAGGAGTTCGGATTCCGGTATGTTATCAGTACCTTACGCGAGAGTTTCAGCGCTTCCGACAATGGTTGGAAAGCCATGATATATAATGGCAACGAGTTTTATCTCAGTCGCAGGTACGAGATTACTCCCATTGTGGATAGGGTAGGTGGAGGCGACAGTTTCAGCGCCGGCATTATCCATGGATTGGTTAATGGGATGTCACAGGCAGATGCTTTGGAGTTTGCTGTAGCAGCAAGTGCCCTCAAGCACACTATTCCTGGCGATGTGAATATGGTAAGCATTCAAGAAGTAGAGTCATTGGTGGCAGGAAACATCAACGGCAGAGTCCAAAGATAACAGATTATGGCAAAGTTCGACAAGATACAGGTTTTGAATAAGATGAAGGAGACAGGTATGGTTCCTGTTTTCTATCATTCTGATGTAGAAGTGGCAAAGCAAGTGATTCTCGCCTGTTATAAAGGCGGAGTCAGGGCTTTCGAGTTTACCAACAGAGGTGATTTTGCTCACGAGGTATTTGCTGAGTGTGTAAAGTTCGCTGCTAAGGAGTGCCCCGAAATGGCGATGGGAGTAGGCTCTGTTGTCGATGCGCCGACAGCTTCTCTTTACATCCAGTTAGGTGCCTGCTTCGTTGTCGGCCCTCTTCTGAATGCCGATATTGCCAAGGTATGTAACCGCCGGCTGGTGGCATATTGTCCCGGATGCGGTTCTGTAAGCGAACTTGGTTATGCACAGGAGCTGGGTTGCGATCTCACAAAAGTCTTCCCTGGCGATGTTTACGGACCTGCTTTCGTAAAAGGCGTTATGGCCCCTTGTCCTTGGAGCAAGATTATGGTAACTGGCGGTGTTTCGCCCGATCAGGAGAATCTTACGGCTTGGGTAAAGGCCGGTGCTTTCTGCGTAGGAATGGGCAGCAAACTTTTCCCCAAGGATGTTGTAGCCGCAAAAGATTGGAACTACATTACAGAGAAGTGCAAGGAGTCTCTTTCTTATATTGCCGCCGCTAAGAAGTAATTTTTCTTTCCATATTTCTTTATTCCCTTAAATTGTTGTAATTTTGCAGAACTTTATAAAAAGCAATGCATGAGCAACAAGAATAAGAAGAATAAGGCCCCGCGTTGGTTCGTTCCTGCAGGATTGGAACCGACAGAAATGGATAGGATAATACTGGATTGGCAAGAGAAAGGCAAACTTGTCCCAACTTCCTTTCTTATTAAGACACAGGAGCAGATTCAGGGTATCCGCAAGGCAGGTGTTCTGAACACTGCTGTATTGGATTATGTGGCAGAACATATCCGCGAGGGTATGAGTACTCTCGAAATAGACAAACTGGTGTACGACTATACCACTTCCCATGGTGGTGTTCCCGCACCCCTTAACTACGAAGGTTATCCCAATTCCTGCTGTACCAGCATCAACGATGTGGTCTGTCATGGTATTCCCAGCGAATACGACATCTTGGAGGAAGGCGACATCATCAATGTGGATTGTACCACCATTCTGGATGGCTATTATGCCGATGCCAGCCGAATGTTCATCATTGGCAAGACAACTCCAGAGCGTAAGCGATTGGTTGATATTGCCTGGGAATGTCTGAAGATTGGCGAGAAGGTATGTTCCGAACCATACGTCTTTGTCGGTGACTTGGGTAACGCTATTGCCAAACATGCCCATAAGAACGGATGCTCGGTGGTCAGGGATTTGTGCGGACATGGGGTAGGGCTTCAGTTTCACGAAGAGCCTGATGTGGAACATTATGGCAAGAAAGGTTCCGGTATGCTGTTGGTGCCTGGAATGACATTTACCATAGAACCGATGATTAATGCGGGCGACTGGCATGTGTGTGGCGACGAAGAGGACGAGACGGAATGGATAGTTCTTACAGAGGATATGTCAGACAGCGCCCAGTGGGAGCATACCTATGTGATGACAGAGAACGGAGTAGAGATTTTAACGCATTAACGATGAAACCTGTATATATACTTGGCATTGAGAGCAGTTGTGACGATACCTCAGCAGCTGTTATTCGCGATGGCATACTGCTTAGCAACGTAACGGCCAGTCAGGCTGTCCACATGGAATACGGTGGGGTAGTACCAGAGTTAGCCAGCAGAGCCCACCAACAGAATATAGTTCCCGTTGTAGATACGGCACTCAAAAAGGCTGGCATAGAACGCGAACAACTCTCTGCTATTGCCTTCACGCGTGGCCCAGGTCTTATGGGTTCCCTGCTTGTCGGTGTTTCTTTTGCAAAGGGATTAGCTCTTTCTCTGGGTATTCCCCTCATTGATGTCAACCACCTTCAAGGTCATATTCTTGCACATTTTATTCATACTGAAGATGATGACTATGAGTCTCCTACTTTTCCCTTTCTATGTCTGTTGGTAAGTGGTGGTAACAGTCAGATTGTTCTGGTGAAATCTTATTACGAGATGGAGATAATCGGTCAGACCATCGACGATGCTGCGGGCGAAGCCATCGACAAATGTTCTAAGGTAATGGGCCTTGGTTATCCCGGTGGTCCCATCATAGATAAGTTGGCAAGACAAGGAAATCCTGATGCCTTCACTTTCTCGAAACCGAATATTGCCGGATATGATTATAGTTTTAGTGGTCTCAAGACCAGTTTTCTGTATTCTTTGCGTAATTGGTTGGCAGATGACCCTCAGTTCATAGAGCATCACCTGAACGATCTGGCAGCTTCGCTTGAGAAGACTATAGTGGATATTCTTATGAAGAAGCTTCGTCTGGCAGCCAAGGATCTCAAGATTAAACAGGTAGCTGTGGCTGGAGGTGTTTCTGCCAATAATGGTTTGCGAAATGCCTTTCATGATTATGCAAAAAGATATGGTTGGAAAGTCTTTATTCCGAAGTTCAGTTATACTACCGATAATGCTGCTATGATTGCCATAACAGGGTATTATAAGTATCAGAATAAAGAATTTTGCCCGATTTCAGCTCCTGCCTATAGCAGAAATGTCATATAAAGGTAAAAAAATAAGCTAAAGTGTTTGCGGTTCAGATAAATTATTGTACCTTTGTGCCCTGTTTGGAAGAAGTTGTTATTGGAATAGACTAAAAAGAAAAGGTAGAAATGTCTAAGATTTGTCAAATTACAGGGAAAAAGGCCATGATTGGCAACAATGTTTCCCACTCAAAGCGTCGCACTAAAAGACACTTCGATGTGAATTTGTTCACCAAGAAGTTCTATTATGTTGAGGAAGACTGCTGGATTTCACTGAGTATCAGTGCCGCTGGTCTGCGCTATATTAATAAGGTAGGTCTGGATGCAGCTCTTAAGAGTGCTGTTTCTCAGGGATTTTGTGATTGGAAGGATATTAAAGTAATTGGTTAATAATAAGGAGTACAAATTATGGCAAAGAAGCAAAAAGGCAACAGAGTACAGGTTATTCTGGAGTGCACAGAGATGAAACAAAGCGGTCTGCCTGGTACATCTCGTTATATTACCACCAAGAACAGAAAGAATACTCCTGAGCGTCTTGAGCTCAAGAAGTACAATCCCATCCTTAAGAAGATGACTGTTCATAAGGAAATCAAGTAATAACCAAAAAGGTTAGAGGTTTTGGAATATCTTTCCTAAACGACCGATAAACAATAACCAATAAACATTCAGAAAGAACTATGGCAAAGAAAACCGTGGCCTCTCTTCAGACTGGTAAGACTGATGGCCGTTCATATACCAAAGTTATCAAGATGGTTAAGAACCCCGAGACTGGTTCTTACTCTTTCGATGAGCAGATGGTGCCCAACGAGGCAGTAAAAGATTTCTTCAAGAGCTAATTAAAGTTCTTCCAAGATATACTAAATAAAAGAGAGCAAATTCATTCGAATTTGCTCTCTTTTATTGTTATTCTTGCTACATAATCGTAATGCTCACCCTCAACAACAATCTCTACTTTATATCCATTCCATGCCGCTTGTTCTTTCAGTGTTTCTGCATCAATATAGAGCCACGGGATATGTTTGCCAATGATGTCCTTATACTTCATATGGAAAGTGTCTCATCTTATCTCTAACCTTCGTTTTTCTGGGTCTATGAGGTGGTAAATATGGTCATATTCAACATTGGTTACGCCCTTTACCTTCTTGAAAAACAGCATGGTCTCTTCAAGCGACTTGTCATTAGGTTTCTTCAATGCCATTCCGTTGATGATATTGTAGTCGTATATAAGTTCACACTTATGTTCCCTGATGGCTTTCAACAGAGGTCTTTTTCCAATTTCTTTGTCGTACATAACAAAGAATACGTTTGGAGAATGTTCCTGAATGTTCTCATGCTGAATAAGTATGATGCTCTCTTCCTTTTGCCTATCTTTGCATGAAATGATGAATAATAGAGCAATCTGGGCCATCAGAATAAAGGGAACACTATGTTTGAATTTTTATGCAGGGTCTTATGATGCCAGACCTTCATTCCAAGCCATGCACCGATGCTGCCACCGAGTATTGCCAACATTATTAGCGAGGTCTCTCTAATGCGCCACATAGCTTTCTTGGATTTCCACTTATCAATACCATAGGCAAGGAATGTAACGATGTTGATAATTATCAGATAGTATGTAATGGTTTCCTTTATCATCTACTTTCCCACGCACCATCGACAATCAATTTTTTATAGTTCATCCCAACGAATAGAATATGATTCTAACAACTTTGCGGGTATTTGTAGTTCTGTAGCGGTTTTGCGCCAGTCTTTGATGGCAGCACGAACCTCCTCAATAATCTCTGATGCTTCTTGATGTTCAAGCATGTAGCTTTCACTTGCAGAGAGTAAGGCGTTGATGTCTGCCTCTTCTGTGTATGAGTCTATGAGCAAGCATTGATGCGACTTGGCTCCTGGATTGATGTCGTATGCAGGAGAGAGCGTCCAGCCTTTTGGGGTAAGAAGGAAACCGTGATTGCGGAAGTGGTCGTCGGTGTTGCCAAACATGATGTTGAATGCCACTCTGCGATAGAGTTCGCGGAGATTCTGCCGTACATCGGTACACCCACGAAGGATGAAATCAACGATGTCAAGATAGCCGTTACCTGTACCGCTGCCGGCTCCATCATCAAGACCAAGCAACGACATAGCGGAAGCAAAATGAATGCGACAGCCCTCTACTGTTCTATCGAAGCGTTCAGAAAGAAGCAGATCACGGTCCTTTGATATCTTGATGGTGCGCGTCTTTGCCACGTTGATACCAGCTTTTGCCGCAAGTTGATGCGAGAAGTGCTCAATAAGCTCAGTATTCTCCAGATCCTTTTTTGATGGGAACTTTGCCACGTACAGTTTTCCGTCTGTATCAATAACATTGGCCTACTTATGCGAATACTCAAAGACAAAATGGTCCTTGCCGCGAACGTGTTCGTAGCCTAATGTTCCTATCTCTTCGGGGGAGGTTAGGAAGTCAAAATCTGCGTAAACTGTAATCCTTTTCATTTGACTTTGTCTTCGTCTTTCACGACTCGGCCATTGAAGCGAGCTTCATGGCTCTCGCTGCTCCATCCGTTTCTCAACAATTCTGCATCCTGAAGCTGTCTGCCAAGTGCATCATCAGCAGCCAGCAGGGTGATGTCATTTTCCAGATTCAGCGCAAAGAGTACACGTGCATAGATACCCATGGAGACCGTTGGGTCACCATGTTCTACCTTTGAGACAGTCAGTCGTGTCACCGTAGCCCTGTCTGCAATATCCTGCATAGACAGATGCCTACGCTTGCGGGCCAACATGATTTGCTCGCCCATAATCTTCAGGTTCTGGCTCAATGCCCTTGGCATCGTTTTACCAAATGTATTCTTCCCCATAATTGTATATTATCAGGTGCAAAGATAAATAAAAATGTTTAATATAACAAACATTTTAAGAATAATTTGAAGCTTGACCCTTGTTTTTTATTATTTTGGTGCGAAAACAGTACTCCATCAGTCTGTCTGGTGGGACTTTTTGCTGTTCTCGCTTTCAGAATTTGCTAAAAGACCAATATTTTTGTCTGTACGCTCATATTTTTAGCAAAACTTGATGATTTCTGCTAAAAAATCGTTATCTTTGTACCCTGTATTATATAATAATAATGTGTAACATGGAAGGTAAAGATTTAAACCGACTGAAAGTAGTGCTTGCAGAGAAGAAGCGCACCAATAAGTGGTTGGCCGAGCAAATAGGCGTTGACCAAGCCACGGTTTCCAAATGGTGTACTAATAGTGCCCAACCAAATTTGGAGAACCTAATGGAGGTTGCCAAATGTCTAGAAGTAAACGTCAATGAACTTCTACGCATGTAACGAGCGAGCACTGAGCAATACAAGCTTATGCCTTCGAAGATGGCTCGAAGAAGAATGTGCATGGCAAGTGAGTATTTTTGCAAATGATAAAGAAAACAATATATAATGGCAAAGAAAGTAATAAAAGAAAAGGCAATAGAGGAAGCGTTATGGGAATCAGCCAACAAACTACGTGGTTCTGTGGAACCATCGGAGTATAAGCACGTAGTGCTAAGTCTGATATTCCTGAAATATGCTCACGACCGCTTTACGGAGCGGCGCAATGAGCTGGTGGCAGAAGGCAAGGAGGCTTTTGCCGACAATCCCGTGTTCTATAATGCCAAGAACGTCTTTTATCTGGAGCCTGAGAGCCGTTGGAACTTTCTGATTGAGAACGCCAAGCAGAATGATATTGCCATCAAGATAGACAAGGCATTGGCGAAAGTGGAACAGAGCAACCCTACGCTAAAAGGAGCCCTGCCAAGTAATTACTATGCAGGGCTGTCGCTCGACCGTACCAAGCTTGCTGCTCTGCTTGATGAAATAAACAAAATTGATACGCTGAAAGACCCTGAGAATGATCTTATTGGTCGTGTATATGAATACTTTCTCGGTAAGTTTGCCATTGCCGAAGGTAAGGGTAAAGGTGAGTACTATACGCCAAAGACCATCGTCAACCTTATTGCCGAGATGATAGAGCCTTATCGTGGAAAGATTTACGATCCCTGTTGTGGTTCTGGCGGTATGTTTGTTCAGAGCATGAAGTTTATTGAGGCACATCACGGCAACAAGCGCGACATCTCTGTTTATGGACAGGAATATACCAATACCACCTATAAACTGGCAAAGATGAACCTCGCCATTCGTGGCATTGCCTGCAACCTGGGCGAAATGGCTGCCGATACGTTCCATAACGATCAGCACAAAGACCTGAAGGCAGACTTTATCATGGCCAATCCGCCATTCAACCAAAAGGCTTGGCGGGCAGAAAACGAATTGAAAGATGATCCGCGCTGGGCAGGTTACGACGTGCCACCCACAAGCAATGCCAACTATGGTTGGATTCTGAACATCGTCTCGAAACTCTCTGCCAACGGAACAGCAGGCTTTCTTCTTGCCAATGGCGCTCTAAGCGGCGACGGCACAGAACTGGAAATCCGTAAGCAACTGCTTCAGAACCATTTGGTAGAAGCTATTGTTATTCTGCCACGCAACATGTTCTATTCTACGGACATCAGCGTGACGCTATGGATTCTGAACAATAACAAGAAGGCCCGCACGGTGGAGCAGAACGGCAAGATGGTTCGCTATCGTAATCGTGAAGACGAAGTGTTGTTCATCGACCTGCGCCAATGGGGAGAGCCGTTCGAGAAGAAATATATCCAGTTCTCTACGGAGCAGATACAACAGATAGCCGAGAACTTCCATAACTGGCAGCGCGTAGGTTACGAACAGACTTATCACAACGAGCCCGAATACTGCTACTCTGCTACCCTCGATGAGATCGAGAAGAAGGGCTGGAGCCTCGTGCCCAGCAAATACATCGCGTTCCGCAACCGTGACGAACAAATAGACTTCGACACCAAGATGAAGCAACTGCAAGCAGATATGCGCGACCTCTTGCAGCAGGAAGAAGAGAGCAAACAGCAGTTGAAAGAACTCTTTGAGAAGTTAGGATATAACCTCTAAACCTTTCCAATTCTTTCCAGTTCTTTAAACATTGGAAAGAAAAAGAGAAGTTGTAATGAGTAAGATAACGAAGAAAAAGATGATGCAACCAGATAATAAAAGCATATCACACGGTACTCGAATCCAGTTTGTTAGCGACCTCCATCTGGAGTTCGCTAAGAATCGTCAGTGGATTGCAAAACATCCATTGGAGGTAACTGGTGATATTTTGCTTGTCGCTGGCGATACTGCATATCTTGATCTGCCAAACTCGGATTGCGACACTTATTCTGAATATAAATTTTGGGATTGGGCGAGTCAGCATTACAGCCAGGTTATAGTGTGTTTGGGCAATCACGACTTTTACGGATATTATGACTTGTCCTCTATGCCTAATGGCTACTGCAAACAGATTCGCCATAATGTTAATGCATACTACAATAGTATAGTGCATCTGGACGACATGGACATAATCGTTTCTACATTATGGTCGAAGATAGAGCCCCAGAATGCATTCCAGACGGAGCAAAGTGTGAGCGATTTCTTTCGTATCATGTATGGTGAACATCGACTGACAGCAGATGATTTTAACCACGAACATGAGCGTTGTCTCGCTTTCATCAAACAGGCTGTTTCAGAAAGTGATGCAAAGAAAATAATTGTTCTTACGCATCATGTTCCCACACAATTATGTACTGCCGCAGAATTTTTAAACAGCACTATTAACGGTGCTTTTACGGTAGAATTGGGCAACTTTATAGCAGATAGTCAGATTAACTACTGGATATATGGGCATTCACATCGCAACATCAAAGCGCAAATAGGCGACACACTCATTGTATCCAATCAATTGGGCTACATCTCGCATGGAGAACATCTGACGAACGGGTTTAATCCTTCTGCTATGATTGAAGTTTAAAACGAGATTGCAAATTAATAGAGGATAGAAGAATGACAACATACCAGCGTTTAGGCGACTATATCAGAGAGGTGAATGTCCGTAATCGGGAGTTGAAGGTTACGAATTTGCTGGGTGTGAGCATCTCGAAGGAATTTATGCCTTCGATTGCTAATACCATTGGCACAGATATGTCCACCTATAAGATTGTGGAACGAGGGCAGTTTGCTTACGGTCCTGTCACATCACGCAATGGCGATAAGGTATCTATTGCTTTACTCGATGGGTACGATGATGCTATCATTTCTCAGGCTTATATAGTTTTTGAGGTTATTGACCACGAACAACTATTGCCAGAGTATTTGATGATGTGGTTTCGTCGTCCAGAGTTTGACCGCTATGCCCGTTTCCATTCACATGGAAGTGCTCGTGAGATATTCGATTGGGACGAACTTTGTGATGTCATGCTCCCCATCCCCTCCATTACCCGCCAACGTGAAATCGTGGAAGAATACGAAACGCTGACCAACCGCATCCGTCTCAACAATCAAATGATTCAGCACCTCGAAGCCACCGCCCAAGTTCTCTACCGCAAAACCTTCGTCGATAGCATCGATAAAGAAAACCTCCCCGAAGGCTGGAGAATGGGAACGATTGGGGAATTTTGCAAAGAGATGAAGTCTGGTGGTACGCCAAGTAGAAGTCATAATGCGTATTGGGATAAGAAAGACTATCCTTGGTTAAAATCTGGAGAGGTACATAATAATATAATTGTCTCTGTTGAAGAATCTATTAGCCAGTCAGGATTAGATAATAGTTCAGCAAAAGTAATTCCGCAAGGTTCAGTAATAATGGCAATGTATGGAGCTACAGCAGCACAAGTAGCATATTTGGATTGTGATACAACAACAAATCAAGCATGTTGCAACATGATTTGTAATAGTAAGGAGGATGCTGCTTATCTATTCTTTCACTTATTAGCTAATCAAGACGATATAAAGAAGTTGGCCAATGGTGGGGCGCAAGAAAATCTTAGCCAAGAATTGATTGCACAGCAATTTTTCTTTATTATTAATGACAACAATGTGAAATCTTTATTTGTTCCTATACTTGACAATCTAATTGTTAGATATAAAGAAAAAGAGAAATTAACCGAATTACAGTCTTTGCTTTTGGCGAAGATGGGGCAATAAATAGTAAAAGAAATGGCGATACTAACAGTTTATACCAAGCTCTTAGATAAAACGTTAGAAGGAGCACGAATTATAGATATGGGCTCAACAAAGACCTGTCAGTGCTATGTTCTTCCATATGATTCTGTTGCTAAGGTTGGAAAAGAATATCTTTCTGGAAAGTATGCATTCTATATTCTACTTGGCAATCGAAGCGTTGGTGGTCCTTGCGCATATGTTGGCCAAACAAACGATTTTACAAACAGAGTGAGTGACCACAAACAAAAGAAAGACTGGTGGGACACTGCACTTGTGTTTGTCTCAAAGGCTGATGAGATTTTTGCAAGCGAAACGTTATATTTGGAATATTTAGGATGGAAAACTGCTTGTGATGCTCATCAATATAGAATAGAAAACACAAAGCCTATAAAAGAGCCAGGACTCTCTGATGACAAGAAGAACGACATGGAACTCTTTTTTGATGAGATAATGTTCTTGACAAAGTTCTATGGCTGTAATATCTTCGAGAAGAGAAAGAATGCTATGCTGGAGATGGGATTTCATGAGTATTATTACGTAGAAGTTAAGAAAAGGGGAATTAAGGCTACACTCCAATATTTCCCTCATTCGAAAAGGTTTTCTTTGCTTGAAGGTAGCCTGATTTCTGCTATAGAGACAAGTTGCTCAAAAAGTGCAAAGAGGATAAGGGAATTACTACTCAAAGATAGTGAATTCTGCAAGCGCGAGGGCAACCTATATAAGGTTATTCAAAGCACAAACATTCCTGTGGAGAGTGGATTGCCTTCGTTGCCTGCCGAAGTAATTACAGGAACATCAATGCAAGGACCTACTGCATTGAAAACAAAGGAAGGCAAAACCTTTGCAGAATTGCATCCTAAAGAATAACCGAATTACAGTCTTTGCTTTTGGCGAAGATGGGGCAATCAAAGTGTTAAAGACGATATGAGCGATAAACAACCACAATACGAAACAATGTCGAAGCACTATCTGTTGTGCTTCAATGAAGAGTGCGCGTTGGAGTATAATATGTAATGATGACAAACGTTATATAAAATATGAATAGTGAAAACGAAATGCAGACATCTGTAACCATGAATGTCGTTGATGATATAAAGAGTATTATTAACAATGGTCGGATTATGGCATACACTGCCGTGAATTCTACAATGATTGCTACCTATTGGAAGATTGGGCGGCGTATTGTAGAAGAAGAACAGCAAGGCAAGGAAAGGGCTGAATATGGCAAAAATCTAATCAATGCGCTTGCCAATGAACTGACACATGAATTTGGAAATGGTTTCTCTGCCAGATACCTTCGCGCTTTCCGCCAATTCTACTTGGTAGTTCCTAATTATGAGATTTGGAAATCGCGGTTTCCAAATCTTCTATGGACTCATGTGTTTCGTACTCTACGAGTTGGCGACGAGACCGCTATTCGTTGGTATCTGGAAACAGCCTCAAAAGAAATGTGGAGTGTAAGAACATTAGAGAGAAATATCAATACACAGTATTATGAACGTCATTTCCAAGAGCCAATGCTTCCTTCCTTACAAGATGAAAAAGGCACACAGGCCAGCGAACTGATAAAGAGTCCTGTCATTGCTGAATTCTTAGGGTTGAAACAAGATGTGCATTACTCTGAATCAGAACTTGAAACTGCGATCATTGAACATCTTCAAGATTTTATTATGGAGATGGGACGCGGATTTGCATTTATAAAACGACAGCAGTTGATAAGAACTGATGCACAGGATTATTTTATCGATTTGGTTTTCTATAATGTCGTGCTAAAATGCTATGTGCTTGTCGACTTGAAAGTTGGCAAGATTACCCATCAGGATGTGGGTCAGATGGATATGTATGTTCGTATGTATGACGAATTGAAACGTACGGAAGGAGATAATCCGACTATTGGCATTGTATTATGTTCGGAAACTGATGCCGACATTGCCAGATACTCTATCCTGAAAGGTAATGAACAGATATTTGCAACAAAGTACAAGTTGTATTTACCGACGGAAGAACAACTGCGTAAGGAAATTGAGAAACAAAAGGAATTATTCATATTACAACATGGAGGGGAAAGTAAGAATGAGTAATAAAGAACCACAATACAAAACAATGCCGGAGCACTATGTGTTGTGCTTCAATGATGAGTGCACGTTGGCGGATGAGTGTCTGCATAGGTTGGCTGCACGAAGCGGACAACAAAAGGATGAGGTGGTGACGGCAGTGAATCCCGTGTGTAACAGTGGGAAGTCTTGTCGTTATTACAAACCTAACAAAGTGGCAACGATGGCATACGGTATGAAAGGCTCGTTCCACGAAGTAAAGGCCGACCATATCGCCTCACTGCGAAATCACCTGATCAGTCACTTCGGGCGAGGATCCTACTACTTGCGTCGCAACGGCCTGCGGCCCATCACGCCAGATGAACAGCAGTATATCGCCAGCGTATTCCGTAACTATGGATACGAATTGAAGTTCGACAGGATGGAAGAGGAGACTCAATGGTTGTAGTACAAGTGCTTTGTACTGGTAGTACAGAGCCTTTGTACTGGCAGTACAGAAGCCTTGTACTGATGATACAGAAAATTTGTACGACGGTAAAACGATATTGAAACGAATATAAAGAAGAAATGAAAGAAGATATTATACCGATACAAGATGAAATAGTCCTTTACCAATCGGAAGATGGTAATGTGAAGGTTGATGTACTGTTTCAAGACGAAACGGTATGGTTAACACAAGAACAAATGGCACAACTATTTGGTAAGGGAAGGACTACCATCACAGAGCACATTGGCAACATTTTCAAAGAAGGAGAATTGGACGAAGAGAAGGTATGTCGGAAATTCCGACATACCACTCAACATGGTGCTATCGAAGGACTTTCCCAAACCCAAGAGGTGAAATATTACAACCTTGATGTTATCATTTCTGTTGGTTATAGGGTAAAGTCGCGCCAAGGTACTATGTTCCGGATCTGGGCCACCCAGCGTCTGCACGATTATATCATCAGAGGCTATGCCCTGAATGAAGAGCGCTTCAAGAAAGGTAACTCCATGAATTATTTCCGTGAACTGATTGAAAAGATACGGGAAATCCGTCTGGAAGAAAAAATATTTTATCAGCAGATCAAGGACATCTATAAGACAAGTATTGACTATGACCCATCAGATGAAATGACTATTCAGTTCTTTAAGGAAGTACAGAACAAGTTATTATGGGCTGTAAGCGAAAAGACGGCAGCGGAATAGGTATATTACAGAGCCAATGCTTCGTTGCCAATGATGGGGTTGACTTCTACAAGTGCTGTAGAGAGGGTAAGGAAACAAGATATTCTAACAGGAAAGAATTATCTGAAAGAAGATGAGTTACAGGCCTTGAAACTGATAGTGGAACAGTATCTGGCATACGCAGAATCTCAAGCCCTTGCACATCGGCCAATGTATATGCGAGACTGGAAAGAACGCCTAGATGTGATTCTGAAACTGAATGAACGCAATGTATTGGAGAGTCCTGGTAAAATTTCGCATGAATTGGCCAA